>JAAUYD010152978.1_pt1 | contig 11959 bp, 11 predicted proteins | sample 7278101 | NCBI WGS metagenome assembly JAAUYD01 (sample SAMN14350128, study PRJNA611818) | marine sediment metagenome | isolation source: surface marine sediment (0.6m) | place: French Polynesia: Moorea | collected 2018-08 | reverse complement strand
GATAATAGGTCATGATCAAAAAGCATTTATTATTAATTACGATATTCGGTATCGCGATACTATTCACAGCGGCGGGAATTTATGCAAAGGTCGTCCCTGATATGATCAAACTTCAGGATCCGGCATACGAAGAACATAAAAAAGGTGTGGTCGAGTTTTCCCATGGCAAACACCAATCAGATTATGCCGAACAATATCCGGAGTTTTACAAAAATGGCTGTGGCGAGTGTCACCATGATGAAGAAGGTAAGCCACTTTCTAGTTTAAAAGAAGGCGACGACGTTCAAAAATGCATCGAATGTCACAAAATACCGGCTGAAGCACCCAAGGGTAAAAAAGCAAAGAAAAAACTTTCCAAAAAGGAAAAAATCAGAGACTATCACGCCGAAGCGCTGCACGCAAATTGCAGAGGGTGCCATAAAAGTTACAATAAAAAATATAAACCCAAAGAAAAGGCACCGACCACTTGCGCCAAGTGCCACCCGAAAAAGAAATAAATCATCGGGTCAACATATTACAATTGGCATAAAGTTGATACACAGGGGCATGCATCTCACGGATATGTGCCCCTGTTTTTAAATTCCCTATTCAATTTTTTGCAAAACCACGCTTGCCCAGCCGAGTTCATCGGCCGTCCACAAGGTCTTAAAATAAGTCTTGGTATAAATTTTCAGCAAATCATCTAATTCGCTCTCCTTAATACCCGACAAAACGACGATGCCTCGCTTGTCAGTAACATCTGTCAACCGGACCCTCAGGTTTTTGAGACTGGGATAACGTAGATTTGCCAGAACCATTGTGAACGGCTGGTCAATTGCGGTCAAAGATTGTGCCGATATCAGAATCCGATCTTCAAGACCATTGATTTTTATGTTTTCAGCTGCTTCCGCCCGGGCACAGGAATCAATATCAATACCAATGCCGCCCCCCATCCCGCTGAGCACCGCAGTGAGAATGAGGACCCCCGACCCAGTCCCGACGTCCAATACCCGGCTTTTTTCCTGATGTGTGATAAATTTATTGTCTAGAAGCACAAACTCAATGGCCTTGATGGCCAGCCGGGTGCTGGGATGATTCCCGATACCAAATGAAGCACCGGGTTTTATTTGAACGATCACGTCTTTGGGTTTGGGGCGGTAAAAATGGCCGGGGGGCGTGAGCACCACATGCCTTGAAATGACGACTGGCTTACTAAAAGACAATTCCAGAAACGTGTGGCCGAATTCATAGACATAATGGAGTTGCCTGGAAAGAACCAGCTCTTTGAGAACGAATTTGATCTGTTGGCTATCTAATTCATAGCGATCCGACAATTTTCTTCTCAGGGCTGCGGGCGTCATCCGGGCGGTCGATGCTGCAATCATTGCAATCACATCATTTATGATTGCCTGTAAATCGGTATTTTGCAAGAAACCATCAACGGGAATTTTTATATTTGACGGCATTGCGAATCAAAGCCCCGGACCATTCCGGAGTTCCAAGTGCGTGCACATGAATATAGGTGGCAAGAACGTTTCTATACACGATGCCATCCCTATCTTTGGATATGCCGGTACCACGTCGCATCCGGAAAATTAGATCACTGTCATTGCCTGTCCAATTCGACACCCGAGAATAATGAAATTCATGCCCTTTTATTTCGGTGCCGATATCGTAGTAGGGATTCTCGCCTTCGACTGAAACGATGGTGTATCCATGGCCCTGGGGTTTTCTAAAAAAATCAAATACAAGGGGAAGGATCCCGACCATGGGATAGGACTTGTCTTCCAACAGCAGCTTTTCTCCCAGATACATCAAGCCACCACATTCCGCGTAGATTGGCAAGCCGTCTTCGGCAAGATCCTTCAATTGGCGGTTGAAGCTTTTATTGTTGGCCAACTGGTCGGCATGGGTTTCGGGAAAACCACCACCGATGTATAGTGCATCCAGTCTAGGGAGTTCATGGTCTTTCAGCGGGCTGGCAAAAACAACTTTAGCACCGCCTTTGGAGAGCGCATCGATATTTTCAGGATAATAAAACTGAAAAGCAGAATCCCGAATAATGCCGATTGTTGGAGCTGATTTCTCGATGCTGGACACTGGATGCTGGTTGGAGTGTAGCGGAAATCCCGATTTATCGGGAATGCTAGATTCTCGATAGGAAGAATCGTTTTCCATCCTCTGCTTCTTGGTTTCCCCATTCCGCATTCCCCATTCCGCATTCGTCTTCATTCCCAATTTCCCATTCAAATCTCTGACTTCCGATCTCTGACTTCTGATTTCTGTCGTCTGGCTTCGGTCCTCTGGCCTCTGGCCTCTAACCTCTGTTACCAGCATAGGTACTTTCCGGGAAATTTTTAGAATGGCATTCAAGTCAATATGTTGTTCAGCGATTTGTGAGATCGCTTCGATGGCATCAGTCGCCCAATCATGTTCGGGCGTCGGCACTAGACCGAGATGGCGTTCAGGGAAATGCTGTTGGTCAAGCTTTGGAATGGCGCCAAGGACCGGAATGCCACAGTAATGTTCAATGCTGTTTCGTAATTTTTTTTCATGGCGTGAATTGGCTACACGGTTGAGTATTACGGCTTTGACCATCACATCCGGATCGAATAAGGTGCACCCCATGACTACCGCGGCCATGGTACGGGTAATTTTGGTGCAGTCAACGCACAGGACCACGGGACATTCAAGCAGTTTGGCTAGTTCCGCCGTACTGGTGCTGCCTTCGAGATCAATTCCATCAAATAAACCACGGTTGCCTTCGATGAGGGAAAGGTCGCAATCTTTGGAATGATGCAGGAATGAATGGAAGTTGTCTGCTTGACTTAGGAGAAAAGAGTCCAGATTATAACACGGGCGGCCGGCCGCAAGGGCCAGCCAACCAGCATCAATATAATCCGGCCCTTTTTTAAAAGGGGCAATGGATTGATTAAGCTTGGTCAACGCAGCGATAACTCCGATGGAAAGGATGGTCTTTCCCGAACCGCCGCGCAGGGCGGCAATAATTATTCTGGGAATTTCCATTCCATCCGGCTGCATTGATTCCTGTTTGAAAATCAAATTAAACGGCCTAGGTGGATAAAAAAGCGGCTATTCTTCGTGTTCTGCACCCGCCTGCTTGCCGGCACCCTTTAAACCGTATAGTGAAGTACTGCCGCTTGACCAGTACTCAAGAACTTCTTCGGCTACTAATTGATTCACCAATTTTTTGGCGACCCGGGGCTTTAATTCCAAAATTTTTGCCAAATCATTAAAATAAAACTTTGATTTTGACTTTGACTTTTTTTGAAGCCCTTCTACAATTTTTTGTTTCGCTTCCTCGTATTCCATATCTCAACCTCTTCTGGGTAAAAATCGGCGGAGGCGCTCTAAAGCGTCCTCCGCCTGCTTTTAGTGTTTAGAATTTAAATTGTGTGGTCTGCCGCCAGGTAAAGTAGGCCGGATCACGGAAATCATCGATCAGGTGATGGGTGAATTCTAGCTCGCATTTTTCAAAGAAGCGCTCCCAGCCAATACGTTCGGCCCATTCACCCAGCCGCTCGTATTTGTTGGCATCTTTGGCATAGGCCTCGACAATTTTCTGGATGCATTCCGTGGTCTGGGGCCAGCGCGGCGCCTCATTGGGAATAAATGCCACGACCACCTTGGAAAACTTCGGCGGGCTGATCCGGTTGGACACCTTGCCACCGGCCATAATAACGATACCATCGCCTTCCGTGTCTGCCAGTGGCATGGACGGGCACATGGTGTAACAGTTGCCGCAAAACATGCAACGTTCCTCTTTGACGGCCACACTGTTGACTTTCTGACCCTCGAATTCGACCTTGGCCGGTCGAATGGCCGCCGTCGGGCAGGCTGCAATCGCCAGCGGAACCTCGCACATCTTGTCCAGATATTCATGATCCAACAGAGGTGGTTTGCGATGATATCCCAAAATGGCGATATCCGAACAGTGGACCGCACCGCACATGTTTAGGCAGCAGGCCAGAGAGACTCTCAATTTCGCCGGCAATCTACTGTCCTTGAAGTCATCAAAGAGAACGTCCATGGTGGCCTTGACCGGGCCGGATGCATCTGTGGCCGGGGTGTGACAGTGAATCCAGCCTTGGGTGTGAACGATATTGGTAATGCCTGCGCCGGTGCCGCCCACCGGAAATTTATAGCTACCGCCGGCAAATTTACGGCTTTCTAAATCCTCTACCAGCGGTTTGACTTTGTCTTCGCTGTCTACCAGAAATTCGATATTATTGCGGGTGGTGAACCTCAGATAGCCGTCACAGTGCTTTTCGGCAATATCGCAGATTTCGCGGATGTGGGTGGTGCTCATGAGCCGGGCACCGCCAACCCTTATGCTATAAACCCTGTCACCGGATTCTGCCACATGGTAATAAACGCCGGGTTGGACATATTCGTGATACAGCCAGGTACCCTTGTTTTTGGCGATTACCGGCGGATAAAATTCGTCATATTTCCTCGGACCGATATCCGAGATACGGTTTTCCATCGGTTTATCGGGATTGTAACCTGATGATACAAATGCCATGATTTTTCCCCCTATCTCTGATGATGTTTTCTATATTCATTGATGTCTCGCGTCCAACCACCCTCAACTTCCTCTTCCTTCCAGAATATGTAGGGGTTGGATCTGGGCTCGGAAACCATCCGCGGATCGGGCTTGATTCCAGTCACCTCGAGTAACTTCTGGAAGCCCTGACGCTTCATAAGCTCACCGAGACGCTCCCGGTTCTTGCCCTCTTCCATCCACCAATCCCAGATGTTTTCAATGACTTCTTTGATTTCATCGTAGGGATCCTCGGCCTTGATAAAGGGAACCAGCATAGAACTCATCTGGGCACCGTCTAGAATCGGGGCTTTGGCACCGACCAGGATGGAAAGACCCCTGTCATCACCAATTCTCAAGGCCCTCGGCATGACATTAATACAGTGCATGCAGCGGTTGCACTCTTTGTTGTCGATCATCAGTTTGTTGTCTTCCATCCACATGCACTCGGTGGGGCAAAGATCGATGACCTCTTTTTGGATATCAAAGGGACCCCAGTCCCGACCGGCAAAGCCACCGGCGTTGGGGGGTATTTCGCCGCCAATATAAGCCTGGACCGCCTCTTGGTCGATGGGAATATCATCTTTCCAGGTTCCGATGAAAGACATGTCCGCGCGGGCAATGGAGGCCACACAGCAGTTCGGGCATCCGTCAAATTTTAATTTGAACTTATAGGGAAATGCCGGTCGGTGAAGCTCGTCCTGATATTCCTGAGTCAGATGATAGCAAAGGGCGTGGGTATCGTAGCAGGAATATTCGCAGCGGGCGGTACCGATACAGTCGGAAGGCGTCCGCATGTTGGAACCGGAGCCGCCCAGATCCTGGTTGAGATTATGGGTCATCTCATAAAAAATTTCTTCCAGCTGGGGGGTGGTGGTTCCAAGAAAAATGATGTCGCCGGTGGATCCGTGCATGTTGGTGATACCGCTTCCTCGGAAATCCCACAGATCACACAGTTGGCGTAGGTATTCGGCCGTATAAAATTTTCCACTGGGCTGGTTGACACGCATGGTGTGAAAATGCGCCACACCTGGGAATTGTTCCGGTTGATCACAATAGCGACCGATAACACCGCCGCCATAGCCGAATACACCGACGATGCCGCCGTGTTTCCAGTGTGTGCGGCCGTGCTTGAACGAGAGTTCCAAGATTCCCATGAGGTCTTCAACCACATCCTGAGGGATCTGGAATTCTAGGTTGGCTTCATTTTTAGCCCTCACTTCGGCCTGCTGTTTGAGATCAGATACAAAGCTTGGCCACGGCCCGCTTTCAAGCTGATCCAACAAAGGGGTTTCGTGTTTTGCCATTATTTACCTCCATTTAGTTAATATTTGCATATGAAATTTGAAATAATTTCTTTTTTGGGAATATAGCCGCTGTCACCTCCTCTCGACCTTTTTAGTATGGATTTAATACTCAAAAATATTGAAACGATACCCATTTTTTTAATCAAGGGGCAGATATAAAATTTATCAACCGCCTTGTCAATAAAAAACCACGATTTCATCCGGTTAACAGGTTAAAAAAATTAAAGATTGCAAAATCCACCTTATCTTGCGGGTGATTTGTTAGAAAAGCACCCTATGTTGTGGCGGATGCTTGGTCGGTAATTTGTTTTGCCTTCTGAGGTTCCATCAAGATATTTGACTTACAAGCCGGTTAAGCTCCGTAGTATGATCTTTTAGTTGTTGCCTAATAACCCGAAGCTCGGGTGCACGCCGGTTAAAGGTTCTCATCACAACTTCGCCCAGCTCATACAGGTCCTCTCGGGTACAGGCTGATAAATAATAACGGAAGCATGTCTCAATGGAATCAGGCAGACATTCAATGGTAGGCTTAAGAGCCAATCCCTCAAAAAATCCATCCAAAGTGCTTTGCACAGCTATTCCGTCCGCCCAGGCAATTTCGCCGACACCATCATAGCGATCAAGCCGCATACGGATGGAAAGATTTAGAAAGAATATCAATAAGGTTTGCAGAATCAGCTCTGGATCCATTTCTTTGTTGGCCGAATGGATTAAATTGGCAAAAAGGGGAGCATAGCTTCGTACGCTGATCAGTTTGACATCAAGGCCGGTCCGGTCAATTTTCACCACAAAGTCGCCGGCCCCATGATGCCAGGAAGAAATTTGCTCAAAGGATTCAACCTTGTAGTAATAGGTTAGAATCCTGGCAGCCTGCCGGTAAAGGTCCGCCGACTGCACCGATGACAAATAGTAAGGGTGCTGATCGTTATCCCAAATCAATATTTTGTTTTCTTTATCCGCCGAATCCCTGGATATATGGAACTCATGGTACCCTTCGAACCAATTACCCAAAAACATATGAATTTCGCGGCCTGCCGCAGACCTGAATTCCCCAAGTTCAAAAACTTCCGGTATAAAAGAATCAGAAAATTCATGGTTCAACCGTGATATGCAGTCAAATTCTTTTTTAATAGTCTTGATGCCCGTCTCAGCCACCGCTACGTTGAGGGCAAAAGGAATCTTTTGACGGCCGATAATCACATCGACACAAGCTGGATGGTAAAATTCACCATGCTTTTCAAGGCGGATATGGATTTCTCCGATATCATGCAGCGGCACCTTTCGCTGCAGGCGCAATTCGAGTGCCCGGAGTAGAGTTCTACAGCCGTCCTTTTCAAGAAAGCTTCTTACAGCAGAAAAATATTCACCATGGCTTGGTGAGCTGCTGGAATTTTCTCTGTATAAATGACGAGACAAAGGTAGGGGTTGCCGCCAGACAGCGCTGTTTTTTGTTACCGTCGTTTTACCAGGGGAAATATAGTAGGAGAATAAAGGTGTATATGACATGGCTTTTTTAGATGTCAAGTGTCAGAAGACAGAGGTCAGAAATCAGAGATCAGGGGTCGAAAAGCGGAAGTCAGAAGCAAAAAATTAGGATCTATCCTCAGTTCTCGGTCTTCTGTCACCTGTCTTCTGTTCTCTGTCATCTGTCCCCTGTTATCTATGCCCCTCGATCTCAGTCAGTATCTCGGGGGCCACATCATATCCCAATTTCAGCGCTTTATCAGCATGTTCAGCAGCCAGTTCAAATTCTTCTTTTTCCAGATAGGCGATGGCCAGGTTGTTGTGAGCCGGTGCAAAATTTGAGTTAAGTTGGAGAGCCTTTTTACTGTTTTCAATTGATTCTTCAATGAGGCCCTTCATTAAGTAGGCATTGGCTAAATTGGCGAAGGCCTGGATATATCTGAAATTGAATTGGGTCGCCCGCTCAAGGTTTTTGATGGCCTCATCGATATTTCCTTTTTGAAGCTCCACAAAACCGATGTTTCCAAAACCTTCAGAAAAACCCGGCCTGACCTTGACGGCCATTTTGTTAAATTTTAAACATTTCTCCAGATCGCCACGCTGTAGTGAAATTCCCCCGAGTAAAACATAAGCTTCAGCCATGTTTTCGCTGCAGCCAATGGCTTCATACAGCTCCTTTTCAGCCTCATCATATTTTTGCTGACCCATGAGCGCCACTGCAAGGTTATAATGAGAGTTACCACAGTCAGGATTCTGGGCGATAAACGAGCGTTGTTGAGCGATATATTCATCCGCGGATTTGGCTTTCGTCATGATATGTAATCCTTTGTCATCTTTTTACTTGACATCCTAAGGCCTTTTTTCTACCGTTCATAAAAGGCTGAATAAAAAATGTGATATATACAACGTTTTTTGAAGGAAAACAACATCTAGTTAAATTAGCGGGGTTAATCATGAATTCAGGATGCTATACAGCCATCATAACACCCTATCATGGAGATGTGGTCGACTATGAAGGTTTAAAAAAACTTGTGGCGTTTCAAATCCAAAACGGCATCACTGGTATTCTGGCCGTCGGAACCACTGGTGAAAGTCCGGTATTGAACTGGGAAGAGCACAACCGGGTCATTGAAGCCGTTGCAACAGGCACTAAAAACCAATGCATCTGCATCGCCGGCACCGGTAGCAACAACACCGCAGAATCACTGGCTGGAACCGAACATGCCGTAGAAGTCGGTGCTGATGCGGTTTTACTGGTGGATCCTTATTACAACGGACCAAGCTCCCTTGAGATCCGGAGGGAATATGTCGCACCAATCGCTGTCGCTTTTCCAGACATAGAAATTATACCTTATATTATACCGGGCCGAACCGGTGCCCAGATGCTGCCGGAGGATTTGGCAATCCTTTATAAGGCACACCCCAATGTAGGCACGGTCAAAGAAGCTACGGCGGATGTGGCGAACATGAGACGGACCCGGGAATGCTGTGGACCGGACTACACCATCCTGTCCGGGGACGATGGAATGACCTATGAAATGATGACTGACCCCGCAATTAAAGCCGCCGGTGTGATCTCGGTTGCCTCCAATGTAGCACCGAAAGCCGTTACCGAGATGGTTGAGCTTCTCAACCAGGGAAGTCTAACTGAAGCAAAAACACTAATGCTGAAACTGGAACCTCTTTTCGGCCTGGTTACGGTCAAAACCACTGAAAAAACGCCATATGGCGAGGTGGTTTGCCGGGCCAGAAATCCGTTAGCTTACAAGGCATTGATGTCGATTCTGGGAATGCCTTCTGGTGGATGCCGGCCGCCTTTAGGTAAAATGACCCGCAATGGCATCGATGCAGTCGTCGCAGCAACTCGGCAGGTCTATGCGAATGCACCCGAGATACTGCAACCTGTTGCCGATTTTTTCAATGTTGACATTGGACAGCGATTGGAAAATCCGGAAAGCTGGCAAGGTTTGTATTACAAGGAATATTAGACTTCTGCGCTCATAAAAAAGCGACGTCGTCGTGGCAGCAAGTAAATCAGATGCTAATTGCTCAGGTTTCGGTGTTCAGGTGTCAGGTGGCTGGACGGAGACGCCCCTTATTTGATTCCTGACACCTGAAACCTTTTTCCAAAATCTTTTGCCTGATCTGGTATCGGTTTACTTATCTATTCAAGCAATTTCACCTTTTCCGCCCCCATTTGCCCCTGGCTTCATCTCAAACTCCCCTTCCTTAAATAAGAGCCACTTTAGCCATTTGAGCCCGAACTTCAAAAGAGCAATTTCATCGGTCTTTATACGCTCCAGAGTGGTGCTGTCGATTGAATAACGATTTAGGAAAGAGCTTTCGAATACGAATTCACGAAACTTATCAATGTTGTAACTGACTAAAAAAAACATTTTTTTGGTTTGTTCAGTCAGTTTTATATTCGGGGGAAACGAGCGTTTCCTGACCAGTAGATCGGTCCATTCGGCATTGATTTCGTCGTGTACATCCACTGCCTGGTCCCGGCGCCATTGTGAAACCGTCCAATCCTTTTTCTCTTCAAAGCCAAGGCAATGCGATTCATGTACAAAAAAATAAAATTCATCGTCACCCGAATCTTCTTTATGGCTCAACGATGCAACCCCCAGAGGATAATAGCGGCACGTCGTCGGCCGGTCTACGTAGACCAGACAGCCATCTTCCCTCACAAAAGGGCATGCCTTGCGGCCGGAAGCAGATCCTTCTTCGTCTAAAAGCTTGAGCATCACCACCGGCAGATCAGTTTTTGCCAGAATTTGCGGCTCAGTGTAAAGCGCCAGAAATTCCTCTGATGAAAGGCCCAAACGGGTCTTTAATTTAATAATGTCGAAGGGGGTTAAAATAATGTTAATATCTCGGCAGCACTGGTTGAAGCATTTCACGCCTTTGTGGCATTTAAATTGAAATTCACTGTCCGGCCCTAGCCTGACTGGATCTATTTTAGCCGTGTTATCGGGTTTATCCATTCAATTTTCCTTCCTATTTTAATTTACAGACTTTCAGGTAATCGTCATAAACCTGCCCTTAAGGCTGCCGGTGAGTTACATCAGGGGATAGGCCAACAGGGCAAGATGTCGTCCTGGATGGTTTATGGCAAGATAGCGGAATTATTCCTTCGGGACACTTTAAGTTTAAGCATTGCAGGATAACCAACCTGGCATAAAATGTCAACAAGACCGGATTGATATCATCTGAAAGAAAATAGGTCATTTCCTGGACATCTCGCTTCCAGATGCAATGGCCATGGTCTTGCACACGGTCTTTACGGGTATCCAAACGGCTAAAATGGAAGCAACCCGATGATCGCAGAAACTTAATCCTTGATTTATCGACAAAATATACTATATCGGTCTATAAATTTGAATTATTCTGGAACCGATCACGTAAGGAGGAAGCGATGGAATTAGCAGTCACAACCAATGAGAAATTAAAATCAAAACCGGACGATGCCAGTCTTGGATTCGGAACTATTTTTACCGATTACATGTTTAACATGGATTACGATCCGGACAGAGGGTGGCATTCACCCCGCATAGAGCCCTATGCCTCTATCGATATGGATCCTGCTACTATGTTTTTGCACTATGGCCAGGGCGTTTTTGAGGGTCTCAAAGCCTATCGAACTCAATCCGGTCGTATCCAGTTGTTCCGGCCCCAGGAAAATCTGAAACGGATGAATCGCTCCTGCCGCCGCCTGTGTATCCCCGAGTTTGATGAAACGTTCGTGCTTGAGGCCATGAAACAATTGATTGCCACCGAAAAAGACTGGGTTCCCGGTGCTCCGGAAACTTCGCTGTATATCCGTCCCACAATCATTGCCATGGATCCCTTCCTTGGGGTTCGAGCGTCTCATACCTATCGCTTCTTTATCATTTTTTCGCCAGTGGGGGCTTATTACCCGGAAGGTTTCAACCCGGTAAAAATCCTGGTAGCTTCCGATTATGTGCGGGCCGTACGGGGCGGTGTGGGCGAGGCCAAAACTCCCGGCAATTATGCCGCCAGCCTTTTAGCCGGTGAGCACGCCCACGAAGCCGGTTACACCCAGGTGCTCTGGCTGGACGGTGTCGAGAAAAAATATCTTGAAGAAGTGGGCTCCATGAACATTTTTTTCGTCATTAACGATGAAATTATCACACCTGAATTAAACGGCAGTATCCTGCCGGGGATTACCCGCATGTCGGTCATAGAGCTGGCCAAACACTGGAACGAGAAGGTGTCGGAAAGGAAAATCAGCATCGATGAATTGATTCAGGCACACGCTTCGGGCAGCCTAAAAGAAGTTTTCGGCGCGGGAACCGCAGCCGTTATTTCACCGGTCGGTCAAATTAAATACGGAGACCAGGTAATCACCATAAACAACAACCAGACGGGCCCTGTCGCCCAAAAATACTATAACGCCATCACCGAAATTCAATACGGCCAGGCTGATGATCCAATGGGATGGATTGTCCCGGTGGTTTAAGACGGAACGCAGGATAAAAAATCAGAATTTATAAATTGACAAGTTCGTAAAAAGTCGGTTGTTTCGTCATTCCTGCGAAGGCAGGCATCCAGAACTATTTGAAAACACTGGATTCCCGCCTTCGCGGGAATGACGTCAGGAGATGTTTTAATACTTTTTACG
>JAAUYD010094179.1_pt1 | contig 11959 bp, 11 predicted proteins | sample 7278101 | NCBI WGS metagenome assembly JAAUYD01 (sample SAMN14350128, study PRJNA611818) | marine sediment metagenome | isolation source: surface marine sediment (0.6m) | place: French Polynesia: Moorea | collected 2018-08 | reverse complement strand
TGCCAGTTCGAACTGGCTGCGCTCGCCGGCGTAGCGATCGTCAGTGAGTCTCATTTCTTGCCTCTTGTGCTGAATTAGTCCCATATATGGCGAATAAGTACCTTATAACATCCGTATATGGGCGCTCAAGCAAATATACGGTTACTGGGAACAAGCGCGAAAAACAACCCGTAAACGGGGAGGCGACGATGGATTTTGAAAGACTGACGAGGGACGATCTGACCAACGTGAGGGCGCTGAACCGCACCTGGCTCGAACTGGAAAACCAACAAAGGGAAGTGGCGCGGCTGTCTCACTCACGTGTCGAACGTCTGGCCGCCGCACCGTTTCTGTTGTTCTCGTTCCGTGAACGGGACGACGTGTTGTGGCAGAGCCTTCTCGGCCCCGGGATGCAGGCGGACCTACTGGACCGGAAATCCCTGGAACGTCCTGAACTCGGCAACCTGCAGACCGCAGGACTGGCGTTTCTCTGGGAGCTCGCGCGGCGCAACCCGTTCGTTGCGCGCGTCGTCAGCGGGGCCACACTGGCATGGTGCAATGCACTTGCAGCCGCGACGCTCGCCGACCTGCTCGGCAGGGTTGCTCACGAAGCGATCATTGAGGCGCGTTTCAGCGCCGACGATGTCCGACTGGATCGTCTGCTCGCAAACGGTGTCAGCCGCGACGACGAAGTGCGCAGGGCAACCCAACTCGGCGTTCTGCATTCCTTGCTGACGGACACCACTGATGCCGGGTATGGGCGTCTGCCCGCTGCTGCCTGCTCCACGCGTTTGCCGCATCGCAAAGTCGCCGACGAGGTATGACAGCCGGAGGTGCGCGGTTACAATACGCGACCTCATGAAAGCGCTATCTATCAAGAACCTTACCAAGACCTATGCCAACGGCAACCAGGCGCTGAAAGGCATCGACCTGTCGGTCGAAGCCGGCGACTTCTACGCGTTGCTGGGCCCCAACGGTGCGGGCAAGACTACGGCCATCGGCATCATTTCTTCGCTCGTCAACAAATCGGGCGGCAAGGTCGAGATCTTCGGCCACAATATCGACACCGAGCTCGAAGCCGCGAAGGCCCGTATCGGCATCGTGCCTCAGGAGATAAATCTCAATCTCTGGGAGACCGTCGGCAACACGGTGCGCAACCAGGCGGGCTATTACGGAATCAGCGGCAAACTGGCCAGGGAACGGATTGAGAAGTATCTGCGTGCGCTGCGACTTTGGGATCGGCGCGACGACATCGCCCGGTCCTTGTCCGGCGGTATGAAGCGTCGCCTGATGATTGCGCGAGCGCTGGTCCACGAGCCGCAGTTGCTGATTCTCGACGAGCCAACCGCCGGCGTGGACATCGAGATTCGTCGCTCGATGTGGGAATTCCTGCGCGAGATCAATGATGCTGGCACGACGATCATTCTGACGACTCACTATCTCGAGGAAGCCGAGTCACTGTGTCGTCACATCGCCATCATCGACGAGGGCACAATCATCGAAGACGCACGCATGAGCGACGTACTTCGTCGCCTGCACCGCGAGACGTTTGTGCTGAGTCTTGACCGACAGCTTGATGCCGCCCCCGACCTCGATGGCTTCGACACGCGCGTCCGGGAAGATTGCGAACTCGAGGTCGAGAAAGGACAAGAGACGAACATGAATAGCCTGTTCGCGCAGCTCAACGAGCAGGGTATCGAGGTTGTCAGCCTGCGCAACAAAGCAAATCGTCTCGAGGAAATGTTCATGCGCCTTGTGGAAAACAAGGGAGGTGACGCATGACTCTTCGGCTGAACCTCGTCGCGGCGAAGACAATTGTTCGCAAAGAGATGGTTCGAGTCCTGCGAATCTGGGTGCAGACGATCGTGCCGCCTGCGATTACGATGACACTGTATTTCATTATCTTCGGCAACCTCATCGGCCGACGCATTGGCACGATGGACGGGTTCGATTACATGGCTTACATCGCGCCGGGGCTGATCATGATGTCCGTGATCACGAACTCCTACGGCAACGTCGTTTCTTCGTTTTTCGGCGCGAAGTTTGGACGCCATGTCGAAGAGATGCTCGTCGCACCGATGTCCTACGCCACAATTATCGTCGGGCACGTCGCAGGCGGAGTCCTGCGCGGGTTGCTGGTCGGGATGCTCGTGACGGTCATCGCGCTGTTCTTCACCAACCTGCAGGTGGCGCATCCATTTATTATGATATCGGTGGTGCTGCTGTCATCGATCGTCTTCTCTCTCGCCGGCTTTATCAACGCGGTATTTGCGAAGAAGTTCGATGACATCTCGATAGTACCGACCTTCGTGCTGACACCGCTGACGTATCTCGGTGGTGTGTTCTACTCGATTTCCCTGCTTCCCGAGTTCTGGCAGGGAGTGTCCAAGGCGAATCCGATTCTCTACATGGTCAACGCCTTTCGCTACGGCATACTTGGTACCTCGGACATCAGCATCATGCACGCCTACACGATCCTGATCGCATTTGTCGTGTTGTTGTTTTCGGGCTGCATGTTCCTGATGAAACGCGGCGTCGGGATCCGCGAATAATCATGTGTGGTCGTTTCGCGTTTTATTCACCCAGCGAAGCCGCAGCGGCGCTGTTCGGTGTCGAGGGGTCGGTCGATCTCAAACCACGCTACAACATCGCTCCGACCCAAGATATCGCCGCGATACGCAACGCCGAGGACGATGGACGCGAACTCGTGTTGCTGCGCTGGGGTCTCGTGCCGTTCTGGGCCAAGGATCCGTCGATCGGCAACCGCATGATTAACGCGCGCGCCGAGACTGTGGCCGAAAAACCATCCTATCGTGCCGCCTACCGGCATCGACGTTGCGTCGTGCTCGCCGACGGCTTTTACGAGTGGAAGCGCGATGGCAACGTTAAGACGCCGTACTTTATTTCGCTGGCGAGTGGCGATCCGTTCGGGTTAGCCGCCTTGTGGGAAAACTGGACCGACAAAGCAACCGGTGAGTCGCTGCAGACGACGACATTGATTACGGCTGCGGCCAACGACTTCATGAAGCCGTTGCATCACCGCATGCCGGTGGTGCTCGAAGCAACCACGGCCGGAGAATGGCTGGCTGGCAGCATGGACCTCGTTGATGATGTCGACGCAATTACACCGCCGCTGCAAGCCTGGCCGGTCGATAAGCGCGTCAACAACGCTCGTAACGAGGGTGAAGACCTAATCAGCGCTGCCGGCGAACAAAGCGTCCTCGGGTAGTTTTCGCACTGCGACAAGCAATGAGCGCGGTCCGGCGTGTACGCCAAGGGCCGGCCCGAGCCCCGTAATCGTCGTCTTGGTAATGTCTGGTTTCAATTGCGACAGCCAGGCCGCGAGCGCTTCGGCATCTTCCTGGCACATGGCATGGCCGATGCCGATCTCCACGGTACGGTCGACCGGCATGCGTTTGGCAACGTAACGTGCGAAACGCTTGACGCGGTTCTTGCGGCCGAACAGGACGCCGCTCAGGGTTACTTTGCCATCTTCGCGCGTATAGATGATTGGTGTAAGTCGCAGGATATCGGCGATCGTCTTCACCCATCGTGGCAAGCGACCGCCGCGCACGGCAAAACGCAAATCGCTCAGGATCGCGTACGACGTCGTTTCGGGGATGAACATACGAATCTGGTGCAGGGCTTCTTCGGCGGGCTTTCCCTGTTCGGCCAGTTCCGCAGCGAGCACCGCGAGCTGACCCTGCCCCAGCGAGGCGTTGCGCGTGTCGACGACATGAATATTGCCCGGAGCATCGACTCGTTCCGCTGCGAGTCGCGCTGCTTCATACGTGCCGCTCGCGACACTCGTCAGATTAATAGAGATGACGTCGTCGAAGTGACTGGCGAGAAACTGGAACTGACGGCGAAAGTCGCCGGGTGCAGGTTGTGACGTCGTAGGATGGTGCGGGTTGTTCCTCAGTTCCTCATAGAATTCGTCGATCGTGATGCTGACTTTGTCGAGGTAGCCGTGATCGCCAAACTGGATTCGGCATGGGACCATGTGAATATCGAGACGCTCCATATCGGCGTCTGAAATATCCGCGCCCGAGTCGGCAATGACGGCGAAGCGCCGTTTGCTGTCGTGCGTCGCATGCTGTTGGCGATGCATGTCATCGGCTTTCTCCGCTGTGACTTCACCAAAGCGACGTGCTGTCTCGAACACGGTTTCGGGGTCGTCGACGTGGATATGAATCTTCGCCTTGCGCTTGGTGCCGGCAAGAACCAGCGAGTCGCCGAGCTCGGCGAGTGCCTCCCGCAGTTTGCGCCGGTCGATGTCGGTGCCCGTCACCATGCACTCGGTGCAAAAGCGAAACTGCGATTCGTTGTCGGCCTCGGCAAATTCGATCGGCGCCTCGGTATCGTGCGCGAACGATGTGTCGGGCAGGGGTGCGATGGTGCCGTCCCGGAAATAGCCGGCCATGCCCGCTACGAGCTCGGCAAAGCCCTTTGCGCCCGCATCGACAACGCCGGCCTTGCGCAGGACGTCCAGTTGATTCGGCGTATTGGCGAGCGCCGCCTCGACGCGTTCGAGCGCCGCGTCTATCACCGCCGGGAATTCACCTTCACGAACAGCGTTGGCCTGGTGCGATATGCTGTGCGCGAACGCGCTGATGACCGACAGGATTGTTCCCTCGCGCGGTTTTGACAGCGCATCGTGAGCGTAATCGCTGCCCGCAGCGACTGCTTTGCTGAACGTATAGGTCGTGAAGCGCGAGATCTCGCCTGCCGCATCGCTCATGCCTTGAAAAAACTGCGCGACGATCGCTCCCGAATTGCCGCGCGCGCCGTCAAGCAATGCGTCGGCGACAGCGGCCAGGGTAGTGCCCAGGTGCTTTTCGCCCGGCCTGCCGAGCACGGGCAGTGCCGAGCCGAGCGACAGACTCAGATTGGTGCCGGTGTCGCTATCCGCGACCGGAAAGACGTTGATGCGATTGAGCAGTTCCTGCTCAGCCAGCACGCGGTGAATGCCTGACGTCAGCGCTGCTGCCAGCGCGTCGCCGTCCAGATATTTGGCAATCGGTGCAGACAAGTTAGTCGCGCGGCAACAGGAAGGTGACACCGTTCTGGCTGAGCACGACCCCATTCGGCGTGATGCTCTCCACGCGCGGGCCCTCGGCCAGTACCGAACCTTCCTTGTGTTTGGCCATGTTGATAAATACGAATCGGTCCGCCGGTGAATCGCTGTAGACATGCACATCCACGTGCAAAGCCGGCAATGTGAGTGATCCGTCTGCGACCACTTCCTGGACGGTTGGCAACGCAAGCGCATTGACGGGTGCGGCTGCGACAGGCGACGGCGCCTGCCTAGGTGCGGGAGCCGGTGTTGTCTCGATTGGCGTCGTGGCTGCCGATTCCTCGCGTGGCGGGGCGTTTAGCTTCGCAGCGGCGATTTCGGCTGCAAACTGCACCTGCGTTGCTTCTGTCACAGGTTCGCGCGCTTCGGGTGCGGCCGTCTGTGCGACGGGCGGCGGGGCGGCGGGTTGCGTTTCCGGGCGCAACAGAAGCCCCGCAACGACAACGATATTAATGACCAGCAGGGCACCGAGGACCCACAGCCAGCGGGGCGGGCCAGCATTTGGCGCGCCAACCGGTACGCTCGCAAATTCGGCCGAGCCCCTTTGCTGGCGATCGGTTTCGGATTTCTTTAGCGCGTCGAGTATGAAAGACATCCGCTAGTCCTGTGCGAGGCGTGGAGTCGACAGCCGCGGTGTGCCTTCGACCGCAAGCAGGGAGTTGATGATGATCTGGGTCTGCTGGCCCGCAAGCCCGTCGACCTCAAGACGGTGATCGCGCTGAAACAGGCGCACGAGCCGTTCGAGCTCGGTGTCAAAAATATCATTGTCCTCATCGCTCGCGTATCGCTGGTCGATCGCCGCAAGGCTGTTGCGTAACCAGGCGACCGCAGGTCCGCGGGCGCCGGGTCCGAGCGGCGAAGCGGTCTCTGTAGGCGGTCGCCACAGCAGCATGAATTCACCGAACCACGCATCCGTGACGTTGGTCACCGGGTGTGTTACGCGAACGCCGCCGATTGACAGTTCGGCGCTGTCATCAATGATTGCGGTGAGCACAACTTCGTGGCCGTTGCCCGCATCGTCGACGAGCGTCAGCACTGCCGGGCGGTCCATTTGCCGCAGGCCCGTCCACGACCCGCGCTGGAACAGGCAGTTCAGTCCGGCATCCAGCGCCTGGTCACACGCTGTCCTGCCGCCGGTTGTGAATTCGAGGCCCCATGTTTCGAACAGGGCGGCCATGGCGAATTCGGTGCCGGTTAGTTCCTCGGCGAGCTGCAACTGTTCCTGCAGGCCGGGTTGTTCTTGCGACGGCTCTTCCGAGGGTTCTGCCACGACAGGTTCAGGCACAACCTCGACCACCGGTTCCGGGGCGGGCTCCGGCGCGGCTTCTTCGACAGCGGCCTGCGCCGTCTCCACCGTTGCCTGTTGCTGTGCGATCGCCCAGAGTGTGGCTCCGATGACGGCGACGCCTGCGACACTCGCCACGACGGCCAACCTGCGAGTCCAGGGTGACGCTGCGAGCTTGCCGTGCACTTCGGCCGCAGCCTGGCGTATCAGTCGGGCATTGATCCGCCGCGACTCTTTCGCGTAGGCGCCGAGCAATGCGCGATCGCAGATGACGTTGATTAGTCGCGGCACGCCCTGCGACAACCTGAAGACTTCTTTCTTTGCACCGCCGTCAAAAACTTCGCCGAGCGCGCCCGCGACCTTGAGCCGGTGCTCGATGTAGCTTGCTGTCTCGTTGCGGGACAGGGGTTCGAGGTGATAGCGCGCCGTGATACGTTGCGCCAGCTGGCGGAGGTCCGTGCGCGCGAGCAGCTCACGCAATTCCGGCTGTCCGATCAGGATAATCTGCAGCAGCTTCTGCTTGGCCGTCTCGAGGTTGGTCAGCAGGCGAACCTGTTCGAGCACGGCGGGCGCCAGGTTCTGCGCCTCGTCGACAACGAGAATCGTACGTCGGCCCTCGGCATGCGCCTCCAGCAGGTGACGATTCAACGCGTCGGTCAGCGCCTTGATGCTGCCCTTGTTGTGCGTTATCTCGACATGTAATTCCTCGCAAATCGTCGCAAGAAACTCGATGACTGACAGTTGCGGATTGAGAACGACGGCGACGTTGGCGTTGTCGGGCATGCGGTTCAGTAGCAGCGAACGCACGAGCGTCGTTTTGCCGGTACCGACTTCGCCGGTGAGCTGGATAAAGCCGCCGCTCTCGGTGACGCCGTAGACAAGGTGAGCGAGTGCTTCGCCATGGCGCTCGCTCAGAAACAGGTAACGCGGATCAGGCGTTATCGAAAACGGTTTTTCGTGGAGTCCGAAAAAACTGGTGTACATCGTTCCTTGCCGGGAGCCGCGCGGACTCCCGATTCTATACTATTCGCTAACGATCCAGTGTCCGAGCACGGCTGACAACGTCAGCGCCAAAGCGCTCGCGAATCCGGTCGACGGTCTCGTCAATTGCGTTCGTCGAGTCGTCGTTCGCAAACAGGTCTTGTTGTTCGGCCGGGGCCAGGTCGCTGCCGCCGACACCGAGCAGGCGCAGACGGGCACCCGGGTTACGGTTCAGCCAGGTAGCGAGCAGGTCACGTGCGATTGCAAATATCGAGTCGGTGCCGTTGACGGCCGGCTGGATCCTGCGCTGGCGAGTGAATGTCTTGAAGTCGGATTGGCGGATCTTCACCTGCACTGTGCCGGCCGCGAGCCCAGCCTTGCGCAGCCGCGCGGCGGTGCGCTCGGTCAGGCGCAACAGTTCGCGTTCCATTTGGCCCCGCGTTGTCAGATCCTCCCCATAAGTCTGCTCGGCACTGATGGACTTTTCCTCCCGCGACGGCACGACCGGGCGATCATCGATGCCCGACGCGCGTTCGCGGGTTTTGCGCGTATACCGGCCGAACACCGGCTCGAGCACGCGGTCGGGCGCCTCTCGCAGCTCCCTGACTGTCCGAATACCCGCCGCCTCGAGACGCTTGAGCGTTTCCCGACCGATGCCCGGGATGACGGCTGCAGGCAGGGGGTCGAGGCGCTCCCCGTAGTGATCCGGGTAAACAACGGTCAGCCCATCGGGCTTGTCGAGGTCTGAGGCGATCTTCGCCACGAGCTTGTTGCGTGCTACGCCGACAGATGCGGTGAGCGACGTGATCTCTTGTATGCGTCGTTTGATGACGGCCGCAATCTCCTCGGGTGAGCCAAACAGAGCTGCACTTGCCGTTACATCGAGGAAGGCTTCGTCGAGAGACAAGCCTTCAACGAGCGGCGTGAAGCTGCGGAACACGTCGAACACCTGCCCGGACACAGCCTTGTAATGGGCCATCCGTGGCCTGACGCGCAGCAGCTGGGGACAGCGCCGCAAGGCGTCACGCATCGGCATCGCCGAACGGACGCCGAACGCGCGGGCCTCGTAGCTTGCGGCTGCAACGACCCCGCGGTTGGTCGTGCCGCCGACGGCCAGTGGCTTGCCGCGCAGTTCAGGGTTATCGCGCTGCTCGACGGACGCATAGAACGCGTCCATGTCGACGTGCAGAATGCTGCGCGACGACGACATCGGGGCTATTGACCGCGGGCCACGATATAGCGGGCTAGCCACTCGAGCGGCGCCGCGGCCGACCCGAACGGTTCGAGCCGCTCGAGTGCCTGCGCCAGCAGCTCGTCGCACCGCGCACGGGACGCGTCCAGGCCGAACAAGGACGGATACGTCGCTTTGGCGAGCTTCTCGTCGGATCCCGACGGCTTGCCGATGACGTCCGTTTCGCCCTCTACGTCCAGGATGTCGTCCTTGATCTGGAACGCGATGCCGACGGTTCGGGCAAAGCCGTCGAGCGTACGCGCGCGAACCTGATCGAGATCCTCGCTGAGTAAGCAGGCAGACATGATTGCAGCATGAATCAGTGCGCCGGTCTTCAGCGCGTACATGTGCTCGAGCTCGGCGGTTGTCAAAGTCTTCCCTTCGGCATCGAGATCGATCGATTGCCCGCCCGTCATGCCGACCGACCCCGCCGCGTCGGCGATCAGACGGACGAGTGCGGTTCTGGCGCTGTCCGACGTGTCCGCAACGCTCGCGAGGACGGAAAATGCGAGCGGTTGCAGCGCATCCGCTGCAAGAATTGCGGTTGCTTCGTCGAACTGAATATGGACGGTCGGCTTGCCGCGCCGCAGCTCATCGTCATCCATCGCGGGCAGGTCGTCGTGGACCAGCGAAAACGCATGGATCAGTTCGATCGCTGCCGCCGGCGCATCGAGTTGCTCGGGAGCTACGCCGAGGCATTCCCCCGTCGCGTATACGAGCAGCGGGCGAACCCGCTTGCCGCCGTTAAAAATGGCGTAGCGCATGGCCTTGTGGAGCCGCTCGGGAACCGTCGCGTCCTCGGGCAAAACGCGGTCGAGGTAGAGGTCGACGCGCTGCTGGTAATACGCGATTCGGTCTTCGAAGCTGTCCGGCAAGTGTTTGGTCCTGGCAGGCATGGGCCATGTAGCGTACACGATTTCCGGCGCTTTGCGCGGGCCTCACTGGGCTATAATTCGCGTCCTTCCACAAAGTCTGTAAGGACGACAGCGGCATGCAGGGAGCGGCAATCGCACAGCCGAACATTGCGCTAATCAAGTACTGGGGCAAGCGCGACCTGGAGCGGAACCTCCCCGCTGTCGGGTCTATCTCCATTACTCTGCGCGAGCTGCAGACGCGAATGCTGCTCGATTTCGACGAGGCGCTGAGGGAGGACCAACTAACGGTCAACGATGTGCCGGACCAAAAGATGCTGCCGCGCCTGTCAGCTTGCCTGGATCGGGTGGTCGGAGAAGACCGCATGCGAGCCCACATCCGAAGCGAGTGCAATTTCCCGATTGCTGCCGGGCTAGCCTCGTCGGCGTCGTCTTTCGCCGCATTGACCGTCGCCGCGGCAGACGCCGCCGACAAATCGCTGACGAGGGCCGAGTTGGCGAATCTCGCGGGCGCAGCCTCCGGCTCCGCAGCGCGCTCGCTGTTCGGCGGCTTCGTCGAGCTTGAGAATACGAACGACGGCATCGCCGTCGGTACGCTTACCGCTGCTGACGAATGGCCGCTATCCGTTGTTGTGGCTATCACCGAGACAGGACCCAAGGCCGTGGGTTCGACCGAGGCAATGGAGATCAGCCGCAAAACGTCGCCATTCTATTCGAGCTGGATTGATCGGCAGGCAGCAGATCTCGATGCGGCGCGTACGGCAATAATTGAGCGAGACTTTGCGAGGCTGGCCCGCGTCGCCGAGCACAATTGTCTGAAGATGCACTCGGTCATGTGGGCATCGCGGCCGCCAATGGTCTACTGGAACGCGGCGACAATGCGGTGCCTCGAAACCGTACGAGCACTGCAGGCGCGCGATGTCGCGGTGTTTTTCACGATCGATGCGGGTCCGCAGGTAAAGGCCGTATGCCTGCCGGAGTATGAAACCGAGGTAGAGGCAGCATTGCGCGCTATCGACGGGGTCCGGAAGACGATGGTTTCGGGAATGGGCCCGGGAGCAAGTCGGGGGACATTCGGTTGAGCGTCGTCGCGAGTGCGCCAGGCAAAGTCGTGCTGAGCGGCGAGTATGCCGTGCTCGATGGAGCGCCAGCGATCTGCATGGCAGTCAATCGGCGAGCCATTGCCACTGTCGGCGACAGCCCCGATGGACGCTGCCGTGTCGCGACGCCGGGCCGGGAATTCAGCAATGGGGAGAAGTTTCGCATCGTTGAGGCAGTCTGTGGTGCGCGTCCGGAATTGACGATCGAACTCGATACCCGGGCATTCGCCGAGGGTGGCAAGAAACTCGGTATCGGCTCCAGCGCGTCGCTGACCGCGGCGCTTGTCGCCGCGCTCGGTCGCGACGTCTACGCGGATGCGATCGCCGCGCACCGGCATCTGCAGGGCGGATCCGGCAGCGGTGTCGATGTTGCTGCGGCCGTTCACGGCGGGCTGATCGAGTATCGCGTGGAAGGTGCGGCGGTCGAAGCGCTTGAGTGGCCGAACAACCTGGCAATCCGGTTCATCTGGACGGGCGTGCCCTCGAGCACCAAAGCCCGAATTGATCTGGTAACGGGCGATGCAGCCAGCGCCGCTCGGTCCGGATTGCGGGAAGCGGCGCTGGACATGGCTGCCGCCTGGCGAACGGGTGACGGCGCAGTGATTCTTGCGACGTATCCGCGGTACGTTGAATCGCTGCGAGCGTTCAGCGAGGAGCTGGAACTTGGCATATTCGATGCCGGCCACGACGAACTGACCAAAGCGGCAGCCCGTGCCGGCCTCGTTTACAAACCGGCTGGGGCCGGCGGCGGGGATATCGGGACACTACTGGGACAGAATGACGGCGAGCTCGATGTTTTCATCGCCAATAACCACGCTCTCATTCATGCGGTTCTCGACTGCGAGCTCGATCCCGTCGGCGTCACGCTGGAGCAGCAATGAGTGATTCACGCATAGCCGGACTCTATCGACTTCCGGTTGCGGGTCGCATAGCTCGACTCGAGGAATACGGGTGGCTGTCGGCGGACGATGCCGCCGCGCTCTGCGGTGGCCACCATGTCCTGAGTCCGCTGTCCGCGGACCGGATGATTGAAAATGTCATTGGCGTCTTCGGTCTGCCTTTCGCCGTCGCGCCGAACTTCGTCGTCAACGGGCGCGAGTGCATCGCGCCACTGGTTGTCGAGGAGCCTTCCATTGTCGCCGGCCTGTCTGCTGCCGCGGGCAAAGCACGCACGGCTGGCGGTTTCGAAGTCAGCAGCGACGCATCAATGCTGGTTGGCCAGGTTCACGTCACGGGTGCGGTCGACCCCGACCGTGCCGTTGTGGCGCTCCGGAACGCGAAGGACTCGCTACTCGAACTCGCCAATAGCGTTCATCCGCGGCTGATCAATCGTGGCGGCGGCGTCCGCGACATTGAGACTCGCCTGCTCGCCCTGCCAGACGGAGCGCCGCTCATTGCCGTGCACGTCATCGTCGATACCTGCGATGCAATGGG
>JAAUYD010051189.1_pt1 | contig 11959 bp, 8 predicted proteins | sample 7278101 | NCBI WGS metagenome assembly JAAUYD01 (sample SAMN14350128, study PRJNA611818) | marine sediment metagenome | isolation source: surface marine sediment (0.6m) | place: French Polynesia: Moorea | collected 2018-08 | reverse complement strand
CTGGCGCGCAGCTCCACCAGTTGGTAGTAGCTTTCAGCCACCTGAGCGGAGAGGGTCAGAAAGAGGGCGATCAGGTCCTGGCGCGTGGCGTGCTGTTCCAATAATTGTGCCTTGGCGCGCGACCCGAGTTTGTTCCATAGATCCACCTCGTAACCCGCTGACAGGGACCAGCTGCCGCTGGTTCCCACGGTGTCACCAGCTGCATTGACCTGCTGGGAGCGTGCGGCGCTGCCCTCCAGCGAGAGATTGGGCAGACGGTCGGCCTGCCGCTGACGGGTCAGTGCCGCGGCCTGTCGAAGGCGCGCAAAAAATTGCGCCAGGTCGAGATTTCCGGAAAAGGCCTGTTCCATCAATTGGTTGAGCTGCTTGTCATCAAAATCGCGCCACCATTGCTGCCCTGCGTTCAAAGGAGAGGCCTCAGGGCTCGACCCACGGTAGGCATCGGGAATCGGTGTATCCATCGACGCTTGGCGTACCGTATGCAGCGCGCAGCCCTGGATCACCACAATCAGCAGGGCGGAGCATATCAGGAGCAATGGTGTCAGTCGTTTCATTGGTCCTCCATCCCCCGGGTGAGAAAACTGAGCAGCTCTTCCACCAGGGCATCTACATCCAGCAGCGGCGGCAAGCTTAAATTAGGTGCCTCATCCCTTAATTCGCGATCCACCAGCATGCTGGCACCGTGGCCCATGGCCCCGATGCAGAAGAAGATGCGCGGCACCAGTTTCTCCGGTGCGACGTTGGGTAGCGCGTTTTGGAAACCCTCGAGGAACCGTTGAAAAACCGGAAGCATGTGTTTTAGAAATTCCTTGCGGATGGCGTCATCTGGATCGGCATGGATGCGGCTGAACATGCGTAAAAAATGCTTTCCACCCGTGCGGGATTGAAAAAAGAAGATGGCCGGCTCGATGAAAGCCCGCAGCACCGCGCGGATCGCAGGTCTGCGATTCTCCGCCTGGGCCAGATCGAGTTCAGCGTCCAGCATGGACATCCGCTCTTTGTTCAATGGCTCCAGGCGTCGCCCCAACATCGCCGCCACCAGATTTTCCTTTGAACCGAAATGGTAATTGACCGCCGCCAGATTGGCGTCGGCCTTTGCGGTAATTTCGCGCAATGAGGTGTTGGCGTATCCCTTAAGGGCGACAAGTTGTTCCGCTGCGTCCAGCAGTCGATCCTGGGTGGTGCGCTCTGGCATGGGGCCTCCTGATTTTGCGGTGTTTCGCTCGATTCCGGCATTACTATAAAACGATTGATTCAAACATTTGTTTGAAATGTAATTCAAACGTTTGTTTAAGTCAAGTGTTTGAATTACATTTTTTTCATATTATTTTTAACCTTCTGAAAATATTGTGTTATAATTGACAATCCCTTTCGTGAAGATCGTGACGCCATCTTGAAGTGGGTTGTTATGCCGGCAAGATGGTCGCATAATGTCCACTGAAAATCGGATTCAGATGAGCGTTTTTCCGGTCTTGATGAGTTTCAACTGGATGCAAGACCGCGGGGCGTTAGCCAACCTGTCGTTCCAATGGTTACGGGCGCTAGTGATGCCGCGGCCATGAGGCGAAAGCCGAGGTATCTCAAGCGCCCATCTTTTTACTTGGGTACGGTGTGATCAATTGGTTACCCTATTTCTATCCCCCAATTCCCATCTATTCAGTGAACTGCACCGAACCACTAACCAGTTGTACGATGAAGACCGTCCCATCGGCCAACTCTACTTCGGCTGTGTTATCTCCCAGATAGGTGGCAATGAAATGAAAGTTGAACTGGTGCGTGCGTTCCCCAAAGGGCCCCCTGCGGGTATGGGTCCCGTTGATGGTACCTTCAATGGTGCCGGATTCGGGGAATCTGTCTGCTGCGTCCAAGTCCACGGTCACATCTGATACGATAACCGCGCAATCCAAGTCGAACTGGACCTCCTCTCCGGTGAAAAAAGTGGTACGGGTATAGGAAGAGTTATTGGTATGGATGCCATCAATCCATACGGTGCGTGACAATATTTCATCCACCGTAAAATCTGCACGGTTATCAATGCTAAAATCGGTAAAATACCCCACGCCGTTGGTGATGTCGCCTTGGATCCGGCTCTCATAATCGATGCGATCGGTGGTGTCCGGATCGTAACTGTCTTGCAGAAAGTCCATTGCATCGTAGAAGTCTATGGTGAGAGAGACAGAGTAATTATAGGTGGCTTTTGCACTTTGAACTTGCTGCTGTGAACCGTTCGTTGCGGCCTGGGTGGCGATGTCGATGTCTTCGGATATACCACCCTGTTCAGCTGAAAGGGCTGCGGCGACCAACTCGGCTTGTTCTTCAGAGTCCAAAGCCGCAACGCTGGCTTCTGTGCCGGAACCTGAACTGCCGCCCCCACTTCCGCCACAGGCGATAGCGATAAAACTAAAAACAATAATCATCATCCATTGAATTGCTCTCATCCGGTTCCTCCTTTCAAATTATGATCTGATGTCTATGATCTATCCAGAACGATCCGTTCATTTGCTTCCCCCATCGTTCGTCCATGATGGAACGGATACGATATGGTTCACTTTTACTGCTGTTGTCGTTCAAGGTGAAGTTAAGTAGTGATAAGGTTGGTAAAACCGGTTCACGGTTCTTTACAATTCTTAACAAACGCATTGTGCCGGGTTTGGTATAATGATAGTAATTACAAAAACGTGGCTTTCTTAAGAAGTTCACGGGGCACCAGGGATGCGCGTTATGAAGACACAAACCATTCTTCTTGTTGATGACGATACGGAGCTGTGTGCTCTGATGAAAGAGTACCTGGCCGATGAAGGTTTCAGCCTGGAAACGTGCCACGAAGGTCTTCTTGGGCTTGAACGGGCACTTTCAGGCCGGCATGATCTGGTCATTCTGGATGTCATGCTGCCGGGTTGCAATGGTTTTGAAGTGCTGAAACAGTTGAGGCAGAAAAGTGATGTACCGGTGCTGATGTTGACGGCCAGGGGAGATGAAGTGGATCGCATCGTGGGGCTTGAAATCGGCGCCGATGATTATTTGGGCAAGCCGTTTAACCCTCGCGAGCTGGTCGCGCGCATGAGGGCCATATTCAGGCGGCTGCGCATCCAGGAAAACGGGAGCGATGCAGTTGCGGTGCCATCCAAATTATGTGTGGATGATATTGAATTGGAGCCAAGCACACGGCGTGTCTTGAAAAAGGGTACAGCTATCGATCTGACGGCAGTCGAATTTAATTTGCTCACCGTATTGCTTCAATCCGCCGGCAAGGTCGTCAGTCGAGAAGAGCTGAACCGGGAAGTTTTGGGAAGAGAATATTCTCCCTATGACCGAAGTATCGATGTGCACATCAGCAAGTTGCGAAAAAAGATCGGTGATACAGTCGGTCAGGCGGATCGTATCCAGGCCATCCGGGGAGAAGGGTACCTGTATTCTGTTTTGGAAAAGGAGTAGAGGATTGCGAAGTCTATCGCTCAAGATATTTCTCTGGTTCTGGTTGGCGGTGCTGGTGGGCTCTCTCGCCTTTATCGCGGTGGCCGTATGGTTGCCATCGCAGACCTTTCTTGGTCGTGCGGCGCAGTATTTCGGCTTCAATCTGGCAACGACCGGCCGTTTGGCCATCGACCTCCATGACCAGCAAAGCCCTGATGCAATGGCCACGTTCCTGGGTCAGATTGAAACCCTGTCGGCGTTCAATCTTTATATTGTGGACCAGGAGGGCATGTCATTAAGATCACGGCCATTGCCGGAAGCCGTCCAAACGGTCTCACAACGTGCCTTTTCTGAAGATTCGGTGCAGGCCCAGGGGTGGACGACCCATCCCGTGTTTGCCCATCCCGTGGCCAGTCGCAGTGGTCAGCCGCATGTGATCGTATTGGAGTTGCCGGCAGGCCTGGTCAACTTGATTTCCCAGATGTCACATGCCATTGCGCTGCGTTTCGCGGCTGCGCTGTTGGCTTCGGGGCTTGTCTGCTTTTTAATGGTTCGTTATTTGACGACACCGATCCGCAAACTTCAATCCGCGGTACGCAATTTCGCCCAGGGCGATTTGGGCGTGCGTGTCGCTCCAACCATCGGATCGCGCAAGGATGAGATCGCCGACCTGGGGCGGGATTTTGACATCATGGCAGAGCGCATTGAAACACTTGTGCATGCCCATGAGGACCTATTGCGCGATGTGGCGCATGAATTGCGCTCGCCGCTGACGCGATTGAATGTGGCGCTGGAGATCGCACGCAAGCATGGCGATGAGAAGATGGCCGGCTATCTGAACCGTATTTTCAATGAGGGTCAGAAGCTCAGCGGACTGGTAACCCAGGTGTTGACGTTGTCGCGCCTGGAGAACATCAATGTCGAGCGTCATCTCGAGCCCGTTCGTCTGGAATCGATCATCCAAAGGATCGTGCGGGATGCCAATTTCGAAAAACAAAAGGAAGGGTTCTCCGTTGAATTTGAGCTTGGCCAGCCCATTTTAATTACTGCTGATGAACGCCTGGTTCACAGCGCGATAGAAAACGTCGTGCGCAATGCATTGCGCTTTTCTCCTAAAAATACCCGGGTGGAGATAACTCAAAAACTGATTCACCAAGATCGACAGGCCATGGCCGTTGTAATGGTCTCCGACCGGGGACCGGGTGTACCTCCCGAGGCTCTCAAAGACCTGTTTCGCCCATTTTTCAGGGTGAATGAAAAGCAGGGGCGGTCCAGCGGTGGCGCGGGTATAGGTTTGGCCATCGCTTATCATGCTGTCACCCTGCATGGAGGTAGCATACAAGCCATGAACCGAGACAACGGCGGTTTGACGGTTGAATTTTCTTTCCCGGTGGATTCAGCTCGGGTTATCTGACGTTTTCCTTTGATGTTCAGAAAAACGGATCCCTCACGTGATAGGTGGGATTGGGGCAACCTATAACCCGGAGATCATCTTGGTGTCGCAACATTGCAAGACACCGGTTATACCAAAAAATCACTAGATCCTCGACGATACCAAAGTGGCAGCATCAGGTGGATGGGGTTGCTTGTGGATCCCATCGCTCCAGCAAGGTCATCAATTGGAGTGGATCAAACGGTTTTGAAATATAGTCGTTCATGCCGGCCGACAGACAATCCTCACGGTCGCCTTTCATGGCATGAGCTGTCATGGCGATGATCGGAAGCTGGCGAGATATGGATGGCATTGACCGTATGCGGCGCGTAGCTGTCAGGCCATCCATCTCAGGCATCTGGACATCCATCAGTACCACGTCATAGGTGTCGGACTGGAGCAGTTCAATTGCGCGTTGGCCATTCTCGGCAAGGGTAACCGTGTGGCCAAGTTTGGACAACATGTTGACAGCCAATTTTTGGTTGATTTCATTGTCCTCGGCCAACAGGATCTTCATTTTGCGTCGTTGGCGATCCTCATACACGGTATGCTGTGTGATGATGGGGCTGTCTGCCGATTCTACCGCTCCTTCGCCTGCGGCCAATGCCATCAAAATGGTATCCAACAAAATCGATTGTTTGATCGGTTTGACCAGGTAGCCCGACAGTCCCATGGCCTTGCAGCGATTAACATCACCACGCAATCCGACAGATGTGAGCATGATAACAATGGTGCTGGTCAACCGTTCGTTCTCCTTTATACACTGACCGAGCTCGAAGCCGTCCATTTCCGGCATACGCGCGTCGCTCAGCACCAAATCAAAGGGGCGTTCTACCAGAGCCGCCTGCTCCAGTTTGACCAAAGCGCTCTTTCCGTCAGAGGCTTCCTCGTGGGAAATTTGCCAATTGGTGAGCATATCACGTAGAATTTTACGATTCGCAAGATTGTCGTCTACTATGAGGATGCGTTTACCTCGGATATTTGTCGCATCCAGATTCAAGGGAGGAATGCCCATGTCTTCTTTTACCTCGAGCTTGATTGTAAAATAAAAGGCACTTCCCGGTCCTGATTCTGTCGGAGATAGACTATCGACGCTGGTTCCGGGAGGGCTTTCCGCCCATATTTCTCCGCCCATCAATGAAACCAATTGTTTGGAAATGGTCAATCCCAATCCGGTTCCGCCGATCTGTCTTGTTGCTGAACTGTCTACCTGGGTAAAGCTCTCAAATATGCTTTCGATCTTTTTGTTCGGAATGCCGGGTCCGGTGTCCGTAACACTGAATTGCAATTGGATGGATGAATCTAATCTATCCAAGATCCGGCATCCGACCACCACCTCTCCAGACTCGGTAAATTTGATGGCGTTTCCGACCAGGTTGACCAAAATCTGGCGCAAGCGTCCAGGATCGCCGATCAGGCTGTCTGGAACGTCGGAGGGAATCTGATACACCAATTCCAGATCTTTTTCGTGGGCTTTGACGGCCAGCGTGTCCACTGCATTCTCAATGGTCATTCGAAGCTGAAAGTCGATTTGCTCCAACTCCAACCGACCTGCCTCGATTTTGGAAAAATCCAGAATGTCGTTTATGACAATTAACAGATGATCAGCGGAAATTTTGATGGACTGAAGATATTCATACTGTTCAGGGGTTAGGTGCGTGTCCAAAGCCAGTGCGGCATTACCGATAATACCATTCATCGGTGTGCGTATCTCATGGCTCATGTTGGCGAGAAATTGGCTTTTGGCCTTGTTGGCGGCTTCGGCTGCGTCTTTTTGAATTCTGAGCGCCTCTGCCTTTTTTTTCTGTGTGATGTCTTCAACATTCCCCTGATAGTATTGAATTTGCTGTGTGTCGTCGTGAACGGCGTGCATATTTACCGCCACATCGAGCACAGAACCGCCTTTGCGGACCAGTTGTGTCCGAAAATGCTTTACAGAGCCATCCGCTTCGATGCGTTCCAGCAACCGATCGCGATCCACTGGATTGACATATAGCTGCCGTTTGATGTCGTGCATCGTATCGAGAAGCTCCGATGGTGATGAATAGCCGAGAATTCGGGCCAAGGCCGGGTTGGCCGCCAAAAAACGTCCTTCGGCGTTGGATTGGAAGATACCGTCTGTCGAGTGCTCAAATATACTTCGATATTGCTCTTCTGATGCCCGTAGTGCTGCTTCGGCCGTTTTGCGGGCATTCAAACTGGCGGTGAATCCTTTCAGCAGCTTATTCAATGTAGTGGCCAGGAGCCCCATCTCGGTTTTCGTTTGGGCTTCGGGTACTTCCAGATGAGACTGGTCTGGTTTCTGCGGCTCTACAGCGGCGATGTCGCTGACGAGTCGCAGTAATGGCAAGGTCAGCGTGTAGTAGAAAAGCAACATCAGGATAGAAGCCAAGATGAAGCTGCGAACAACTCCTGAAACGATAATCAGACCGGCTTTTGAAACAAGCCGTTGAGTGGTCCCATAGGTGTCGATGGTCACATTGAATGTGCCTATAGATTCATGGTGTTCATATTTCAGTGAGTAAGCATATTGCGTCTCGCGACCGAAAAGAAAGGCGTTTGCACGATTGAGCGGTCCCTGGGTGAGAGGACGTTCTATATCACCCAGCACCTCATTCGTGTCGCTGACAATAGACGCTCTATGGACGGCCAGATATTTGTACAAGCCTCGCAGCACCTGCTGGGCCTGCTCTGGGTCGAGATTATAGGCGGCCAATGAGGCGGATTCCAAGTGCATCTCGACGACTTGTCGGTTGGTGGACTCTGCGGTTTGCTTTTCGACAATGAAATCGTAGACGATCTGTCCGATACTAAGCATCGTTCCAAGAACCAAGGCAACGATAACCGTGTGCTTTGCCTGACGAAAGGATAGTCGATCTCGGAGCTTAATTTTCATCGAACCCAGTATTCTTTAACGATGCTCATGCTTTTTCGTTTTACACACCCGCTTGGCATCAGGCAGAAAGAGCGGGATGGAATATATCAAAAGATCAAATAAATCGGCGCAGTTGCACCATATGGGGTGCTCGTCATCGAGTCCTTTACGATGAGATCGCCTGATCTATATTATTGGCATGATGTCTGATTGCTTTAGTGTGAGATCCCGATTGCCTGCAATCGTGGCAATCGTACCGTGATAGAGGCAGCGCTAATAGGTCGATCCAAGAGCAGTCTGTAGCGGTACCGTATCATAGCGCTTTATAGTGAAAAAACCAAATGAAATTCATATCGTATTTGTAACCTCTACAAACCAGCTAAAAAGGTTTAATCTATCATGATTGTCGGTTTAAGCCGTCCACAACAAGCCCCTGCGGTGTTGCCCGTCCTGCGGACCGTTTACACCGCATCGACCCATAAAGTGTTTGACATCCTCAACGACCCATTGGGATAATTTAATTTTATGGAATTTTTACGATTCATGGAGGTTCGCCCTATGAGACCTATCTGGATCGGAATTGTTGCCCTTGCCCTGTGCATTCCTTCCGCAAAGGCATTTAGCAAGCAGACAATCACGTGGTATCAGCCCGATTTCCCACCCTATGTTATTACCAAAGGCCAGGACGCCATGGATGGAATCGACAACCGGACCGTCCAATATCTGATCGATCGTCTGCCGGAATACCATCATCGCTTTCAGGTCGCCAGTTACAAGCGTATCCTGACCTATTTGCGCGGTGGAAACGAGGGGGTGGTAACCCCGCTTTTCATTACACCGGAACGAAAGCAATACCTGGTGTATTCTGAAACGGCCAGCTATTTGCCGCTGTCCAACGGATTAGTGGTGAACCGGGAGGAGCTCCAACGGCTTGAGCCCTATATTCAAATGAAGGGTACCATAAATATAGATCGGTTAATGCAATCGGGTGATTATACCATCGGCATTACGTCGGGCCGGTCCTATTCCGGTATTATCGATGAAATGATTCGAAAGTACAAAGACAAAGGCATCCTCTACGAACGTACGGGGTCAGACCATCTTGGTATTCTGAAAATGCTCAGTTCTAAACGGATCAATGCAGCCTTTGGTTTTCCTGTTGAAGTTAAGTATCTTTCGAAACGATTAGGCCTGCCGAATGACCTGATTGTGCTGCCTGTGGTCAACATGGTACCCTATACACCTGTATATTTTGCGGCCCCCAAGAACAAATGGGGAAAAGCAATCATCGTCAAGATCAACCGTATTCTTCATCAACCCGGAACCATTGATAGATTCAACCAATACTATGAATCTTGGTTGGATGGGGAATACCTTTCATACTACCGCAAAATTAAAGCGGACCACTATGGCAAGAGGTAGGTTCATCTGCACCATATCGAATGGCGTTCGATCCGGATGGTCCGATCTTTGGACTGGCTCGTCGACTCCGGACAACCTGAATCGAAGAATATTTTTATTTTATAAAGTCCACCTCCGTCTCGCCGTCCTCCTTTGCCTTTTCATTTTTGTGGCGAATGCCTCCCAAGCCGAGCAGGTTCGATTGACTTCAGGTGAGTGGCCTCCGTTCCAATCAAAATCCCTGGCGCATGGAGGGGTGGCCACCCGCATTGTGACAGAAGCCTTTAAGATGGAGGGACTCACCGTCGAGTATGGATACTTTCCATGGAAACGGTCCCTAAAACTTGCCGAAACCGGTAAATGGGACGGCACATTTCTTTGGTTCGATACTCCGAAACGGAGGCAACTGTTTTTTATCAGCGAGCCCATTATTAAAGCAAAGTATGTGTTTTTTCATCTCAAAGATTTGAATTTTGACTGGGATTCGTTGGCGGATCTCTCAGGTTTTCTCATCGGCGGCACATTGGGATACGATTACGGAAAGGCTTTCCAGTCCGCCGAAGCCAACGGCAACCTGACCATAAAACGCAAGCCGTCGGATCTGGAGAACTTCTCACAACTGGTAAAAGGCCATATTCAGCTGTTTCCCTGTGAGAAATCCGTCGGATACACCCTAATCCAAAGCGCTTTTCCAGCGGGCGTCGCCGCCGGCATTACCCACCACAACAAGCCGTTGAAGGTGGCGCCGCATCACCTGCTTCTCTCCCGAAAAGTCAGAGGCAACCAAAAGCGTCTCGAGAAGTTCAACCGGGCACTTAAGAACTTGAGGTCCAGCGGTAAGTTAGGTCAATACCTCAGGGAAATGCCGGACGCGGGCAATCCCATGAATCCATCTCAGTGAGATACGGCGTCCGATCTGACACTGGTATATAGGAACTGTCGATGCCGGATACGATTCACCGCTGCAGAGTTCGGCATCTACCTTCCTCGAGAGTTCGTGTTTCTGACAACAGGATAGGTTCGGACAGCACAAGGCTTTCGCCAGTTTTCCTTTCCAATGCAATTCCGAAGATGACGGTGGCGGAGCTGCTTCGTTGTGTGAGGATGGACCCACATGATGCATTTTTTCTATCTTTTGTTTCAAATATTGCACATTTTGGGCAGTGGTAGGTGATTGGCCGCAGTGTTCCCAAAGACCCCTTAGACCATGTTGGCTTTTGTTCTGATCCTTGCCCAAAAAGGCAGGTCGCTGTAGGAGTCAATTGCCCCTTCCGCTGGTTTTCGGCGGGACAACCCGCCTTAAGCCACTTTCACGATATTCGCAAATGGCATTTGATTTGCATTGCCAATATCGACAAACCTTATACAAGTGGTCGGTGTCGAAACATCGCATGCCAGAGGCGGGAGCGCCATTTAAGGAAAATAAAACCGCGAGGAATGATAATGGTCAAGGCGCATGGATATATTCTACCCAATTGTCATTGGATTCTATTTCTTTGCCTAATGCTGATCGCCTGTAGTGGGGGCAGTAGTAGTCCAAGCGCGGACGGCTCAGGTGATATCACCGGCGCCGGCCAGGTGAACACCCCCCCTCCCAATGTGAATTTGCCGCCATCGGCCTGCAATCCGGACGATCCGGTGGGGCTGGTATTGTATGTTGCCACTGACGGTGTCGATGATCCGATCAGAGACGGTTCCCTTGGCGCGCCCTACGCCACCATTGCGTATGCTCTGGATCAGGCACAGGACGGCACCGTTATTTTGGTCAGACCGGGTGAGTACTACGGTCGTATCAGCATCAGGGGAACATTTACCACCGGCGTGACGGTGCGCTCCGAGGTTCCTTATATGGCGCGTCTTCGCAACAACGATAAGGTCATCACCGGATATACAGACAACGCCAGGGGCTGCCAGGGGATCACCATCGAAGGCTTTGACATCGCCCATGACGGTTCCGGGGCCGCCCCCCTGGTGGTGCATCTGGATGCGGGCGGCACAGGAACGGTCACCAACATCACCCTGCGCAACAACATTCTGCACGACAGCTACAACAACGACATCCTCAAGATCAACAATGGCATCAGCAATGTGCTGGTGGAACGCAATATCTTCTACAATCAGACGGGAAGCGATGAGCACATCGACATCAACAGTGCCGCCAATGTGGTGGTGCAGGATAATATCTTCATGAATGATTTCGCCGGCAGTGGGCGGAGCAATCACAACAATACCAGTTCCTACATCGTGGTCAAAGACAGCAACGGTTCCAGCGATCGGTTTGTTGGCAGTAAAAATATTTCCATTCGCCGCAATATTTTTCTCAACTGGGAGGGCTCCACGGGAAGTAATTTCGTGCTTCTGGGCGAAGATGGACAAAACTTCTATGAGGCGGAAGATGTGATCATTGAAAACAACCTTATGCTGGGCAACAGCGCAAATGTGATGCGTGCGCCATTCGGCGTCAAGGGATGCCGGAACATCGCCTTTAACAACAACACCATCACCGGAGACCTGCCCGCCATGGCATTTGCTTTCCGCTTCAATAAGGAAGGGCTCAATCCGATAAACAGCGGTATTGTCCTGTACAACAACATCTGGTCCGATCCCACCGGCACCATGGGCGCCACCAGTCCGACCGGTCCCAACGATTTTTCCGATACGCCGTCCGGTCACGTGCAGAATGTTATATTGAACAACAACCTTTACTGGAACGGATCAAGCGCCATACCAGAAGAGCCCGGCGAAACCGTCAATCCCTCGGATGATACCGACGCTATTGTTGCCGATCCTGATCTGGCGGATCTTTCGACGCTGGTGCTGCCCAGGTGGGATCCGGG
>JAAUYD010203111.1_pt1 | contig 11960 bp, 10 predicted proteins | sample 7278101 | NCBI WGS metagenome assembly JAAUYD01 (sample SAMN14350128, study PRJNA611818) | marine sediment metagenome | isolation source: surface marine sediment (0.6m) | place: French Polynesia: Moorea | collected 2018-08 | reverse complement strand
AAGCCTCCCCTCCGGCCTGTAAGCCCGTGAAGCCTGCGGGCTGGAAGCGGGCTCGTAGGGATTACAGTGCCTAAGCCTCGGAGAGCGACATCCACCATTCGTCAATCTTCATTCGTCATTCCAAGTAGTTTCACACGAGCGGGAGTCGCTGGCCCATAAACGATTAGAGTTCATTTAATGTTGCTTCAAAATCCTTTTTGTCGCCGTTCACGGGGCCGAGCAAGGTCAATGCCATCTGGCGTGAATCGAAGAGCTCATTGGCAAGTACAAGGATATCATCCGGGGTTACCGCCTCGACTTTCGTGATTATTTCCTGCAGCGGAACCTCATATCCAAAATGTATTTCGTTTTGTGCGCTGCGGACCATCTGATTGTCAATGCTTTCAGAGGCAAGCATGAGACCGCCTTTGGTGTACTCGATAGCTCCTTTTAGCTCCAAGGGTTCTACGCGCTCTTTTCTTAGTTTGTTAATTTCATCTAATACCAATCGGGTCGTTTCCAGAGCTCGGTTAGGTGCAACGCCGACATAAACTCCGAACATTCCCGTATCCCCATGAGAAGAGATGAATGAGTATACCGAGTAGGCAAGCCCTCTTTTTTCCCGAACTTCCTGAAACAGCCTTGAACTCATATTTCCACCCAGAATGGTATTCAAAAGGGAAAAGGTGTAGCGGCGAGGATCGGTGATGGACAGGCCCTTTGCATTCAGGCAGACATGCATTTGCTCTAAATCGCGATGGTTGAGGTCGACCACCGAGCAACCCTCGGGGGTAACTCGCCGGGGAAAGTCGTTGCCGGGTTTGATGGCTTCAAAGGCCGGCTGCACCAGCTCGACCAGTCGGTGGTGATCAAGATTGCCCGCAGCGGAAACTACGATTCTTTCGGGTTGATACAGGCGGTGGAAAAAATTTTTAATCATCTCGGCATCAAACTGGATGATGTTCTGCGGAGTGCCTAGAATCGATCGACCCAACGGGTTTTCGCCCCAATAATTTTGACCCGAGAGCACATGGACGTATTCTTCCGGGCTGTCTTCAACCATTCCGATTTCCTGCATGATGACAGGTCGTTCCTTATCAACCTCAACCGGGTCAAATACCGAATTGATGAAAATATCGGAAAGAATATCTACCATGGTTTCTGTATGGGTATCCATAACCCTGGCATGATAGCAGGTATTCTCCATGGCGGTAAAGGCATTGGTATGTCCGCCGATGGCATCAAATTCCTTGGCAATCTGAAAAGCAGACCGCCTGCGGGTACCCTTAAAAATCATATGCTCGATAAAATGGGAAAGCCCGCTCTCGAGCTCGGTTTCGTCCCGGGCACCCACATTCACCCATACGCCCATAGACACAGAGCGTGCGTGGGGCATTTTTTTGCTTACGATTCGAATACCGTTTTCAAGGGTGGTTTTTACGACAGCCACTTTATTTTTCCTTTTCCAGGACAGCTTTGTGGCTCAACCGGATCTTACCGTCCCGGCTGATTTCAAGAACCTTGACTTTGATTTTGTCTCCTTCCTTGACGATGTCCGAGACCTTGGTAACCCGGTGGTGAGCCAGTTGAGATATATGCACCAGGCCGTCTGTTCCGGGCATGATCTGGACAAAAGCTCCAAAATCCATGATCTTGACAACCGTGCCATCGTAGATCGCTCCGACTTCCGGTTCCTTGGTAAGCTCTTCAATCATTTTAATGGCCGCATCACCTTCTTTTTTCGATATTGCAGCGATCTTTACCATGCCGGAATCCTCGATCTCAATAGTGGTATTGGTTTCACTTTGGATGCCTCGAATTACTTTGCCTCCGGGGCCAATAACTTCGCGGATCTTGTCGGGATGGATTTGGATGGTACTTATGGTGGGTGCGTAGGGAGAAATTTCCTGGCGAGGTTCACTCAACGCTTCAGCCATTTTATCGAGAATGTGGAGTCGCCCGGATTTTGCCTGGGCCAGGGCTTTTTCCATAATGTCTTTGGAAAGTTCTAGGATTTTTATATCCATTTGCAGGGCAGTGATGCCTTCCCGGGTGCCCGCTACTTTAAAGTCCATGTCTCCCGTATGATCTTCGTCTCCTAAAATGTCCGATAGGATCACGATTTGATCGTCTTCCTTGACAAGTCCCATAGCGATGCCGGCGACCGGGGCTTTGATGGGTACGCCACCGTCCATGAGGGCCAGGCAGCAGGAGCACACGGTTCCCATGGAGGAAGATCCATTTGATTCAAAGACTTCTGACACCAACCGAATTGTATAGTCAAAATTTTCTTTATCGGGCAGGATTTTCTCAATGGCCCGGGTGGACAACCCGCCGTGACCGATATCCCGGCGACTGGGACCACCAATGCGTTTGACTTCGCCGACGGAATAGGGGGGGAAATTATAATGCAGCATGAAGGGCCTCAATTCTTCACCACCCAGAGTTTCAACACGCTGCTCATCCTGACCGGATCCCAGTGTCAGTACGCCGAGAACCTGGGTTTCTCCCCGGGTGAAAAGTGCGCTGCCATGGGGCCGAGGAAGGATGTTGGTTTCGCAACTAATCGGTCGAATTTCATCGAATTTTCGGCCATCAATCCGACTCCCTTCTTTCAGAATGATATCCCGGCAAATTGTCTTCTGCAGATCATCTAGAATCTCATAAATTTCTTCTTCTCGATCGGCGTAGGCTTCACCCAAAATTTCGATTTGCTGCGCCTTAAATTCACGTAACGCCGCATAGCGTTTTATTTTCTCGGGTATTTTTATTCTTTCATGTATGGGCTCGGAAGCTTGCTTTGCAAGTAATTCGACCAGCTTCTCATCTTTTTCCGGGGGAGAATACGGTCGTTTGGCGGAACCGTGGGTTTCCTGAAGCTGCGTCTGTATATCGATCAGGGGCTGCATGGCATCGTGGGCGAAGAATATGGCTTCCAGCATGTCCGTTTCGCTGATTAAGTTTCCGCCACCTTCCACCATCACCACGCCGGTCTTGGAGCCAGCGACTATAATGTTGAGATCACTTTCTTCCCAGGTTGAAATGCCCGGGTTTACGATTAATTGGCCGTTTATTCGGCCGACCCTTACACTTGCGATAGGACCGGCAAAGGGAATATCAGAGATCGTAAGGGCTGCCGAAGCCCCTATCATTGCGAGCGTATCTGGATCATTCTCTTGATCCATGGACAATACAGTGGCAATTACCTGGGTTTCATATCTATATTTTTTGGGGAACAGAGGACGGATGGGTCTGTCGATCAAACGGGCAGTCAGTGTTTCTTTTTCACTGGGTCGGCCGATCTCGCGACGAAAATAATTGCCAGGTATTCGGCCGGCGGCATAGATTTTTTCCTGATATTCAACAGAAAGCGGCAAAAAACTCGATGCTCTTTCATGGTGGGCCGACACGGTGGTTACCAGTACGATGGTGTCGCCATAGCGTACCACAACGGACCCGGATGCCTGTTTGGCGACTTTGCCGGTCTGAATGCTGAGAGTTTTTCCGTTTATTTCTGTGTTTAGCGTTGTTTCCATATTTGTCTCCTGGATTTTTGCGACGCCGACATTTTATCTGCTCGAATTCGTCATTATCTTTAGACGAATGTTGTCTCAGTGTCGCCGGTTGCCGGGACTTTTCCGGTCTTCCCTGAATCGATACCACCAATTTTAAGAACATATAATCCGCCGGTTGGACAACGCCTGCAGGATTTTATAGAGACGGAAAATGCTTCAGGGTCACCGGCTTCAAACACACGCCAGAGTGGACAGATATATCGATTGGTTGCCGCTGGCGCGTTACCTTTTCAACCCCAGCGTCTCAATGATGGTGCGGTAACGGTTTACGTCTTTGTACTTTACGTAATTTAGCAGCCGGCGGCGTCTGCCGACCAGCATCAGCAGACCTCTACGCGAGTGATGATCTTTTTTGTGAACCTTTAAATGCTCTGTTAGGTAGGAAATTCGGTGAGTCAAAAGCCCAACTTGAACCTCCGGTGAACCCGTATCGGACTCATGCAATTTGAATTTTTCGATCAGTTTTTTCTTATCGTTAGTTGTGAATGCCACTTTCTTCTCTGCCTCCTCTGGTCAATTAGTACCTCAGGTACTTAAGAATAGTGATAGACTGATGAATCACTCAGACTGCTGCGCAGTTTGGTGAATTTTTACGTGCGTCCCAAATTTATTGGGCACTTGGTTTTCGGAAACACACAGCGGTACTCCAAACGGTCCCGGGAGTCGCCATATTTCAATATTGCAATAAGATCTCCATCCCGGTCAACTATTTTTATTTCGGAACCGACGCCATGGGATCTACGACTGTCGTTTAATTGGAACAGCTCCCGGGCAAAAATCATTTTGCCATGGCATATTTTATCAGCCAACTGTTTGTCGGCCATGATTTGCGGCATGTCCGGCAAGGCGTCTACCATTGGAATTAAATGTTTTGACAGCTTTGGACCGCCGCTCAATTTTTCAAGTTCGGATATAGAAATTGCCTGGTCCAGGGTAAATCCACTGCTTTCGAGCCGCTTCAATGCAGCAAGATGCCCACCACAGCCCAAAGCTTTGCCAATGTCGGCACATAAAGTCCGGATGTAGGTTCCAGCCGAACATGTCACCTCAAAACGAATGCTTGGAGGCGCCAATTCCTGCAGCACCATATTGAAAATATGAACGCATCTGGACGGCTTTTGAACCGGTTTGCCACGGCGAGCCAGCTTATAAAGCGGTGTACCCTTGTGCTTTAGCGCCGAATAAACCGGGGGTCGCTGCTCTATTGGTCCCTCGAATTTTTGGAATACGTCTTTTATGGTCTGGCTTGATATTCCAGCCACCTCGCCGGTTGAAACAATATTTCCGGTAAAATCCTGGGTGTCAGTTTCTTGCCCGAGTTTGAGTTCGGCGACATATTTTTTGTTGCCATGCAGCAGAAAACCAGCAAGTCGGGTTGCCTGATTCAGGCAGCAAACCAGCACACCCTCGGCAAAGGGGTCCAGTGTTCCGGCGTGACCTACTTTTGCTGCGTTGAGCGTTTTTTTTACTAGTCTTACGACTCCGGCAGATGAGATATTGCCGGGTTTATCAATTACGATAATCCCGTTTAATTCGGTTCTCGTCATTTTTCGGCGATGAATGCTACGGTTTGTAATCGGCCGATTGCCATCACAAGTCATTAGACAGGGTGATAATTTCAGACTTTAATTTCGCCATGGTCATTTCGACCTGAAATCCTGCTGCACTGGAATGCCCGCCACCGCCAAATGCACCCGCGATGGCCGCCACATCGACTGATCCGTCAGACCGCAGGCTGACATGAAATTTGCGTAATCCGTTTGATTCTGTTTTACCGTTTTTCTGTTCCTGAATCAGGGCGGCAACCTTGACGTCTTCTATCCGCCTGGCATAATTGATCATGCCGTCTACATCTTCAGGCTGGGTACCGGTTTCTGCGAACATAGCATGGGTAAGCGTCATAATCGACAATTTACCGTTATCTGAAATTTCAATGGAATCCAGCGCCAGATTTAAAAGTTTTATACGTCCCAGAGAGTATGTTCCAAACACATGTTGGGCGATATTGTATGGATCGACACCGTATTGCACCATTTCCTGGCTGATGGCAAAGGCGGCTTGGTTGGTATTAGAAAATCGAAAAGACCCCGTATCGGTTAAAATTCCAGTATATATGGATGTTGCGATGGCCTTGTTAATGGGCGCGTTTAATTTTTTTATCAGGAAGTATACGATTTCAGCTGTGGAACAGGCCTCCGGATCGATGAGTTGAATATCTCCAAAACCGGTATTGGTCACATGATGATCAATGTTGACAATGACCGGGATCTGACTGATTTCTGTGTGCGCTTCACCCACGCGTGATATATGGCCACAATCAAGTATGAGAGCCGTATCATAGGTGGATGCTTTTTTGATGTGCCTGACGATCCGCTTTACTGAAGGCAGAAAACGATAAACTGCCGGAATCGGGCTGGCATTATAAATTGTAACTTTTTTATCCAGCTTGCCCAAAGCCAACCCCATGGCTAGCAAAGAACTGACGGCATCACCATCCGGATCGCAGTGGGATGCCAGTAGAATATGTTGCGCCTTTTTAATTTGATTGATTATCTTGTCCATTTTCCGATGTAATACTCTTCAGCAATTCCTCAATGTGAGTTCCATAGTCAAAGGATTCATCATAAAAAAAAGTTAAATCCGGCATATATCGAAGACCGAGCCTGCGCGCAAGACTTCGTTTGATAAACCCGTGTGCGCTTTCAAAGCCACCGGCAGCAGCTTCTGCCTTATTTTTGTCGCCATAAATTGAGAAGTAAATACGGGCTAGTCTTAGATCCCGCGACATTTTTACATTCGTAATCGTCACCATTTCCAAACGGGGATCATGGATGTCTTTTTTCAATAAGTTCGAAAGGATTTCTTGAATCAATCCACTGACCCTATCTGCGCGGGAATAAGGTATCATAAATGAATTATTTCCATTTCGGTATCGACTATTTCCGCCAGACCCATATCTTCAGCCATGTTAAAAAGCTTGTCGATTTTAGAATTAATCATCGCTGCGTTGTTCCCGATGAGTGAGAAACCGATTTCCGCTTTCTGGTAGATATCGTTTGAGCCCACTTCGGCCACAGATGCATTGAAGCTGTTGCGTAACCTGTTGATCATGGATTTTACAACTTTGCGCTTGCCCTTTAAAGATCGACAATCATGTAGTCTAAGGGTGATGAGTCCGGTTCCGACAACCATGTTTGAATTTTGGTTATTATTTATTGGCTATTGGTAACTGGTTATTGGTTACGGCCGCACTCATTATTTGAAAACTTCGTGGTGACCAATTTCGATTAACAAATAACGAATAACAATGAACGACCCCTCTCCCCGTTATTTTCCCCCGAACCCTAAAAGGTCCGCAATTGAAAAATTTTAACAGCGTTTACTCTATCGCCGGCCTAATTTCCTTCAGGTAATAGCACTCAAGCACATCACCGATTTTAATATCATTGAAATTCTCGACGCCGATACCGCATTCATAGCCGGCTTGTACTTCCTTGACGTCATCCTTAAACCGTCTTAGGGAGGAATTTTTTCCCTCATACAGAACAACACCATCCCTAACAATACGGATATTCTGCCCGCGTTCAATTTTGCCGTCAGTGACATGGCAGCCTGCGATGGTGCCCACTCTAGGTATGTGAAACAAATCGCGAACATCTGCCGTACCGAGAATCTGCTCTTCATAAGTGGATTCCATCAGGCCCACCATGGCGCCTTTGACATCTTTAATAACATCATAAATGACGCTGTAAAATCGCATGTCCACATTTTCTTCGGCAGCAATTGCCTGGACCTTGGGAGTCGGTCTTACGTTAAAACCAAAAATGATTGCATTGGATACAGCCGCTAAAGGAATGTCGGACTCGGTGACGGTTCCGGTAGCGGAATGTACAACGTTTACTTTCACTTCATCATTGGAAAGTTTTGTTAGGGCCTCGGTGAGAGCCTCTATCGAGCCGTGGACATCCGCTTTGATAATCAGATTTAAGTCCTTAACCTCACCCTGTTGCATTTGCTCAAAGAGATTTTCCAGACTGAGTCTGTTGGTTTGGGCCAATTCCACGGACCGTTGCCTTTGTACACGGTGCATACTGACTTGTCTGGCACTTCTCTCGTCATCCAAAGCAATCATTTCATCACCGGCAACGGGTACGCCGGACAACCCTAAAATCTCAACCGGAATGGATGGACCAGCAGATTCCACTTGGACACCTTTGTCGTCCAGCATGGCGCGGATTTTCCCAAAGTGAACACCACACACGACCGGATCTCCATTTCGCAAGGTACCGTCTTGTACGAGAACGGTGGCGACCGGTCCCCGTCCGGTATCTATTTTGGCTTCAACCACATGACCGAACGCGAGTTTGTCCGGGTTGGCTTTCAACTCCAATACTTCAGATTGCAGCGAAATTAATTCAAGCAATTCATCAATACCCTGCTCCTGTTTTGCGGAAACATGAGTAAAAATCGTTTCACCCCCCCAATCTTCTGGGGTTAATCCATTCTCGGCCAGTTCCCGCTTGACTCGCTCGGGATCGGCGTTCGCTTTATCAATTTTGTTGATCGCTACAATAATCGGAACATTTGCAGCTTTGGAGTGATTGATGGCTTCTATTGTCTGGGGCATGACCCCGTCATCGGCAGCGACAACCAAAATAACGATGTCAGTAACCTTGGCGCCACGTGCCCGCATGGCGGTAAAGGCTTCATGCCCGGGAGTATCAAGAAACGCTATTTGTCCATTTTCGGTAGCAACCAGATAGGCGCCAATGTGTTGGGTAATGCCCCCGGCTTCGGTCTCGGTGATATGGGACTTGCGGATAACATCCAGCAGGGATGGTTTACCGTGGTCCACGTGGCCCATGATGGTAACGACCGGCGGGCGTTCCTGCAATGCTTCGGGACCATCCGGCTTTTGTTTTAATATTTCCTTCTCCTCAAAAGCGGCACGCTCGACTTCATAGTCAAACTCGGCAGCAACCAAAACGGCGGTATCATAGTCAATGCTCTGATTGACGGTGGCCATAACGCCCATGCCCATGAGGGTTTTTATCATTTCATTGGACTTGATTCCCATTCTTTTTGCCAGCTCGGATAGGATAATTGCATCATCGATTTTGATGCGGCGCTTGATGGCTTTTGCTGTTGTAATCTGAGTTTTTTGCCCTGTCGCCGCCGCCTTGCCCTTGGCACCCTTCCGGGGTTTGCGGGTTCTGTAACCGCTGTCGTAAAGGGCGGCACCCTCGATAACAGATTTTTTTCGAAATGAAATTTTCTTTTTCAGGAATTTTCTGTTGCCCTCGGCCTCCATGTCAGCCTTTAACCGCGCTTTTTTCTTTTTGGTTTCTTTGCCTGGCAAATCTGAAGGTAGATCAACGGGCTTGACCACTGGTCTGCGAGTGGGCATCTTTTCGACTTTGCTTTTTGGCTTTGCGGGTTTGGGAACTTTCTGTGCCGGCGGTTTTTCGACCGGTTTTACAGGCAATTGGATGATCTTTGCGGCAGCTTCCTTTTTAACCTTTTTAACGACCTTTTTAGGCTTCTTCTCCTTAAGGACCACTGGCGCTTCCACCTGCTCTGCCGGTTTCTCCTCGACCGCCTGTGTCTCTTGCTCAAATTCAGCCGCGACTGCCGGCAACTCTTCGGAGGTCTTTTCTTCTACCTCTTCAGGTTCAGGCTCCTCCGCGGTTTTTGCGTCGGCGGTTTTATCCTTTTGTACTGCTTCAGCCGGCTCTTGCTCCACGACGGCTTCTTTGCTCTCTTTATCTTCCTCAGCCGTCTTCGGCTCAGCGGCAGCTTCGACAATATCCGGTGTGGGTTCGGGGACGACTTCGATCGGCACTTTTTTTCTGCGCCTTCTTATGACGGTCGGCTTCACGCGCGTCTCTTCAATGGATTCTTCTTTTTTTCCAAAAATCACGGTTTTCACTTTGGCAACGGCTTCATCATCCAGAGAGCTCATATGACTCTTGACAGAGATATCAAGTTCATTCAGCTTGCTCAGCAGAATTTGGTTTGTCAGGTTAAGGTCTCTGGCGAGTTCATAAACCCTGGTCTTGGCCATTACTTCCCCCTAAGGTTCCTTATTTTACCCTATCAATCTGATTTTTCGTCCGATTCAGTCTCATCCGATGACTCGTCAGACTGCGGCGAATCTTCCGAATCAGCAGATTCAACTTCCGCCGTTTGTTCGTTGGATTCTTCTTCGCCGGGTTCATCGACTGTGGTATGCTCGGAATCAGGCTCAGCGCTGTTATCTTCTTCGGACTGCGTGATTGCATCCCGCGCAGCTTCCAGAAGCTTTTCGGCCTTTTCTTCTCCGATACCTCTGATTTGAATTAGATCCTCAATTGTTGCCCGGCTGATTTCTTCGGCCGAATAAAATCCACTCTCATACAGTGCATCGGCCAAACCGATGCCGACGCCCGGTAAAGCAACCAGTGAGTCATAGCCGATTTGCATAGCTTGACTGTAGCGGGTTTCATTCTTTACATCCAGATGCCAGCCGGCAAGCTTGGACGCCAGTCTTACGTTCTGTCCTTTTTTCCCGATTGCAATCGACAAGTATTCATCAGGGACAATGACTTCCATTGAGCGGTTATCTTCATCAATAATAACCCTGGAGATTTCCGCCGGCGCCAGTGCATTACAAACAAATTTAGCCGGGTCCAAATGCCACGGAATAATGTCGATTTTTTCACCCCGCAGCTCCTGCACAACGTTTTGCACCCGACTGCCCTTCATTCCCACGCAAGCCCCGACAGGATCGATATCGGAATTATTTGATGCCACAGCAATTTTGGCCCTCACACCGGGTTCGCGCGAGGCGCCCATAATCGTTACAATACCCTCACTGATTTCCGGCACTTCTGTTCGAAACAGGTCGATTAAGAAGTTTGGGTGAGTTCTGGAAAGAACAATTTGCGGTCCGCGTGACTCATGCAATACGTCCAGAATGTAGGCACGTATACGGTCTCCCCGACGATAAGATTCCCTCGGCACCTGTTCGCGTGACGGAACAATCCCTTCGGTGTGACCCAGGTTTACAATGATGTCGCCCCGATCAATCCGTTGCACGATACCGTTTAATATCTCTCCCTTGCGGTCGATAAAGTTGGCGTAAACAGCATCTTTTTCGGCATCCTTCATTTTTTGGATGATAACCTGTTTGGCTGACTGGGCAGCGATGCGCCCGAAGGTGGTAGCATCCATTTTGGTGCCAAGACTGACTCCAACTTCGCATTCAGGATCCAGCTTGCGCCCCTCCTCCAGGCTGATCTGAATAGCAGGCTCGGTGATCTCCTCGGTTACCTCCATAAACTGAAAGACCTCAATCTCACCGCTTTCATCATTATATTGAACTTCGATATCCAGCTTGTTTCCGAACTTTTTCCTGGCAGCAGAACGCAGCGCTTCTTCCAAAGCCCTAATAAGTACTTCACGGTCAATACCCCTATCCCGGCTAACTTGTTCAACAACACGTTTTATGTCTGAGACAAACATCAGATCGCTCCATTCATATAATGTACCTTAGGTTTACAATTGAGGTCGAAACGAAAATCCCAAATAATTGGTATCGTATGGGTCGCACCAGATTAAAATTTCCGACAAGGTTAAGCCTCAAGATGAGCTTTCCGGATATCCTGATTCGGAATTTCAAAGACTTGCTCACCCCGCTGCAGATTTACCAGCCCATCGGAAATACCCAAAAGGATGCCCCTGAAATTCTTTTGTCCGTTAATTGATCGATTCGTTTTTATCTTTATCCGGTTTCCTTTAAATTTTTCAAAATCCTCTACAGTAGACAAAGGCCGCGCTGGTCCCGGTGAGGTGACTTCGAGATTGAAAGGCCCGATATCATCCAGATTGACATCAAGTACATCTCCCATTTGGCGGCTGATAACGACACAATCATCCAGATTAATCCCATGGGGCTTGTCTATGTACAAGCGCAAGATTCTACCCACTGATTCTCGTTGAAATTCAACGTGAATCAACTCCATGCCCTCGGATTCACACACGGGCTTGGCTAGTGCGATGACCTTGTCGACAATTTCTTTTTCGTTGACCCGTGGATGCCGGCGCTCACCCGGCTCGAAGCCTTTTCTTCTATAATGTTTCTTTGTACTCACCGTGAGACTATTCTCTCTTTAAAACGCAAAAACGGGCTATCGCCCGTTTCCTCATGTTTCAAGTAGACCTTATTGATGCACAGCGAGATAGTTTATCTGTTCATACCAATAACCATAAGGAAAAAGTTAAATTCGTCCCACAAAACAACCATGACCTCACCGCTGCCCATAAATAAGGATAGGCGAATTATGCTGGAGCGGGCAACGAGATTTGAACTCGCGACACCAAGCTTGGGAAGCTTGTACTCTACCAACTGAGCTATGCCCGCTCGTT
>JAAUYD010203386.1_pt1 | contig 11962 bp, 7 predicted proteins | sample 7278101 | NCBI WGS metagenome assembly JAAUYD01 (sample SAMN14350128, study PRJNA611818) | marine sediment metagenome | isolation source: surface marine sediment (0.6m) | place: French Polynesia: Moorea | collected 2018-08 | reverse complement strand
ATACGAAATAACACTGAAGTCTTTCTAGGCATATTCCTAGATATTAAGTTATAGGGTTTTCTATTTTTATGAGGTATGTATAAGATTTGAATTATTCAATTTTTGCAATTCAAGTGTGTAAATTAGTAGACAATTAAGGCTATAATGTGTTTTAAAAGATGAGATAATTATCTTGATGAACATGGTCTAGATTCTAATTTATTAATTGGATTTTTATAGGCTTTAAAAATTTATTCCAACAAGTTTAATTTCAATTATTGGTCAAACAACCTGTATGTTTTACTTGTTTGAAGAGAGGATGCTCGTCACACAGTTTTAGTCATTCAAAGTGGAGAACATTCCATCGAACAAGTAGTCTATACTCAATCAAACTTAATTTTATTAGATATTATGATGCCAATTATGGACAGATTTGAAACCTATAATGACTTGAAAGTGCCAACAGTCACTAAAAATATGCCAGGGAGTTTTCTCACTTCATGTGAAACTGCCAACAAGATCAAAGGTTTTCAATTAGATGGTAAAGATTATACAAATAAATCCTTTGAGCAAGAAGAAATTTTAATTCCCATGCAGACTCATCTCCATCTCCAGAGTTTGTATCGATGTATCCAAGCTCAGAAGCAACAACTCCAAGAAGAAATTCGCCATCGTCAAAAAATTGCTGAAGAACTCAAGCAATCCCAGCAGTTACTAGAAAAAACTTCCATAGAATTAGAGCAGAGAGTAGAGCAACGCACTGCACAGTTAGTAATTGCCAAAGAGACTGCGGAAGCTGCAAATCAGTCAAAAAGTGCCTTTATTGCTCACATGAGCCATGAACTGAGAACACCTTTAAATGGTATTTTAGGCTTTACTCAAATCCTCCAACGGGATCCCAATCTTACGGCTAACCAGTGTAATGGTGTTGACATTATCCATCGTTCTGCGGAACATCTGCTGATTCTCATCAACGACATACTCCATCTGTCAAAAATCGAAGCCGGAAAATTAAAATTAGAGTTCAGTGATTTTCATTTTCCCGTATTTTTAGAGAACTTGATGGCGATTATTCGTGTCAGTGCTGAACAAAAAGGTATTTCCTTTAATTACCAACCACAATCCTCCTTGCCAACTATCATCAAATGTGATGAAACTCGTCTACGACAAGTCTTACTGAACTTACTTAATAATGCAGTTAAATTTACTAAAACTGGTGGTGTAGTCTTCAAAGTGAGCTACAAAAATCAAAAAATTCGCTTTCAAGTTGAAGATACAGGCATTGGTATTCCGACAAACCAATTATCAGAGATATTTTTACCTTTCCAACAATCTGTTGATAGCAAATCACCAAACGAAGGAGCGGGACTGGGTTTAACCATTAGCCAAAATATTGTCCAGCTCTTAGGGGGAGAAATCCAAGTAACTAGCACTGTTGGTAAAGGAAGTAGCTTTTGGTTTGATTTACATTTACCAGAAGTAAAAATGCCCAGAAAATCGCCACAAACTCACCTAAATCATCGTCGCATTGGTGTCAGAGGTAAAGCACCCAAAATTTTAGTTGTAGATGATAAAGCCAACAATCGCGCTGTACTAGTAAATTTTCTCACATCTTTGGGTTTTGCTGTTTTTGAAGCCAGCAATGGTGAGGAGGGTTTGCAGATAGCTCAGAGAAATAAACCAGATTTAGTATTATTGGACTTAGTAATGCCCGTTTTAGATGGCTTTGAAATGGTCAGACGGTTGCAATCAGACCAAAACTTACAAGACTTGGTTATTATTGCCACTTCTGCTAGTGTACTACCATTAGACCAATCTTTAAGTTATCAGGTAGGTTGTCATGCTTTTTTACCTAAGCCTGTTCGTTTTGAGCAACTTTTAGAATTATTAGAAACTCATTTGCGACTGGAGTGGATTTATGAACAAGACTTGAAAATACAAACAAAAAAACCAGAAAAAAAACAAGACTCTGCTTATCCTGTATGTGACTTTATTATTCCTCCCCAGCAAGAAATAGCTATTTTATTAGACTTAGCAATGAAAGGTGATATCGGGGAAATCCTAGAAAAGATTACGGAGTTAGAACAACTCAATCATGAATTTGCTGGTTTTACTCAAAAAATACGTTTATTCTCGGAAAGTTTTCAGGAACAGAATCTTCTTCAATGCTTGCAAGAATATATAGGAAATTAGGAATGAATTATACATCTATCAATAATCATACAATTTTGATTGTGGATGACACATTGAGCAATTTGCAAGTATTATTCACATATTTAAAAGATATTGGGTTTAAAGTATTAGTCGCTCAAAATGGAGAAAGTGCCCTCAAAAAAGCAGCATATGCACTTCCAGATTTAATTTTATTAGATATCTTAATGCCTGGGATTGACGGGTTTGAAGTTTGTCGCCAATTAAAAACAGAAAAATCAACCAAAGATATTCCAGTGATTTTTATGACTGCAATTTCCGAAACAGTGAATAAAGTCAAAGGATTTCAATTAGGCGCAGTAGATTTTGTTACCAAACCAATTGAGCAAGAAGAAGTTTTAGCCCGTATCCAAACCCATCTTCATCTGCAAACACTTCGTCAGCATCTGCAAACTCAGAACCAAAAATTACAGAAACAAGCTGAGGAAGAAAGACTGCTGTTTACCCTATCTGAGCGAATTCGCCAATCTTTGGACATAGAATCAATTCTTAAAACAGCAGCAACGGAAGTCCAGCAATTTTTAAATTGCGATCGCGTTTTGATTAATCGCTTTCAAGATGGTGGTTCTTTTATAGAAGTGGAATCTGTTGCTGATGGCATTGAGCCTGTTTTATATAGAGTAAAACAGGACTACTTCTTAACACCAGAAGAATATGAGAACTATCAACAAGGTGGAATTCAGGCGATTGAAGATATTAAGTCAGCCAATCCTAGCTGTTGTTGCGCTAAATTTTTAGACCAGTGTGGGGCAAAAGCTACTTTAGTCATGCCCATTGTACTCACAACTGAGTCAGAAAATTCCAAACACAATGGAGTATGGGGCTTGTTGATTTTACATCATTGTCGCAGTACTAGACAATGGAATGCCCAAGAGATTGATTTACTCAAGCGTTTGGCAAGCCAATTAGCCATTGCTCTGGTGCAAGGCTCACTATACCAAAAATTAGCAACAGCTAACCAAGAACTCAAACAACTTGCTATTTCCGATCCCTTAACCGGAGTTTTCAACCGCCGTTACTTTGACGAACATCTTACCCAAGAATGGCTGAGGCTGGTACGCAATGGTAGTCCATTATCATTAATTATGTGTGATGTGGATTGTTTTAAGGCCTATAACGATACCTATGGCCATCTAGATGGGGATGAATGTTTGCAACTAATTGCTCGGACAATATCTCATGTTGTCAAACGCACAGCAGATTTTGTCGCTCGGTACGGGGGAGAAGAATTTGTGGTAGTTTTACCCGATACAGATTTGCAAGGAGCCCATCAAGTCGCAGAAAAAATCTCTACTCAAATTCAAAATTTGAAAATACCCCATTCCCATTCTTCAGTAGGATCTACAGTCACTCTCAGTATGGGAGTAGCTACCACCATTCCCAGTCAAGAATATAATTATGGTTTGCTAATTGAAGCAGCAGATAAAGCCCTCTATTTGGCTAAAAGTCAAGGAAGGGGTCGTGTGGAACTTTATCAAGATGACTTATCCCCAGAAAAATCCAGGCAATATTATGAGCTGCCCTGGATTAGGAAATTACGTCAAGCTTTTGAAGAAAATCGCTTTTGTTTATATGCTCAGTCAATTAAATCTTTGCAAGGAAATCCCCCCGTTGAGCATTTTGAAATCTTATTAAGATTATCAGACGATGACGGTAAAATGATCTTACCAACAGATTTTCTGGCAATAGCAGATAGTTATCATCTCATGCCCAAAATAGATCGTTGGGTAATTGAGAATCTTTTTGCTTATTTAGCACTATCTGATTGCCAATTTTACCAAAATTGCTGGTTTTCAGTCAATCTTTCTGGGGCAACACTGAATGATAACAATTTTTTAGATTTTGTCTGCCAACAGTTTGCAAAATATAACCTTCCTCCTCACATATTTTGCTTTGAGATTACTGAAACAGTGGCTATTTCTAATTTACCCAAAGCTTGCGAGTTTATTAATTCTCTCAAAGCCTTAGGTTGTCACTTCGCCCTAGATGATTTTGGTACTGGTATGTCGTCCCTAGCCTACTTGAAAAATTTACCAGTGGATTATTTGAAAATTGATGGATCTTTCATCAATAATATTACTAAAGATCCAGTTGCCAAAGCAATGGTAAGAGCTATAAACCAGATAGCAAAGGTTATGGGTTTATACACTATTGCCGAATTTGTAGAAAATGATTTTATTCTTGATACTATTAAAGAACTGGGAGTAGACTACGCCCAAGGATATTATTTTGGTCATCCTGAAATCTTAGGTTCTTTCGGAAAAAGTGGCAGACTGACAAAAAATAGCTTTGCAAATATTTGCTAAAGTTTAAACAAATAGATGAAAGGCAGTAATTTGGAATCTTTATGAGTACACAGCTTTTGTTCTATGATTACAAAAATCAAATATAATTTCTACAATTGAATTAACCCAACACTAATAGCTTATAAGTTGAGCTATTATAATTTTATGTTTTACATTGTCTTCCTTTAGGTGTGGCATCAGGATAAAAAGTAACTATTCCCCGATTACGTCTGACAAATACTGAAGGGAAAGTTTTCCCTGTTTCCCTATCTTGAACATTAAAAATACAAGCTCCTTCTGTGTTCCCTTGGAGTTTAAATATTTTTGTTGCATCAATCAACATCTCTTCAGCGTTGCTGAGGTAGGGATAACCTTTAATCACATCTCTAACTAGGCGATTGTTTTGCTTTAATACTACGCCCATGGTGTAAATTACCCCAGGAACAACCTCCTCTCGCCGGGAATTTCTAGGTAATCTACCACCAATACCTTGATTTTGGATTTGTAAATATCTACCATAAAAATGTAACCCACCAATGTCATTGGCGTTGTAAATTTCTCCACAAAAAACATGTTCAAAGCCTTTGCGTTGAAACCAAATATGAGTTACATCTTGGACAAATTCCGATTGACGACGACGGTTTGGACGTAATTCACCTCCAGTTGCTTGTTGCAGTTTTTTGACAACATCTGGATAATTGGATAAAAGCTGTTTAAATTTATATGGCTCTACTCTTGTACCCATAGAACCACAAACTTTTAAGACAGCTCGGTCAAAATTATTTAAAATTGGTGGTGGTGGTGAAATATCTAACTTTTTTCCAGGAGGAAAAGCTACTGGAACTGGGTTATTTGTATTATCAAAGAAAGGTAAAAATTTGTCATTTGTTTCTGCCTGAACTTGAACTGCAAGTATCAGAATAGAAAGTGGGAATAAAATTGCTAATTTACTGATTCGTCTCATTGCACCCCTTGATTTTAGTATTTTGATGATTCAGTGAAAATACTTGTGTACCATAACATATATTTTATTTTGTTTTGATATAAAAATCCAGGTAAATGCTGATGTCACCTAGTGAGTAAGTAATGTTTTAATGTTACAAAGCCAGTAATACTAATATGCATTCATTATCAGTACTCAAATACTTGTGAGTTGAACAATAATGTTTAATAAAGGAAATTTCACTCTTTTAATGATATTTTTACTCATATTTATCGGTTTTGGAGATAATTTTCTCCCCAAACCTTTAAATAATGCAAGTTTTCACACTCGAACCACAATCAATAATTTTATTGTGGGTATGTTCCCCACTTGGGAACCAAAGGTAAAACCCCACCAACGCACAGAAAAAGCTGTAGAGGAAATTCAAACAGATGGTAAAAGGAAGTAGCAAACAATGAATGGATAGAAAAACGCTCGCGAGCGTTTTTCTATTTTTTGTTTATGCTTCCATATCTTTAGGACTTACGCAACTGGCATATTTTTTGTAGGGTGTGTGACGTTGCAAAAAGATTTGAACATAGTAATGGACTTGTAGCGTCACGCACCAACCACTAATTGTGACAATTGCGTAAGTCCTGATCTTGATTCATCTACCTTTACCCAACAAAATAACTCGGATAGTTTTAAAAGCGATCGCTAAATCCAACCAAATGGAATAATTCTTGATGTAGTAAAGGTCATAAGCTAGCTTTTCATAGGCATCTTCTACCGATGCACCATAGGGATATAACACCTGTGCCCAACCAGTGATTCCTGGTTTCACCAAATAACGTAGTTCGTAGTAGGGAATGGCTTCTTTTAGTTGGACATCAAATTCTGGTCGTTCTGGACGGGGGCCAATTAGACTCATGTCCCCTCGGAGTACGTTCCAAATTTGTGGTAATTCATCAATTCGCGTCAGCCTTAACCAGTAACCAACTCTGGTGATTCGAGCATCTCGTTTCTCTGCCCATTTTGCTCCTTGCTTTTCTGCATTTTCATACATGGAGCGGAATTTGTAAACTCTGAATGTTTGACCGTTCTGACCTGTTCTGATTTGACTATAGAACACAGAACCTGGACTGTCTAACTTAATTAGTAGTGCAGTGAGTAACATAATTGGAAATAAAATTACAAGTAATATACTTGTCAGGATTATGTCTCCAAACCGCTTTATTCTCATTGAAAAGCTACTAGACATCAAGTTAAAGCCCGCACTAAAAGTTAACCACTTCTTCTGTAATATAGATGAAGGAATTTTGTACCATAAGCTTTCGTAAAAATCTGATAGCCTATAGATGGGTATACCTTGTAGTCGCATTTGCATTAACTGCTGTAGTTGTGATTCGGAAAACTTAATGTGGCTGGCAAGTATTACTGCCGACAAGGACTTTTGATTCCAGACTGATAAATCGCTCAGGGGACCTAAGTAATTGATGCGACTATCTGCTATCTGATGCATATCTTGACCAGGTTCAGCCAGTACAAATAGTCGCCCCAATGGATTGAGTGCTAGTAATTTTTGAACCAATTGGATCGCGTTTTCGTCTGCACCCAGGATCAACCAATTACTTTGCCGAGCATGGGAGCGCAACCATTTAACTGCCATTACACGTAACATCACTGCCCAAATGGTAAAGATTACCAGGGCTAGTAACAAAACACCGCGCGCCGTCAGTGTGTTATTCCACCAAGCACCAGATAGATAAATTAATGCAGAGGTGAACAAAGCAACCACCACCATGCCCAGTAGGATACGATATGGTGCCCGCAAACCTACAATTTGAGTTTCTGGATGATAAGCATCGGCCAAATAAAGCCCTGTCAGAACCAACAAGGCAAAACCACAAACCAAGGGATCTAACAGATAAAGTGGTTCACCTAGACGTAACCAATGGGCGATCGCCAAACATATAAATACACCAAAAATATCCCCCAACAATAATAATACAGGTAGACTACGTACTACATTCAGTAGCCTAGTATTTCCTGGGGAATTAATCCGATTTGTAAATGATAATGACATAGATGTTCTTGTACCCAGTTTTGAGATTGTCATTTGGTACAAGCACCCTAACTCTTGAGATTCAGTAATCCTGAACTCTAACTCTATGGCATCATAAATCACGATCAAATTAAACAAATTTGATCTGGTTTATTTTCTTCTAATGGTCTATATCATTAATTTAGAAGAGCGAGTCACTTTCACAACTCTAACTTGAAGATGATTTTGGCAATTAGCAGCCACATATCTTACACCTGGTTACGAAAAATCAAGGGTGTTAACCTTTAATTTTTTCAACAATCTTGTGGTGCAAGATGTGAATCACAATTCATGACACAGACCATGAGGTATCTGTATTAATAGATTACCAAAAAGAATTGAACAAAATGTAAAAATATTTGTAATGATAATTACTACGTAATAAAACTTATGATAAGTTATGCTTTTATTGTTGTAAATTATACAATAAGTAGTTAAGTCAAGAAAAATATGTAAATTTTTGATAAAGGAGTTGAAAAATAGGTTGACAAATCAGTAGCTATTCTGTAAATCATAGTCAGGAAGTGATAAATATTATATGTATCTTCAGAAAAATCAACACATCTTGCTTGATAAGTTTCTGACATCTACTAAAATTAATTACTTAATCGTATTTATTAGTCCTGGCAAATGAGGGTTGGGGTGCAAGTCTATTGATCGTTCACGTAACTTTTGTGACTTGTAGTATGTATGCCTGCTAACGAAGAAGACAACGACTATATCGATCTACAACAATATTTGCTAGTTATCAAAAGACGTTGGCTGGCAACTACCCTAGTGGTTGGTTCTGTCTCTAGCCTAACGGGATTAATCACCTTCAGCCAAAAACCAGTGTATGAAGCCCAAGGAAAACTACTATTAAAGCAGGAAAGTGGAGCTTCTTCCCTGACTGGTTTGAGTCAGAAGGTGGGTGAGTTGAGTGGTTTGACTAACACCAGTAATCCCATAGAGACAGAAGCAGAGGTAATTCGCTCAAACCCTTTGATTGAGAAAACCATTAATAAGTTTCAGTTACAGGATAAACAAGGTCAACCCTTAGAAATTGATGCTTTTTTTAGTAACCTAAAGGTGAAAGGTGTTCGGGGTACTGATGTAATGGAAATTTCCTACAAAAGTACCGACCAAGAACAAGCAGCTGCGATCGTTAATTATCTGATGGATGCTTACCTAGAAAATAATATCCAGGTTAACCGAGCAGATGTTACCGCAGCTAAACAATTCCTTCGCAAGCAATTACCACAAATAGAAGCCAGGGTAGTTAGGGCAGAAGCAGCTTTACGTCGCTTTAAAGATGCTAATCAGGTAGTTTCTTTACAAGAAGAGGCAAAGGTTGGAGTAGAGGCACTCAAGGATTTTACCGAGGAAATTACTAAAGCTCAAGCTCAATTGGCAGGCACTAAAAGCCGTTCTCAGGGATTACAGAGTCAATTACAATTAACTCGTCAACAAGCAGTTAGTCTAACTAGTCTCAGCCAATCTCCTGGAGTGCAGCAGGTATTAACAGAATATCAAAAGGTGCAAGATGACTTAGCTGTAGCCAAGACTCGTTTAACCGAGGAACACCCAACAGTCAGAAACTTAGCCAATAAGGGATTGGCTTTGAAACAACAATTAGAAAAAAGGGTAGTCAATATAGTCGATAGTCCTGAATCTATCCCGGAAAAAAATTTGCAAATAGGAGAATTAAAACAGACTATAACTGAAGAATTAGTCAAGTCGGAAGTGGAAAGATTAGCCTTGGAACAACAGGTAGGAGTATTACAAAAGACGTTTTTATCCTATCATGCCAGAATGAAAGCTCTACCTCGACTGGAGCAATTACAAAGAGCTTTAGAGCGTAAGTTACAGGTAGCACAGTCTACTTATCAACAGGTACTTAAACAATTACAAGAAGTGGAGGTTGTTGAGCAGCAACAATTGGGTAATGCTCGAACTATTTCTCCAGCTTTAGTGCCACAAAAGCCGATTTCTCCCAAAATAAAGTTAAATTTAGCTTTGGGTGGATTTTTAGGGGTACTTTTAGGAATAGGTACAGCCTTGCTGTTGGAAGCTATGGATAAGTCCTTAAAAAATGTGGAAGAGGCCAAGCGGTTGTTAGGTGTTCCTTTGTTGGGAAGTATTCCTCGGGTGGGTGATAAGGGTAAGAAAAAACTGGAGGAAGGACACGAAGAGTTACCTGTACTCAATAGTCCCTATTCTCCCGTAAATACAGCCTTTGAGATGTTGCGAACTAATTTGAGTTTCACCGTCTCTGACAAGGAGTTACGGATAATTGCGGTGACTAGTTCTTGTCCCAATGAGGGTAAATCGTTTGTTTCTGCCAATTTAGCAGTAGCTATATCCCAATTAGGCAAACGGGTATTGTTAATTGATGCAGATATGCGTCGTCCCCGACAGCAGAAAATTTGGCAACTAACGAATTTGTCTGGTCTGAGTAATGTTTTAGTCAACCAGGCACAACTATCAAATACAGTTCAAGAGGCTTTAGTGACCTTAGATGTGTTAACTGTGGGGAAAATTCCACCCAACCCAGTGACTATATTAGATTCTCAACGCATGGGGACTGTGATTGAGGAGGCGACTAATGATTATGATTTTGTGATTATTGATACTCCGTCTTTGACTGCGGTGGCGGATGCGTTGGTGGTTGCTAAATTTGTGGATGGGATGTTGATGGTGGTGCGTCCTGGGGAGGTTGATTCTGGAGCAGTGACTACGGCGAAGTCTGTACTGGAGCAGGCGAAGGTGAATGTTTTGGGAATGGTGGTGAATGGTGTGAGTGGTGATCATGGTTATGGTGGTTACTATTATTCCAAGGGTTATTACGGTAATAGAGAGAGTAAAGAAGGAGTAGGGATTCAGGTAGGGTAAAGGATTGAATAGCTTTTCTCTCAATCTGCTTAACCCAAACTCTGGTTAATATCGGATTTTTCTAACCATTTAGTCAGATTTTGAAGTAATTTATCCAACGAGAATATTTTTAGTGAACAATAACTTCCTAAAGAATGGTTTCTATAATGCTGCTGCGGGAGTAATCAAAATCGGACTAGCCGTACTTTCAATTCCCATACTAATTCGGATGCTGGGAATTGAGGAATATGGGTTGTGGACACTGGCTTATGCAGTAGTACAAGTTGTGAATTTAGCCGAAGCAGGTCTTTCTGTCGCAACTACAGTATTTGTCTCACAGGACATAGTAAAAGAAGATGCCGATGATTTATCAAATTCTCTTTCAGAAACATTGACTGTAACCTTTGGGGGGATGCTGATATTTGCAACACTTGCTGCTATTGCCTTGTTATTTGGTGCTGAAGTAATTGTTAGTTTATTTCCTAAATTAGAGCAAGTGCAAAAGCTAACAATTCAACATAGTTTACAGATTGGTGGGTTAGTAGTATGGGCACGATTACTCCAACGGGTTTTGATTGGTGTAGAACAAGCCTATCAACGTTATGACTTGACAAATTTACTCAATACAATTGAGTCGCTCTTGTTTTATTTTGGAATGTTAATAGTGACTTGGCTAGGAGGACGGACAATCGCCCTGATGCAGTGGCAAGCTGTAGTAGCTATAGCAATTTTATTGAGTCATGTATGGGTATTCCGGATTTTAATCCATAACATGAAACTGCACATAAACTGGAATCAAAAAAGAGGATTAGTAATAGCTCGATATAGTTTGATGACTTGGCTAACCTCCTTGGGGGGAATGATTTTTGCTAGAGGTGATCGCCTAGTTGTAGGAGCTGTATTAGGCTCTCAGGTATTGGGAGTTTATGCAACAATTATCGATCTCACAGCAGTGATTAGTCTATTATCAGATTTACCTGTGCAGCCTTTACTTCCTGCTCTCAGCAAGATGGTGACAATACTAGATAAAGATAAAACTAAGTTACAACAACAGATTAAGCAAGCAGTTGAAATTAATACACTAGTTGCCTTAGGGCTAGGAACTGTATTTTTTACAATGGCACCGTTTCTAATGCATGTAATGCTTGGAGAGGTAGTTACCAGTGAATATATTCTGGCATTCCGAATAGAGATTGTCATTTATGCACTCTTGTCATTGCATGGAGTAGGATATTACATTTTGTTCAGTGTGAATGCACTTGTAGAGAATTTCGTAATTCAGTTATTTAGTAGCCTACTTTCTATTGGGTTAATTTTTATATTATCAAATAGGCTTGGATTAATAGGTTCGGTTTCAGGTAATGTCGGATTTATGTGTGTTTTGTCAATTATTTTTTTTGCAATGAAGCATCTCAACATAAATCAAGGTCTTTGGTTAAGATGGTATATTCTTCCATTATTTTATTTTATTATCTTTGTTATCATTGGATTTATTATTAAGGATAAATTTGAGCTTTTTGTAGGTTTATTTGTTGTAGAAATCATCATGTTATTTAAGTGGTTTATTGATTCTCAGAGAAAGGGAATATATGTCTAAAATAGCCCATTTTT
>JAAUYD010290333.1_pt1 | contig 11963 bp, 7 predicted proteins | sample 7278101 | NCBI WGS metagenome assembly JAAUYD01 (sample SAMN14350128, study PRJNA611818) | marine sediment metagenome | isolation source: surface marine sediment (0.6m) | place: French Polynesia: Moorea | collected 2018-08 | reverse complement strand
TGAAATCATTGAGAATGCTGTCTATAATAATCTTTTTCGTCTCAATGATAATTACCCTCCTGCTGAGGGAGAAATTGGTTTAATTGCTAGAGAATTTGAACAGTATGCTATTTTAGTTGTTACTAACCGTTTAATTGATGTCAGAAATCGTCCTTTGATTGGTTATCGTTATTTTTGGTTAGAAAAACCACAAAATACTGATATTGATGGTGTGGGAACATTACTACAATGGTGGAATAGTAAAAATAGACCTTATTTCGAGTTAAAACCTCATCAACAAATAGAAGAAACTCAAAATTATAATAAAAATCAAGACTATTATCAAGCAGAAATTTATCAATCCGATAGTTTTAATGTTTATTATGATAATGTAAAAAATATTATTGAAGAAATCACAGCAACACCTCATATTTTTAGGATTACAGAAAATGCAGAAAAGAACAAGTTCCCTACTTATTTACAAGTCCATTCTCTTGCTTTACATCTACAAGAAAAATATAAGCGTGAAATTTCTTGGACATGGAATATTGGTTGGTTAGAAAATCCTAATCAATATACTTTAATTGGTTGTGAAAATGAACAATCTTTTGCATGGAATCAAAAATCTAAGAATGTTTCCACTTCTTTAGGACAAGAAATTTCTTTACCAGAAAACCAAGAATCTGTCCAAAAAACTTATACAAATATTCTCAAAAAAGCTATCCATAAAATAGCTGAAAATAAAGAAACTAATAGAAATTTAGATATCTTAATTAACGAGTTAAAAGTTAGTGATAGTGTTCATCAGTGGGAGTGGAGAAAACTGATTGATAGAACTTGGTATGAAGCTTCTAATGAATCTGAAAAAGTTATATATAAATCTCTAGTTTTACTACTAAATCCTAATCTAAAAATTGATGAAATTGACATTAATCCTTTAAGCTGGATTGAAAGTCTAAAACCTTCGTCAGATACCCAAAAGAAAAATCAAAAACTCCCTGTTAATCGATATGCTGAAAATGGAATTAAAGTTCAAGATCAACTTCTCATGTATATTTATCAACATCCTAAAATTAAGGATCAATTAATAGCAAGAATCTATCAAATAATTATTGAACTATTATTAGATTTATCCACATCTGAGGAAAATTATCAGGTAATTGAATGGCTATTTTTAAACTATCCTAAATTTTGGCAATGTTATTTAGTGAATTATGCGAATGTTCTCTTTAAAAACCTTGATAATTATCAAAGAAAAGAAAAAGTAAGCAAAGAAATAGAAGATAAGTTTTTGGTGAAAATTATTGAAGATTTAAAACTTATGGAAGAAAGAAAACAAAGAATACAATTCCTTGACTATCAACCAATAGCTGAATTTTTTGAAACAATGAAAGCTTATTCCTTGTCTGCTTTTTTCTATCAGCTTAGTATCGGTTATGTTCCTAGTAGTCTGCGAAATAAATGTAGTGTTTTACCCGAAATTATTCCTCTAAAAGAAAAGAAATATAAAAAAGAAACTACAGAGAAAAATATTGGGAAAAAAGCTAAAATGGATTTACTAGATTTTAAAAATATAGGATTAATTTATGCAATTACTTCTGGAATTCTTATAGGTATTAGTATAGGTATATTACTAGGAATACCGATACAAAAATGGTTTAGAGGATATGATAAAATCTTGTACTCTCCCATTTCTAAAAATAAATCTGAGATTATTCCTTCTAGTCCTACTCATGAACTGTATTTATATGTTAATCTTCTAGAAACTGGATATCTTAATAAAGATATTCAACAGAAATATATTGAAAATTTAGGTGCTTTAATTAATCAAATTCCAAAGAGTAATAATGAAAATTATAAAAACGAAACAAGTAGGAAGGAAATCATAAATAATCGAGAGGAATTGACAAGTTTACCATTATATAAATTTATCGAGGAATTTACACCCCCTGTCAATCCAAAAATTTCTCGAAGTTACACAACAGATGACATATACTCTTACTCTTACTTCTTTTTTCCTCTGACAAGTCCTGAAATTAAACAAGCAAAAAACTTTCTAAAAGGTTCATTAGGAATTTATCAAGGAGAAATTAATGATATATGGGATCAGGAAACATCAGATGCAGTTAAAAAGTTTCAAAATATCTATAAAATAACACCAGATGATGGTAACTTAGGGGCAGATACTTGGTCAATTCTTTCTATTATGATACAACATAGACAGATTAAGCAAGCAGCGCAAAAACTCAAATTAATTATTGAACAAAGTAATAATTATGATCAATTTAAGACGAAATATAATAAACTAAACGAATGCAAACAAACTACCGATCAACTTTATTCTGACTGTTTAAAAGAAAGATTCAAAAACCCATAAACATAAAAAACACTGAAAACAGATGACATCAAACCAACAAGCTAAAATATACGAATTTTCGCGCAAATTTCTAGAAGCTAAATGGTCAGACACCTTTAATCAATATGTTACCACAGGATTTGATAAAGAGATTGGATGGGAAAGCAAAAAAGTTCCCAAAGACATTATTAATGTTGTTCATAACCATTTACTACGTATTAATGATAATTATCCTCCCCAACAAAATGATATTGCTTTAATTGCCAGAGAACTTAAAAAATATGCTATTTTAGCAGTAGCAACTCGCTTAATGGATGATCGCTATCGTCCTTTAGTTGGTTATCGTTATTTCTGGTTAGAAAAACCTCAGAAAAATGATGAGATAGATGGTGTAGGAACCCTCTTAAAATGGTGGATAAATCAATGGAACAATCACAATTATTTATGCTATGAATTAAAACCTTCTGCTGAACATAAAATTGAAAAAAAACATTATTCTACATCTTTTTTCTTAAAAAACGAATTAATTGACCAATTTTTTGATGAACAGTTATTCAAAGAGATAAAAATAAGAAATAATCAATCTCAAAATAATTTAGTTATTCCCATTCCATATAGTCTTGAACAGGAAAAATTTCATATTCTTGCCTTAAAATTGAGTCAAAAATATAAACTTCCGTTAAATTGGGCTTATAATGTTAATAAATTAGAACATCCTGAACAATTTACCCTTATTTACTCTCAAAATCGATTAATGGTAAATTATATTAATCAATCTTATCAAAGCTTTTCTGATGACAGGTTTCTTGATGAAAACTTCACAGATAATAATCTTAAACGATGTTTAATGGACATAGCAAAGAACAAAAACTTAGAGACTAATTTTTTTAAATTAAGTCACTATTTACAACAAATAGATAATCATAATTGGCACTGGAAAACCATCATAGATCAAATATTTCTTAATAGTTGTGAAGACATTACAAATGCAAGATATAGGGGTTTATTGGCTATTTTAATGCCTTCTCCACAGGTATTTGAATGGTTATATTGGCTAAAAGAAAAGAATAATAAACAATTTTTTTTAGCAGGAATTAAAATCCAAGATAAGTTAATTGATTTTTTAGAAAAAGAGGAAATATTAGATAAAACAAAGATAGAAAAATCTATTTATAGCATTATAATTGAATTATTGTCAGAGGATTTTTTAAATCAGAAAACTCATTCTTTACTCAAAGAAAAAGAATATTTATTGATGCAATCATCAAGTTTCTGGAAAACTTATCTTCAAGACTATGGACAAATTTTGTTTGGTCAGCTATTTTGTGACTATTTGAACAAACCATTAAACAGCGATAAATTATCTCGAAAAATATCATCAGACTGGAAAGAATGGCAAAAAAAGCAAACTCTTTCTTCAGAAAAGAAATGTTATTATGAATGGATGGCTAGATTATTTGCTAAAATTAATATATATAATTTAGCAGAATTGTTTTATCAATTGAGTTGGGGAGAAATACCCGCAGATATTTACAAAAAAGCTGATATAAAATTGGTTTATTGTCAAAAAAGTTCTCGTACATCTGGTTTACTTAAGTTAAGCATATCTAATTTTATAGAGGAGTTAAAATTTGTATTAGCTAATCTCTATTATAGCGAATACCCTTATTATTATAGAGTAGTCTTCTTTCTTCCTCTACTTCCTCTACTTCCCAAGATAATTGTCTACTTTCTAAATCGGATTTAGTATCATATCCCTATTCTCCACTTTTTTAGAAAGATACGTTAAAATCACAGTAGCCTGAAATATGGAGGAGTGACCATTGTGAGGAGCTTATTCTATAGTTTAGCTGGTATTACTGCTGCTTTATTTGGTTGGAATATCGCTTTACTATTGGTTGATTTAATTAAGTTTATTTTAACAAATATTTCTCAAAATGAAATTGAACCTAACATTGAAACAATCATATTTAATATAGAGAGAATTTTTTTGCCAGAGATAATTCTATTTCCTATAGTAGCATCTTTTTTAAGTATATTTTTAGTATTAACTGCCATTTATTTAAGTAACCCCACCCACGATAAAGCTAATAAAAGAAAAAGAAAAAATTATCTTAACATGGCTTTGAAAATGGGTATATTGACAGGGTTAATATCTGCTATTATTACCATTATATTGTATCAACCTTCCTGGACTTCTGGAGCGATTAGAAGAGTGGTTGCTTGGAGCATTATTGGTTTAGGAATAGGACTAGCAGAAGGTCTTTGTTGGCATTTTTTGACAACGGAAGGAGCGAATATTTTGACGAAAGATAGACTAATAAAATCACCTGTTTTTGGTTTTTTAGCAGGATTAGTCGCTGCTTTTTTAATCGAATTAATTAGACAAAAAATTCAATTAGGAGGATATGAAGAACCTCTGGGATTTATCATTTTAGGGACTTGTTTGGGACTATCTTTAACGTTTTCTACAACCCCTGCTTATCAAGTTGCATTGAGAGCAGGTCGAGGTTTTGGAATAAGCTATAAAAGTCTCAATAATCAACAATCATATCCAAAAATAACTGATAGTTCAAAAAGTAATTTAGGTTTAACTTTTGTTCCTTTTAAATGTCTTCAAAAAAGAAAAGAAGAAGACCCAACTAAAGAAAATTTAATTGAAGAAGGTTTATCAATTCAACTGCCTAGCAAAAATAAGTCTACTATTGTTATTGGATCAGCCGAAGAATCACATATTTTTTTACCAGGTATTCCAGCAAAAGCAGCAGAATTAATCTTAGAAAAAAAGCAATGGAAAATTAAATGTTTTTCACCAAGAAAAGTTGAACTACAAACAAAAAAGTTATCAATAAATGACTCCCTTGAACTACATCATAATCAAATACTTACTTTTTACTATGAAAAGGCAAATGAAAAATTTTACCGCTTTATTTTTTACGATCGCTTCCTTGATCCCAGTACCTAATAAAATGGATTTATTGAATCAATCAACATTAATATTAGCTACTATTCTATTTAATATTTTCCCATTACCAGTCCTGGCTAATTATAATGCGGTTGAAATAATTAGAGATAGTTCTAAGGGAGATAATGTCAGCTTAAAAGTTAGAGTGGTTGATGATGAAAGAATACCCATTCGAGGACTAACTACAGAAAACTTTGAAGTAAAAACCACCCTTCCGGATGGAACAGAAGAGATATTAAAACAACCAGATATTAGATTAATACCACCAGAAAAAGCTAAACCTGATCCTACCTATTTAGTTATCTTACTTGATATGAGTGGTAGCATGAAACATGAAGATGATTCTGGTACAATTAAATTGAGGGGAGCAATTAATGGAGTGCAAGCATTTCTTGAGGACATTGAAGCACAAAATCTTCCTCTTAAAGTTGCGTTAGTTCCCTTTGGAGAAGGATGTTATAATGATTATCCAGTTACTCAAGAAATCATTAGAGAGAGTTTAGAATCACGTCCTTATCGAAAAACAAAGTCTTTTCTTAACAAACTTGCTAGAGTTGACGTTTGCGCTGCTACTAATCTTTATCAACCTCTCACTGAAGCTGTTGAATTCTTAGGAACTGAAGAGCGTTTTCAAGCCAATTCATCTGGGATTATACCACGATTAGGGGTCATTTTATTTACGGATGGATTTGATGCAGATGATGACCGTGAGCGTGAAGAAAAACGATTTCAAGAATTAAAAAATACTTTGCAGCAATATAATCATGTAACCGTTCATACTATGGGATATGGAGAGTCTTTATCCCAAGTTTATAAGCGCGCTGATTGTGATCTTTATTTATCAAGAAATGAGCGAACAGTTAATAATCTTCTACGATGGTGTTATATTGAGGGAAAAGATATTAGAGAATTTATTGTTGATCAAGATCGTCTAGAAGAAATTGCTCGGACAACAGGTGGAATTTCTCGATTCCCTGAAAATGCTCAAGAAGTCATCGATAGCTTAAACACATTTTTAACCACTTTACGAGAATATGAAATTACTTATCAACAACCAGGTGCAGAAAAAGCGAGTTCTTATGAAACTCAAGTGATAGTTAATTCAGACACTCATAGATTAAATAATCTTGCTTCTAACTCTATAACCATCCGATTGAAAAATTTTTTATATCAACCACTTTCACTGTGCGAACGTCTCAGTATTTTATTCATAACAATCATTCTGGGTATATGGGGAAAAAATCAATTTAATCAATGGAGTCAACACTTGAAACAACAAGCTAAAAGAAATCTCAATTCATAAACCTGAGTTCAGAGTTAGGAGTATTTAATTTCCCGTTTCTAACTTACCTAGAGTGATTAAACTTTCTAAAATTTTAACAGGACATTCTGATTGGTTTGCTGGCATTTCTTCCATTATTTTTAGCCATAATAGTAAATTCCTTATCAGTTGTAGTAATGATAAAACGATTAAACTGTGGTTAGTGGAAACTGGCGAAGAGTTAGTGACTTTAACAGGTCATACAGAGAAAGTAACTTCTATTGCTTTGAGTTCAGATAACTTATTTTTAGTGAGTGGAAGTAAAGATAAGACATTGAAATTATGGAACTTAAAAGAAAAGCGATGTTTGGCTTCCGTTTCCCATCAAAATAAGGTTTATGCTGTGGCTATTAATCCTAATGATAACACTATTGTAGTTGGTTGTGGGAATGGAGAAATTTATTTATATTCTTTTGAATCATTAGTTAATAATAAATTATAATTAAATTTAATATTTTTTTTGTTTAATGGTTACTTGATTAAATTAATGGCTTTGTTTTGATTTAACCTTTGTGTAGGTTTAACACTGTTAAACCCTACAGGAATATTGTGGGGATATAATATTATTTGTCTTTCAACATACATATTAATGGGATATCTAAGTGACTTGAAAAATCTGGTTAACTGTTAAAGGAAAATCAGGAAATGTTACAGAAATAAGCTTATCATAACCACGAAATTGCTGCAATTCATACTCACCTTCTACTAAAGTACAAACCGTTAATGTGGGTTGTTTTGGATAACCAATATATCGTCTTCCACCGATTCCTAAATAGTCAATAATCCAATATTCTTGAATACCAAATGCTTCATAATCTGCTAATTTAATTAGATAGTCATCACGCCAATTGGTAGAAACCACTTCTACAATTAACTTAATAGATTGACTCAGGATAATAACTGATTCTTTTTCCCACCGGGTTTCATTATTAATTGAATTGTTATCTAAAATAATAATATCTGGTTCATAACCTGTATCGTTAGCAATTTTAACGATACACTCTCTGGGGATAAAATAGGGTTTATTTGCCTGTCGAAAAGCAGTCCCTAAATGATACGCTAAATCACCTGCTATTTGAGAATGCTTACCTTTTGGTTTTGGCATTTCGAGAATTTTCCCTCGATTTAATTCGTAACGCTTTTGAGAATTTTCTGGATACCAGTTGATAAATTCATCAAAAGAAATAGAGTTTTTATCAATAACTGCAATCATAGTGTATCATGGTTTAATTTTTTAGATAATTAATAATTTCTATTTCATGGTTAACTAATCGAGGAAATTGCTTATTACAGACTTTAGAAAGCTTTTTTAATGCTTTTTTGCTGAGTAATTTTTCATCTTGAAAAATAGCAACAGGTTGAAATTTATGATTCCACTTCTCAAATTGAAATAAAGAAATGGTTGTATCTTTCACTTGATTATCATTGGAGATTGCATAGATATAAAATAGATTAGAATTAGCATTACTTACTTATCAATCTTAATACACTGATAAGTAAGTAATACGGTAATTTTACTGAGATACTACGCACTAAAATACTTAGCCACAGGATGATAAGTAATAATAGCGGTGGTAGACTGTTCTGGGTAGATTTGCTCACTTTCATCCATATACATATTAATGCGATCGCATCCCATCACTTCTAATTGTTTATATTGATCTTGGATATTGGGACAAGCAGGGTATCCGAAGCTGTAACGAGAACCTTGATAGTGTTGTTGTAGCATTTCTCGGATATTATCGGGTTCTTTGTCTGAAAATCCTAATTCTCGACGTATTTTGGCGTGTGTCCATTCTGCCAATGCTTCGGCGGTTTGGACGGCCATCCCATGATAATAAAGATAATTGGTGTAATCGTTAGCAGAAAATAGTTTTTGGGCGTATTCTGTGGCAATTTCTCCCACTGTTACTGCTTGCATCGGAAATACATCTATTTTTCCTGATTCTTTGGGACTAAAGAAGTCTGTAATACAGAGACGACGACCAGATTTTTGACGAGGAAAATCAATTTTCCAGATGGGGTCTAAATTTTCTGGGATTTTATTGTTAGCATTTTTAACAATTTCTGGATCATAAACCAGTAAACTGTTTTCTTGAGATTGACAAGGAAAGTAACCGTAAATAACCGTAGGATGTAATAAGTTTTCGGTAACTACTTTCTGTTTCCACTCTTCTAAAATAGGATAAACTTTCTCGGCTAAAAATTTATCGTATTCTTCCCGTGACTGGTCTTTCGGTTTACGGAATTGCCATTGACCCGCGATTAATGCTTGCAAATCCAAGTACCAGAAAATTTCATTTAAGTCGAATTCTTCTGGTTTGAGGATTTTAGTTCCCCAGAATGGCGGTGTAGCAGGTTCCATGATCTCAACAGCTTCTGAACGTTTTATATCGATTACTGTTGGAGTTTCTGGGGTTGCAGAATTACCATTTTTATCATTGGCTTTTTCTGCTGCTCTTTCACCTCTTTCTTCTTGGAAGAGACTATTATTATCAATAAATTCTCCTAAAAATCCTTGTAAATTATCCCAATTTTTTGCTTCTTTTGCTGGCATTAATTTGTCCATAAAATGTAAGTCAGAGAAAGCATCTTTTCCATAAACGACTTTACCTTTGTAGGTGTTTTGACAGTCTTCATAGACAAATTTAGGGGTTAAGGCTGCACCTCCTAAGATAACAGGAATATCAATCCCACGCTCATTGAATACCTCTAAATTATCCTTCATAAATGCAGTCGATTTCACCAGTAAACCACTCATGGCAATGCAGTCTGGTTTATGTTCTTCATAAGCTTGGATAATATTTTCGACCGGTTGTTTAATCCCTAAATTAATAACTTTATAGCCATTATTGGAGAGGATGATATCTACTAAATTTTTACCGATATCATGGACATCTCCTTTCACCGTTGCAATGACAAATTTTCCTTTTCCACTATCATTACTGTCTCCTTCTTCTTTATCCATCAAAGGTTCTAGGTATGCAACAGCAGCTTTCATGGTTTGTGCAGATTGTAGTACAAAAGGTAACTGCATTTGTCCGGAACCAAATAACTCACCTACCACTTTCATGCCATCTAATAAAAAGACGTTAATAATGTCGAGGGGAGGATATTGTTTCAATGCTTCTGCCAGTGCATCTTCTAACCCCAACCGTTCCCCATCAATTATATGCTGTTTTAACCGTTCTTCTATAGGTAAATTAGCTGTTTTTGAGGGATCTTTTTTGGTTGTTTTCCCTGCGAATAATTCTGTTAACTTCGTTAGGGGATCATAGGTACAAATATCACCATCAAACTCTCGTAAATCATAAATTAAATCACGACAGACCTTTTGATGTTCGTCTTCAATTTTCGCTAACGGTAAAATTTTACTTGCACTAACAATCGCACCATCTAACCCTACCTGCATTGATTCGTATAAAAATACAGAGTTTAATACTTGTCTGGCCGCCGGATTTAAGCCAAAAGAAATATTAGAAATACCTAAAAGAATATGACATCCTGGTAATTCCTCTCGGATGCGTTTTATGGATTCTACAGTTGCTTTTCCGTTTTCTCTATCCTCTTCTATCCCGGTTGAAATGGGAAGTGCTAACGGATCAAAGAAGATTTCATGAGCAGGAATTCCATATTCTATGGCTGCATCATAAGCACGTTTTGCAATTTGAAACTTCTTATCTGCGGTGCGTCCCATTCCCTCTTCATCGATAGTTCCAACTACCACACCTGCACCATATTTTTTGGCTAACTCCAATACTTTAAGGAAGCGTTCTTCGCCATCTTCGTAGTTGGTAGAATTGAGAATACATTTACCCCCAGCAACCTTTAATCCTGACTCCATTTTCTGCCATTCTGTGGAATCTAACATCAAAGGTAAGGTAATATTATTCACCAAACGAGAGGCTAATTGGTTCATATCTCGCACCCCATCTCGTCCCACATAATCCACGTTAACATCTAAAACGTGCGCCCCTTCTTTTACCTGAGATTTGGCCAGTGAAACTAAACTATCCCAGTCTTCAGCATCTAACAACTTACGACATTTTTTCGAGCCACTGGCGTTTAATCGTTCCCCAACAATCAGGAATGAGTTATCTTGAATATAAGGTTGTGTGCTATAAATTGAAGCAGCCGAAGGTTCATATTCAGGATGACGTTCTTTCGGTTTTAACTCTTGAGAAAGTTCTGATAACGATTTAATATGATCGGGACGAGTTCCACAACATCCCCCAATAACTTGTACTCCTAAATCTTCAATAAAGTGCATTAATGCCATCTTTAATTCGATAGGAGTCAAACGATAATGTGCTTGTCCCCCAACATTTTCAGGTAACCCCGCATTAGGAATACAAGAAACAATAAACGGAGAATGTTCAGACAAATATTTGATATGCTCTTTCATCTGTTCAGGACCCGTTGCACAATTGAGTCCTAAAATGTCAATCTTATAAGGTTCTAAAATGGCTAATGCTGCACTGATTTCTGTTCCCACTAACATGGTTCCCATGGTTTCCATCGTAATCGAAACCATAATGGGTAAGCGGTTTCCCTTCTTTTCAAAAACCGCTTCTACTGCGTTTAAAGCTGCCTTGATTTGCAGTACATCTTGACAAGTTTCAATAATTAATAAATCTGCACCCCCATCGTATAACCCCTCTGCTTGCTCAATATAAGCGTCTCTGAGGGTATCAAAATCAATGTGTCCCAAGGTAGGTAACTTCGTCCCTGGACCCATAGAACCCGCCACAAAACGAGGCTTTTCTGGGGTGGAATATTCAGCAGCCATCTTTTTAGCGATTTCTGTCGCTTTTTTGTTGAGATAATATGCTTTATCCGCTAAATCATACTCTGCAAGGACAATAGACGTTCCTCCAAAGGTGTCCGTTTCAATGACATCTGCACCCACTTCCAAAAACCCTCGATGCACCTTTTCCACTGCTTCCGGTTTGGTATGCACTAAATATTCATTGCAACCTTCGTATTCGGGTCCTCCGAAGTCTTCTGCGGTCAAGTTTTGACTTTGTAAGGAGGTTCCTGTCGCACCGTCAAAGACGAGTACAGGACGTTTCGGACTGTTGAGATGATTGAGGAAGGTACTATTCATGGATGTCATAGAGTAGCAGATTAAGGATTAAGACTTATTTTGACACTTTCCCGATTACAAATCGGGAGATTCTTGGTTCAACGAGTCCACTTAACCTAAACTCCTTGCGGTATCTAAGCCAGAAGTGGTTCTCTCCCCAAGCGTTACGGACGCTCAGATGATTGTCCGTGCGACGGACAATCCGCGTCCTCAACTTTGGGTATGCCCTACCCTAGTTGCCTAAATAGCAAAATTT
>JAAUYD010150808.1_pt1 | contig 11964 bp, 10 predicted proteins | sample 7278101 | NCBI WGS metagenome assembly JAAUYD01 (sample SAMN14350128, study PRJNA611818) | marine sediment metagenome | isolation source: surface marine sediment (0.6m) | place: French Polynesia: Moorea | collected 2018-08 | reverse complement strand
TTTTACTAGGTAAAGGAAGGGGCAAATTATCAGGACAACTCTTGACACAGGGAGGATTAGAATCAAGATTTTCGCAATTATGACATAGACCAGGTTCGACCCAATACTCATCATTGGTATCTATTTGAATTGCACTTGTCGGACATTGAGGTAAGCAGTCACCACAATGAACGCAACTTGGGGGAATAGTGTAAGCCATAGTCACTTTTCTCCTAGGATTTGTTTGATTAACAACAATTATGCGAAATTTGCAAAATTTTAATTCTTAAATAGCAACAAGATTCGACATAAAATAAAGACCAAAAAAAATAATAAATTGTGGCAAATTAGATATTGATGTAGCAAGTTAAATATTGATTTATTTAATTAAGGTAGATATTACAAAAGAAATAATTTCAAGAATCTGACTTATAAATACTGACACAAGATTTTTCATTATTTTGTTAATTTTGATATATTTACCCAACAAAGATAATATTCTTTATGTTTTTTAATATCGGCGTCATATTTTTTAACATCGATATTTTTTATAATTAATTTTTGAAAAAATCCTCTTCAGGATTGATAAAATTTTAAGTGAAATCAACTAGGTAGAGTAGGTGCAATTAAAAACCACAATTTAAAGTAACTCAAGGTTAATTTTGCTTAATTCATCTTTTAAAGCTTGATTAACTGACTTGTTTCAAATTTTATAGCTATTTTTAAATTGAAAAAATTTTGTCAAATAAATTCTTTAATAGCATTAAATTGCTCTGAGCTTGAGAGAAATATTTACCTCATTTAAAATGTTGGGAGTTGGGCACTAAAAATTCTCTATTGTTAATATTTTCTGAGTTATAATTTTTCTAATAGACTCAAGACAATTAATTGTATTTGTCTTTATCAATGCTAATTTTAAAAGGAATTAAATCAGGGCAAAGTTTAATTGGCAATTAGTAAGATATGTAGCGGAAATAGGCATTTAAGTCTAGACTGTAAATTGAATAATTAGTCAACTTAATAAGTGGATAAATTGCCAAAATCAACCTTATTTATCAGGTTCTCCTCATATAGTTTGGTATAAAATGTACTTGACAAAAATCATTTAATATAATTTTTCTTTTAAAGAAACTAAAATAGTTACCATAGTTACCATTGAGTTATCTCTGGGTTACATACTATCGATAGACAGGGATTTGCAGAGATACTATTTTGAGCAGAATACTTGTTTAACGTGAGTTCGACAGATTTCGCTTTATTGGAAATTCTTCATGAAAGAGAAGGAAATAATGGGCTTTTCCCCGTTCCGACGCGACGTTAGGAGCTTATCCGAAGGTGTCCCACGGGACACACCTGTGGATATATTCTTTAGGAAATCCTTTAGGGCTGTTCCCTGTTCCCTCACGCAAAACCAGCCATTTTTATAGCCGTCGAACTCACGTTGTTTAAATTATGTCAGGAGTTCAATCACAGACGAAGTTTACTTCAATTGGTATCTCTCCTAGGTTGTGGACAGACACTTGTTGTCCAGAGGGAGGAAAATAACTGTCAATAGAAGAGGGAGAATTAGATGGGATAAAATTCTTGTCGGTTAGTGGGATACCTCTCTCGATAAGTGTGATGGAGTATGACCCTATATTATTCTCGACCTTACTATCATCTGAGGCACTAACTTCAATTTGCGGGCATCTTGGTGGACCTTGAACATCTTTTCCTGGTTCTATAGTTACAGGGTTGGCAGCAAAGACTATAGTTTGTGCCAGGGCGATGACTAGTGATAGAATCGCTAGCCATTTTGTGAGTTGGTTGATGTGCTTTTTACTGTTTTTGTTGATATTCTCCACTGGCTGAGTTTGTGTTGCACTATTCCATGATTTCTGTTCATTTTGTCGTGATTTTGGAAGGGCAATCACTATTAAGTTTTGCTCTCGATTTTTCAATAAATTAGGTTGCAGCCGATAGGAACTAAAAATTACTTGTTAAAGTTTCACAATTATTGACTTTTTGTTAACAAATACTAGGTGTTTATGAGGTATTTGTTGGCTAGATTGGGAGATAAGAGGACATTGATAACTACAATCTAACAAGTTATAGCATAGTAATTATTATCTATGGTACATATCAACCTTCAAAACGAGTTAGAAAGACGGGCGGCGAAAACCACTGCTGAGCTGGTAAAGGAAAATGCACGCCTGCAACAAGAAAATAAGGAACTCAGACAAGCTAATCAAGCCCTTAGAGAAAGGGGACAGCAACTCCAGCAAATTCTGGATAATTCTCCTGCTGTGATCTACCTAATCGATTCAGAAAACAAGCATCTTTTAGTCAATCGCAGTTATGCCCAACTCTTGTCTAGGACTTCAGAGGAGTTGTTGGGAAAAAGTATCTATGATGTTTGGAAGAAAGAAACTGCCGATATCTTTGCTGCCAATAACCGTCTGGTGCTAAGGAAAAATCAATTGGTAGAAACAGAAGAAGTTGTGCCTCAATCGGATGGAATACACACTTACATTACCTTAAAGTTCCCCATCTACAATAGTGAAGGGATAGTTTACGCTGTCTGCGGTATTTCTACCGACATTACTGAACGTAAACGAACCGAACTTGAGCTGCGAACCAGCGAGGCTAAAGCTAGTTCGCTCACTAACGATGTCATAGATAAATCACCAGTAGGGATCTTTATTCTAGATGCAGACTTTCGGGTTGTTTGGCTCAATCAGGCATTAGAGAAATTCTTTGGGGTACGAAAAGAAAAGATCATTGGGCAGGACAAGCGACAGCTAATTCGCCAGCACATTGCTCAAATCTTCGAGTCACCAGAATTATTTACCAACACCGTGATAGATACCTATGATAACAACACCTATATTGAGAAATTTGAATGCCACGTTCTTCCAGAGGGCAACAGAGAAGAACGCTGGCTGGAACACTTGAGTCAACCAATTCTTTCGGGTCTTTATGCGGGTGGTCGTATTGAACACTATACTGACATTACAGAGCGAATTTTCTCAGAACGAAAAATCCACGAACAAGCTACTTTAATTGATATTGCCAGCGATGCAATTTTTGTCCGAGACTTAGAGAATCGAATCTTGTTTTGGAGTCAAGGGGCAGAGCGGTTATATGGTTGGACGGCAGAAGAAGCCAGGGGAAAAAAAGCACCAGAAATGTTTGAAGCCAAATCTTCATCTAAACTCCAAGCTAGTTTAAATACCACCATCGAGCAAGGTAGTTGGCAGGGGGAACTAGAGCAGTGCCAAAAAGATGGGAGAAAGATTATTGTAGAGAGTCGCTGGACGTTGATGGGTGGAGAATCGAGACAACCATGCTCCATTCTGGTAGTCAATACCGATATCACGGAGAAGAAATCCCTGTCCGAACAGTTTTATCGTACCCAGCGTTTAGAAAGTCTCGGAACTCTCGCTAGTGGAATTGCCCACGACCTTAATAATATTCTCACACCAATTATGGCTGTGACCCAAATACTACCAAGCTATCTACCCGCTCCCAATAAAAATCTCCAACAATTACTTAGCATTTGCCAAAGTAATGTGAAACGCGCAGCCGACTTAGTCAAACAAATTTTGACCTTCACCCGTGGTACTGAAGGGGAGCGTGGGAGCGTGCTAGTTAAACAGTTAATTGAGGAAATACAACAGGTGGCTGAAGAAACTTTTCCTAAAACTATTGAAATCCAGACCAGTGTATCTCAAAACCTCTGGACAGTAAATGGAGATGCTAGCCAAATTCACCAGGTGTTGATGAATCTAGCTGTTAATGCCAGGGATGCCATGTTAAATGGCGGTACCCTCAAGCTATCGGCTCAAAATTACGTGATTGATCAAAACTCTAGGAAGATGAATATAGACGCTAGAGAAGGGCAATATATTCTCATTACTGTCTCTGATACTGGTACGGGTATTTCTCCTGAAATATTAGACCGAATTTTTGAACCATTCTTTACCACCAAAGAAGTCGGTCAGGGAACGGGACTAGGTTTGTCCTCAGTTCTGGGCATTGTCAAAAGTCACGACGGTTTTGTTAATGTACAAAGTGAGATGGGACGAGGAACTCAATTTCAAGTCTTCTTACCAGCTAAGGAAACAGAAGCAACAAAATCAGTAGAAACAGCAGACTTACCCACAGGTAATGGGGAATTAATTTTAGTGGTTGATGATGAAGCCAATATTTGCCAAATCAATCGACAATTACTACAAAGATATAATTACAGGGTATTAACTGCCAAAGATGGGGTAGAAGCAATCGCTCTTTATACCCAATATCAAGAAGAAATCAAAGTCGTATTAATGGATCTAATGATGCCCCAAATGGATGGAATAACAGCCATTCGGACTTTGAAACAAATCAACCCCCTGGTTAAAATCATCAGTGTTAGTGGAGTTGCTCACAACCAAAAGAGCATGGCAACTCAAGGTCTTAACCTCAAACCATTTTTATTAAAGCCTTATACTACACGAGAGTTATTAAAAACTATTTTAGAAGCAATTGAGACAAGCTAGGATTCTTTATCTCGACACTATCAATAATCTGCGATCGCTATTAGATAAAATTTCAACTATTAAAGATATTACCCATCTCTACAGATTAGGAACAGCGAATAACCTTGACTTGATCGTAAGTTTGGCTCAACTTACTCTCCTTTTGTGGATTAGAACGTCCATAAGTACGTAAATCTCCTAATTCTTCTGGAGTAGGAATATTAGTTAATACTTCTTCTCCTAAATCGTTAAACAAAATTACCGATTCAATTTTGACAAGATTTTGTTGATGTTGCCGATATAAATCGCTATATTTTTGTACTACTTGCTGCCACTGTTGGGGCGGACAATAACTCCGTTCTATGAGGAGAACAAAATTAGGTGCAGCAAAGACTTGATTGAGTAGAATACCCACAATCAAAAAACTCGACCAACCAAGTCCCAAAATAGTAAACAGGACACGATTTAGTTTGTTCATATTAACTATAAATTGGTTTGGAATAGATCTTTGAGCAGTTCTTGAACATTTTCTGGCGTACCAGTTTTGACGGTAGATTCCCGAATAGCAGCGATCGCAGATAATTCCTGTTGATTTACATTACCATAGGCAATAGGATAAATTCGCACTCCACTGTATTTGAGAACATCTTGGACTTGATTAAATACTAAACCTTCATTAGTTTGACCATCGGTTAAAACTAACAAATAAAAATGACCATCAGGATTAGCTTTTTTTTGCTCCATCAATTTTCCTAACCCTACCATCATTGCGTCATACATGGCAGTTCCTCCATCAGCCCGTAAATTATCAATAGCAGCTAAAAATCGTTTGTGCTGCATTTCGTCAAAAGGAGCCAATGCCAACATTTCTCTTGGTTGATCGCTATAGCTAATTAAACCTAAATAATTACCTGGATTTATTTCTTGACTAGCGACACGCAAACCCTCTTTTACCTTGGCTAGAGCTTTTCCTTCCATTGAACCACTAGTATCTATCACTGCCATTAAATAAACGGTACGTCCAGCATCTTTTTGAAGTTTCCAAAATGATTGAGCAGTGGTTAAAACTTCTCCTGCTGGAATGGGCGGAAGATTAGGACTAGTCAGATATTCTGTCTCTATAAATCCTTGTTGCTGTGCCAGTTGCTTCATGGCTGGAGAAGTGGCAAACTCGGCAAATTCTTGTAAAGCTTTCTGTTGTTTAGCTGTATTCCAAGAAAATCCTACTAGTGGATTATTATGGGGAATGCCAAAAGGAATAAAAATAGTTTTCTCAAATCCTGGCACTTTTTTGAGTTGTTGATAATTTTGATATTCTAAAGGAAATGCTTGTAATTTATCCTTGTCTCGAATAAAAATTTCTTGTAAATCTAGAGTAGTGGTAGTGGTAATCAAGACCTGTTTTTGAAAGCCCTGAAAAACTGACTTGACTTGAGGAGATTCTAAGTCAGCAATAGTTAGAGGTTCTCCGTCTTCTTGGTGTCCTGCTCCTCGCCAAAAAATGGAGTAGAGTAGATTGAGAGCAGTAGAACTGCTATAGGGATTAGGGTAGCCTACAACAAGTTTACCAGAGGCGATTGCATTAAGTAACTGATCAAAATCTACTTCTCCGTCGGCTGCTAATTCCCGATAAACTGGCTCTTGAAGCACCAAACCAGCAGTGTTAGGTACTAAACTAGGAACGATATAATTAGGTTTAGTTTCTTGATTGGACAGCATTGCTATCCATAAATCATTAGATGGGGAATAGCCAGCAGGTTGTACTTTGTTGGCATTCAGCAAACGCAAAGCCGTTCCAGAAGGAATTTTTCTCACCCCTACCTGAATGACCTCCCCAGAACTGAGGGTTTTTCTTTGTCGGTTAAAAGCTTCTGCCACCTCTACTAACCAACGTTCATTTTGTTTTTTGATATTGGCTTTTTCTGAAGAACTAAATATTTCCAGATAAACTACCTTGGAGTTGTTGGAAGGTTGGGCAGCATAAAGAGGAAACTTCTCTATGGAAGGAAGGGGAGCTTGAATTCCATCCGTACTGTAACGTAGAGCAACTTGATCAGGAATTAGGGATGTAGCAACGGAAATTTTAGGAAGTAATTGATTCTGAAGATAACGCTCTGCACTGTCAAAGGAATTTACAGTTTGATCTACCGCACATCCCCAGATTAAAGCAAGACAGAGTCCGATGAGAAACCAAAAACGTGGTCTTTGAATCACAACTAACCTCCCTGAGATGATGAATTTTGCCTGACCTGCTCTAGTACTGTTTGATTTTCGGCAATGATTACTCGCAGGCTATTAGGTAAATTGGTTTTTACTCTTGATGTATCTAAAGAAGACAACAGCACTCTATCTTGTAACTGTTGCAGTAAGTGATGAGTTTCTTGAACTCGCTGACAACTAGTTTGTAAATGCTGTAGAGTCAAATTCTTGTAGGTTTCAGTTTGCATTTTTTCCAAGGCTATCAAAGATGCCACTACTTGTTCACAAAGGGATAAAACTGTGTAAAGAGTCTCCAATAATTCGGGGATTAGAATTGATTCCCTGCCAGCTATACGCTGGGCAAAAGTTTGACATTCTTCTGCTAAAATCAAAGTCTGTTCCCAATCAGCATTTCTACCTCCTATCAGTTTTTGTTCAATAGTAGTTAATTGATTGAGAAAAATTGCCGAATCGAGCAAATTAGCACCACTAAAAGCGTATAGTTTTCTGAGTTTCCAGAACCAAACAACTATCATCGAAGTAGTGATTGCTCCTCCGACAATTAAGATCACAGGTCTACTTCCTAACCAGATAATTAAACTAAGATAGCCCAATGCCGATCCTACAATTAACAAGTAGGTCTGTGGCAAACTCAAAGCTTTACGCCAAAATAGTTTCCAGTTCATTACAATCTAATTCAACCAGCGATTTTTGAACGTTTCACTATTTTAGTGCTAAAACCCTGATTTAAACTTTTACCTTCATGATCATGGGTCAAAGCCCCGTCCTTTAGGACGCTCTGGTTAACAGTTTTGATACAAAATCTTTATAAAGCAACTATTTTATCTATTGTAAAATAGTTGTATGCAAACATACAAATTTAAGTTATATCAAACAAGAGAAAGTAAGTATATTCATTGGTGTATTAACGCCAGTGGAAGTATTTATAATCACTGTATAGCACTTCACAAACGCTACTACAGAATATTTGGGAAGCATTTGAATATGTATCGTTTGATGAAACATATAGCTAAACTTAGGAGACGAATTAAATACTGGCAACAAGTAGGTTCTCAGGCTGTTCAAGAGATTTGCCAAAGAATAGAAAAAGCTTATCAGTTGTTCTTTAAGCACAATAAGAAAGGAACTAGACCACCTAACTTTAAGAAAACCATAAAATATAAGTCTTTCACTCTTAAACAAGCTGGATATAAATTGTTAGGTGGAAACAAAATTAAGATAGGCAAGCATATTTATAAATTTGTTTTAAGTCGAGAAATTAAAGGAAAGATCAAAACACTGACAGTCAAAAGAAACAAATTAGGTGAGTTATTTATTGTATTAGTAACTAACTATATTAATGAAAAAATCGTAGTCATGACAGGTAAAATTGCAGGCTTTGATTTTGGACTAAAAACATTTTTAACTGTGAGTGATGGAACAAGCATTGAGTCTCCTTTATTTTTTAATAAGTTTCGTTCTTTATTGAGAAAAGCCAATAGAAATCTATCTAGTAAAAAGAAAGGATCAAAAAACTGGTACAAAGCCAAAAAACACTTGGGTCGTGTTCATGAGTTTGTTTCCAATAAGAGAAAAGATTGGTTTTGGAAGTTAGCTAACGAGTTAACAAATAAATATGATGTACTAATATTTGACGGCGAGGGATGCTCTTGGTCAAAGAGCATATCCAATCGCCGTGTTGAAGACTTGAATCTGAAAGCTATGCAAAGACTTTGGGGTAGAAAAATAAGCGATTTAGCTTTTGCTATTTTTCTAGAAATTTTAGTCTGTGTAGCTAACAGTAAAGGGAAAAGAGTTCATTTTGTAGATAGATTTTTTGCTAGTTCTAAAACTTGTTCTTGTTGTGGATATATCAATAAAGAATTGAGTCTTAAAGATAGAGAATGGGATTGTCCAAGTTGCGATACTAAAGATATTCCAAGAGATTTAAACGCAGCAATAAACCTGCAAAGAGAGGGGGCATCCTCTCTTGGGTTAGACACCGTAAGACTATCTCAGATAGCTAGTGTTGCTTGACCCCAGAATCCTCGGCGTTCAGGGCGGGTGAGTATGTCAATCCAAGCTCAATAATTCAGTAATGTTTAACTTCCCAAAAAGAGCGATCGCAAATAAAATCAGAAACGATCCCTATTATCGCTTTCAAACCCTAAGAGAAATTGAAATTGCCGTAGAATTAGGCATCAGAATTGATGTCAATCAAGCCAGTGTTGATGATTGGTTACGCTTACCAGGAATCTCGATTCATCAAGGAAGACTCTTAGTTGAAATGGTGGCAAAGGGGGTTAAATTACTTTCGATTGAAGATATAGCTGCGATTCTTGGTATTGCTAGTGCCAGATTATCCCCCTTGGAGCCAATTCTACAATTTAGCTACTATGATCGCTTTACTTCTCTGTCTCCCGAAAGAGTGAATATTAATCAAGCTTCCCAAATAGAGCTTACTCAAATTCCCATTGTCGAACAGGATTTAGCAGAATCTATGGTTCATAATCGAGAAGTAGCAGGAAAATATCGCAATATTGCCGACTTACAAAACCGTCTCAGTTTGGATAGTGAACTAGTTTCTCAGTTGATGTATTATTTGCAGTTTTAATTTGAAACAGGAACAGTATTAAAATCGATCGCTGCTTCTATCCCAGAAGCCAAAGCCAAAATAGTACTTTCTGCTGCTGGTTTTCCTATTAATTGTACTCCTATAGGTAAACCATTTTGGTCTAATCCCGTTGGTATTGCGATCGCTGGTTGTCCAGTAGCATTCCAAGCAGGACAAGGTAAAATCCAACTAATAATCTTGGCTAAAGTCTCTTCTGGTGTTAAATCGGCAAACTCTCCCACTTTAATAGTTGGGTGCATATAAGTAGGCAACAATAAAACATCATAATTGTCGAATAAACTAACAATTCGCCGCGAAATCACCTGCATTTGTTGTACGGCTTGTAAATATTCTCCTGCATTAGTCGATAACTCCGCAATCCAGCGATTCATGGGACTTAAAGCTTGTAGAGGAATGCCAGCAGACGTAATACCTGCACTCCAAATTGTGGTGAAAGGCTCGATCAAAGGAGTCAGATCCAAAGGAATTTCAGTCATTTGATGCCCCATTTTTGCTAAAAGGTTCACTATTTGTACAACACTCTCTCGACAAATAGGGTGTGTGGAGCCTTCAGGTAAAATAGCACTAGCAAAACCAATAGATAACTTGGGTAAACTTTGTTCTGTGGCAGTCAAAAAAGGTATTGCAGGATCTTCGAGCCAATAAGGATCCCCAGTAATGTAACCCGACATAATATCTAATAAGGCAGCCCCATCCCTTACGGTACGAGATATTATCCCATTAGCACTAATACCATTTTGAAAATCTCCTACAGGGGCATAAGAGACTCTCCCCCGACTGGGCTTAATTCCTACTAAACCACAACAAAAAGCCGGGCCTCGAATGGAACCACCCCCATCATTGCCCTGAGCGATCGCACATAACCCAGCAGCTACCGCTGAAGCTGCCCCACCACTGGAACCCCCTGAAGTATAATCCAAGTTCCAAGGATTGCGAGTTGGCATAAATCCTGGAGATTCTGTATAGGGTAGAGAACCTAATTGGGAAGTTGCAGTTTTGCCTAAAATAATTAATCCTTCGGATTTAATCTTACTCACTACCCCATCATCGTATTCAGCAATTTGTTCTTTCAGGGCTGCAACACCATAGCTAATAGGCATTTGAGCTACTGCATTTAGGTCTTTAATAGCTGTGGGAACACCAAAAAGTGGGGACAAGGTTGTGGTATCTTTGGTTTGGGCTATTTGTTCAGTTTTCTGTTTAGCATCCCTAATCGCTGATTCTGCTGCTACATGATAAAAACAACCTAACTGGGGATTATAAGTTTCAATTCTCTCTAAATAGAGTTCTACTAATTCCAAAGGAGAAATTTCGCGATCGCGTATTAATTTGCCTTGAGTCAAAGCAGGTTTAAATACTATATTTCTATCTCGATCTGAAAGCATTAATTACTATTTATTCAATAAGTAATTTAACCCTACTGCAAATTGTGAACTAATTAAACTAAAGTTTTATAACAACTCAGAGGTAATCCAGTACGCTTTTTAATATCAACTAAAGATTTGAACGCTCCAGCTTTTTCCCTCTCTTCGACAATTTTCTTAGCTATCACACTATCTAAATTACAAGCGATCAATTCCTGTACCGAAAAACTATTAACTCTGCGCCAAGAAATATCTGATTCTTTCTTAATATCGTAGCCAAAAGTAATTAAAGGTTCAATTTTCCGAAAAACTCGTTCAGGAATACCAGACAAGTCTGCCAGTTCTTCTATGCTAGTAAATATATGTCCTTCATTGCGTAAATCTTCTATATCATTAGCATAAACAATGGGTAAGTTCAAATCATACACTAGTTCGTCTTTAGAGCAATCATTAATATCTATTTGTCCTCTTTCTTGAGCTAATAGTTGAGCTACTTCATAATTATCAATAGATGCAGTTCTAGATACAACCTTGACTAAATATTTTTTCCTAATAGTTAATGAAGTTACAATTTGAGCCAACCAAATAATAATAGCAACCTCGCTATAAGCTAAAATCAGTCCTAATCCAAATAGAGTTAATCCATAGTATTTCCAATTAGGTGTTTTGGATTTATTTCCTGCATAAGTAATGGCTAGTCCTCCCACAACTGGTAAAAAAGACCACCAAATCCATTTAGGTGTTTCGTCAATCCAACTCTTTTTAATAGACATCAGGAAATCCTAGCCAAAAAATCACTTTATTATAGAGAATCTAAATATTTTCGACGTTTTTGTTCGTATTCTTCTGCTGTAATGATTCCAGAATCATATAGTTTTTTTAGGTCAGTAAGAATAGCCACTTTATTTCGTGCTGATTCTTTATGAAGCTTACTGTAAGGGGGTTTATAGTCAATTATATTATTATATTTGGCATCAAATCTTTGGTCTGACATTAAGAGAATGAATAAAAAATCAAAAAAAGCTAATATTCCTGGGATCAATGTCCAACAAAAGAGTAAATATAATATTCCGGCTCCCCCTTCTCCTAAATAAAATTTATGGATCCCAAATCCTCCTACAAAAAAAGCTAATAAAGCTGCTACTATTTTGTTTTTCATGATTTCAGTGACGATATTTTACTCAGACAATAGTATTTTCTTTTTAGGAGTTAAAAATTTTTTTCGATTATTCCACCAGTAAATAAATAGGAAGATCAATTTACATTCTAAAAGAACTATATATTCTTT
>JAAUYD010204921.1_pt1 | contig 11966 bp, 12 predicted proteins | sample 7278101 | NCBI WGS metagenome assembly JAAUYD01 (sample SAMN14350128, study PRJNA611818) | marine sediment metagenome | isolation source: surface marine sediment (0.6m) | place: French Polynesia: Moorea | collected 2018-08 | reverse complement strand
GATGACCTGGCCGCCCGTGAGGATCGCCATGTCCTGCAGCATCGCCTTGCGGCGATCGCCGAAGCCGGGCGCCTTCACTGCGGCCACGTTCAGGGTGCCGCGGATCTTGTTGACCACCAGGGTGGCCAGCGCCTCGCCCTCGATGTCCTCGGCCACGATCACGAGGGGCTTGCCCTGGCGCGCCACCTGCTCGAGGACGGGAAGCAGATCCTTCATGTTCGAGATCTTCTTCTCGTGGAGCAGGATCATGGCGTCGTCGAGGCCCGCCTCCATGCGCTCGGTGTCGGTCACGAAGTAGGGCGAGAGGTAGCCGCGATCGAACTGCATGCCCTCGACCACCTCGAGGACGGAGTCCATGGACTTCGCCTCCTCGACGGTGATGACGCCCTCCTTGCCGACCTTCTCCATCGCCTCGGCGAGCATCGCGCCGATGGTCTGATCGGAGTTGGCCGAGATGGTGCCGACCTGGGCGATCTCGTCGCTGTCGCGGGTGGGCTTGCTCAGGCTCTGGAGCTCGCCGACCACCGTCTGCACCGCCTGATCGATGCCGCGCTTCAGGTCCATCGGGTTCACGCCCGCGGCGACGAGCTTGCTGCCCTCGCGGAAGATGGCCTGGGCCAGGACGGTCGCGGTGGTGGTGCCGTCGCCTGCCACGTCGGAGGTCTTGCTCGCGACCTCCTTCACCATCTGGGCGCCCATGTTCTCGAACTTGTCCTCGAACTCCACCTCCTTGGCGACGGTCACGCCGTCCTTGGTGACGGTGGGCGAGCCCCAGCTCTTCTCGATCACGACGTTGCGGCCCTTGGGGCCGAGCGTCACGCGGACCGCGTTGGCGAGTCCGTTCACGCCGGCGAGCAGCTTGTCGCGCGCCGACTGGTCGTACTTGATTTCCTTGGCCATTGGATCTCCCCCTAGCCCAGCACGCCGAGGACGTCGTCCTCGCGCAGGATGATGTGCTCTTCTCCGTCGAGGTTGACCTCGGTGCCGGAGTACTTGCCGATCAGGATGCGATCGCCCGCGGCGACCTCGAGCGGCGTGACCTTGCCGTCCTCGGCGACACGGCCGTTGCCCACGGCGACCACGATGGCCTCGAGGGGCTTCTCCTTGGCGGTATCGGGGATGATGATCCCGCCCTTCGTCGTCTCTTCCTCGTCCACGCGCTTGGCGAGGATGCGGTCCTGGAGCGGACGCACCTTCATGGATTTCCCTTCCTTCGTTCTCGTTGCTCTGCTCGAGTCTGGGTTCTGGGGGGCGGCCCGCGCGGGGTTCGCGGGGCCGGGTTCAGGGGCTTCGGCGCACCTCGGGCGCGCCGGTGCCGGGATGGGTGTGCACCCGGGAGCGGGGGTCAAGCCAGCGCCGCGACTTTTTCGACCGAGCTCTGTCGGGCTCGGATCCGGCTACGGCGTAGGCCGCCCCAGGTGCTTCGCCAGGAGCCGGACGGCCGTGGCCACCTGCTCCGGGGGAGCCGAAGTGAAGCACATTCTCACCCAGCCGCCGTAGTCTTCTCCGGAAGAGGAGCCGGGAGCCAGGACGAGCCCGTCCTCGAGGCATTCCTCCAGGAATTCCAGCAAGTTACGGTCGTGAAGCAGAGGCCGCACGTCGAGGAAGAGGAAGCAGGAGCCCTCGGGCTCGGGCACGCCGAGCACGCGTGCGGCGTCCCGGCCGGCGGCCGCATAGGCGTCGCGCACCTCCTCGAGCCAGGGCTGTCCCTCGCGAAGCGCGGCCTCGGCCGCGAGCTGCCCGGCGGTGGGGGCGTGGTAGAAGCTGTGGACGCTCGCCTTGGCGGCCTCGGCCACCAGGGCCTCGGGGCCGACCACGTAGCCCACCCGGTTGCCGGCCATGCCGTAGGCCTTCGAGAAGGAGTAGACCGAGAGGGTGCGCTCGGGCGCCACCCGGCCCGGCGAGAAGTGGCTGCCCCGGTAGACGAACGGCTCGTAGACCTCGTCGGAGAGCAGCCAGAGGTCCCGGCGCCGGGCCCAGGTCGCCAGCGCCTCGAGCCACTCCCGAGGCAGCACCCGGCCGGTCGGGTTGGAGGGGCTCGACACGTAGAGCGCGACCGTCCGCTCGCTCAGGCGGGCCTCGACGGCGGCCACCGCCTCGTCGGCCGAGCCCACCCGGTCGAAGAACGGCACCTCGACGGGCACCGCACGCTGGGAGCGCACGATGCCTCGGATGAGGGGCCAGAACGGGGCCAGGATCAGGACCTCCTCGCCCGGGTCGGCCAGGGCCGAGACGGCGCAGGCGAGCCCGCCGGTGGCGCCTCCGCTGACGAGCACGTTCTCGCGCTCGGCGGCCAGACCGTTCTCGGACCGCACCTTCTCGACGATGGCGTCCACCAGTGGCGAGATGCCGCGGGTCTCGCAGTAGCGGTGCATCCCCGGGTGCTCGCTCGAGAGCAGGTCTTCCATGCGGCCGCCGACGAAGGGCTCGAGGAAGGTGTCGCCGACGTGGAGCGGATACAGGGGCCCCTCGTGGGCGGCGATGCGATCGGCCAGGGGCGAGAACACGGCGCCGCCCACGGCCTGGATCGAGCTCGAGAAGCTCCGCTTCGGGTCTCCGGGCCGCGGCATGGGCGCGAATGCTAGCCCGGGGGGCGCCCTCGGGAGAGGAGCCGGGGAGCTTCGCCGCGCTCGAGCGGGGACGGCAACGGCTCGGGCAACGGTGGTCCAGGCAGCTTAGGCTTCGGCTTCCGGAGGAACGCGGCGAAGGCTCCCACCCGTTTCTCGGACGACCCGCTGCCGGCGAAGAGCGGGGATGACCCGCCTCTTCTCCCCGCTGAATCGCCCAGCCCGAGGCCCTACCCTGGCTCTCCACCCCGGAGGATCCCCATGGCCTACGACACGCTCTCCATCCTGCGCGAAGAGGGGGTGCTCTGGTGCACCCTGAACCGCCCCGACGCCCTGAACGCCATGAGTCCGGGGCTCGTCGACGACCTCCACGCCCTCTACGACGAGCTGGCCTCCGACCAAAGCGTCCGCGTCGTGGTGCTGCGCGGAGCGGGCCGCGCCTTCTGTGCCGGCCTCGATCTCAAGGCGGGCACCGGCGAGTCGGTCTCCGACCGCTCGGTGCAGGCCGGCCTGCGGACCCAGCACCACATCGCCGAGCTCGCCATCAAGATGCGCCGCCTGCCCCAGGTCTTCGTGGCCTGCGTGCACGGGGCGGCGTGCGGCGGCGGCTTCATGCTCGCCCTCGCGTCGGACCTGCGCATCGCCGGCGAGTCCGCGCGCATGAACGCAGCGTTCATCAAGCTCGGCCTGTCGGGCTGCGACGTCGGCGTGAGCTACCTGCTGCCGCGGCTGGTCGGCGCCTCGGTGGCGGCCGAGCTGATCCTGACCGGCCGTTTCGTCGAGGCCGAGCGCGCCCGCGAGCTCGGCCTCGTGTCGAACGTGGTGGCCGACGACGCGCTCGAGTCCGAAGCCCGCAAGCTCGTGGAGGACCTGCTGCGAACGTCGCCCCTGGGCCTTCGCCTCTCGAAGGAGTGCCTGAACGCGAGCCTCGACGCAGGGAGCATCGAGGCCGCGGTGTCGATGGAGGACCGCAACCAGATCCTCTGCGCCCAGACCCGCGACTTCGGCGAGGGCATCCGGGCCTTCCTCGAGAAGCGCCCGCCCCGCTTCGAGGACCGCTGAGCCCGGGCGTTCCGGAGGCTCCTGGGACGCGCTCGGCACCCCGCGGGTGCCCCGAAACCGGCCGGGGACGGCCGGCGTATCCCCTCCATGCGACCCTGGCTCTCCGTTCTCCTGGGCCTCGGGGCGTTTGCCGCGCTGTGGCTCGCACCGACGGCCAAGCCCCCCGACCGCGGGTCGGCGGACTTCGGCCGGGCGCTGGTCGCCGCCAGCGGCGAGGCCGAGGTCGTGGTCTACTCGCGGCCCGCCTGCGGCTGGTGTCGCAAGACCATGGCGTGGCTCGACGAGCACGAGGTCGAGTTCGACGACCGCGACATCGAGGCCTGCGACGAGAGCCGCGAGCAGCTGCGCACCCTCACCGGACGCGGCCACGTCCCCGTCGTGCTGATCGGGGGCGAGCTGGTCGAGGGCTTCGACCCCATGCGCATGCGCGAGATCCTGGCCCGCGCCCACTGAGCGGGGGAACCGGGCGGCTTCGGGCCGTGTCTCCTAGTCTCCGGCGGGGGGGAACGTGGAGCACGCGGGGCTGAATCGGGAATCCCAGGGAGATCGCTTCGTCGTCGAGGGCGGCCGCCCCATCGAGGGCACCCTGGTTCCGGCGGGCAACAAGAACGAGGCCCTGCCCGTTCTCGCCGCGTCGCTGCTCGGCACCGGAAGCCACTGCATCCGCAACGTCCCGGGCATCCGCGACGTCGACACCCTGCTCGAGATGCTGGCCGAGGTGGGCGTCCAGGCGGCCGTCTCCGAGGACCGCCACACCGTCGACCTGCAGACCGACGGCCTGCTCGACCGCGCTCCCAACGCCGAGCTCGGCGCGCGCATCCGCGGCTCCTTCCTGCTGGCCCCGGGCCTCCTGCATCGCACCGGCAAGGCCGTCCTGCCCCGGCCCGGAGGCGACCGCATCGGACGCCGGCGCCTGGACACGCACCTCCACGCCCTGCGCCTGCTCGGCGCCGAGGTCGAGACCAGCGAGCGCCACGTGCACCTGCGCCTCGACGGCCACTTCCGCGGCACCGACATCTTCCTCGACGAGGCCAGCGTGATGGCGACCGAGAACGCGGTGATGGCGGCGAGCGTCGCCGACGGGCGGACGCGCATCGCCAACGCCGCCTGCGAGCCGCACGTGCGCGGCCTGTGCCACTACCTCGAGGCCATGGGCGCGCGGATCCGCGGCGTCGGCACCAACATGCTCGAGGTCGAGGGGACGCCCGAGCTCCGGGGCGTGACCCACCGCCTGCTGCCCGATCACATCGAGATCGGCTCGTTCGTGGCGATCGCCGCCATGACCGGCGGCGAGCTCCGCGTCGAGGGGGTCGAGCCCGACGACCTGCGCATGATGCTGATGGTGTTCCGCCGCCTGGGCGTCGACACCGAGATCGAGGAGTGCTCTGGCACCGCCACCCTGCACGTGCCGCCGAAGCAGGACCTCCTGATCCAGGACGACTACGACGGCGCCATCCCCAAGGTCGACGACGCGCCGTGGCCGGGCTTCCCCACCGACCTCTCGTCCATCGCCCTGGTGCTCGCCACCCAGGCGCGAGGCACGGTGCTGATCCACGAGAAGATGTTCGAGAACCGGCTCTTCTTCGTGGACCGCCTGATCGCCATGGGCGCGCGGGCCATCCTGTGCGACCCGCACCGGGCCGTCGTGACCGGCCCGACCCCATTGGTGGGCGAGACGATCACCTCGCCGGACATCCGCGCCGGCATGGCGCTGCTGGCCGCCGCGCTGTGCGCGAGGGGCCGCTCGGTGATCATGAACGCGCACCAGGTCGACCGCGGCTACGAACGGATCGACGAGCGACTGCGCGCCCTCGGCGCCCAGATCGAGCGCACCTGATCCGAGCCGGCGTGGCCTCCCGCAACCCCTACGAAGACCCGGATCTCTGGCGCTGGGCGGGCGGGATGGAGGGCCTCCCCGAGGCCACCACACCCGAAGGCGTGGCGACGCCGCCGGACTGGTCGCCGATCCGCCGCGGCACCTACGACCGCTTCGACCTCGCCGGCGCGCTCGCGCCGGGCCTCCTGCTGGCGCTGCTACTGGCCTTCCTGGGGAGCCTGGCCGCCGACTCCCTGGCCATGACCCTGGGCCTCGAGAAGGGGCCGATCAGCCCGGTGCTGATCGCGGTGGTGCTGGGCCTCGCGGTGCGCAACGGCATCGGCCTGCCCAAGGTCTACGAGCCGGGGCTGCGGCTGTGCCTCCAGCGCATCCTGCGCATCGGCGTGGCGCTGCTCGGAATCCGGCTGAGCCTCGCGACCGTGGGACAGATCGGCGCCAGCGCCGCCCCGCTGATCGTCGTGACCATCGCGAGCGCGCTGCTCCTGGTGCGTTGGCTCGGCCGGGCGATGGGCGTCCCCGGCCGTCTGGCGACGCTCATCGCCGTCGGTACCGCCATCTGCGGCAACACCGCGATCATGGCCACCGGCCCGGCCATCCGCGCGAAGGACGAGGAGATCTCCTACGCCGTCGGCACGATCACGCTGTTCGGGATGCTGGCGCTGCTGGCCTACCCCTTCCTCGCCCACGGCCTCTTCGGCGCCGACCCCGCGCTCGCGGGCATGTTCCTCGGCACCGCGATCCACGACACCGCCCAGGTCACCGGCGCCGGCGTGATCTACGAGCAGCAGTTCGGAGCGCCCGAAGCCCTCGACGGCGCGACGGTCACCAAGCTCCTGCGCAACCTCTTCATGGTCGCGGTGATCCCGCTCGTGGCGATGACCGCCCGCGAGGAGGACGCTGCACCGGCCGAGCGCCCGCGCGTCCAGGTCGTGCCCTTCTTCGTGCTGGGCTTCGTCGCCATGGCGCTGGTGCGCACCGGCGGCGACGCCTGGCTCCCGGCGAGTGCAGCCACCGGCTGGGAGATGCTCGTCGCCAACACGACGGCGCTCTCGAGCTGGTGCCTGGTGACGGCCATGGGGGCCGCCGGGCTCGGCACCGATCTCGCGCGGGTCCGGGCGGTCGGGCTCCGGCCGCTCGGCGTGGGCTTCGCCGCGGCGGCGATCGTGGGCGGGATCGCGGCGACGGGGATCGCGCTCTTCGGGAGCTAGCTCAGCGCAGCAGCCGGGTGCGCAGCGCCTCGATCTCGGCCTGCTCGAGGCCCGCGGCCGTCGTGAGGTAGCGCTCGACGCTGCCGTGCTTGGCGCGGAGCTCCGCGAGCGCGCCTTCGAGCACGGCGGGATCGGTGCCGATCACCGGGCGCATCGTGAGCGGCTCGATTCCCGCGAGCAGGAGGGAGAGGCTCGCCCGGCGGATGTGTCGCCAGGAGTAGACCTCGGAGAGGGCGTAGTCGGCGAGGACGGTCGCGTCGGAGACGCCGAGCACCGAGAGCAAGAGCGCGCTCGCGAGCCCGGTGCGGTCCTTGCCGGCGGTGCAGTGCACGAGGGTCGGCGCCTCGGCCCGGGCCACCCGGCGCAGGGCTTCTCCGAAGCTCTCGGCGTGGCTCTCGAGCATGTTCACGTAGGCGCGCTGCATGAAGGCGGCGTCGAGCCCGGCGAAGTCGCCCTCCTCGAAGCGCTTGCGGATCCGCGCGGGCTCGACTTCGGGGGCGATGATCGGAAGGCGCAGTACCTCGGTCGCCTCGGAGAGCACGCTCGGCTCCGCCTCGGCCTCCGCGTCGGTGCGGAAGTCGCAGACGAGGGCGATGCCCAGGTCCGCCACCCGCCGGACGCCCTCGGGCGTGAGCTCGGCGAGGGAGCCCGAGCGGTACACGTGCCCCCACGCCACCCGTCGGCCGTCCTGCGTCTCGTAGCCGCCGAGGTCCCGGAAGTTGGGTGCACCGTCGATCTGCAGCCGGCGCTCGGCGACGATCCGCGGCGCCGGACCCATGCCCGAGAGCGTGAGGAAGCGGCGCCCCGTGGCGGCGAGGCCCGGCAGCTCGAGCCGAGCGCCGGAAGGCAGCGTACCGACGATCTCCTCGGGAGGCGCAACGTCGGGATCGTCGCTCGCCCGCACCTCGAGGCCCGTCACCGGCCCCGCGAAATGGAGCCACAGGTCGTCGCCGTCGCGCTCCACGATGACGCCGGCCTCGGTCGCTTCCAGCACCCGCTCCCGCACCTCCTGCTCGCTCAAGCCTCCACAAGCCGTGGCGCAGAGCGCGGCGACGCACGCGAGGACGATCCGAAGCCCCATCACGACCGGACGCTCACAGCTCGACCGCACCCCGTCAAGCGACCGGGACTCGGTTATGGTGTTCGTGTGACGACGGGATCCATGAAGACGGTGGTGGTGGTGGGCGCCTCGCTCGGCGGGCTGCGCTCGGCACAGGCGTTGCGACGCCAGGGGTTCGAGGGCCGGCTGATCCTCGTGGGCGAGGAGAGCGAGCGCCCCTACGACCGGCCGCCGCTCTCGAAGGAGGTGCTCGCCGGCAAGTGGGATGCCGAGCGCACGCCGCTCATCCGCAGCGACGACGACGAGCCCGAGGGCGTCGACTGGGAGCTCGGCCGCCGCGCCACGGCCCTGGACGCCGACGCACGCCGCGTGCGACTCGACGACGGCCGGGAGCTCGGCTTCGACGGACTCGTGATCGCAACCGGCGCGCGCCCCCGCACCCTGCCCGGCCTCGAGGGCCGGCCGGGCGTGCACGTGCTGCGCACCCTCGAGGACTGCCTGGCCCTGCGGAGCGCCCTCGACGCGAGCCCGCGCGTGGCGGTGATCGGCGCCGGCTTCATCGGGGCCGAGGTGGCCGCCACCTGTCGCGGACGCGGGCTCGACGTCGCCATGGTGGAGGCCCTGCCCGTTCCGCTCGAGCGCGCCCTCGGCGCGACCATGGGCGAGCTCGTGGCCCAGGTACATCGCGACCACGGCGTCGAGCTGCGAACCGGAGTGGGTGTATCCGAGGTGCTCGGGGGCGCGCGGGTCGAAGGCCTGCGCCTGGCCGACGGCAGCGAGGTTCCCGCCGAGGTGGTCGTCGTGGGCATCGGCGTCGCCCCCAACACCGACTGGCTGCTCGGCTCGGGCGTCGAGGTCGGAAACGGCGTGGTCTGTGACGCGCGTTGCCGCACCTCGGTGCCGGGCATCGTCGCGGTGGGCGACGTCGCCGAGTGGCACAACCCGCTCTTCGACGAGCGCATGCGTCTCGAGCACTGGACCAACGCCACCGAGCAGGCCGACGCGGCGACCGCCGTCCTGCTCCACGGGGACGAGGCGCCCGCCTATGCCCCGGTGCCCTTCTTCTGGTCGGATCAGTACGACCGCAAGATCCAGTTCGGCGGCCGCGCCCACCCGGACGACGAGACGGTCGTGGTCGACGGATCCATCGAGGAGCGCCGCTTCGTGATGCTCTACGGCCGGGGCAACCGGCTCCGCGGGGTCCTCGGGTGGAACCGCCCCCGCCTGGTGATGAAGTACCGGGGCATGATCCGCGAGGGTGTGCCCTTCTCCGAGGCGCGTTCGCCGGCATAGCGTACTCTCGTTGGGGCGGGTGGCGGCTCAAGCCCCGCGCGCCGCCCGACGATGCAAGGAGCGGCGCGCCTCCGCTCGCGCGCCACCAGGGGGACCCATGCTTCTGAGCAACACCGAGGAAATTCCCGGCCACACCATTCGCGAGTTCTACGGCGTGGTCACGGGCAGCACGGTCCGGGCCAAGCACATCGGCCGCGACCTGATGGCCGGTCTGAAGAACATCGTGGGCGGCGAGCTCAAGGGCTACACCGAGCTTCTCGGCGAGGCGCGCCAGGAGGCGATCCGCCGCATGAGCGAGCAGGCCGAGTCGATCGGCGCCAACGCCGTCGTCAACGTGCGCTTCCAGACGAGCTCCGTCGCCCAGGGCGCCGCCGAGCTCTTCGCCTACGGAACGGCCGTCCGGGTCGACTAGCGGGGCCACCATGGAGCTCATGATCGAGCTGATCGTGAACCTGGGCCTGCCCCTGGTTCTACTCATCCTGGCCTACTTCGCCGGGACGCTGCTCGAGCGCAATCACTACCGCTCGATCCGCGTGCGCGAGTCGCGCTCGCGCCGCATGCCGGTGATCAACTTCCGGCGCGCGCCCACCACCTGGGACATCCGCGACTCGGGCCTGGTGACCGGCCACGTCGTCATCTCCGTCGACTACTTCAAGCGCTTCCTGGCCGGCCTGCGGGCCATCGTGGGCGGGCGCGTCAAATCGTACGAGTCGCTCCTCGACCGCGCGCGACGCGAGGCGATCCTGCGGGTGAAGGAGCAGGCCCACGAGGCCGGCTACGACGCCGTCGTGAACCTGCGCATCCAGACCTCCCGCCTCGCCAACTCCCGCCGCAACGGCCAGGGGCTCGCCGGCGTCGAGATCCTGGCGTTCGGCACGGGCGTGAAGCGCGCGTCGATCTCTTGATCGCCGAAGCGTAGTCAGGGAGCCCTCTTCCCATGGAGTGGGAGCCGCGAGACCCGCCCGAGGGCATCAACGTCACTCCGACCCACCCGCTCTCCGAGCTGGTGACGCTGGTCGCGGGCATCGTGGGCGTGACCGTCGTGATCGCCCTCGTCGGCGGCTTCTTCCTCGACGCCGCCTTCCAGCGCCTACCCCCCCGGCTCGAGACGCGCATCTTCGGGAGCTTCTGGAGCGGACTCTTCGAAGAGGCCACCGACCACCCCCGAGCCGCGGCGGCCGAGGAGCTGCTCGACCGCCTCGCGACCCACTGGCCGGACAACCCCTACGAGCTGCGCCTGCGCGTCGTGGCCTTCGAGGAGCCGAACGCGTTCGCGATCCCCGGCGGCCTGGTGGCCGTGACCGAAGGGCTCCTCGACGAGCTCGAGAGCGAGAACGAGCTGGCCTTCGTGCTCGGCCACGAGCTCGGGCACTTCGAGGGACGCCACCACCTGCGCGGACTCGGCCGGGGCCTGATCCTGCAGCTCGGCCTGGCCGTCCTCTTCGGCGGGAGCGCCGGCGAGACCCTGCCGCTCCTGGTGGCGGGAATCGCCGAGACCCGCTTCCTGCGCGACCACGAGCGCGAGGCGGACCGCTTCGGGCTCGCGCTCGTGTACCGCGAGTACGGACACGTGGCCGGTGCCGACGACTTCTTCGGGAAGCTCCCCGATGCCGACGCCGACCTGGCGGACCGCATCGGGAGCTGGGTCGCCTCCCATCCGGTGTCCGAGGATCGCATCGAGGCGCTCGACGCCCTGGCGATCGAGCGCCGCTATCCGCGCGAAGGCGCCCTCACCCCGTTCGCCGACGCCTCCGACTGAGAGTTGCCGGCAGCCTGCGCGCCGGCTGCTCAAGTCCTGCCGCCCGGCTGCCGATGGGAGATCACCCGATTCAATCCGGTCTGCGATCCCGGTCTGCGATCCGATCCCGGTCTGCGATCCAGTTGGGGCGTCCGCCCCGCGTCCCCCCCGAAAGAGGAACGTCTTGCAGCGCATCGTCCCGATCCTTCTCGGCATCCTGATCCTGGCCTCCGCCTGCGTCTCCGCGAAGCAGGAGCCCGAGGTCATCGACCTCGCCGCCCTGGCCGCCGAGCAGCCCCTCGACCCGGCGAAGACCTTCGCCGAGGCCCAGAAGCGCTACACCGCCGACATCCGCTTCGGCCTCTTCGACGAGGCCGCGCTGTGGGTCGAGCCCGAGCTGAAGTCGGAGTTCCAGGCGAACGTGCGGCGCTTCCGCGAGGTGCGCTTCAGCGACTACGTGGTGGAGTCGGCGGAGCTCGACGAGCAGGGCGTGAACGCCACCGCCGTCGTGCTGTACCGGGGCTACTCGCTCTCCCAGCCCTTCGAGCGCGAGGTGCGCATCGTCCAGCGCTGGCGACGCGACGCGCCCTCCCACGACTGGTACGTCTCGCCCGACTTCGACGGCCTGCTCTCGCCGACGCAGCCGCCCGCATCGGCCTACTAGCGCACCCGGCGGCTCAGCCGACGAGTTGTGGCGCGAAGAATGGGCCTGGCACGCAGCCTGCTTAGTCGAGGCGCATGCCTCGAGCTCCTCGCAACTGGCAGCCGCCCTTCTGCCCCAACCCCACCTGTGATTCCCACACGCTTCCGGGGCCTTGGCGTTTCCGGAAGAAGGGCTTCTACACCCGCCTGCGAGGGCCCCGGAAGGTCCAGCGGTACAACTGTCGTTCCTGTGACCGGAACTTCAGTACACAGACTTTCTCTCCCACCTACTGGCTCAAGCGACCCGACCTCCAGAAGCCCCTCTTCTGGCGCCTGATCAGCTGCGCGGCCCTGCGCCAGATCGCAAGGGAGTTCGGCCTCAGCCACTCCACCGTCCAGCGGCAGACCGAACGACTGGGTCGCCACTGCCTGCTCTTCCATGAGGCCCTTCGGCCGAGGGTTCCAGCGGAGACTCTCGTGCTCGACGGCTTCCGGACCTTCGAGCACAGCCAGTACTGGCCCTTCGACCTGAACCTCCTGGTGGGGAGGTCGTTCTACG
>JAAUYD010204844.1_pt1 | contig 11967 bp, 8 predicted proteins | sample 7278101 | NCBI WGS metagenome assembly JAAUYD01 (sample SAMN14350128, study PRJNA611818) | marine sediment metagenome | isolation source: surface marine sediment (0.6m) | place: French Polynesia: Moorea | collected 2018-08 | reverse complement strand
GTTTTTGAGTTAAGGTCTCTCGCGGAGCCTTGCCGTCAACCGCAAATGCATGGACCTTGTTGCTAGTCCCAATCCTGTTCAACTGTTCACCGATTTGTGCAGCTATCGTTTGCAGCACCGCCATTTCTAGTTTGATGAAGTTGGCGGGTTCATAGCCTCCGCCGAGCATTGTGGGGATCTGAAGCGTGTAGACCTCCGATCCCTTGAGCGGGCCCACATGTCGCTCTGCAAGCCAGGTCAGATCAACAAGATCCCAGTCGCTTTCGAACTCACCGCTCTCTGCGAGCTTCTCAAAGTCATCAAGGGAAGCCGCTATTTGCTGACAGCTTGGCTCCTCCGGGCATATTCGCCAAACAGATCCGTCAGTTTGTTCGATCAAGATGTGTCCGAATGCGTTCTGCCGCATGACACGGCGTGGATTGATCCCGCTCCACCCCCATTTGAGGGAAAGGTCTTCTTCCATAGTGAGTTCCGATTGATTTTTCACACGCTCCTCCGGTTTTGCGACCTTTCGGGTGGAGAGGTCCCGGGTCAAGCCCGGGAAGGCGGATGTCTGTGCGGGGCCGCTGTAGGATGGGTGGCAACCCACCGATCGGGGTGGCGGGGTGAACCCCGCCCTACGTGAGGGCTTGTTCGAGGTCGGTGATGAGGTCGTCTGCTGCCTCGATGCCGGTGGAGAGGCGGAGGAGGTTGGGGGGGACTGTGGACTCGGGCGGCTCAATGGGTTTGCGGTGTTCGATCAGGCTCTCGACGCCGCCGAGGGAGGTGGCGGGGATCCAGACTTGGGTGCGGCGGACGGTGCGGGCGGCGGTGTCCTCTGTGTCGGTCAGGAGGCTCAGCATGCCGCCGAAGCCTGTGGGCATCTGGGCGGCGGCGATGGCGTGGCCCGGGTGGCTCTCGAGCCCCGGGTAGAGGACCTGGGCGATGCGGGGGTGGCCATCGAAGTGGCGGGCGATGGCCAGCGCATTGGCGCTGGCCCGCTCCCATCTCAGGAAAAGTGTGCGGAGGCCGCGGATCAGGAGCCAGGCCTCGAAAGGCGCGAGGACGGTGCCCATGAGGGTGCGGAGGCGCATGAGGTCTGAAGCGAGGCGGTCTTCGCGCAGCGACAGGATGCCGGCAGTCAGATCCGAGTGGCCGCCGAGGTATTTGGTGGCGGAGTGGAAGGCGATATCGGCGCCGCGTTCCAGCGCGATCGCGGCGGTGGGCGGGGCGGCCGTGCAGTCGACGGCGAGGAGGGCCTCCGGTGCTGCCGCCCGCGCCGCGGCGATGTCGAGGATCTCCCAGGTGGGGTTGATGGGGGTCTCCAGCCAGAGGAGGTCGGCAGCCGGATAATCGGGTGCCGTCGGATCGAATAGGGTCAGGCGGATGCGGCCCCGTGCCTCCAGATGCCGGAGCCAGGAGAGGGTGCCGTGATACATCATCGCCGGAGCGGCGATGTGGGCCCCATTGGGGAGTGTTTCCATGAGCGTTGTGATGGCGCCCATGCCGGAGGAGAAGGCGAGAGCACGGGCCGCGCCGTCGAGGCTGGCAAGGACGGCTTCGGCCTGGGCTGTCGTCGGGCCACCGTCGCGGCCGTAGATGTAGGGCTGGCGGGGCGCGTAGTCGGCATCGCGGGCGAAAGTCGAGGAGAGTTCGATCGCTGGGCTGACCCCTCCGGTCTCGGCATTGATGTGGTGCAGCGCCTGAGCGGCGCGCGTGGCGGGCGATAGTGTCATGGGGCTCTCCGTCGGTTGGGCGCGACCTTGGGGTCTTGGCGGACGCTTGACAAGAGCGGGCAGGTGACGAGAGGTGGGGGGATGGTCAAGATGTCTCGTCAAGTCGTTCTCGTCGCTCTGGTCTTGCTGGTTGCCGCCCTGATCGGTGCGCGGCTGGCTGAGCGCGACGTTGCGGGCCGGCTGGCCGATCAGGGGCGTGCGGATCTGATCCTGGCAAGCGACCGGCTGCAGGGCCAGCTTGACCGGTATCGCGATCTGCCGGCGGTCTTGTCGGCGCATCCGGAGATTGTCGTTGCGCTCAGCGATCCGGGCACCCGGGACCGGGCCAACCGGGTGCTTGAGGATATGGCGGCGCGGACCGGAGCGCTCGACATCTACATCATGGATGCCACCGGGCTGACGGTTGCCAGCTCTAACTGGGGGCTGCCGCGCAGCTTCCTCGGCAAGACGTTTTCATGGCGGCCCTATTTCAAGCAGGCGGTTGCGGAGGGCACGGGCTTCTACCATGCGGTCGGCACGACCTCGGACCGGCGCGGCTTTTTCTTTGCCGCGCCCATTGGTGCGGATGGCGTTATCGCGGTGAAAGTCGATTTGGAAGAGATGGAGGCTGACTGGCGCGGGCATATGGCGACGGTCTTTTTCGCCGACGAGAACGACGTGATATTCCTGAGCAACCGCGATGGTTTGGTGCTGAAAAGCCTTGGCGCGCCCCGCGCGCGGGACACTCTGGAGGATCCGCTGCAATACGCGCGACGTGAGATCCTGCCGTTGCCCGAGCGCACGAGCATGGAGCGGTTTGGTGAGCGCCTGTGGCTAGGTCCGACGGCGCCCGACGTGCCGGAGCGCGCCATCTGGTTGACGCATCCCGTGAGTGACATCGGCATGGAGGCACACATCCTCGTGGGCACGGATCCCGCGCTTCGACAGGCCTGGCTGGGCGCGGCACTTGGCGCTGCGCTGTCAGGTGTCCTGTTGTTGGTCGCACGGATCATGCAGGACCGGCGCCGGGCGCTGGCCGAGCAATTACAGCTGGAGGAGCGGGCTAATGCCCGGCTTGAGGCCGATGTGGCGCGCCGGACGAGCGAGCTTGAGGCTGCGAATGCCGAGCTTCGGGCAGAAAACGCAGAGCGACTGGCGGCAGAGACCGCGCTGCGGCAGGTGCAGGAAGAACTGGTCCAGGCGGTCAAACTGAAGGCGCTGGGCGAGATGTCGGCCGGCATCAGCCATGAGCTGAACCAGCCGCTGGCTGCGATCCAGTCCCTGGCTGACAATGGCTCCGTCATGATGGAGCGCGGACTTGGGCAATCCGTGCAGGGAAATCTGGAGCGGATCTCGCAGATCGCCGCGCGGATGGGACGGATCATCAAGGCACTGAGGGGCTTTGCCCGGAAAGAGGGTGAGCCCGCGACGGATGTAAGCCTCGTCGAGGTTGTCGATGATGCGTTGTCCCTGGCCGCGGGTCGGCTGAGCGCAACAGAGACCGAGGTTGTGTGGGCGCGGCCGGCTCACGACGTAATGGTTCGGGGTGGCCGCGTGCGCTTGCAGCAGGTTGTGTTGAATCTGATCTCGAATGCGATTGACGCCATGGAAGGGCAGTCGGAGCCCCGCAAAATCGAGATCTCGCTGGACTGGGCAGGCGATGGCGTTCGGCTGACGGTTCAGGACAGCGGTCCGGGCCTGAAGGACCCCGAACAGATCTTCGATCCCTTCTACACGACGAAACCGGTGGGCAAGGGGCTTGGGCTTGGGCTGTCGATCTCTTACGGGATTGTGCAAAGCTTCGGCGGCAAGATCCGCGGTGCGAACGTTGACGGCGGCGGGACGGCCTTCACGGTCGAGCTTGCCGGCGCGCGGGAGGAGATATCGGCATGACGTCGGGGCGTGTGATCCTGGTGGATGACGATGCGGATGTGCGCATGGCCCTAGCGCAAAGTCTTGAGCTGGAGGGGCACAGGGTTGTTTCCTGCAAAGCCTTCATCGAGGCGACGGACCACCTGACCCCGGGCTTCTCGGGCGTTGTCGTCACGGATATCCGGATGCCTGGGCGGGACGGGTTTGATCTGCTTGCCCGCGTGCAGAGAATTGATCCGGGCATTCCCGTGATCGTTCTGACAGGACAGGGCGATGTTCCCATGGCGGTGCAGGCCATGACCGAAGGTGCCTTTGACTTTTTGGAAAAGCCCTGTCCCCCGAGCCGTCTGACCGAGGCTGTCGCCAAGGGGCTGGCGGTGAGGGCGGCAAAGCTCGATGAGCGCCGCCGGGGTATGCGTCGGACCCTGAGCCCGGTCGCGGACGACGGAAGCCTCGCAACACGCCTTGAAATGGTGGAAAAGCTGCTGATTGAGGACGCCTTACAGGCAAACGGTGGTCGGGTGGCCCCGACAGCCGATGCGTTGGGCCTGCCACGCAAGACGCTCTACGACAAGCTCAAGCGCCACGAAATCGAACCTGGGCAATTTCGCCGCTAGAGCTGATTCGAAATCGTTCTCCTCAAGGAAGTCGTTTTGTGCGAAATTTCGGACAGTTTCCTCGCGTCTTGGGGGGAGAAAGGCGCAAGGTCTGATCTAGTGCATTGATTTCTTTGAAAACTCCTCCATGTTGACTTTTGCCTGCTATCACTGTTCGCAGGCAGTTTCAGTTTCTGTAGCGTAATCCCCGTGCAAGAGACACACCAACGATACCAGGGAGACCCCTATGAAGCGTTTTACCCTCCTCGCTGCTGCGGCTGTTGTGGCCATGACAGGCTCGCAAGCCCTTGCTGCCTGTGATGACGGCGAGATTGTTATCAAGTTCAGCCATGTGACCAATATGGATCGCCACCCCAAGGGGTTGGCCTCGGCTCGGCTGCAAGAGCGTGTGAACGAAGAGATGAACGGCAAGGCCTGTATGGAGGTCTTCCCGAACTCGACCCTCTACAATGACGATCAGGTGCTGGAGGCGATGCTGAACGGTGACGTTCAGATGGCCGCTCCCTCGCTGTCGAAGTTCGAAGCCTTCACCAAGCAGTTCCGCATCTTCGATCTGCCCTTCATGTTCAAGAACATCGAGGCTGTGGATGCATTTCAGGCGTCTGAGACGGGTCGGGCGATGAAGGAGTCCATGGTGCGCCGCGGTCTTCTGGGCCTCGGGTTCTGGCACAATGGCATGAAGCAGATGTCGGCCAGCAAGCCGCTTATGCTGCCGACGGATGCGCAGGGTTTGAAGTTCCGCGTCCAGCCTTCCGACGTGCTGAAGGCCCAGATGGAAGCGATTGGCGTGAGCCCCCAGGCCATGGCCTTCTCTGAGGTCTATGGCGCCCTGCAAACCGGCGTTGTCGATGGTCAGGAGAACACCTGGTCCAACATCTGGGGACAGAAGTTCTTCGAGGTGCAGGACGGTATCACCGAGACCAACCACGGCATTATCGACTATCTGGTCGTTGTCGGTGTCGAATGGTGGGAAGAGCTGCCCGAAGACGTTCGCACGCAGCTCGGCACCATTGTCGAAGAGGTATCGGCAGAGCGCAACGCTGCGGCCTTCGGTGTGAACGAGCAGGCCCGCCAGTCCATTCTGGACGCAGGTGGCGAGATCCGCCAGCTGACGGAAGAGCAGCGCGCGGCCTGGATCGCGGCAATGCGTCCGGTCTGGGATCAGTTCGAGGGTGATGTTGGCGCGGACAACATCGCGGCCGCACAGGAACTGAACGCAAACTACTGACCTTCACAGGTCCAATGGCGCACCCCGGGATCATGTCCCGGGGTGTTTGCTGACATACTTGCCGGGAGGAAATGGCAATGTCCCCAGGAGGCGACGACGAGCCCAAGGGATGGCTCGGACGCACCGTTACAGAGGTTGAGAAGACGATCATTGCAGGCCTTTTGGGTGCAATGGCTCTGATCACCTGCATCAACGTTTTCTTTCGCAAGACGTTTAACTGGGGTCCCGTCAACTGGCTGGAGGAGACGTTCCAGTTCACCTGGCCCGATACCATCGGTTGGGGCTATCAGACGACCCTGATCCTGTTCTCCTGGCTGGTTCTGTTTGGCATGGGTTATGCCGCCCGCAAACGCGCCCATCTCGGGGTGGATGTGCTGGTCAACCTTACCGACCGGCAAGGCCGCAAGATCATGGGGCTGGCCTCTGTATTCTTGTGCATTCTCTATTCCGTGCTGCTGCTCAAAGGCAGTTGGGACTATTTCTCGAGCTTCGTGAATCTGCCCTCGACCACTGGCAAGTGGTTCCCGACGGGGCTGGCCGAGATGCGCATCCGCGATTTCCAGGCCTTCTATACCTTCGATGAGATTGGCATGCCGCCCTGGCTGAAGTGGATGGAGGGCGTCTTCAACGAGGAATATGACAAGCTGCCCCGATCAGTCGGCTATGTGATGTTGCCCATCGGTTCGGTCCTGCTGCTTGCCGCTTTTGTACGTGCCGCAATCCGGATCTGGAAGAACAGTGACGACAGGCTGATTGTCAGCCACGAAGCCGAAGATGACGTCGCGGCCGTGGCGCAGGCCCGGGAGACCGACTGAGATGCGTTTCGCCCTGATTTCGGTGCTGTTGGTTGCAGCACTTATCTTTGGATTTGTGCTTTTCGGCGAGGAAGTGCTGCTCGACAGCCCTGGCATGAAGGTCACAATCCTGTTCTTGATGGTGATCGCGATGCTGCTGATCGGCGTGCCGATCGCGGTCTCGCTGGGCCTCTCCTCGATCCTGTTCCAGCTCGTACTGTCGGACACATCGCTCGCCTCGATCGCGCAATCGCTGTTTCAGGCGATGTTCGGGCACCCGACGCTTCTGGCCATCCCCTTCTTCATTCTGGCGTCGAGTTTCATGTCGACGGGTGGCGTCGCCCGGCGGATTATCGACTTCTCCATTGCTTGTGTGGGCCATTTTCCGGGTGGATTGGCGATTGCTGGTGTCTTTGCCTGTATGCTGTTCGCAGCGCTTTCGGGATCTTCGCCGGCAACGGTGGTTGCTGTCGGAACGATCGTGATCGCGGGCATGCAGAAGGTTGGCTACACCAAGGATTTCGCAGCAGGTGTGATCTGTAATGCCGGCACGCTCGGCATTCTGATCCCCCCCTCCATCGTCATGGTTGTCTATGCCGCAGCGACGGATGTTTCCGTAGGCCGGATGTTCCTGGCCGGCGTCTTTCCCGGCCTCCTGGCAGGACTGATGCTGATGGTGGGCATCTACATCTATGCCAAGGTTGCAAACCTGCCCAAGGGAGAGTGGAAGGGCTGGGGCGAGATCCTGGAGACCGGGGCCAAGGCCGGTTGGGGACTGTTCCTGATCTTCATCATCCTTGGCGGGATCTATGGTGGTGTGTTCACCCCGACAGAGGCGGCCGCGGTCGCGGCGGTCTACGCTTTCCTGATCGCCAACTTTGTCTATCGCGACATGGGACCGCTGCGCCCGGCCGAGGGTGATCCGACCGAGACGCCGTTGCCCCTCTACAAAAAGCCCTATTCCGTTCTGACGGTCTGGGTGCACAAGGATGTCCGCGACACCCTCTACGAGGCGGGCCGGCTGACGATCACGCTGCTCTTCATCATCGCCAACGCGCTGATCCTGAAGCATGTTCTGACCGATGAGCAGATCCCTCAGGCGATTGCCGGCGCAATGCTGCAGGCTGGTCTGGGCCCCGTTATGTTCCTGGTCCTCGTCAACGTGATCCTTCTGATCGGCGGTCAGTTCATGGAGCCCTCGGGCCTGATCCTGATCGTTGCACCTTTAGTCTTTCCGATTGCAATTGAGCTTGGCATCGACCCGATCCATCTGGGCATCATCATGGTGGTGAACATGGAGATCGGGATGATCACCCCGCCTGTCGGTCTCAACCTGTTTGTGACCTCTGGCGTGGCGGGGATGCCGATGCTGCGTGTTGTACGGGCGGCGCTGCCCTGGCTTGGAATCCTGGTGATCTTCCTGATCATCGTGACCTACTACCCGCCCCTGTCGACGTGGCTGCCGACACTTGTCCTGGGGCCGGAGATCGTCCAGCGGTAGCGCTCGCTCCAGCCCCTGCGGTGGTGGTGTCCCCCCCCTCCACCGCCGCAGGGGCGAAATATGACCTTCGGGAGTTTTTTTGAATGGCGCGAAGCGGCCGGACCGCGCAATCCTGGTGCCGTCCGGAAGACGCCAAAGAGTACCTTGGCCCAACCTGTGGCAGGCCGATCAGGTGCTAGTCAGGGGCTCGGAGCAGATGCGCGGCGGAGGCCTCACGCCTCCTCTTCGTCGCCGTTTTCCGCGATCCAGGCGACGGAGACCACCTTCTCCTCCGCTGCCGTGTCGAAGACCCGCACGCCGCCGGCGCCACGCGACCGGAAGGAAATGCCCGAGACCGGACAGCGGATCGACTGACCGGTGTTCGTCACCAGCATGATCTGATCGCCGGGATCGACCGGGAAGGAGGCGACGAGGGCGCCGCCGCGCATGGCCTTGTCCATTGCAGCGACCCCTTGGCCCCCGCGACCGCGTACCGGGTAGTCGTGGCTGGAGGAGAGCTTGCCCGCGCCGTTTTCAGTGATGGTCAGGATCAGGTCCTCGGCCGCCGACATCTCCGCATAGCGGCCCTCGGCGAGGGCGACGTCTGCGACGCCTTCTTCCTCGTCCGAGCCCTCGTCATCGGCCCCCGCAACGGCGCGGCGCTGCTTGAGGTAGGCCTGGCGTTCCTCGGAGGTTGCGTCGAAATGGCGGATCACGGCCATGGAGACAACGCGGTCGCCCTCCGCCAGACGGATTCCGCGAACGCCTGTGGAATCGCGGCCCTTGAAGACACGGACTTCCGTGGTCTGGAACCGGATCGCCTTACCGCCTGCTGTGACCAGCATGACGTCATCGTTTTCCGTGCAAATCCGGGCGTTTACGAGGCTCACATCCTCGGGCAGTTTCATCGCGATCTTGCCGTTCGACTTCACATTGGTGAAGTCCGATAGGGCGTTGCGGCGTACATCGCCGGCAGAGGTTGCGAAGAAGATCTGCAACGCGTCCCATTCATCCTCGGCGCGGTCCACGGGCATGATGGCAGCGATGGAAGTGCCTTGCGGGATGGGCAGAATGTTGATGATGGCTTTGCCGCGTGCATTCCGACCGCCCTGCGGCAGGCGCCATGTCTTTAGCTTGTAGACCATCCCATCGGTCGTGAAGAAAAGGAGCGGCGTGTGCGTGTTAGCGACGAAGAGCGTTGTAACGAAGTCCTCCTCCTTCGTCGCCATGCCCTGCGTGCCCTTGCCGCCGCGCTTTTGCTCGCGGTATTCGGTCAGGGGCGTGCGTTTGATGTAGCCTGAGTTCGAGACGGTGACGACCATGTCCTCCCGCTCGATCAGATCCTCATCCTCCATATCGGCGGCGTGTTCAAGGATCTCCGTCCGGCGGGGGACTGCGAATTTCTCTTTCACCTCAGCAAGTTCGGCCGAGATGATGGCCATGATCCGCTCGCGTGAGCGGAGGATGTCGAGGTAGTCCTTGATCTTGGCGGCGAGCTCCTCCAGCTCGTCGGTGACTTCCTTGACCCCAAGCTGGGTCAGGCGCTGAAGTCGGAGGTCGAGGATCGCGCGGGCCTGGATTTCGGAGAGGTTATAGGTTCCGTCCTCGTTCATCGTGTGGCTGGGATCGTCGATGAGGCGGATGTAACCCTCGATCGCCTGAGCCGGCCAGCGGCGGGTCATCAGCTTCTGCCGCGCCTCGGCGGCGTCCGCACTGGCGCGGATTGTGGCGACGACCTCGTCAACATTCTCCACCGCGACGGCGAGGCCGCAGAGGATATGTGAACGCTCCCGCGCCTTCTGCAGTTCGTAGGCTGTGCGGCGGGCGACGACCTCCTCGCGGAAGGCGATGAAGGAGGTAAGGAAGGTGCGGAGCGTTAGTTGCTCCGGCCGACCGCCGTTCAGGGCCAGCATGTTGCACCCGAAGGACGTCTGCATCGGCGTGAAGCGGTAGAGTTGGTTGAGGACAACCTCGGCCGTCGCATCGCGCTTCAGTTCAATGACGACGCGAACGCCGAAGCGGTCGCTCTCGTCCTGCACATGGGCGATGCCCTCGATCTTCTTGTCGCGGGCGAGTTCTGCGATCCGCTCGATCATCGTGGCCTTGTTGACCTGGTAGGGAATTTCATGTGCGACGATGGCGAAGCGGTCCTTGCGGATTTCTTCGACGCTGGTCTTGGCGCGGATCACGACCGAGCCGCGGCCCTCAAGATAGGCCTTGCGTGCGCCGGAACGCCCGAGGATCTGGGCGCCGGTCGGGAAATCCGGTGCGGGCACGTATTCCATCAACGCTTCAGAAGAGAGGTCGGGATCCTCGATCAGGGCCTGCGTCGCATCGATCACCTCCCCAAGATTGTGGGGCGGGATGTTGGTGGCCATACCGACGGCGATACCGCCCGCGCCATTGACCAGCATATTCGGGAAGCGTGCGGGAAGAACAACGGGTTCCTTGTCCTTGCCGTCGTAGTTGTCCTGGAAATCGACCGTGTCCTTGTCGATATCGGCCAGGAGGAAATCCGCGGGCTTGTCCATGCGCACTTCGGTGTAGCGCATGGCCGCGGGCGCATCGCCGTCCATCGAGCCGAAATTGCCCTGACCGTCCAGAAGGGGCAGGGACATGGAGAAGTCCTGCGCCATACGCACCAGCGCATCATAGATCGCACTGTCTCCGTGGGGGTGGTACTTTCCCATGACGTCGCCAACTGGGCGGGCAGACTTGCGATAGGGCTTGTCGGCGGTGTTCCCGGTCTCGTGCATCGCGTAGAGGATACGTCGATGCACAGGCTTCAGACCGTCGCGGAGATCCGGGATCGCACGGCTGATGATGACCGACATCGCATAGTCGAGGAAGGATGTCTCCATCTCTTCTTCGATTGCGATTGTGGGGCCTTCATAGCTTGGTCCGGCGGGCGGTTCACCCGGTTCGCCGGAAATCGGATCATCACTCACTGATCGGCCGCCTTTGGTCCTAGGAACAATATCTAGTCTTTTAGCGGTCGTTCAGCACATGTTCAAGTGGAAGCGTCCCGGTCGCGGACGCCGCTTGACCCAATAAAGGAAAGGGACGGACGGCAATGTTCGCGCGTGGCGCCCCCCGTGTCTGAGCGAGCGAGAGTGGTGCGTGAACCTAGCTGTCGTCCGGGAGTGGAGGCTCTTCACCCGGATCGCCTGGTACGGGCGGTTCCTCACCCGGATCCCCTTCGGCCGGCAGTTCGTCGCAATCGTTGCAGACGACCTTTGCCGTGAACCGCGGACGGACCACCTGGCGCGGCGTCCATTCAAGGTTCGTGAAGCCGAGCGTGCTGACAACGGGATCGTGCGGGACACCCACTTCGATGAAAAGAATGCTGTCCTCACCCTCGATCGTCGGGAAAAGCTCGGTCGGCAGCTTGGTATCGGTCAGCTGTGCAATGGTTGTGTTGCCGTCCGGTTTTTCGACTTGCGACCAGTTTGTGTAGTAGTTTCCCGTGTCCTCATCGAAGGAGACGCTGGTGACACGCATCCACTTTTCGTCCGAGGAGTTCGGCAAGAGCTTGCCCAGCAAAAGGAAGTAGTCGTCCAGCCGGGCCTTGTCGACCTCTGTGACGCGCAAGCAGGTCCGCCACCGTATAGGTCGCCTTTGCCGAGCGGCTTTCAGAGCTGTAGATGTCGAAAATGACGTAGCTCAGAATAAGCCAGAATACCAGAAGAGGCCATGTCAGTATGAATTCGACGGTAACCGAGCCATCATCTTTGCCGACTGCACCCTTAACGCGATTCCACATAATACTCACTCCGGCTCATTCACAAACGCGGACGTGGCGACAAGGCGAATTCCCCCGTCACCGTCTTTGGGCAAAAAAGCCCCAAGGCCGATCCCCGGTAGTATCGGCTTCACAACAGCGCAAGCACGCACGAACATAAGTTCCTCCCGCGCCCCCGGATTAAAGTCTACTGCAGGAACGATTACTGTTCCATCTGCTTCAGTTATCGACTTGTCGATACAAGTCGCATCTGTGGCCGGATAGTCACCGGATCCACTAATTGGCGTCAGTTCTACCAGAATGCTATTGTCGCAATCGGTGAACAGGACACCCCTCTGACAGATTTCATTGCGTATCCAGTCTTCGTTTGCCGAGGTCTCGATGCCAAGGCGGAGGTCTCGGATGGCGAGGTCAAGCCCGCGGTCCAGCATCATTTTCTTGGTCATGAGCCAACCCGCTTCGACCGTGACAAACACCGTCGCAATAAAGATCGGGAAGAGGATGATGAACTCGACCGTGGAGGCGCCATCCTCGTTTTCC
>JAAUYD010005295.1_pt1 | contig 11970 bp, 8 predicted proteins | sample 7278101 | NCBI WGS metagenome assembly JAAUYD01 (sample SAMN14350128, study PRJNA611818) | marine sediment metagenome | isolation source: surface marine sediment (0.6m) | place: French Polynesia: Moorea | collected 2018-08 | reverse complement strand
GCCGGCGTTGGGATCAATTGTTTCATAAAGCAGCTGGCCGTGGCGATCAACAAAGCGGATCCCCGGCACGACTTGCCGATCTTCAATCTGCCGCGGATTAGGCAAATCCCAGAAGACCCACACCACCAAACCGGCCGTGATCAGAACGATGAGCCCCAGCGTGTATGTGGTGATTCGTTTCAACTATTACCCTCATGGGGATATACGATTTTTGATTGACGATTGACGATTGGGTTAATTGGATAATTAAGCAAACCCGCGCTTGTTACAGGCCTCGTAAATCGTAAATCTTTAATCGCAAATCAACTTAGCAGTTCCTCCCTTAATTATACCTTCCCCCCCTTCTTTATCTTGACGGCCAATCTACGATTCACCTCATCATTCGTCACTCTTGAATCGTAAATTCTCACCCCCATCATTTCCATTTTGCGCCAAACAGGAAGCTGAGCTAACAATTCATTGCGTTTTTTTCTGATTTCAGGATGTGTATCAGATATCCGGCCATCCTCTCCAAGCCAAAATGGATGCTTATGACTTTTTGCTTCACTTTCCATAGCTTAATTATAGCAGAAGGCGAATTGGACCTTCCGTCATTATTGACACCGTTCAGAAAAATACACCCCTAAAAATCGTCAATTCGCAAATCAAAAAGCCCCAGCTTTTGCTGAGGCCTTCAATATACGCCAGTGATTTGGCTGCATGCGATCATCGCGGGGTGCGACGATTGCGACGAGCCGCTTTTTTCTCTTTGATGCGGCGCAGTTCGCTGTTGGGGATGAACCACCGTTTGCGTCGTGAATCGGTCAGAACCCGGCTTTTAACCACTTCCTTGCGGAATCGGCGCAGCAGCTGTTCCTGTGATTCACCTGATTGTAAGACTACTTTGGGCAACGAGTTTCACCTCCTTTGGCGTGAGATTTGCGCTGTTCAGCGCGCACAAAAAAAGAGAGTTTTCTCTCTTTATTATCTTATTTCTTTATTCAAGAATTTCTGGGAAAGAAGTTGCCAGAAAGGTTATTGTAGCAAAAGCAGCTTCTCTTTTCAACCGGATTCCTACCGGAAGACCACAAAAGTTTTGAAAACTTTTGTGGTCTACAGCGAGCTGATCTAAAGCGTCGTCTGGCTGCGCTGCAAAATTTCCCAGTCGGCCAGCGCCCGGCCGGCCCCCAGAGCGGTACAGGCGATCGGATTGTCGGCCACATACGCCGGCACCCCGGTTTCGTTGGTCAACAGGGTGTCTATTTCACGCAGCAGCGCCGTGCCGCCGGTTAAGGCCATCCCGCGATCGATGATGTCGGCCGCCAATTCCGGTGGTGTTTTGGCCAAAACCGCCTTGACCACGTTGACGATCGCCGTTAGCGGCTCCGCCAGCGCCTCAGAGACCTCGCTCGATGAAATAGCCACCGTTTTGGGTAATCCGGTGACCATATCGCGTCCTTGAACGTTCATTTCCTGGCGATCTTCGGGTTCGATCGCTGAACCCAGCTTAATTTTAACCGCTTCGGCCGTTGGTTCACCGATCACCATATTGTATTTGCGCCGCACGTACTGAATAATGGCGTCATCAAGATGAATCCCGGCCACGCGCACAGATTCAGCGCAGACGATATCATTGACCGAAACAACAGCGGCTTCCGTGCTGCCGCCCCCCATATCAACCACCATGTTGCCGGTCGGGGTGCCGATCGGCAGCCCGGCCCCAATAGCCGAAGCCAGCGGCTGGGGAATTTGACGTACTTCACGCGCCCCCGCAGAACGACCAGCTTCGCTGACCGCCCGTTTTTCCACGCTGGTTACCCCGTAAGGGATGCTGATCATGACAATCGGCCGAAAACCAAACCGCCCTTTCACCTTGTTGATGAAGTAGCGCAGCATAGAACGGGTGACAAAGAAGTCGGCGATCACCCCATCACGCAGCGGCCGCATCACCTCCAAGTTTTCAGAGGTGCGGCCGTACATGTCGCGAGCAGCCCGACCAAATTCAACGATCATCGGTCGATTTTTTTCTTCTTTGATGGCCACAACGGCCGGCTCCTGCAGCACAATTCCCCGTCCTTGAACGTGTACAAGAACGTTAACGGTGCCCAGGTCGATTGCGAGTTCGGGTTGTAGAAATGCCATGATAATCCTAGATACAAAAATCCACAGGTCGTCCGATTTTGACCCATTTTGTCATGCGGTGCAACACCACACAAGCGGGTCTCATCTCTCTGACCTGTGGATTGTTATAAAAAACTGAGGTTCGTCTATTCGTCAGCTTCTGTTTGTTCGCTCCGCAGACGAGGAACTGCTCGTTCAGGTCGAGCCCGTTTGCGGCTGATGTCCAGGCGCAAATTCGCTCGGCGGAGAGAAGCTTCAATCATGCGATACGTTTCGGGATCTTCCTGAACCCCTTCTTCCATCGCCTTTAAAGCGCGTTGACGAGCCCGTTCCGCCCGCTCTAAGTCAATCGCCTCGGCATGGTCGGCTGAATCAGCCAGGATAATCACCTTATCCGGCTGTACTTCAGCCACACCGCCGCCAATGGCGTAAAATTCTTCTTCACCGGCGCGGCGGATAATCACCTCACCAAAATCAAGAACCGTCAGCAGCGGGGAGTGATTGGGCAAAATGCCCATCCGCCCTTCGATGCCGGGCAAATTAACCGCATCGACATCTTCACTGTAGATTTCTTCTTCCTGGGTTACGATTTCACAACGTATGGTCATGAGTTACCTTCCCGGACAGCTGATCGCTCGACAGCCGTTATGCCGCTTCAGCCCGCAGCTCAGCCGCTTTCTCGCGGGCGCTGTCAATATTGCCAACCATATAAAATGCCTGCTCCGGCAGGTCATCACACTCGCCATCGAGGATCGAACGGAAGCCGTCAACCGTTTCGCGGGTCGACACGTATTGACCCTGCAAGCCGTGATAACGCTCAGCCACAAACATAGGCTGACCGAGGAAACGCTCTACTTTGCGCGCTCGGGCGACCAGCAATTTATCGTCTTCGCTCAGCTCATCAATTCCGAGAATGGCGATGATGTCCTGCAAATCTTTATAGCGCTGCAAAATCTGCTTGACGTCACGGGCGGTGCGGTAGTGATCTTCCCCAACAACATCTGGCTGGAGGGCACGGCTCGAAGACGAAAGCGGGTCCACAGCCGGGAAAATACCTTTGGCAAACACGTTACGCGACAGCGTCAGGATCGCGTCCAGATGGGCGAAGGTGGCCACCGGAGCCGGGTCAGAATAGTCGTCGGCCGGTACATAGATCGCCTGCATCGACGTAATCGAACCGGTTTTAGTCGAGGTAATGCGTTCCTGAAGCGCACCCATTTCGGCCGCCAGGGTAGGCTGATATCCAACCGCGCTGGGCATCCGGCCCAGCAAAGCGGACATTTCTGATCCGGACAGGACATAGCGGAAAATATTGTCGATAAACAGGAGAACGTCTTTCCCTTGATCGCGATAATATTCAGCCATCGACAGACCGGTCAGGGCCACGCGCAAACGAACCCCTGGAGGCTCATTCATCTGGCCAAAGACCATGATCACCGAATCCAGTACGCCGTACTCCTGCATTTCGTAATAGAAGTCGGTGCCTTCGCGGGTGCGTTCGCCAACACCGGCAAACACAGACACACCTTCATGCTCCCGGGCAACCGAACGAATCAGTTCGGCGATGGTGACCGTCTTGCCGACCCCGGCACCGCCATAAATACCGGTCTTACCACCGCGAATAAACGGAGCCAGCAGGTCAATGACCTTCATGCCGGTCTCAAACGTCTGGGTTTCCGTAGACTGCTCCTGAAACTCCGGAGCGGGGCGGTGGATCGGGTAGTATGTGTCGGCTGACGGGGTAGGCATGCCGTCAATCGCTTCGCCCACCACGTTAAAGATACGGCCGAGAGTATTATCACCAACCGGCACGCTGATCGGGCCACCGGTCCGCTTGACCGGCACGCCGCGTGGCAGGCCGTCGGTGGAGTCCATAGCCACGGTACGAACCAAACCGTCGCCTAAATGCTGCTGGACTTCTAAAACCAGGGTCCCTTGTTCTCCCCGATCTACTTCCAGGGCTTCCAAAATGTCGGGCAAATCGCCCTCAGGGAATTCTATGTCAAGTACAACGCCACGGATGGCGGCTACTTTTCCTTCGCTCATGAATCCTCCATGTGAGCGACCCCACGGCCGCTCGCATCATAGTAAACCTTTATCTATTTAGGCGAGTGCCTCGGCACCACCAACAATGTCCAAAATTTCGGCCGTAATGGCGCTTTGACGGGCTTTGTTGCGGGCCAGCGTCAAATCTTCGATCAACGCCTTGGCGTTGTCAGTTGCATTATTCATCGCTACATAGCGGGCGCTGTGCTCGCTCGCCAGTGATTCCAGATACGATTGATAGAGCTGGAGATCCACAAAGCGGGGCACAATGGCGTCGAGCAGTTGTTCTGCAGCCGGTTCATACGTGTAATCGGCCGTTGTAGAATCTGTCAGGTCGATGCTGCGGAAAAATTCCGACACCGGCATATCGCTAAAATCGGTCGGCTTTAGGGGCAGCAGCTGCTTAATTCGCGGAAAACGGGTCACCATGTTGACAAAGTCGGTATAGGCGATAAATACCTGATCAATTTTGCCAGACAGATAATCATCCACCACCACCTGAGCCACCGGTGTGATATCGGTTTGCTGCGGGGGGTCCGGCATATTGGTAAAGGTAGCGATGACGTTCATGCCGCGCCGAATCAGCAGGTCCTGCCCTTTCCGGCCGACAGCCACGTAGCTGATTTTGCTGCCCATCTTCGTCAACCCCTCGGAAAACTGCTCAACCAGGCGAATAATTTCCGAATTATAGGGACCGGCCAGACCGCGGTCGCCGGAAATGACGATCACGGCCACATTTTCTACGCCGTTGCGATCGGCCAGCATGGGGTGGACCGCCGCAGCGGCGCTGGAGGCGAGATTATTTAATATCTCAAACGCCTTGCCCGCATACGCTCGCGTGGCCTGCACCCGGGATTGAGCCCGATTGGCTTTGGAGGCGGAAATAGCCGCCAGAGCGCTGGTAATTTGCGACGTATTTTGGACGGTGCGTATTCGTGTTTTTAATTCTCTTTCAGTAGCCATTGTCCAATTAACCACTTAAGGGCCGGTTCAATTCACCGGCGCCTCGATTAGCTTTTAAACGTCGCGTTGAAGTCGGCAATCGCCTGCTTCAACGTTTCTTCAAGGGCATCAGTCAGGCGCTTGCTGCTTTCGATCCCTTCGCCAACCTGCGGCTGGGCGGTGTCCATATAGCGTAGGAATTCAGCTGCCCAGCGATCGGTATCACTGGCGGCAACATTTTCCAGGTACCCACGGGTACCGGCATAAATCACCATCGCCTGGTGCGAAAGTGACAGCGGGGCGTATTGAGGCTGCTTGAGCAGCTCCATCAAACGTTCACCGCGATCCAGCTGGCGACGAGTCGTGGCATCCAGATCGGAGCTAAACAGGGCAAAGGCCGCCAGCTCGCCATATTGGGCCAGGTCAGATTTCATACCGCCGGCCACCTGCTTCATCGCCTTGTATTGGGCATCGCCACCCACGCGAGAGACCGAGATACCGGTAGAAACCGCTGGCAGCTGACCAGACGCAAACAGGTCGGTTTCGAGGAAGATCTGGCCGTCGGTAATCGAAATGACGTTGGTGGGAATGTATGCAGACACGTCACCCAGCAACGTTTCGATGACCGGCAGCGCGGTCAGGGAGCCACCGCTTCCGGGGACCTTGATTACCTCATAATCGTCGGGGTTTTCCCCTTTTTCAGCCAGTGATTTTAAGGCGTGCTCAACTTTTTCTTCATCGTCATTGCCAAAGTAGATTTCACCGGTTGCCGATACTTCCAGGGCGTTCTCGGCGGTCACTTCGGTGCCTTTTTTCACAACGACCCAATCATCCCGCAGGCGAACGGCTCGTTCAAGAAGGCGGCTGTGAACGGAGAAAATATCTCCAGGATACGCTTCACGGCCGGGGGGGCGGCGCAAAATCAGAGACATTTCGCGGTATGCCCACGCCTGTTTGGAGAGGTCATCATAGACAACCAGGGCATCCATCCCTTTCTCCATGAAAAATTCACCGATCGCGCAGCCGGCATAGGGGGCAAAGTATTGCATCGGCGCCGGATCGGAGGCGCTGGCAGAAACGATGATGGTGTAATCCATGGCTCCGAATTTCTCAAGCGTGCTGACAACCTGAGCCACCTGACCGTTTCGCTGACCGATGGCCACATAGATACAAATAACGTTCTCACCTTTCTGGTTGAGAATCGTATCCAGAGCGATCGCCGTTTTACCGGTTTGACGGTCACCAATGATCAACTCACGCTGACCGCGGCCGATCGGGGTCATGGCGTCGATCGCCATAATGCCGGTCATCATCGGGGTATCAACCCGCTTGCGCTCAATCACGCGAGGGGCGATGCGCTCGATGGGAAAAGCACCGGTTGTGTTGATCGGCCCTTTGCCGTCAATCGGCGAACCCAAGGCATCAACCACGCGGCCGATCATGGCGTCGCCAACCGGCACGGAAGCAACCTGCCCGGTTGCCCGCACTTCGTCACCGGCTTCAATGTCAGAATAATCGCCCATAACGGCGATACCGACGCTATCCGGTTCCAGGTTTAACGCGATGCCGCGTACACCACTGGAAAAGGCAACGATTTCGCTGGCGCTCACGTCAGCCAGACCGTCCGCCACGGCAATGCCGTCATAAACGGCCTTGACGGTACCGACACTACGGACCTCGGTTTTACTCTCGAATGAATCAATCTGTTCGAGAAAACTGTCAACCAAATTTTCATATGAAGGGGCAGCAGAACCCATGAAAGAACCTCCTAACGGATTTGCATGCTCTCTGCCGATCTCGACTGACAAACAGCCGAACGCAGACAGGTAAATATCGCGAATGCGGTTTATAAGGTCATTTGAAGGGAATGAAACCAGTTGTTGGTAGCATTACAAAGAGATGGCTTAGAGTTTGCCACCGGGAAATGTTAACGCAGAAACCCGTATTTGTCCAATAATTCACAATCGCTTTCGATGTAATTTTTATTAACCATCAAAACACAAAAACACAAACAGAATTAAGCTGGGCCGCCTTGCCTCGCGATGAATGAAGCCATCGGCTAATAGGACCACGGCGCGATAAATCACGTGTGCAAAGCGGCTCAAGAAAATAAGGTCAAGGCCCTCCGATTTTTTCTATGGTGTTTTTTCTGTTTTCTGTGGTGTGGTAAGTTACAAAAAGTTTTCTGAAGAATGTGTCCGCAGATTACGCAGATTTTCGCAGATTAGAAAGAGAAATCTGTGAAAATCCGTGTTAATCCGTGGCTTTTTTTGAGAATCCGTGGCTTTTTTTGAGAAAAGGTAGCTCGAACAATATTAAACAGATAAATTTAGGAAATGAGCGCTTTTATAATCAGCTTTGTCATCTGGGCGATTTTGCACAGCATCACGGCCGCACAGTGGTTTAAAACCCTGGTGCGCAGGGGGCTGGGAGAGCGGCCGTATCAGGGATTTTACCGTCTGGCGTATACGGCTTTCTCCGCTTTCTCATTTTTACCGGTGCTTTACTACTACTGGCTGCTGCCCGACCAGCTCCTATGGTCGGTGCCGGCTCCCTGGTCGTGGTTGATGATGGCCGGGCAGCTAGTGGGATTGATCGGTCTGACTGCGGCCGTCCTGCAGTCTAACGGCCTGGCGTTTGTCGGCTTGCAGCAGGCGCTTGATTATCTTTCCGGACAGCAGGATTTGGACAAGGCTGGGTTGGGCGAGGAGTTGGTCACCCACGGTCTGTTCGCCTACATGCGCCATCCGCTCTACACTTTTAGCCTGATGGTTTTGTGGCTCATGCCCACGGTCACGCGTAACTACCTGATTTTTGTTCTGCTCACCACGGCGTACTTTATCATCGGCTCGATTTTTGAAGAGCGACGCCTGGAAGAGGATTTTGGCGACGCCTATGTGGCATACAAAGCGCGGGTGCCGAGGTTTTTGCCGAGATACGAGACAAGAAAAACGATTGATTAGTTTGATTGGGTCGATTGGTTCGATTAGTTCGATTAGCTCGATTAGTTCGATTGGCTCGATTGACAATTAAGCAAAACATCAATATACCAATATACTAATAACCAATACACCAATAACCAATAACCAATAACCAATTATGTTTGACACATCCGCTCTCATCACCTTTTCTATAGCCGCTTTTGTTTTGATTGTCGTGCCAGGGCCGGCAGTACTCTTTGTCATTGCCCGCTCGATTGAGCAGGGACGGCTGGCCGGTTTATTCTCGGTTTTAGGCATTTCTTTAGGGGCGCTGGTTCACGCGGCCGCGGCCGCCCTGGGCATCTCGGCTATTTTTGCCGCCTCGGCCGTGGCGTTTTCCGTCGTCAAATATCTGGGCGCAGCCTACCTCATTTATTTGGGGGTAACCACCCTGCTGCGCAAGCCGGCCGCGCACCACAACATTCAGATTGAGCAGAAACCGCTGGGTCAAATTTTTCGCCAGGGAATTATCGTGAACATTTTGAATCCCAAGGCAGCCCTCTTTTTTCTGGCATTTTTACCCCAGTTTACCGATCCGACGCGCGGTTCGGTTCCGCTGCAAATCTTTTTGCTGGGCCTGATTTTTGTCTCGATTGCCCTGATCAGCGATGGAGGGTATGCCCTGCTGGCCGGACAGCTTCGCCACTGGCTGCAGCGCAGTAAAGGGTTTCAGAAAGGGCAGAAATACGTTTCCGGAACGGCGTATATTGCTCTGGGGGTTGTTGCGGCCGTGGGGGGGGACAGCAAGTAATTGGTAATTGCTAATAGCCAATGGTCAATAGCTAACTTTAGCTATTGGTTATTAGAAATTAGCCATTAGCAATTATTGTTTGTCCTGATTTTCGCGCTTTTGCTTGAGCAGCCGGGCGGCCAGGGAGCCGCTTGCCGGAGGTCGGGTGTTGGGTGTTGGGTGCTGGGTATTTGGTGTTGGGTGTTGGGTGTTGGGTGCTGGTTCGGACGGGCGTGAAGCAGGCTTCTCCGTGGGCTGAAAGTCGGCCGGGGGCGCGGTGGTTTCCTGTTTTTGCCGGGCACGCTGCTTGGCTTCAAAGAGACTCGACATTTGGGCGGTCCGTTCGGCCGGAATGACGCTGCCTCCACGACGGCGAAAACGGCCAAACACCGACTCGAAGGCCCGCTCGCGGTCGCGACGGGTAATCACCAGGCGGCGCACCCCCACGTCAAAGGGAAGCAATATCACGGCGGCCATCAGCAGCCAGGGCCAGATCGGCCGGGTCGTGGCCTGATTGGGCAGATTGTGCTCAAACACCGCTTCAGCGACCCCACCTAGGTTGCGGCCGTTTGTCTGCTCGGCCACGCGCGACAGCAGCTGCGGATTGGCATCAAACTGCTGATATTCGGGAGAGTACCCCAACACCCAGCCAGTTGTCTGCCCAATGACTGTTTCCTGACCACCGTCATTGCCCGCAACGCGAATAAAATATGCCCCCTCTTGATCCGGTGTAAAATTGGCGGTGTAGCGCCCGGGAGCGATTTGCTGCAGGGTCAAGTTGGTGTCACCACCGGCCGGGGAAATAATGCTGGCCTCCATCTCCAGGCCGTTGAGATAAACGCCGGTGGGGGTGCGGGCATCAACGGTCAATGTGGCTGATTCACCTTCGAGATCAACCACCGTTTCCACGGTGCTGTTGCGGCTGGATGAGACGGTCCAGCGCACTGTTTGCGCCCAAAATACCGGAAATCCCTCCCAATTGACCCAGTTGGTGGCCCAGCGACCGGTGGCATCAGAGGTCCACGCGGCTGAACGACCCAGCCCATACTGCCAGGTGGCCAGGAGCGGATCTTCAAGATGGGTTTTTAACACCACCTGCGCCGTGCTTTTTGGACTGGTCCCCACGTAGCCATCAAGCGCCGGAACCTGGACGATCCCGCTTAAAATCGGGCTGCTGCGCCCCAGCGTGGGGAAAAAAGGTTCTTCAATCAGGTAACTGCGCTGAATCTGGGTGGTTTCCTGGGTGAAAATTTGCGGCAAATTCGCCGCCCGATCGGTGAAGTGAAAGCGGCCGCCCCCCAATTCAGCCATCTGCTGCAGCCAGTTAAAGTCTTGACCGTTGCCAATACTGACCGTCGTGAGCGTCACCTGATCTTCGCGCAGCTGCTCAATCAATTCCGGCACCCCATTCTGTTCTTCAGCATCCGACCCATCAGCCAGCAAAATAATATGTTTAACCTGGTTGGGGCTTTGAGCCAGGGCATCAGCCGCCGCTTCCAAACCGGTGCGCACGTAAATGCCTCCCCCGCCAGCCCCGATGCCCCGAATCAAATTAATCGCCTCGGCTCGCTGGGTGGCCGGTAAGGGGCCGATTGTGCCGCTGGGAGAAGTGTCCACCGGAATGACGGTAATGTCATCAAAATCATTGAGCAGTTCAACCACACGGACCGCCCCCTCGGCCGCGAGCTGGATTTTGGTCAATCCTCCTTCTGAGGCGGACATACTGCCGGATCGGTCGATCACGATCACGATACTCACGGCCGGGAAACGCTCTTCATCGTTGATCTGCATGTTGACCGGCAGCGTTTCTTCCAAGGGGGTTTTAAAATAGCCGCCCATACCAAAACTCTCCGGTCCGCCAACGACGACGAGGCCACCGCCTAAATCGCGTACGTACTGCTGCAGCGCTTCCATTTTGCGCGGGGTGAGCCGCTTGGCGTTGATGTTGACCAGCACGATGCTGGCATAATTGCTCAGCTCGGCAAAGTTGGAGGGCAAATCGGCCGGGGTGGACCGCTCGACGATGAGGCCGGTGGCCTCGAGGGCGGCCGTCAGCTGATTGGCTTCTTCCGGCAGAGGAGTGCCGTCATCATCCAGGGTGCCGTCCGATGAAACGAGCAGCACCCTGGGCTGACCGGCGATATCGGTAAAAGCAGCCAGCTGATTGTTTTGGAAGTAGGTATCTCGTGCCGGCACCAGCTGTACGGTGTAGCGGGCAAACTCCTGGGTATTGGCCTGAAGGCGAACTGAAAAGTTATTAACCCCCGCGTTTAAATCAACCTCCTGATCGGACACGATTTGGCCGCCGTACAGCACCCGCAGGGTAGCCGGGGTATTGACAGTGCTCTCGGCCGTGATGTCGATATTAAAGATTTCGCCGATGGTGAGGCGGGTGGGGGCGCTGACGCTGCTGAGCCACGCTTCATCTTCCGTTTCGGTGCGCAAAAGGGGCACAAAATCAATCACCACGCCGCTAGCGGTGGCCAGCCGCGCCGCGGCATCTGTATCCCCAATTGTGGCCGCGCCATCGCTTAAAATGACCAGGCGACGGGCGCTGCCGGCCGGAAAAATAGCCAGACCGAGGCGAATCGCTTCAGCCAGATCGGTTTGCAGCGTTTGGGGGACCGAAGAAATGGATGACAGTTCATTTAAGCGGCTCATTGGCCGGTCTACCAGGGCATTGGCCCCAAAGACAACAACGGCCGCCTGATCATCCGGCTCCATGGTTAAAAGGGCATCGCGGATAAACGTTTCCGCCGCGGCCGCCTGATCTGCGGTGATCGAATCGGAGCCGTCAACCAAAAAGACGACGGCCAGATCATTGGCCGTGCGCACAACCTGTAATCCGGCCAGAGCCAGAATGAGGCAGGTTAAAATGACCCCTCGCAGGGTCATCGCCGCGATATCTCGCCCTTTACGTGGAATGGCGGCCCGCGGCCGGCCGATCCACAATATCAGCGGCACCAGGAGAAGCAGGAGCAAGGCCCAAGGCGTCGTAAAATTCATCGATCTTCAATTGTCGATGGTCGCCTGGTAATTGTCAATGGGTTTAGGTGGCCATTAAGGCACGTTTGGGTGTTGGGTGTTGGGTGTTGGGTGTTGGGTGTTGGGTGTTGGGTGTTGGGTGTTGGGTGTTGGGTGTTGGGTGTTGGGTGTTGGGTGTTGGGTGTT
>JAAUYD010082889.1_pt1 | contig 11971 bp, 9 predicted proteins | sample 7278101 | NCBI WGS metagenome assembly JAAUYD01 (sample SAMN14350128, study PRJNA611818) | marine sediment metagenome | isolation source: surface marine sediment (0.6m) | place: French Polynesia: Moorea | collected 2018-08 | reverse complement strand
CAAGATTTTCTTTTTGCCCGGATGTTTTCCACTGTCAGCCGCAACTGATATTTCTTTATTTTATAATTCAGCAATTGTCACGATATTTGGAGGTCCCTTGCCGCGGCGGCGATATTACCTATATTCCTATTCAATGCTTGTGTTATCCTGTTAATTTCAATCTGTGTGGTTTCCTGATAAAGAGAAGTTGCCTCAGTGGGTTTCCCTGCATTATTTTGATGATTTAATGATATACTGCTTTCCATACCACCTTTTGTTACCGATTTACAATTCTGGCTTAAACTGCCTAATAGGTGCGCAAGGTGACAATGTTCGATCGTAAGAATTTTTTCGTTTTCCCCTGCCTGATTCACAGCACTTTCAATGATATGTTGCAATTCACGAACATTACCGGGCCAAGAATATTCCCAAAAAAAATCGATAACCTTTTCAGAAACATAATTCAATTTCTTACCCATCATCTTGTTATATTTCTGAAGGAAATGGCGACTTAACTCTTCTAAATCGACCCGCCGTTCTCTCAAGGCAGGAATTGGAATGAACACAACCGCCAACCTGTAAAACAGATCAATTCTAAATTTTCCGCTTTTGACCAAATCCTGCGGTTCTTCATTTACAGAACAGATCACTTTGCAATTTAATGGAGTATTCTCAAGCGATCCAACTCTGCGGATATTTTTTTCCTGCAATGCCCTCAGCAGTTTTCCTTGTAGTGACAATGGCATTGAACTAATCTCATCCAGGTAAATTGTACCGTCATTTGCCGCTTCAAGGAGTCCCGCCCTGTCAATCGCTCCGGTATATGCGCCTTTAACTGTCCCGAATAAAAGCCCCTCCATCAATGTCTCCGGTATGGCAGCACAATTAATGTCAACATACTTTTTTTTCTTGTCGTGGTGAAAATTATGGATTGCCTGGGCGAATAATTCTTTTCCTGTGCCGGTTTCCCCGTATATCATGACTGGTGAGGGTGAATTTGCAGCCATTTTTGCGGTTTTAATGGCATTAACAAACTTAGCGTCAGAACCGATAATATTGGCAAATGTATATTTGGTTCCTTGACCAAAGACTTCATTGTTTTTTGGGTTTAGAAATGCCGGAATGCTTCTTTCCAATATGTTATAATCTTTAACAAAACATATTGTTCCCGCGATTTTCCCTCCTCGGAACAATGGAAATACGCTGTGTATGGTATTGCCCACATTTGCATTCTTGGTTGAATATGAAAGCGCATAATTTATGATAGGGCGCTTATGCTTTAAAACTCTCATACAAGTACTGCTGTCATTATTATATCGGTAATAATCTGTTATTTTTTTTCCCAAAGCGTCTGATGGATGCTGGTTGTCAATTGTTGCAAGGACATCATTATAAAAAATCAACACACCTTTCTCATCGGTCATGAGGATACCCTGATCAAAATTGCAGAACAACTCGATAAAATCAATACTATCGAAATCAAAATCATCGAGAGGAAATTGGGTCCTTCTTGCTAATTTTCTACTATTTTTCATCATTTCAATTCCAGTTCATAAACTTTAAACAATATTGCATGTTCCATACGCTTGATCACAAATCAAGGTCATCTGTACCAATCCAAATTATAAGAAAAATTAAAACAAGCCATTACCCTAGTCATCAGTGAGAACGGTCTACGAAGAGACCCCCCAAGAGGTCAGGATTAAAAACGCTTAGACCTTGCTCTAAAACCAAAATATACCTTATAGAGATGGACACGAAATAAAGGTCTGTTCGAGTCTCGATGCTTTAGATGGATTGGCCTCTTACATCTGCCGTTGCGTTGAGCATCTTCAGGATCTCTCCTTTAATGCGGTTATGCTTTTTACCTGTAAGGTTTCTGGGACGATTCAGTTCCAAATTGAAAATCTTTAGAATGCCCGCCGGACGAGGGGATAAAACGGCGATACGATCGCTGATGTAGACGGCCTCGTCTACATTGTGGGTGACAAAGAGGATGGTATCTTCTCTTTCTTCCCAGATTTTCAAAAGGAATTCCTGCATGACCATGCGTGTTTGACTGTCGAGCGATCCGAAGGGTTCGTCCATCAGGACCACCTGGGGATTTGCGATAAGGGCCCGGGCGATGGCTGCACGCTGTTTCATCCCGCCGGAGAGTGTTTCGGGAAAGGCGTTTTCAAATCCCTTCAGGCCGAAATCCTGGATATACTGCATGGCTTTGGCCCGCCGGGTCGTGGCGGCCACTCCCTTTATTTCAAGGGCCATTTCTACGTTTTCCACCAGTTTGCGCCAAGGAAAAAGCGCGTACTCCTGAAACACCATTCCCACCCGCGCATCACAGCCTCTTAGTTCGGCACCGTCGAGGAGGATGTTGCCCGAATTTCGCGTCTCCAACCCGGCAATCAGGCGTAGGAGGGTGGTTTTGCCGCAGCCGCTGGGACCGAGGATCGAAAAAATTTCGCCTTGCCGTACCGAAAAATTCATCCCGTCCAGCACGTCAATGTCCGAATCGGGCGCATCACCGGGATAGGTTTTCTTCAGGTTCACTATTTCGAGTAAGGGTTTCATATCTCCGCTTAACGCCATCTGACCAAGCGCCTTTCGGCCTTTTGCAGGAGAGCGTCAATGCCAAGACCTATGGTGCCGATGACCAGCATGCCCGCGATGATCTCGTCGGAGCGTTGGATATCCCGGGCGGTCATGATCATATAGCCCAGGCCATAGCCCTGTTTGACGCCGGTGAACTCCGCCGCCACCAATGACATCCAGCCGATGCCGATGCCGATGCGCATTCCGGTCAGGATGGAGGGCATGGCACCGGGGACCAGGACGTTGAGAAAGATAAACCGCCGGTTCGCATTGAGCATCCGGGCCGCCTCGATGAGCACCGGCTCGATACCTCGCACACCGTTGATGGTGCTGAGCAGGATCGGGAAAAAAGCGCCCAGGAAAATGATGAATGCCGCGGATTTGATACCGATGCCGAACCAAAGGATGGACAGTGGGATCCAGGCCAGGGGGGGAATCGGGCGGATCAGCTCTACCAGGGGTTCGAATATGCCCCGCACGGTACCGGACCACCCCATGAGGAGCCCCAGTGGAATGGCGAGGGCCAACGCTAGGGTATACCCCCAGAGCACACGCTGCAGGCTGTGCAAAATATGCAGATGCAGGGGATGTCCGGGAGGCATCCCCGCGATGATCAGGTCCGTCAGTCCTGCAGCCACCTGGACCGGCGATGGCAGTTTGAAAGCCGGTATCACACCAGCAGCGGAGAGCAGTTGCCAGGCCAGCAACAACACCAGGGGCGGTATGATCCGCTTACCTTTCATTGACGCATGACGTCCTTTAGGATGTCCGACTGCAGAAGTTGATCCACGAATCCGTCCGGATCCGCAATTTTAATGTACCCCAGTTCGGAGAGAAAGCGGACATACTCTTTCTCGCCTTCGACATTCAGCTCACAGGTAAAATTGACGTTTTCCAAGGACCTGCGGACAGTGGCTTCATCCATGCCCGTGGACGTTACACCGATGGCCACCGCTTCCTCGGGATGGTGATGAATATATTCCGTGGCCTGGGCATGCGCGGCCACAACGGACCGGACCTTCTCTCCTTGCCCGGCTAGAAAGCCCTTATCGGCCACCAGTACACAACACGGGTGCTCCGGCCACATGGTACCCGATGTGGCCAGGTTCTGGCCGACACCCATAGTAGCGGCTTTGGAGGGGTGCGGCTCCCAGGCGATAAAGGCATCGATCTGGCCTGTGGCGAGCGCATTAATCATATCCGGCGGCTTCACCACGATGATATTGACGGATTTGAGGTCCATGCCCTGGTTTTTAAGTGCTTTGCGCAACAGAAAATCCTGGACCGTGGAATGGCCGGGGACAGCAACGGTTTTGCCTTTCAGATCTGTCAGGATTTTGATGTCCGGGTTATTCTTCACCATCACCAAGGCCGATCCCTCAGTGTTGACCTGGGCCACCACAATGACGTCGGCGGCCTTGTTGGCCACCGCGGTGGTGGCCGGGGCTTCCCCCACGTAGGCCATATCCAGCTCCCCGGCCGCAAAGGCGGTCATGATTTCCGGCCCGGCCCTGAAAATCCCGGCCAGTTCGACATTGACGCCGTTTTGGGTAAAAAACCCTTTTTCCATGGCCACCCAGAATGCCAGGTGGTGAATATCGCTTTGCAGCACCGCCATCCGAACCGGCGGTTCGGATGTGGCCGCAGACGGGCCTGCGGCACCCACCGAAAACAGGATAGTGAGGACCAGCACGGTAATTGTTTGCCTCATAACACCTCCATACATCTACATGGCGGAAAAGATCCGCCATGTCTATTTTCTTGCGGCCCTTCGGGCCGATTTTTCCTTTTCCCGTTTTGCCCGTCGCTCCATTCGTTTGCGCTTTCGATCGGCTTTGGCATCGGTAGCACTTTGCTGAACCACCGGATCCGGCTCTTTCTGTTCGGACTGAGGTGCCGGGTCGTACGGTGGTTGTTCTTCCGCGACAAAAGCCTTCTCTTTCGCAGGGTCTCGAACAGTATCTTTTGTCCAGGCGGACCTGCGCACAGCCCGTCGCTTTTCGCGCTCGGCTTTTTTCGCTGCCTTGGCCGCCTGTTCGGCTGGTTTTTGACTCTTGGGCTCGTCGGGTAGCTTTTCAGGTTTTGGTTTCTCTGCGGGTTCCAGAACCTTTTCTTGTCGAACCCTGCTTTTCCGATTGGCCCGGCGAGCTGCCCGTTTTTTCTCTCTGGCCGCTTTTTTGGCGGCCCTGTCGTCAGAGGTTGCCTTTTTCGCCTCGGGCATCGGGGCCACATTGCGTTTTTTTAGTAAGACCTTTGGCGATGCTGTCTCTGGCTCAGTTACCTTGGACTCCTGGCCGTCCGGCTGCCGAAACACATCGTAGCCCAAGAGCGATTCTGCCACAAACGCGCTGATATCGCGCATGACCAGCTGGGATTCCACTGCGCTGATGCCGATATTGAGTCCCTGGTAACAAAACGGGCAGCTCGACACCAAGGCCTCGGCACCGGTCTCCTCGGCTTCACGGATCCGCCGCCTGGCCATTTTGTTCTGGATATCGGGGTAGCCGGCCTTGAGCCCGCCACCCGCACCGCAACAGCGTGAGTACTCCCGGTTTCGGGGCATCTCGATGAGCTTGAGGCCGGGGATTGCTTCCATGATCATGCGCGGGGCGTCAAACCCACCCGTGGCCCTGCCCAGGTGGCAGGGATCGTGGTAGGTCACGGTGCGTTCCACCGGGTGCGGAAACTTCAGCTTGCCCTGCTTGAGGAGCCTGGCAAGGTATTCAATGGAGTGCAACACTTCGAAATTCAGAGGCTCAATGCGCGGATAATCCTGCATGATGGTTTTGAAACAACCAGAGCAGGAGCTGATCAGGGTCTCGATACCCAAGCTGTTGAACAGGTCGATATTCTGCTTGAACACCCGCTCGTGCTCCGGATCCCCCATGCGCAACAATACGCTGGCGCAACACCTTTCTTCTTTGCCCAGGGTACCGTAATTGACTCCCAGGGCTTCGAGGATATTGACATTATTGATAGCCACCTGCCGCACATTTACATCGTAGGAGGCCGTGCACCCGAAAAATAAAAGCACCTTGGCCTTGTTTTTCCGGACCTCGGGGGGCAGCTGTTTAATGAGACCCTCTTTTTTGGCCTTGCGGGCCCATTTGGTGCGCCCGGTCCGGGGCTGCTGCCAGGGGTTGTCAAACGCCTTGACGCTTTTGACCAGTGCCTTTTGAACTTCCAGGGGACCGTAACCGGCCTGGACGATGATCCGCCGCAACTCCTCCCAGAGGGTGACGGTCTCGATATGCGCCGGGCAAACCACTTCGCACTGACCGCAGGTGGAACATTCGTAAAGGTTCTGGACAAAATCGTCTATCTCCGTTTGACCGATCTCGCGGTAGCCCATTGCCCGACGAAGCATCTGTTTGAGCGGGTTGCTTGCCTTGCGATCCTTGACAATTTTGGCCAGCAGACCGTGCTGGGCCCGGGCGATCCTCAAAAAATCGATCACCTTACGCCGTGGAATCAGGGTTTCCCGGGCATCCTGATCATAAACCGGGCACCAGGTGAGGCATTCGCCGCACCGGGTGCATGCATCCAGCTCGATCAGCTGCTTCATGTTGAGGCTCTGGAGCGGCAGTTTCCGGACCTCGTGGGAAGCCGTGCCATCCTCGGATATATTTACATTTGTTTTTTCTGACATGATATCAATCCAAACCGGCTAACCTCAGCATTACAAATTACAAACACCATATTACAAAAGAAAATCAAACTCCAGGATACTATTTCCATCCCAGGGCAAAAACTCAATCCGGCTGTTTTCGAGCTTATACCCGTTTTTCCTTCTTAACCCCCGATACTTCCTCCAAGAGATAGGTCAGAGGCACATTGAAGATATGCTTGAGTTTGCCAAAGGGAAGATAGGCGATAAATGCGGCCCCCATGGCAGCATGGGCAAACCAGAGAACCGGATACGCCGAGGACCAATCCAAGGGGAGCCAGGTCAGTACCTTGGCTACAGAATATCCCACAAACGAATATGCGGCCACTTCCAGGGGTACCTGGGTCATGAGCAACCTTGTCGCCGTGGTCACGAATCCCAATAAGACCAACGCGCCCAGAAGCGCCAAGGTGATACTATCTTCGATTTCGGCAGTCACATGTTCCGGTTTTACCACAAAGCGCTGAATGGTCGCCCAAAGGATGCCCAGGAAAATAAACAGACCCAAAAGGTCGTAGATGAACGCCGTGGCCGGATAGTTCTTGTCTATGAGAGCCAGGGCCAGGTCCCCGTCGGGATTTATGCTAAACAGCACCCCGGTCAGCAGGCTCATGGAAAAGCGGGCCACCATGGCCAGATAGATTAGGGAGTGCAGGGACCAGCGCTGGACACTCTCTCTTAAAATCCGCCGCTGGAGAAGGATATCGAGGAAAAGCACCCTGAGCACCGTCAGGATCTGGCGTGAAAAGAGCGCCTGCCAGAGAGCATCGGAGCCGAGCCCAATCTTGCGATGCAGGGATTTTTCCTCGCCCCGGACTGTGCCCATGAACCAGAAGCGTAACATGACGAAGAGCCCCAGTACAAGAATCGCCAGGGCCGCCCAGAACATAGGGTGCACCACCTCGGCCGGTGATGGGTGGCAGACGATGCAGAGCACGCTTTTGGCCGGCAGCACCGCTGCAGCGGCACCAATGGTATTACCGGGATGGTGGCAACGCCGACAAAACGCTTCATCGACGGTATCGGCCAATGTGTGGTCGACGAGGCCGATGGGTTCCCCGGCGGTATTTATCCGGGTCGGTTTGATGAGGTTGTCTGTGGGGTCCAGTCGAACGACATCCGATGTGAAGTGGCAGGCCTGACACGCCACCCGCAAATGCGGTGCATGGGCCGTACCTTCCCCGTGCACTGAATGGCAGGCTCCGCACTGGGCCCCGGTATCGCTCCGGTGAGGGGAGCGGGCCACGTCTGTGTGGCAGTGGATACAGGCGAAATAGTGATGCGGTGTGTCCTGTGGCGTTGTGGGTTGCACTTGCAGCGATACGATCTTCCCATCCACCGTGCGGCTGCAATCTACTTCCCCGTGGCAGCGGTCGCAAAAGGCGTTGGCCGCCATGACACCTTCGTTGGTATTGATATTGGCCTGGCGGTGGCAATCCAGGCAAACTCGGTTTTCCGCGTCGAAGGCCGTATGGTCGTTATTCTTCATGGGGCAGCCCACAAGGCCCGCCAGAATAACCATGCCGCCTGCTATGGTCAGAAGTATCCAAACTCTAGCGATCATCAGATCTACAATTCCTCTCTTGTCTTCTGTTCACGTCGGGATCGGCCAGTAAAAATGCTCGTATCTGCCGGATAAACCATCGGGCGGAAATGGGCCATGCCGATATGGATAAAAAATTTGACCGCCACCGCCGCGATGGCCTCGAAAAAGTGAAGCAGCTGGGCGATGTTGACAAAAAAGCCCGGAAGGAATTGCGTAAACCACTCGGGGAACCAGAGAACCAGACCGGTGATGCCCATTGTGTTCATGCCAATAAACAGGGCCCAGTAATCGATCTTTTCCACATAGGAGAACTTGTCGAATTCGGGGGGGGCCTTTTTACGGCCCAGGAAGTAGGCCAGATGGTGTTTCAAGTCCCGGAGGTCTTTTCTACTGGGGACCATCGAGTCGGGACCGGTCCATCTACCACTGAGCCCGAACTTGTAGTACAAAAACCACAGTCCATGGAGCACTACGCAGCCGTAGGTGATGATCGCGCAGAACCGGTGCAGCCAGGCGGCGTGGGCCGGACCGCCCGCCAGCCACATGAAGGCCCGTGCTGGTGCCGTGGAACTGAATCCCAGCGATAGTCCGGTGATAGCCAACCCGGTGAATCCAATCATAACCACAAGGTGCAGGAAGCGGTGAAGTACGGAAAAGCGAAGAACGGTGTCCGATTGAGCGGAGGGCGCCTGCATATCAGTGTTTCCTCAATTTTTCATGGATTTCACGCAGCAGCCATAGAAAGCTGTGTCCGAAAAAAAATGCCAAGGAGATTGCCACCACAGCGATGGAGATCCATCGCACCCGTTCGATCCACACCAGCGACCTCTTTTTTTCCGTCTCCGTCGTGGGTGCGCTCTCCAGCGAGGCATGGATCACGATATTGGCGAATTCTGCTTCAGCCTTTTGGTGGCAGCGCCGGCATGCGGCCAGGGCGTTGTGATCGTTTTTCAGTGAATTCACGGTATGGGCGCCGTGGCAATCGGTGCAAAAAGCGGACTTGGCATCTCCTAGGTCAACCCCAAGCCGGCCATGGTTGTTGTCGAGGTAACTGTGGGTGTGCGCCGGATGACATCTGCCGCAGGTTTGGATCATGCGCCGTCCTACATCGACCCTGGGGAGGCCTGACCGGTCGTAGTGGGAGACATGGCAGTCGCCGCAGGTGGGTGCTGTCCGGGTTTCACCATTACCTGCCCCGGCTGCCTTTTGTTCTGCGGCCATGGCCTCGGCATGTCCCCCCGATTGATAGCGTTCATAGGCGAGTTGATGACATTTCCCGCAGCGACTGTAGTCATAGGCTCTGGTGGCGGAGCGCTTTAAAAAATCGGGCCGCGTTCGATCCGGGTGGCGCCTGCCGCCTTCCATCATGGTGCCGTGGCAGTCGTCACAGGTTAACGCCGCATGGGCCGATTGGGCGAAGCGGTTCATGTCCACAAACCAACCTGATCGATCCCCGGACGGGTAGTCGTTAATGGTATTGGCCTCTGTATAACCGCCACTAAACAACACAAGCAGGGCCGCAAACGCCATTACTGCAAAAAGGCGGAATGTAAAGCGAGGCGCGCTATGGGAGATGAGGTGATTCAAACTGCTCTCCTGTTTGTCCCGTTATCCGAATTGAACGAAAATAGAGCTCCAGAAACGCTGTCGCGAAGTCGTGCAACAAATGAAACAGTTTGGCGGCGAGGCGGCGAGTATCGATCTGTTTATCTATTTCCCCCTTGAGACGGCGGAGCAGGGCCGTGGTCTCGAGGGCGTGGGTCGCCAAAGAGTCGGGCACGCCGGGATCAGCAATTATCCGGCCCCTCTTCTCCAGGGGTTTCAGGCGACGCCACATGGCTTCGAGGAACACCCTGATCTTCTCGGGTTCGTAGACCTTGGCGCCTATCAGCCACATGACTGGTGCCATTTCTAAGCCGGTGGCCACAATTCTGGAATTACTCAGCTCGCGCTTTAGCGTGAGGAGCAGCGCCTTGGTTTCCGTCTTTGACAACGTTTTTACAACCGCCGGAAACGTTTTTACCGCTGACTTTCCTCCCAAGTCCCAATATACCGCATCGGCTACCAGGTGGTTAGCCCGGGGGTAGTGGGGATGCTCGAAATGGGGGCCGAAAAGGTACATGCAGCCGTCACCCATGGGCACCCGAGCCGCCGCCGCCGTGTCGATCAGCGTGTCACGCGCCAGGGCTTCTTCTACTAAAAACTGGGTTTTAGCAGTAAACCCAACATAGCGGGCCAGCACTTGGGCCCCCTGGGAAACGCGCATGCCCGGCCCGCCATAAAGCGGTGCCCGGAAAGATGGCTCTCCTGTGAACGGAAGGTTGCCGCACAGGCGCAACCCCACAGCCTCGCGAACGGGGTGAAAGATATATTCACAACCGTATGCCATAGAAAATTTATGTCCCATACCGCGACAGGCCGGCAAATTTTTACTGAGGTTGGTGATTTTGACGGCGGCAAAATTGAAATGGCATAGATGAGGTTTAGAAGAATTCATTACCAGGTAAGCCCCGGCACACGATCCCAGGTAAACACCGCCCCCCTCGAGGAAGCTTGCCAGACGCCGCGCACCCTTCGGGCCCAAAGCTTCCGCAATGGCCATGGTGTCGCCGCCCGACACCGCCAGTACATCCAAGGTGTCGAGGCGCCCGGCCAAGACATCGGCCTGGTTAAGAATTGAAATATCGTGGAAGCCCAAGCGGTCGAAAATATCGATGAACCAAAGCCAGGAGTGTGAGGTTCCGCCGCCTGCGTACACTCCTATGCGGGGGAGTTTCAGCGGCCGGGATTCTGGGTAGGCTTTCCGGGGAATTCGTCGACCGAAAATATCGGACAGTGACAACAGTTCGCCCCGGCCCAGACGAGCGTTGTTTACCGCATACTGATATTCAGCGGTAGCATGGTTCATAACTGGTGAACACCTCGGATTGCATTGGCACTGGAAGGTTAGCCACTAGCTCAACAGGAAGGCCACAGCCTTGTCCAGGGTCTCTTCACCTATCTCCAACTCGGTCCCAATAGTGGCGATTTCCACTAAATCGTCTTCCACAATCTCGGGGCTCATCACGGCAAAGATCGGATGAATACCGAAAATGTAGGCCACGGCCATACGCCGTTCCCACCATGCCGCCACATCATCGGCCGCATCTTCGAAGTCTCCGAACAACGGCTGGGTGGGACACCAGGGGCTGAATACGCCCCCACCCGGCCGGGTCGCCTGCCCTGAGAATTCCACCAGCGCACCGGTGATATCCGCAACGGTTGTTTTTCCAGATGCAAGGCTTTGCTCGGCAACTCCCACCGCATCGATGCCGTGGCGTGCACACGCCTTGAGCAGTTCACATGCCTCTTTTATACCGAAGCCGGCTTTCTGGAATCCCATGAGCCCGAAAAGGTCCGTGATCAGAAAACCAGGCTCTTCGATCTCCGGTTCCTCCATCATCTGCGGATCTCCATCAAGAGTGGCAAAGGTGTTCGTCGGATAAGGGGTGTTATAACAGGCGCTGTGGCGATGGACCAACGGTGCCAGCCACTCTTTGAGAGAGCTTTCCCCCAAGGCTTCCGCCATGTCTCCTATCCCCCGGCGTCCAACAATTGCCCCCTCTTTTATCTCCTCAAGGACATCCAGCGACAACTCCACGAACTCTTCGGCATCGGCAATTTCAAGTAACCCCATACCGCGAAACGCGAGACCCTTGAGGTTTTTCAACCCCAGGATTTTGCCGAATCCCCAACGGTCCGATCCGGCCCAATAGTTGTAGCAGATTTGGGCAAGATCAGACCCCTGCTCACCGGCCGGCCCGATCACTAACGTTTGGATCAGGTCATCGCCCAATGTATTGCGCCAGGCAGCGGTGGTTTCCCAAACGTCTTTGCCCCAAACTTTCGAAGCGTCACTGATATCGGCCACCCCGTCGTGAATCCATAAGAACGACGGAGATGGTGATTTCCCCTTGATGACGATGTAGTCGAATCCAGCGTACTGAATCTCCAGACCGACCTTAAGGGTTACGGGGCAGTGACAGACACGGCCGGTCACCGGGCTTTTGGCGGTGATCACACTGGCCGAAGCCGCCGGGAAGAGGGTCCCGGTTAGCAACCCGGTACCGATCACCACAGGGTCGCCGTCTTCGTGCAGGTCGTAAAGGTGCCGGTTAATGGCCGCTCCGCCAATTTTTTCGGCGACCAGT
>JAAUYD010120088.1_pt1 | contig 11975 bp, 6 predicted proteins | sample 7278101 | NCBI WGS metagenome assembly JAAUYD01 (sample SAMN14350128, study PRJNA611818) | marine sediment metagenome | isolation source: surface marine sediment (0.6m) | place: French Polynesia: Moorea | collected 2018-08 | reverse complement strand
ATGCTGATCAATCCCAATCCGAGTTGCTCCCGGTTGTTCTCCTGATCAAAACCACAACCATGGTCGCGAATCTCCATATCGAGGTGGTCCGTCAATACGGTCAGTGTAATGGATGCCGAGTCCGTCCGGGCATGCCTGGCGATGTTCCTGAGGCTTTCCTGGATGATTCTAAAAAAACAGAGGGAAATATCCTTGGGCAGTTTTTGAGGGAGCTCTGACGATAGATAGTTAACGTCGATCCCCTCCCTCCGTCGGAACGCATTGATCTCGTTTCTTACAGCATCGATTAGACCCAGATCTTCCAGAATGGACGGATGGAGCTGCCGGGAGATGGCATGAACGTCTTCGGAAATTTTGACCAACTGCCTGTGCATGGAATGGACTGAATCGGCAGTTTCAGCTGAAACTGACTTCAGGTTTTCCCGAATACGGCTACATGACATCGCCAGGACGGCCAGCCTCTGGGACAGGTCGTCGTGTAATTCCCGGGCCAGCCGTCTGCGTTCGCTCTCCTGAATGGTCAGCATCCGACCGGCCAGCAGGCGGGTTTGTTCACGGCTTTCCGTCAGGGAGCGCGCAGTGATTTGGCGAGCGATGGCATTGGCAACAATGGTACTGAACAGGCCCAACTGTTTCACCTGAGCATCTCTGAATGTTGCTTTTGAAAAGATGGTACTGAATACGATTGTCCCCAGATTACGACTGCCGACGACGAGGGGCAGCATAATGAATGATTGTATACCGATGGCCTGGCAGTAGGCGGCGACGTCGTCCGGCAGGTTTTCCGTGTTCGAAATGATGATCGTTTCGGCCTTTTTCAACCGGTCAAATATTTCGGGAAATTGATCGTGCACCTGAAGGGGCAATCCGTGGGGGTCGGGATTAATACCATCTCTTTGCCACATGTGCGTTCGATACAATTCGGACAGGTCCGGATTGAATTGAAGGATCGACGCCCGGTCCATGCTGAACAGTTCCGATATGTTGCCCATGGCCACTTCGAGATAGCGGTCCATTTCGTCAACAGCAAGGTTGATGAACCCGGTTGCCAGGTTGGCGAGCAAGCTTTCAACCGCCAGGCGTTGCTCGATGATGCCGTGGGCACGTTTGCGCATCAAGGCATTGGCAAACACATCTGCAACCGTCTTCAGCTGCTGTATCAATTTGTCCGACCAATGGCGCTCCACGGTCAGTGATGACAGGGTGATCCCGCCATGGGACACCCCTGCAGCCATCAACGGTATGACGACGGCTGACTTGACGCCTGCTTGCTTCAAATAAACTTTTTCTGCAGCCGCTTCCAGCGGTAGTTCAGCAAGGGTTGAAAAATAGTACGGTATCTCACTGAGCAGGCGGTTGGTGAACCATGGCAGCTTGTCGCTGTAGACTATTTCCGGTGTTTTCTCGACACCAGCGGCAGTGTATGAGTAGATCAGACGTAACTCCTTATTCGCTTTTGAGAACATGAATAAATTACCGCGCTGAACGTTGAGAAAGGACGCAACGAGTCCAAGGCCGCGTTCTATTGTATCATCTATTTCAGATGCTTTGATATGGATGAAGGTTGCTGATAGCCTGGATATCAGATCTTCGAACCTCAGCTGTTCATCAATTTTTTTCTCGGCTCGGTGGCGATGCAGTGCAGTTCCAATCATATCGGCTACGATCTTCAGACGGTCAACGATGGACGATGGGAATTCGCGCGGTTGCCGGAGGTACTCCAAGCCGAGCATTCCAACGACAGTGCCTTCTACGCGGACAGGGACGACGAGACCGGATTGGATCGCTTGATCCTCGAGCCAACCCCTTAATTCACTTGCTTCGTCAGGGAGCCCGGTCAATCCTGGGCCTGTATTTATTACTAAGCCATTTTGAAGCTGTTGCATGATCCAGGGGAAATCGCCAGCGATCTCCAATTCGTACCAGTGGGTTGGCACGCTGAAGTCCTCGATTGTGCAAATATTGGTATGCCTTAAAGTTTGACCGTCTTGTGAGCATTGGGCAAGGAAGGACCGTTCTGTGTGGAGGGCTTGGCACAAGCTTAGTAAGACCGAATCAATAGTCTCTCCGAGTTTGTCAGAATCCGTTTGGGTCAGCCTCGCTGCAATATCGGCGATCAGCAGCTCGAATTCGAGCTGTTCTGCCAAGGCCATTTGCGTTTGTTTCAGATCCGATATGTCGATGGCGACACCACCCAATACCTTTCTGCCGGACGACAACTTGATCGGGAATTTGATATCTTTGCGCCAGAAGGTGTCACCGCCCTCTGAACTGCTCCACTCTTCTGTGATCATGGGACTATTTTCGTTTAGGATTCTGCGATCGAGTTCAATCAGCCGTTCCGCGATCTTCGAAGGGAAAAAATCTCTAGTGGTTTTACCTATGAAATCGCCTGCGTTGCGGTTCACGCTTTTGATGGCGGCCGGATTGCCGTATATGTGCTTGTCGTCCTGATCTTTAATGTATATTGATGCCGGGATGTGATTCATGAACGCCCTGAACCGCTCCTCGCTCTCTTTGAGTCGCGTCTCTATCTCTTTTCGATGGCTGATATCCTGAGCGAAGACCATGGCCGTGGTCTTGTCATCGATTGGAACGGACACCGAGGTAGATTCGATTGTGAACGTTGTGCCATCTTTACGAACTAGCGTTGCCTCGGCAAATGGGTTTGATTGCCCTTTTTCAAGCCGCCTAAGACGTTCAGTGATTGTTGCCCGTGATTCTGATGCAACCACATTGAGAGCCGGTGTACCGATCAACTCATCTGGAGCTGAATAGCCCAGCATCCGGCAGCCGGATGGATTTACGGATAGAAAGCGGCCGTCGCGGATAGCCATAATGGACACTGGTGACGCATCGATCATGGAACGGAAGCGCGCTTCGCTTTCCGATGCTGTTTGTTTTGCCTGAACCACCTTATGTCGGTTCAGAATTAATCCGCCGATTAGGAAAAACTGTACACCGATTACAAAAACTCCGAGCAACAACTGGTTCTTATATTGCTCCCATAATGAGACCGTTTTGAAATGCAGCACACTGTTTGCCGGAATGGCCGATTCATTGATGCCCCACTTGTCGATTTGTCGCCAGTCGAACACGTATTCAAAGCCGTGGGATTGAACGGGAAGACCTTTAGGATCGTGGCCGTTTAGGATTTTTGCACCGATATCGGCAACGGCATAGGCGTGCGTCCGGGCACGACTCATGTGTCCTCCGACAATTCCAGTACCAATCAATGTATCGAACGTCGCATAAACCGGCGCCGAGGATGACTCGGCAATAATCCGGCAGGCCTCCGTAGGAACGAAGATATTGCCTTTAGCGTCTTTGGCCAGGAATAGATACAATACCAAACTGTGTTGCGGCAGTGATTCGACGAGTGTTAAAATCTCATCCATAGACTTGTCTGAAGTCCAGATAAATTCCAACTGACCTTCAAATTTCTTAAAACGCTCCTTCGCCCAGGCCTCTTTTTTGCGGCTCCATCCATCCGTACCCAGTACCACGATCACCCTGCTGGTACCCGGATGAAGCGCCAATCCCAGTCCTAATGTCGACTCTACTCTACTTATTCCTGGCTTGAGAATAACTCCTGTGACATCGGAAAACGGTTTTGCTTTTTCAGGCACAACCGGCTGTGCACGCCCGAATACCAAAGGCACGCTGGGAAACAGGGCCGCTTTGTGATCCAACATCAGGTCCAAGGCATGCGGCCCGAATGTGACCAACAGATCAAACTGTGTATCCGTATATTTAGTTCTCAACAGATCGATGATCTGAGTTCGGTAGGTCTCATCATTTCTTTTATAGAGATCCAGAAATTCCGCATTGAACAGTATTCTTTTATCAGTTCTCTCCTGAATAGCTTTCTCAAAAATCGGATGGAGTGCTCTAAACCATGGTACAGTCGGGCCGCCTGTGTGGACTACGAGCACATTCTGGGGATTTGTGACTTCAGTGCCTGACAATGCAGGAATAGGCACCAGCAAACTTATGATGGCCTGAAATAAAAAAAGACAAAGCAGTTTGTGCATGGGATCCTGCCTTCATAATTGCGAACCAGTTGGAATGGTTAAGATGGCTTAAAAGGTTCCGAAAAGCTGATTGGTGAGATTATTCAATCAAATAAACCTTTAAATTTCAATGATGGAAAGCCAGCAACGATTTTAGATTCATATTCTACTGCATCTGCTATCAAATGATCCGTGACAACAGCCAGGCGGCTATCCGGATGTGGATCATAAGAATATGACACTTTTTTCGTTCCTGGCGTCGGCAGCGTAGCGCAGGCCAGAAACATGGATACGACTATAAAAAGGCAGAGGGCCCTCAGAATCAGACAGGTGCCAACCCCTAACCTCTGTAAGCGTATAGTATTAAATGCAAAATTAAAATTACTACTCGACATATAACGTCCAGCTCCCAAGGCGTCACCTTCTATCAAAAAAAGATGGATTGTAGGTATGATGTTGAAATGGCATTATTGTAGCCATTGCTACCAAAGAAAGGAACTGAAGATATGGGACTGGATGTTTTAGATATTAAGACCACAACCACTCCACATCGCGATAAGCGGTCGATTGAGGTACATCTCTGCCGTGCATTATCCCTTTTATTCACATTTATCTTGATTTTGAATTGGGACAATACTGCCAGAGCTTCTGAGCTCAGTGAGTTTATCCGCGGCGAGCTCGAGTTGGTTCACCACAACCAACGCCAATTCGTCGAGGGGATTTCAGCGGACGAGACTGAATTTTTATTGCGATTGTATGAAAATCGCAAATTCGCGCCATTTTGGGTGAATGACCAGCAAACCCAACAGCTCATCAGCTTTATTGCAAGCATAGAGGAAGAGGGACTCGATCCTGAAGACTACCATCTGAAGACGCTTGTCGAGATGACCCATCAGCAGGTCGGGGAGGACCTCGGTGATACCAAAACGATGGCACTTATTGATATCCTTTGCACCCATAGTTTTGCGCGGGTGGCGTACCATCTCTCTTTCGGCAAAGTCGATCCCATCTTGTTGAATCCCGGCTGGAACTTTGACCGGGATATCAGCGAGGTCGATCCAATCGATTTTATCGCAGCCGGAATCGAATCCGGCGATGTGCATGCGTTCCTAAAACAATTCATCCCGAAGCAGCCGATATATACCTTTTTGAAGCAGGCGCTGGCCGAATACAGGGTGTTGGCAAGGGCCGGCGGTTGGGAGCAGATCAATGCTGGCGACACAATCAAGCCCGGATCAGATGGCCCCCGTGTGCAGCAGCTGAGGCAGCGGCTGAAGGTTACCGGAGATCTTGCTGGGGGATCAATCGATTCGGAACATCTAGATGACGCCCTCGAACAGGCCGTCAAGACCTTTCAAAATCGCCATGGATTGACCGCCGACGGACTGGTCGGCCGACAAACACTGCATGCCCTCAACCGGCCGATATCCGCGCGCATCGATCAGATCCGCATCAACTTAGAGCGCATGCGCTGGTTCCTGCACGACATACCCGACACTTTTGTGGTGGTTGATATCGCTGGTTTCCATGTTTACCTCATCGGAAATGAACAGGCCATTTGGGATACCAAAGCCATGGTCGGTACCCCCTATAGGAAAACGCCCAGCTTCCGGTCCAAGATCGAATATGTGGTTATCAACCCCACCTGGACCATTCCTCCTGGCATTCTCCGGAAGGACACGATTCCGGCTATCAAGGAAGATCCCGCCTATCTGGAGGTTAAAAATATTTCGGTGCTCGATCGCAAGGGCAATGTCCTCGATCGCGATCGCATCGACTGGTCTCAATACGGTACCGGCAATTTCCCCTTTATCCTCCGTCAAGAGCCGGGGCCCAACAATGCCCTTGGCCTGATCAAATTCATTTTCCCCAACCCACACTTTGTCTTTCTTCATGACACCCCCAGCAGAAACCTATTCGAACGCACGGAGCGGGCCTTCAGTTCGGGTTGCATCCGTGTGGATCAGCCGTTTACGCTGGCCGAGCATCTCTTGAAAGATCCAAACCAATGGAACCAGGAGACGTTTCAGCAGATTGTCGATTCGGGCAAGACAAGAACCTTGTTTCTAAATGAACCCATGGCTGTCCTGCTACTTTACTTGACAGCTCACGCGGAGGAAGATGGCACCGTATCATTCAAGCGAGACATCTACGGTCGTGATGAGAAGGTATTGAAGGCACTGGAGGGTGATTTCAAACTCCACAAAAAGCTTCCCTTGTCGTCTTGAAGTAGACGGGTAAACCTGTATTAGAGGCTGATTCAACATTGCATCTAATGCTCAATGGCTGTGTTGCGAGCCGCCTTAAAATGCTCACATATAGTCGAATATGCTGCGATTTTGCGTTGGTCCACACCTTGCCTTTAAACATGATCTACAATGTTGAGACACCTTTAGCATCGGGTCATGCGCTTTTCCCTCAGGACGGTACCAACCTTCACGAGCTGCGGCCCTCTTCAGACGCCCAGTCAAGTAGCGCACGCTGGATCGCCAAGTAGTGTGTCGTCTCATTTTTTTCGTTGTGAATGGGAGCAATTTTCCATTGCATCATAAATTCCGATCCATCCTTGCGGTAGTTGATTGCGCGCCCATGAAAGACCCTGCCATTGGAAATGTCCATTTTTAGCCTGTCAATGACCTCTTGGTCGGTATTGGGCCCTTGCAAGATCGATGGCGATTTTCCGATGACTTCTTCAGGTTCGTAGCCGGTCATTAGGGTAAACGCCGGGTTGGCATAGACGATTGGATAACCTGGCCCCGCTTCCGTTATGAGGATCGAGTTGTAAGACTCTTCCATGGACGCTTCCAGCAGTCGCTTCATAATGTATCGATAGCTTTCGTCTTTTTCGAAAATGTCAAAGATGTCTTTCTCATCTTTCATTGCATTACCTCCTTAGTTGGTCATATTTACCGTAACATAATGTTAAGAAGATTGTCTGCAACCGTTGCGGTCGAGCAGGAGATTGCATGTGCCATGCTGGTATCGATGATTTGGCTTCTGGTCATTGCGCCAACAGCATAAACGGTTGACCCGAAGTCCGGCAACACCACTCGGTGAGTCTGGGGATCAATTCGAATCGTGGCGTATCGGCCCTTGTCAGGTGCGGGATATCGGTCTTCTGTGGCTCTGTGTTGTTGCAAATCAGCCGGTCGATCGGCTGAATCCTTTAGGCGTTGTGCGCTTATTGACGCCGATAAGTGTCGTGCCAGTGCTGAGGTGTCTGTGGTCAGGGATTTTGGCTGGCCACGCGCATTTACCACGTAGCGATAGTTGTCCACCCTTTTATTACCGTGTCGGTCTGTGTAATCGAAGCAATAGCGATCTTGGTCGTCTTCTCTGTAGAAACGATAGCGTTTGCCGAGCCGGACAATGCTGACCAAACCGGCCTTCAGCAGGGCGAGGAGTTTTGCGGCGTTTATGCGGGGCTGAGTGGCGGCGTGCGTGAAGAAGGTCGACGTGTAGTCGCGATCAAAGCGTTTGCGGTCCTGATCCGTCAACCTCAGGTACCACTCCCGGATGTATGGAAATGTCTTCTGCAACACCGTCTGCCAGAGCACTTCCCCCTGTGGACCATCGCCGATTTCAGCCTCTTTTAGGTAATGGTTCAACTCGTCCACAGGTTGGCCGGCCTGTTCCAACACATTCACCCAATCGAAGGGTCGGCCGTAGATCATTTCAAGTTCAGAATTCAGCAGTTCGAAAGTGGCACTCAGGGATATGCGGCCATTATTTTGGCTGCGGAATTTTTCTATTGTCAAAGGATTTATAAACTTGTTCACATAAGCGCCCACCTTTCCCCGGACTTTTGGCAATAGACCGCTGCGCGAATATAGTGTGATTCTTCTTGGCGTACTAGACGGGATATAGCTAAGCCTGCCACTTGAATCACTAACAAAACGACCGTCGGATGTCAGGGTCAAGACGGTCTCGATAGCACTGAGGCTGGTGCCGATCACGGCAAGTTCAGCCCCTGGCGGGATGCGTTCCAAAAGCTTTTTCGCCGGCCAGGGCGAGTCGAAATAGTTTTTCTGACGGCTGTCAGGAAACCAGTGCCCGGTCGCCAGAAGGACGGCATCAGCAAACATTTCAACCCGACCTCCAGACTGGGGGCGATTGATGTTCATTCGAGCCATTCCGCCGACCATCCTTACGTCGGTGATTTCGTGGTGAGGGTAGAGTTTCACCGCGATTCCAAGCCTGCGAGCAGCCTTTACGGCCTGATGAAATCGCGCTTGCAAATAAGCGCCCATGAAAGCCCTTGGATAGTGATTGCAAGGACCGTAAGCGTGAGCCGACTCAAAAACGTCTGCCGGGAAATCGTCAAAACGGAATCTGAGCCGGTCGAGGTTTCGGTCAATCCATGCTTGAAAGTCGCCGGGGCGGTCTGCATACACCCCCATATCGGCGGCGCACATGTTGGTAATGTGAAACGGCAGCAGATATTTAGGGTTGTGAGGAAACCCTGGCCCAAATTCGTCTGTTTTCTCGAAAATTGATAGCAAGATGACGCTTGGATCCAGCTTGCCCGCGCTAACCAGGATAGCGGCTTTTTCGACAAACTGGCAAAGCATCGACGTCGCGGTGAGTCCCCCGCCAACAATTGCAAATTTAAAAAGTCTATCCAAGAACCCTTCTTGTGTTAGCGGTATCATCAACAAACAAGGAACTGCCAACCCGACTCCAAGGCTATTCCTCCAGGCCGAGGATCAGGTAGTCGGCATCCTCCTTCGAGACGCTTGCGGGTGTCCAGCGACCCTTAACGGCGGGTTGAATCACCACCTGTTCGATATCGGCATTCTCTCGCGCGGCCTGCTCGGGTGCGGCTTTCTTCCAGGCGTGGATCATGCCGCAAAGAACGACAACCGTGCGCTCGGGATGGACTTTGAGATACTCCAAGGCATAGATGGCCATGGCGGTGTCCCAAACGAGTTGGGCCTCACAGAAACGGCGAAAGCCCGTTTCCGAGCCGTGACTACCCAGTACTCGGCGTAGGAATTCCTCGTATTCCCGGTCCACGCGACACACGATGGGGGGCAGCTTGCCGATCTCCTCGGACGTCAGGGACTCGAAGCCTGTTCGGGCCACCTTGCGGGTAATGCTTCGCGGCACGTTCAGGCCGATCATAGGGATATTTCGTTCCCGGCAGTACATGAAAATGTCCCGATACAGAGGCCAGTCCTGGCCCCAATTGCGGGCAAAGGCCCGACGCATCTCCTCCTCGCTCAACGCTTTGGCAACCCAGGCGTCGAGGATGCTCTGCTCGATGTGTTGAAACATCTCCAGACCGACGGCCAGGGGGCGTTGGCGTTTGTCCAGGCGCTGGATAACAGCCAGCTGAGCGGCGTGGTGGGCCGCATTGTCGTGGAATTCTCCGACGTAGACAATGCCCGGTGATGGGAACTTCCCGGCGGCTTGTTCCAGGCTGATTTCGGTTTTGCCGGTGACGTCCCAGAGAGTCATGTCAGCGGCCTGCAGCATCGTGCCTGGTATGAACAGGGATAAAAACAGCAACGTTTGAACACCAAAGCGCATGATCATGAGCCTTTCTCCAGATCAACGACAAGGGGTGATCCGGACGCCTTGCCGACGCCCTTGCCGGTGTTGACGCCGCCCTTGAAGGACAGCCGGCCGTAGCGGCCGTAGTGGGTAATTTTGCGGGCCGTGCGCAACACCGTCTCGCCGTCGGTACCGGCCACGGGAAGGAACACGGCCACCAGCCTCTGATTTTTTTTAAAGACTGCAAACATGGTGTCGGCATTGCGGCTGGAGATGTCCTCTCCCACCTGGTAAGCCCTGGCCGAGAGCACTATCGCATCGCCCAATTCCGACAACATGGCCCGACCCTTCTCCCGTTTGGGCATACCGAAGAAGAGTACATTTTTGCCGGCGGTATCCTCGGTAGCGAATCTGCGCTCACTCCAGATTTGCGTGCCACCGTGGTTGAGTCCCGTCAGCAGTCCCCGGAAAATCTCAGCCCAGGGCTCAGGGCTATCTTCGGCGATCACGGCGGCGAGAGCGCTGGCGCCCTTTACCGCGTTGACGGTGGCCGGAATTTCCTCAGGGTAGAGAAGGCGAAACAGATCGAAGTCGGGGTCGGCGGCTATGGTTCGGGGCGCCTCGGGCATCCGGATGTTGAATTCCGCGGCGGCATCATCCAGGTGAACCATGTCCCTCTGGCTGACCGTGCTACCGGTCACCGCCACCGGCACGCGGACGTTGAAGCGGGGATATTTCTGAGTGAGTACACCCTGAACCTGCAGACGGTTTTCCCCTGAAACAATCTGGGTTTTGCCTATGGCCAATTGCAGGGCGCCCGGGCGGGTGATCCACTGATCGTGGAACCTGCGCACCTCATCTTGACGCAAACCGCCGTGCTCGGCAAACGCATCCATGAAGTGGCCCCAGTTGGTTCGCTTGTAGAGCCGCTGGGCATAAATATCGCGTAACGCAGCCCAGAAAGCCGCATCGCCGATTCGCAGGCGCATCATATGAAAGACGAACATGGCCTTTCCGTAGCCGATGGCCTGGCTGGCAGGGCTGACGCGGCTGCGGAAGGATGACAGAGGAAAATCCTGTGCGCCTGCGGCGAGCAGCGCGTACTTTTCGAGTGTGCGCAGGCGATAACCCCGGGCCTCCTCGAAGGACTGCTCCTCCTTGGAAAGGTAATCGGCCACGTATGTGGTCAGCCCCTCGCACCAATTGCCCCCGGAAGCATCCACAAACACGCCGTTGCCCCACCAGCAGTGGGCCACCTCGTGTCTGAGACTGGTATCGGGAATGAAGGGCAGTCTCAACACGCGGCTGCCAAGCAGCGTAAACGAAGGGAAACCGTATCCGGTGGGGAAGAAATTTTCTACCACGGCGAATTTTTCAAATGGATAGGGCCCGTGAAGTTCTTCATAGCGACCGATGTGACGCTGCACGGCATCCAGATAACGGATTGAAAGCGAGGCATTGTCCGGTAAGAAGTAGGTGGCGATGCGCACCTGGTCATGCATGCGTTCGTTGACCACGTAGCGCCCTGCAAACATGGCCAGCGGCCCCGATGGACGAGCCACCGACCAGATCGAAAGGCTTCTGTCGGCGTCATCGGTGTGGGTTTCGAGCCTGCCTTCCATCACTGCATAGATGCCCTTGGGCGCGGTCACCGATACCCGAAAGGTCTCGGGGACATCTTCCACGATCAATGGATACCAGCCGCTGCCGGCCAGGAAGAAGGCGGCGTCCCGGGTGATGGTGCCCATGACACCCTGGCCAGGGTTGTCCATGGAAAACGGCTGGGCCTCAAAGGGGTCGTCGAAAACACCCTCGTAGCGCAGGGTCACGGTATTCGAAGATGGATCCGCCGCCTCTATTTTCAGATGCAGCACGCCATCCTTGGACGTGTGCGCGGCGCCCTCCACGGCGAGGATGCGCACATCCGGTCGAAAGGCCACGCGAAGGCGCGACACCCCCCGGGGGAGACGGATGGTGTCGATGCCGCGCAGGGTTTTGGCATCGTGAAGGATTTCCACCTCAAGCTCGTGGTGGATGGTCCGCTGGGTTGCCGAAGCGAAGGCCGCAGAAAAAAGGATCCACACTCCTGCCAGGGCAACGATGAAAATGGGGCGCAGGCCGCGCAGTGGACGGGTGTGTCGAAAATCGGATATCAACATGGCCATAGTTTACGCCAAACCGCGAAATTTGCAATGTGTATAATCGTGATTGCTGCGTTTGCTGCAATATCCAGGTTAGATCTGTTGTTTTCAGAGTTAAGGCTTAAAATTCCAAGTTTTTTCATATCCCAGCCAAACACCGCCAATAACCCCTTCAAGTGGCGATCATGCATAATGCCTTTGTGACCTGTCAACCTTGTTTCCACGTAAACAATTAAATTAACCATTCGAGGCGGTTATCTCCCAGATCATCCCGTCAAATGGTTGGCCCGCCCTATAACCGCCTCGAATGGTTAATTTAATTGTT
>JAAUYD010195530.1_pt1 | contig 11977 bp, 13 predicted proteins | sample 7278101 | NCBI WGS metagenome assembly JAAUYD01 (sample SAMN14350128, study PRJNA611818) | marine sediment metagenome | isolation source: surface marine sediment (0.6m) | place: French Polynesia: Moorea | collected 2018-08 | reverse complement strand
TAGAGATCTGGTATGAAAAACATCTAAGATAATCAAAAAGATTAAGTTAATAGAAAAAAAATATTAATATTGATTATAGTTCTGATGAAGAAAGCTTTATTGATTAAAAATTTAAATAATATAAATAAGAAAAAAATCTGGACAAGAAAGATTGTTCAGACCTCATACTTTGCACCAGAGCGATCGCCAACAATTATCTCCACCAATAAGTATTTACAACTAAAATCCTGACTTATATAAAGTCCAGGATGTATAAATAACTTTTAAGTCAAATAATATATTTTAATAGTGACAACCAGTAACAGTTGTGAATAAAAAACTTTTAAGGTAACTGTTCAAGGGGACAAAACAGTTGTATTGGGAGAGTGAGATAATTGGACTTCAAGAGATAAGATTTTAAAAGCATCAATAGTCTTGAAAACGAGTCGATCGCTTAAATTTTGTTGTTGATAATCTTGGAGAAAAGTTTCAAATAAGTTGAGATAATTGTAAAGTTTTTCAATCCAGTACTTTTCTTGAGGTTGACGTTTACGCAGATGCAAAAAACTGACAATTTTCTGAATTAAGATCAGGAGATGTCTTGCAGTATTTAATTCGATGGGAGTAGTTTGAGAGTCAAGTTGATTTTGATTTTTAAGACTTAAGATTCTGACGTGTGCGGGGAGGTCGAGTAGCATCGAGTCCGTATGATTAGATAAAATAAGGGGGTAAAATTCCTTAATCTCCCTAGCGAGATAATCATCGAGTCTTCTGCCAATATTAGACATAAATAAGAGTTTGTGATGGTATGGTAATCATACCAGTGGCTGTAAATGGAAAGATCTCACCCTAGACAAATAGAGATGTAATTAAAGAAGACAAAGGGCGAGGTTGTCTTTTTTCAATTCAGATAAATATTGTTTTAAATCCGATGCGGCACGGAGATCGAAACCATTATAACTATCGGTAACAATAACATGAGTATGAGGTGGATAATAGTCTCTAGAATCATCAATGGCCAGCCAAGAATCATCAGATGCGTTATGAAGTCGTAAGAATTCAACAACCTCTTGATAGCGGAAGTATTGGGATGGCTCAGTAGTGTCGGTATCTAATAAAGGAGTAAATCCCACGACACGACTGGCAATGGTCGGGGAAAAAAAGTTACGAACCACTTCTAATGGAAACAGGTCACGCCAGGAGGAGGAAATTCCCACTCTTAGATCTGGATATTGTTGTAAAACATCTTCAAATAGCTGCAAACAAACGGGGTCAAATTTTAAAAAATATTCAGTGTGAATTGAATTTTCAAATTTCTTTTCAGGAACGAGAACTCCGTCGATATCGAGAAAAACCCACATGGCCATCAAATATTAATTTTTAATTAAATTTATTTCTATCAACATATTAAGTTAAGTTAATAAAACTTTTCAGTGATCTGATGTAGGGGAGTTGGAAAAATTGTTAAAGTTGCTTTAAAGTTGAAATTCACCTTCCGCACGTCAAAATGTAATATATGAAGATTACCCGATCGGGGCTATTTGACGAACTGCTTGCAGCAGCGCTTGCGCTCCCGCATTTTACTCAGTTGGCGATTCCTTTGGGATCCGCGTAGCGGTGCGCCAAAGTTTTAGAATCTCAGATGAAGAAGACAAGATAATTAAAGCATATTGTCAGTCTCTAGAAAAGACAGAAAATCAAGTAGTTAGAGAATTAATAGCAAAACTTAAAAATAAGAAGGCATCCAAAGGTGCTGTCTAGTTTTCATACCACGGGTAAACCACGTGGGCTTTCAACTGAGTCGATGACTGTAAGTTTTAAGTCGTTATTTTTAATCTAATATTAAAACAAATTATTTAGGCAAGAAGTGTATTATACAATCGTGTTTCTTACATTATTGCGATAGATATTCTTCTTTGTTGACATGAAAAACTTCATCATATCGACTTTAGCCATAACCACTTTAGCAGTAGTTCCTCTTTCTGCATCAGCACAGATAAATCGAAATCGAACCGAGCCAAACTACGAAAACTCTAAGGTTATGACGATTTCTCCGGTCGAACTCAATCGAGCCAAAAATTGGGCGCGTCAAGCTGCAGAAGAAGCTAATGGCGGTCTGAGCCAATATCGCGCCGAACAAATGATGCACCGAACTTTGACTCCATCTGAATACACAAATAATGGCGACGGCAGTCTCACATTTAATTTTACGGGGAGAACTCCTTACTCTTCTACTTATACGATCGAGAGTGTAGTTACAGTAGACCTCAATAATAATGAAGTCACTGTAGATTACAACGGTCCAATTCGTTAAGGCAAAATATTTGCACTCGTTATCTTGTGGATCGTATCAGTCCGCATGGGGATTGCCCCTATCTTCATAATTTGCTCCTGTCCTTCCGTAGAAAGAAGCAAGTTGGCATAGGCTTTCCCCGCTTCTTCTTCGATATCTCCATTTTGTTTGATAATGAGGAATAAAGTGCGGGTTAGTGGATAATCCTTGTTCTTAAATATATATTTGACATTGCTAGCTAATTGTTCCTCAAATAGAACTCTCATACAACACTAAGAATAGAATCGAAATTTTCTTCAGATTTTCTTTATATTATTGGTGTATGCTGTAAACAGTTGATAAATTAGAGATGACATAAAAAACAATGAATCCCTACACTTTACGACAACTGTGGTCTTTAATTGAAGACACTCAAACTATTACTTTACTGGATCTTAGCGATATCGATTTGGTCGTGTACTTACTTACACAAATGGAAAATAGGCAGCCACTTAGCTTACAAGAAGTAGATCTAGTTAGCAATTACATTCACTCTAAAATATCATTAATTCGCGACCTAGCAGATGTACGCTCTTAGCAGCAAATTTTATCTTATTCCTATCAAGGGTAAAAAATAGAACTAAAAAAGTCAAATATTGGGGATTTATCGCTTTTATCTCTATTTTATCTTCGTTGGCAATGAAAAAAATCTTAATTACGGGTGCTAGCGGCTTTCTAGGCTGGAATATTTGCCACCTAGCTAGACAGGAATGGGAGGTTTATGGGACTTATTTTTCTCATCAAGTAAAAATTCCTGGTACTAAGACTGTCAAAGTTGACTTGAGAGATTTTCAGACACTAAAGCAAATTTTCAACGATATTAAACCGGTCGCAGTTATTCATAGTGCGGCTCAATCTAAACCTAATTGGTGTCAACAAAATCGAGAGGAAGCATATCCGATTAATGTAACCACTACGATCGATCTAGCTGGTTTATGTGTCGATCGCTCCATACCCTTTGCATTTACTTCTACCGATTTAGTTTTTGACGGTTTAAATCCTCCTTATAAAGAGACAGATCCGGTGTGTCCGATTAATTATTACGGAGAACAAAAAGCGATCGCAGAACAAAAAATACTGGAACTTTATCCTCAAAGTGCTATTTGTCGAATGCCTTTAATGTTTGGAATAGCATCGCCAACTAATAACAGTTTTATACAGCCAATGCTCGAAGCACTTAGAAAAGGACGAGAATTACGTTTATTCACTGACGAATTTAGAACTCCTGTCAGCGCTTCAACTGCTGCAGCAGGACTTTTATTAGCACTAGAAAAAGTTAATGGATTACTACATCTTGGTGGTAAAGAGCGAATTTCTCGCTATCAGTTTGGTTGTCTGCTTGCAGAAGTACTGCAACTACCTCAAGACCAACTCAAACAATGTCAACAAAAAGATGTTGAAATGGTTGCTCCTCGCTCTCCTGATGTTTGTTTAGATAGTTCCAAAGCTTTTGCTTTAGGATATCAACCTTTGTCTCTACAAAAAGAATTAGAAACTCTACAGCAAGAGATTTAAATTGTTCGAGCAGGTGTTACGATCTCGGTTTTTATGAACTTAAATTAAAATAATTATCGAATTATTTATATAAGTAAAAATATTTGTATAAGCGTGGCGTTTCTTAAAGAAAATCGAGGGAATAAATTACAAGATATTTAGTGAGTCCATACTTCAATTGTAGTCCTTTTTAGAATTAAATTGAGTCGAGAATTGTCGATCGAGTTTGAGTTTCGATTCAATTGTCTTTTGAGAGCGTTCTGAGCTAGGAGCTATAAGATTATGACTAGCTTTATTCAACGTCGCCGCGAACTAGGTTTTTTCGAGCTGTGGGAAAACTTTTGCCAATGGGTAATCAGCACTGATAATCGCATCTATATAGGCTGGTTTGGCTTGCTAATGATTCCTACACTCATCGCTGCTACTGTATGTTTCGTCATTGCTTTTATCACCGCACCTCCAGTAGACTTAGATGGCATTCGCGAACCAGTCTTGGGTTCCCTAATGAGTGGTAATAATATTATTACCGCTGCTGTCGTTCCCACTTCTGCAGCTACCGGCTTGCATTTCTACCCTATTTGGGATGCTGCGTCAGTCGATGAATGGCTTTATAATGGCGGGCCATACCAATTAATTATTTTCCATTTCCTGATAGGCATTTGGTGCTATCTAGGTCGTCTGTGGGAACTGAGCTATCGTTTAGGAATGCGTCCTTGGATTTCCGTAGCTTTCTCAGCACCAGCCGCCGCAGCTACTGCTGTATTCTTAATTTATCCGATCGGTCAAGGTAGCTTTTCCGAAGGAATGCCTTTGGGAATTAGCGGTACTTTCCACTTTATGATGGCTGTCCAAGCACATCACAATATTTTGATGCATCCATTACACATGTTAGGAGTTGCTGGTATATTTGTGGGAGCTTTGTTAGCTAGTTTGCACGGATCTTTGGTAACTTCGAGTTTGATTGAAGAAACCAGTAACAAAGAATCTATAAACGATGCTTACAAGTTCGGTCAACAAGAAGTAACCTATAATTTGTTAGCTGGACACTGGGGATATTTTGGTCGTCTTCTCTTCCCCAGTCTCGGTATGCGCAACAGCCGTTCAATTCATTTCATACTAGCCGCACTGCCAGTTATAGGTATTTGGTGTGCTTCTCTTGGCATTGGGGTAATGGCATTTAATCTCAACGGGTTCAACTTCAACCACTCCATCCTCGACAGTCAAGGGGAAGTAATTCGCAGCGATGCGGATCTGATTAACCGCGCTAACTTAGGTCTGCAAGCAATGCACTCGCCTAATGCTCACCACTTCCCATTAATTTTGGCAGGAGGCGAACCTATTCCCGTTAGTTAAGTTATGCTTTTTGACTAAAACAGTTAATAGCTCTTTTTCTTAAGAGAGAGAGCTATTATTAGTTGATGGCGATCGTCGCGGGGGCACAATGAAAGCAAATCTCGTTAATTTGTTTATCTATCCCATTAAATCTTTAGATCGAGTCAGAGTTGAAGAAGCTACTATTCTTGAAAGTGGAGCGCTAAAACACGATCGAGAGTGGGCGATTTTTGACGATCGAGGAAACTTCGTCAACGGCAAGCGTAACGCTAAAGTACATTTACTTCGCACAAAATTCGACGATCGATTTTCACTAATTTCTATACAAATTCAGGGGAGCGATCGATCTGTTACTTTTCATATCGAAGAAGAGCGAAACGATCTCGAAAAGTGGTTGAGCGATTATTTTGGTTTTCCGGTCAAATTGGTGCAAAATGCGATCGCTGGCTTCCCAGATGATACCAAAGCTTCAGGCCCTACCATAATTAGTACCGCCACAATTAATGAAATTGCTTCTTGGTTTCAGCTAGATGCTGAAGAAATACGAATCCGCTTGCGAGCTAATTTAGAGATAGATGGAGTGCCAGCATTTTGGGAAGATAGATTATTTGCTGCATCTCAACAGTGCGTTCAGTTTAAAGTAGGAGAGATTATTTTTGAAGGGATACATCCCTGTCAGCGTTGCGTGGTTCCCACCAGAGATTCTCAGACAGGAAAAGCAACAGCCAATTTCCAGAAAATCTTTTTAGATCGGCGAAAAAACACTTTACCTTCTTGGACAACTAAAGATCGTTTCAATCACTTCTACAGAGTGAGCGTAAATACAAATGTGCCTCCACAACAAAGTGGGAACATTTTACGTATAGGAGATGAAATAGAAATTATCGGTGTAAAATCGAATTGAAATGGCACGCAACTGTGCCGAGTTGCCCTAACCCACGCTTAAAAGACGTGGGTTTGCGGGTTGCCCGTGTTAGCTGTCAAATTTGACAAACAGCAAACAACAATGTCGATCGCAGAAAATATGTATATCAGGGAAGCAAAGACCGAGGAAGATTCTCTCATCGCCGAACATTTTTATCAAATGTGGCTAGATATTGGCTTTCCTGAAGATTCTATTGACTCCAACTGGCTGAATATTACTCTTGAATATATAGACTATGCGCGCCAAAAACTTTACTATCAAGCTTATGTCGCACAAGTAGACTCTAAAATAGTCGGTTCTGGGAGTTGTCAACTATTTGCCGGTCTTTATCCTCTTATCCTTGAAGAAAAATACCGCAAATACGGATATATCTGGGGGATTTATGTAGAAAAAGCTTTTCGCGCTCGCGGAATTGGCAAAAAACTAACAGCTCAAACAATAGACTATCTCAAATCCCTGGGCTGTACTAGAGCCATTCTAAACGCTTCGCCACAAGGAAAACCCGTATACGATCGCCTCGGGTTCCTCACCAGCAACCAAATGCACTTAGATTTATCTTAACATGTCAACTCCTCCTATTCAATGGTATCCAGGTCATATTGCCAAAGCAGAAAGGCAACTCAAAGAACAACTCAAAAACGTAGATGTGGTATTGGAAGTGATTGATGCCAGAATTCCTTTGGCTTCTCAGCATCCAGAAGTACCAAATTGGATCGGAGAGAAACCGAGAGTATTAGTCTTTAACCGCGTAGATATGATTCCTGCTTCAGTTTGTCAGCAGTGGTTGGGATGGTTTAAAGCGCAGGGAGAGATGCCTTACGTTACTAATGCCAAACAAGGTAAAGGGATTAAAGCAATAAGTAAAGCCGCGCAAGAAGCGGGGACCCAAATGAATAAGCGCAGGATCGATCGCGGTATGCGTCCTCGTCCCGTTCGTGCTGTTGTCATGGGCTTTCCTAATGTGGGTAAATCGGCTCTGATTAATCGTTTGGTGGGTCGTAAAGCAGTGGTAAGTGCCCGTCGTGCGGGGGTAACTAAGCGACTAAAATGGGTGCGCATTTCCCCTACTATTGAGTTGCTAGATGCTCCTGGGGTAATTCCTGGCAAATTAGAAAATCAAAAAAATGCAGTGAAATTGGCTATTTGTGAAGATATTGGCGAAGCTGCATACGACAATCAAAAGGTAGCAGGGGTTTTAGTAGATTTGCTAGTGGAGTTGGCTTACGATCGCATACTTCAGTCGCGCTATGACCTCGATCCTATTTCTATAACTGGGGAAGAATACGTACATACTTTGGGAAATAAAACTTATAAAGGGGATGTCGAACGTGCTGCCTGTCAGCTGCTCAATGATTTTCGCAAAGGATTAATGGGTGCGATACCTTTAGAATTTCCACCTGCTTAGCTGTTGGTTAGTGGTTAGTTGTCTCCCCCTCTCTCCCCCTCTCCCCACACTCCTCAAATGTCACGATCCCCTGACATTAAGATCCCGAAGTGCTTATAAACTCGTTATTCTGCGTAAAATCAACTATTAAAACCCTTGACCCAAATAGGAATATTGCTGTTACATAAACATATAAATCGATCCCAAGCGATCCCAAAAATAAAACATTAGTTCGCTGTATTTTAGCGATCGAGTTTATTGACTTTGTATTGCAATACAGAGAAAAAGGAGCCCTGAGGTGAGATCGATCGAAACGGGTAAATCCTGGCGGATCTCAATGAGATCGAAGCTGTATAAACGGTTAACCGAATAGCAGCAATAGAAACCCAAATTAAAAATAGACCATAAAATTAACTAATTTTTCAATTCTGCCAGGATCTATTTGCGGTGGAAATAACTCGGAGACCAGAGTAATGGCAAAAGAACGCCCACCCTTAGAAGAAATGACCTTACGGCAACTGCGAAAAGTTGCCAGCGAACTAGGTATATCTCGCTATAGCCGGATGCGCAAAGCGCAATTATTAGCGGCAGTACAAAAAGCACAAAGAGAAAAACTCTCTCGAAGTCAATCTCTAAATCAGGAGGAGCAACAAGTGGAAGCAGCAAAATTTGAACTCGGTCAAGAAGATCGTACTGGCGGACCTTTAGCATCTGTTGATGAAGATCTCGGGGAACTCCCTGGAGGTTATGGGGAAAGCAGAATTGTTTTATTACCCCGCGATCCTCAATGGGCGTATTCTTATTGGGATATTCCTAACGAACATAAAGAAGAATTACGCCGTCAAGGAGGACAACAGCTAGCTGTCAGACTGTACGACGCTACCGACATCAACTTAGAATATCAAGCACCCCATAACGTACAAGAATATCTTTGCGACGAACTAGCAAGAGAATGGTATCTACCCGTTCCCGTGAGCGATCGCGATTACGTAGTAGAAATTGGCTATCGCTGTGCTGACGGTCGCTGGCTTGGTCTAGCCCGTTCAGCCCCAGTGCGTGTTCCTCCCGTCTATCCCTCTGACTGGGTTGAAGAAAATTTCATTACTGTTGGTTGGGAACAAGATTTGCGAGGCAAAACAGTTTACGAACTCGTTCCACCCAGCAAGAAAGTTGCAGCAGCGAAGACCAGCCCTATCTACGAAGAAATCTTCGATATGGCTCAATCTGCAGAAGCTCAAAGACTTGCTGGTTCTGTATTCGGTTCCATGCAACACGTAGCTGGTTCCGTACCTGCTTCACTTTACGGTCAGCAAGCAATCAGTTCCTACGTCTTCCCTTCTGGTATAGGTATGTGGTCTGGTATAGGAATGTCTGGTGTTGGCTTCTCAGCCTCCGTACCAGCTGTTCGTCCCCGCAAGTTCTGGTTAGTTGCCGATGCTGAGCTAATTGTTTACGGTGCAACCGAACCTGACGCTACCGTTACTATTGGCGGTCGCGAGATTCAACTAGAGCCTGACGGTACTTTCCGCTTCCAGATGTCCTTCCAGGATGGATTAATTGACTATCCGATCGTTGCTGTAGCTTCCGACGGAGAACAAACTCGCTCGATTCACATGAAATTTAACCGCGAGACACCATCCCGCAATACTAACACCAAGGAAGAAGCAAAAGAAGAATGGTTCGTGTAACTCGCAATTAATTACACTTTCCCCGATGTAAAGACGTTCCGTGGAACGTCTTTACAATTGTTTGGGGTTTTTTTGTTATCCTTCGGGGAGGCTTTTTTCTCTTATACCAAATTGATAAATTATTGCTACATATCTTTCTCCCCACACTCCCCACACTCCCTTTCAAAATCATTTGTAGCAAACATAAAAGAAATTGGTATTACCCGTTCCCTTTTCCCTGTTCCCTCTTTATTAACAGTTGTCAGTTAACCGCCAATACCCAATTGTCCTGCGAGGCTAGGACTCAAAGGAATGAGAGTAGCAAGCATCAAAAATAGTGCTAATAAACCCCAGGCTGCCCTAGTATCGTCTGGTTCAGTAAGTTCGTTGAGGCAAGGACGTTCTAAATCTCTTTGCACGAAGAGAATCAAAAGAGCCCAATAAAGAGGAATTGGATTAGCTGGATTAATGATACAGACGATACCCAATACGGCTAAACTAGCAATTGTGGTGCGCCTAGCTGTTTTGCGCCCGTAAATAGCTTGTACGATCCTGCCTCCATCTAACTGTCCTGCGGGGAGCAAATTCAAGGCTGTAATTACTAAACCCAACCAACCGATAATAGTTAAAAGGTTTAGATCGACTAGAGTGTTAGTCATCTGGGAACCCAAAACAACTTTAGCTAAACTCCCTACTAAAATAGAGCTTTGAAAAAATTTGGTCGGTACCTCAAATTGACTTCCTGGATGAGAAAGAATCAATCCAGCAACTAGCATAAATAACGAGACAATACCGCCAAGAGCTGGACCTGCTAAAGCTACGTCAAAAAGTGCCTGTCGCTTAGGAATCACAGACTCAAATTTAGTAATTGCTCCAAAGGATCCAATCTGAAAACTGGGTATGAGAAAAGGAATGCTCAAACGCAGATCGTAATTTTGAGCTTGCCAACGATGACCGATTTCGTGGGCTGCTAGCACCACCCACAGCCCCAAACTCAAGGGAATAGCTTCTTGATATCTACCCAGATTGTTAAACAGATCGAAGTTTAGCAGCAAGCCTGCTGTTTCTAGGGTGGTAGCGATGGTTGTCACTAAAAGAACTAGAGCTAAATTTTTTTGTGCCAGGGTTAAAGGTTGAGGGTCGTTGCTAGAAGGAAGAACAATGACAACTGGTTTTCCTTCAGGGCTTTCGACTAAAAACAGGCGATATTTGTCCCCTAATGCTTTTTTTAAGTTCTGGGAAAGTTTAGAGTAGGCAATTTCTGGTTCTCCTCGCAGATTTCCCCTAAAAATTGCTCCTTCTTGATAGGAAATAGTTTCAGTGGCAAAAAAAGTATCGACACCAAAAATATTTTTGATAATTTTGAGGTCTTCTTCTTCAATGGGAAGTATTTCGGGTGTCAGGTTGGATTTGTCTGCCAGAAAAGTTTCAGTAGTTCGATCGGATTGGGTCTCTGAAACTTCAGCTTTTTCCAAATTAGTTGATTCTTGTCGCTCCTTAATTTTTTCGGCAGTACGTTGGCGCAAAAGAGCATCTAGACCTTCAGCTCGCAGGCGATTGCCGATAATAATGTAACCGGCTGTTGAGGTGACTAGCAGAAGAAGAATTAAGGCGATATTGAGATAAATTCCTAGAGCGAAGCAGGCAAAGAAAACTAGCCAAGGAGCCATCAGGAAAAGAGATTGCAACCAGGCTAAAATTCCTGGTTTTCCGTATTCTTTGGCTCGATTGTAGCTCCAACCTACAATACCTATAGCGACTAGAAGAATTAGCAATATTGCTGTATTCTCTGATGGATTAAACATTTTTATTAGTTGAGTTATTTTTTATCTAGGGTAGATTGATTTTCTAGTGCAGCGCGCAGATTGCCTTGATGTTTTTGGAGAAGGCTGCGGGCTGCTGAGGCATGTAATCCCTTCCAGTGCATCAGTAAAGCTAGTTTGACCTGTCGATCGCTGCTCTCTAATAAAACCTTTGCTCTTTCCCGATCGAGATCGGTAAGATCTTCTATAATCCGCAAAGCGCGATCGGTAAGTTTGCGATTGGTAACCGCAACGTCTACCATGCGATTGCCGTAAACTTTGCCCAAGCGCACCATGACCCCAGTCGAGAGGATATTTAATGCCATTTTAGTCGCTGTTCCGGCTTTGAGTCTGGTGGAACCTGCTAAAATTTCTGGTCCAGTTACCAAGCGTATATCTACGTCTGCTTCTATTTGAACTTGTTCGGTGGGGACGCAGCTTATGAAAATGCTAGTAGCTTTTCGCTCTCGCGCTGCTTCTATTGCTCCTCGTACGAAGGGAGTGGTCCCTCCTGCACTAATACCGACAACTACGTCTAACTGGGAAACTTTCGCCCGCGCGATCGCCTTGGCTCCATCTTCTTTTTTATCTTCTAAGTTTTCCGAACTCTTAACCAATGCTTCAAATCCCCCCGCAATTATACCCTGTACCATTTCAGTAGGAGTACAAAAGGTGGGGGGACATTCAGCCGCATCTAAAACTCCTAAGCGTCCGCTAGTACCCGCACCAACGTAAAATAATCTGCCACCTTTGCTGAGGGCTGAGCTAGAGATGTCGATCGCTTTGGCTAAATCCGATCGCGCTTTGGCTATGGCTTCTATGGTTTTAATGTCTTCTCGATTGAATAGGTCTACTAATTCTACAGAGGAGAGCCTGTCTAGATCTTGGCTGTTTGAGTTGATTTGCTCTGTCAGTAGATAACCTCTTTGCTCTAGGTAATTCATTTCTACAACAGCCCTTCAAGCCGACGGCGAATTTTTTCTAACTCTTCATTTGACATCTGGGACTCTGTTTCTTGTGGCTCTGGCTCTTGTGGCTCTGGCTCTTGTGACTCTGGCTCTT
>JAAUYD010012257.1_pt1 | contig 11980 bp, 2 predicted proteins | sample 7278101 | NCBI WGS metagenome assembly JAAUYD01 (sample SAMN14350128, study PRJNA611818) | marine sediment metagenome | isolation source: surface marine sediment (0.6m) | place: French Polynesia: Moorea | collected 2018-08 | reverse complement strand
TCCCGCATCGGGGTCATTCCCTCTTTGATGTTGAAATCGAACTCCCTGAGGCGCATGATGGTTTCCTCACTCGTCGCAATGCCGATATACGTCTTCCGTACGATGGGTCCCCCGCAACACTGGTTGCGAACTTGGGTGAAATAGATGTTCCAGCGCGGGGACTGCTGGTTGACGTTTTCAATCATGGCATCGTACAGGCGCTCCGTGACCAGCTTCATGCTCTCATCTTTGAACATACCTGGCCACGCGAATACGACCGCCTTAGTACCGCGCCCTCTTGCGATGGAGAGCGATTCAGCGACCTTATTCCAGTCGTCGTTCGGTGAGAAACCCAATTCGAACCACATCCAATCGAAACTGTCTTCGGACGTTTTGAATGTATTCAACACCTTGCGAAGCATCGGCGTGTTGAAGTGTTCAGAGAACGTCTGGTTGGTTACTGCGGCCGTAGATTTACTTCCTGGCGCGCATGCGTGGTGCATCGCCTTGTCGACAACAGTAGAACCGTACGTGCTGACCAGCAATGTCCGCGCTCCGTCGCACACCTCGGCGATGGGGCTCCTGGTCGCAACGACGTTGTTCCTGAGATCTACGTTCTGGTAGTTGCTGATCTTTGGAGGGATCTGCACTGCCGGGACGCGATTCGTGAACGTACTATTTCGTGCCGTCTGGAAGTAAAGGGACAATCCCTGTACCATATCGGTCGGCAGATGGGGAGCAGTCGTTTCCAGAAATTGACTGATCCTTGCCTTGTTTGGATGGGTTTCCTTGGCAAAGACCGTCCATTCGGCGGCCTCGTCACGGCCCTGGGGGTTCTCCTGTGGTTGTTCTCCTTTGAAACTGACTTTCTTGGTGACGGGGCTCCCCTTCCGTTGATCGGGGGATCTCTCCGTCCGGTCGTCCTCCGTCCGTTGATCAGGAGGGTCTTCTAGCTCCATCTCTCCATGCGTAGTCTCCTTCTCCTCCTTCTCCTTACGTGCTAGTTCATCCTGATGTCGCAAGGCCTCGGCGTGTTGGTTGTACCGCGAAAGCAGGTCGCATTCCTTCAACATGCGCTCCGGTCGATGGACCACAGTGAAGTTGTAGCGGAGCATGTCCTGCTTCCACCTTTGCGCTTGGTGAGTGGGCATGAGGTCCATTTCGTAGAACTGCTTCAACGCGGAACAGTCCGAAATCCATGTGAACTCCATAAGGAAAAGCGCATGTCTCAGCTTGTCCATGGCCCATCTCCCTGCAGCCAGGTCACCAACACTACTGTGCCAGTGACGCTCACGTGCGGTGCATGCTCGTGAATGAAACTCGATGGGTCGAAGACGTAATCCACTGAGGGTCTTGTCCATGTCGCACGTTCCTGTGGCGATCTCTCGTTGAATAGCGGCCTCGGCCTCTGGAGTGGTCTCCGCTTGTAGCAGCACCGCTCCCATGGCCATACTGCTCCAATCGGTCTTGAGGTAGAACCTTCTGTCGTAGTCCGGTCGAACAAGTACCGGTCCGGTCAAGATGGCGTTCTTGAGACCTGAGAGGATGTTTCTGTTTTCAGGCTCGCCTTGTTCCCACAGTGTCACGAGCTCCTGCTTTTCTTCCTCCGGTGGTGTGCCAATAGGTGGGCGTTGCTTGATCAGGTCTCTCCATGGTAATATACGGTGTTCGTAATACTCGATCCATTTGGAATAGAATCCGAATAAACCGACGAGCATACGCAAGTCCGAGAAAAGGATGGGTTTCCCCAACTTTTCGATGGCGTCGTACTTGGTTCTCGACGGCCGGTTCCCGTCCGCACAGATGTCGATTCCGACGAATAGCGCGAACGCCGGGAGGAATCGGGTCTTCCTCAACCGGATGGATACTCGTCTGTGTTGTAATATCTCTAGCACCGTGTGGAAAAGTGCCAGTAGGACAACTTGGTGCTTTGCGTACATGATCAGGTCGTCGATGATGACCGCTGCTCCAGGGTTGTCGTCGTCCAGGAGTTTGCTGGCTACCATCTCGTTGATCTGGTTATCAAATGCGTTCGGTGATACTTGGTCGTAGACGTCCAAGATCTTCTGCACGACGTCCAAGGTATGGGCTCGGTCGTCGAACAATGCGGTCCATTCCTTCTTGATGTCCGCCATCATACAGGTGAAGAACGCAGCGGCATTCTTTATCCCCATGGGCATATTCTTCCAGTGCTTCTTGCTGTCTGGGGCAAAGAACGCCGTCTTATCCTTCGACCCTTCGTGCACCTTAATCTGCCAATATCCGGCATCGAGGTCGGATGTGATGGAGTACTGGCAGGTTCCCATTGCTTGTGCCGCTTCGTCGCAGCGCGGGATTGGGAACGCGAAAGGTCTGGTGATTGCGTTGAGCGGCCGATACGAAATGCACAACCGGAACACATACTCTGACCAATGTACGTGTTCTTGATTGGCCTTGGCCGCCAATACGATCATTGCGCCGTACGGGCCAGTGTCGTCCTCGATGACATCCTTGTCTTCAAGTACCTTGACGAGCTTATTGATGACCCGGCTCTCGTGTTGGCCATATCGGGGCTGCCTAACACAAACAGGTGGGTGTGCGCCCGTGTCGATGCGGAACTCGTATCCCCGAATGCAGCGTAACGCTCCTTCCGGGCAGAATACGTCCCAGAAGCGGCGCACCACCGCTTCGATGACAGGGCGATGTTCCTTCGGGCAATCGTCCCAGTTAATGTTCTTCTCGAACTGCTTCGTGTGCTTGCCTTCGTCCCAGAGGATCACGTCATCCCGCTGGGGAAGCACCTCGCGTTGCTTGAGCACGGTCTTACCGGCCTCGCCGAAAAGGTAATCCAATCCTTCCGACGGGTCGATCTGGTCCTCAGGTTCGATGTAGATCGACCTGACTTGGGGGCGCCACACGCGTTTCGGCACCTTGACAGGCTTAGAGCCGTCTGCGAAATTCTCCTGAGCATTCGCTAACTCTTCTTCCGTTGCGTGGGAAGCGGGGAATGCGTAGTATTCCTCGTCAGTCCCATCGACTTGAATAGGTGTTGAGGGGTTCCTGACCACGTGACCAGCGTATTCGGTCACCAATGGGTTGGTCAACAACTCCACCTTCAACCCTGCCATCCGGCATTCACGGTATGACTCCGACAAATGTTCGAAGTTCCTTTGCTTACTGGGGGTTAATTGTCATTCCTGAGATCCGCTTGGGGGTGGACCTTGAGAATGCGTACCCGTGTAGTTGGTGTTGACGAGCTGAAGGTATTTACCGGTGCCGTAGAAGTTGTCTTCGTCGTCCTCGCTATCCGAGTCATGTTGTAATTGGGCGAGGAGGACATTGCCTGACGTCTCCGTTGGCTTGTTGGGTGAACCGTCCTTCGCCGTTACTGCTGCTGCGGCGATAGGCGTAGTCGGGTTCGTCTTCGAAGTCGCCGTTGGTTCGGGCGGGGAGTGTTCTGCCTCGCGCAGTTTCTCCTCCAAGTTCTTGTGGGCTGCGGGCGACTTGATCTTCGGCGGGGATTCCAGAATAGTGTCGGCCGCACGGCGTTTGTTGACACCATCCGCTTCCGAGTCCGTTTTGTTGGCATCGGAAGGTGACTTTTCCGTGGCCGCGAAGATCTGGTTTCCGTTACGACGGGGCGACCGAGCAATGATGATGCTCTCCTTCGGCTTGAGGTGGGGTCGCTTCATGGTGATGGGCCATTCGTCGCGGAAGACGTCGATGCGGGCCTTATGGCGCGCGAAATCCACTACTGCCTTGATACCCGTGATGAATGGAAGTCCCCACAGGCATGTGATCGGGCAATCCTTGGAGAGTCCGATAGCGACGGTGGTTTGGCGTCCACCGACAACATACGGCATGTAGAACTCAGCGACATGCGTGATGCGGATGGATCCGCCGATACCGCCGATGTTGATGTCTTCCCGATACCGCCGATGTTGATGTCTTCCCTGCGGGCTTCCTTGAGCGTCTTGACCTGGCACACGAGGTCGGGGTACTGCTTGCAGATCTCAAGGAAGTAGTCCAAGTCTCCCAGGTTAGAGCATCCGCCGGTGTCAAAGAGTCCCTCGATGACGTACCCATGATCCTTCTTGCCCACGGGCACAACGAGATGAGCCATGGAGGAGGCCATGTTGTACACAATCGGTCCCTCGTCTTGCTCCGCAGCGAATTGGAAGGTGACGGGCTTGTCTCCCTCGTCTTCTTGGATATCCTCCCGAGCGATGTTGCCGAAGTAGCTGATGAACGTGACTCGCTGCTGTTTCGTTTGAGGCTTTTCGTCCTCATCGTCGTCGTCCGCGAACGAGACATGCGTGCCGGACGATTCTCCGCCTCCTTTCTTGCGTTTGGACTTGACGACGTCGTCCAACTGTCCTAGCAATGCGATACGCCGTTCCTTAGGGGTGGCCGGATCAGCGATTTCGGTCAAGACCGTGTACACTTTCTTGCTGGGGTATCCGTTCGCTTTCCACTTGGAGGCGTCCGCTCGATAGCGGTTCTGTTCCCGGAACTTTGCGAGGCCCTTGAGGAAGTTTTCACGGACCTCCGGTTCCATTTTGCGTGGACAATTGGAGAAGAGATGGTCGCCTCCGCATCCCCAGCATTGTACCGGCGCCTTGAGTCCAGACGCGTCCCGTAAGGCTTGTTCGGCGTTCGATAAATAACAATGAGCGGCTACGGCGTTGGCTTGTAGCTGCTCCGGCGTCATGGCGGCGTAATGTTCCATGATGCCTTGTACGTCCGCGATCCCTGCGAATACACTTCCCCCTTGGTCGGAAGGAGAGGTGTTAGTCGAATTATCGACCGTATGTGCGAATGCGGAGCGGCGGTCGGGGTGAATAAAACTCTCCGGCGATCCGGGCTGTCCGAACGTAGACATAGTGATGGGGGAGGGGTTGTACGTCGCCGCGTGGGTTGGCGATGATGTGTACAACGTCACTCCGGCGTTTCCGCTTAGCGTTGGTCGGACGCGGCGGGTGTCTCCTACGGCCACCTGTATTTGTTTGTAGGTGGAGAGTACTTTCCGCTCCGCCTCCTTCACAGCGCGGGTCATTTTGTTGAAACGTCCCATCCGCTCGTTCCATCCTGTAGATGCGGGCAGGGTGTTCCCGTTCCCGTCTCGCAACAACTTTTGCAGGTCTTCGTTGTTGCGGTAGTCGTCGATCGTGTTGCGTAAGAATACCTCGTCCAGTTCGGGGGTTTGCTTCAACGCTTCCGTGGGGTCGTTTGGAGCGTCGGAGATGATCTGGCGGAATTGGTTTTCTAGATCGTGGACTCGGAGAATTTTGATCTTGTTATTGACGACGGTCTTCATCTTGCAATTTTCCAACCGGGTCTTAAGGTCGGTCTCCGCTTGCAATCCGGCCAGGTAGAGTTTAGCCGCCTTCTGACGCATAACGTAGAATTGGATTTGGGCTTTGCGTTCCCGCATCCATGCGTCCATCGCTTCCTGCGTCGGTTGGGAGTAATTGAGCTTCGCTTTCCGGTGGAAGATCTTGTGTTGTTGCGGAAAGGCGAGGAGGAGTAGTTTTGCTCCTGCCGTGTTGGTTGCGTCTGTGACCATTTGTTTGGTGATGCTTGGGATGACTCGTCCGTTGTTGTCCATAGGGAACCGCAACCATACTTCGCAGTTGAACGGGGACGGCATCTGTTGTGGATCGAGATCTCCGTCGTTGATTTTGGACGGGTCTACCGTGACCGTCCAGCTGATCCATCGGAGCCGTTTGCGTTCTTCTTCCGTGTAATCTCCTCCGTCTTGTCCACTTGGGAGTCGTGTGAACGAGTCGTCGTATGTTGTTCCTCCCGAGTAACCCCACCATGTCGAAGTGAAGCTTTTGAAGTCGGTAATGGACCGAAGAGCATCTTTGTTCAGTCCGGGGAACGCTCGTTGGAAGCGGTCTTGTAGAGCGGCCGTCTTCCATTGCCAGTCCGGACGTGACGCGTCCTTAATGGTGTTGCATGTCCGCTCGAAGAAGGTTTTGCGGATGAGGGGTTCCATTTCCTCCATCGGGACGTATTTGGGGAGCGTCATGGTTGTGTCGTCCCGAACATACTTTTCGTCGATGCATGCGTATCCGTTCCAATAATTGACGGTGACGTTTTGTCCCTGTCCTCGAACATTACTACGTTGGTTGGTCGAAGCGAACGTCATGTTCGAGCGTTGGTAGAACGGGGAACTGTTGGTGCTAGGGTTGTGGATCGCCATGGCTAAGTTCATGGTGTCCTTGGCTGACATGTGCCGATACATGTCGATGAGTTCGTCGCTGTTCATGATTACTGTTCTATTGGTATCGACGCTGTTGGGCGGCCGATAGACTTGTCCGATAGCTTGTTGTGTTAGGGTTCGTTAGTGTTTCAGACCTGGGACGTGCTCGGTGCCTATATCGTCCTTACCGTCACGAAAACATCTCTTGTGCAGATGAAACTTCTCGTGTGGACGATATGTGTAGTTACCGGTCTTGGTTGGAACTTGTTTGACCGTAACTTCCAAATTTGACGTTGAAATTTGGCACCGATATAGTCCCTACCTAATTCGATAGTGCTTGAGACGATGAAAGTGGTTTCAAGCCTAACGAAGCGGTATTGACGAAGTTATGAGCAGTCGTGAGTTAGGTCGGAATGTCGTTGTGAAGGGATGCCGATGCACGAGAAGTTGCGTTTCGACTAACTTTCCCCTTTTCGAAGAAGAATCCGATTAATCAACGACCGCTAACGTCCTCGTGACGTTGCTACGAGCTACTAATTGATTGTGTTATTACTTGCTGAGCGTAAGGGCTTGTCGTGTGGTGTTCGGCTCCATGTACCACACGAAAGTGGTGTGCTGCTACTGTTGCTGTTGTTGCTATTGGTGCTGTGAAACCCAAAATATTATGATCGTTACTGGGAGATGATGAAGAGAGAACTTGCTCTCCTCCACTCCAACTACGGGGTCTAACCCTAACTCTATCCTATCCTGTACTTCACCTGGTACATCCCCTCTGCATGAACGGCCTCGACCCGAGGTCGAATGTAAACGAAATCGGCTCCGGCGGAAAAATGAGTACTGCTTGCACTGAAGAGGTGCCGGTGATCAAAACAGTCGTAGGTCCTCAGATTTGAACCGATCCGGGCCAAGTGCACGTTCTCCCGAGGAAGCGACTCTGCACCTTAGGAGGCTTCACGTTCCTCCTAGATGACCGGCTACCCTCTCTGGATCCTGCCTTTTCCAGCCGGTTCATTCCCGCTCTCGTCACCCGGCCGATTGTTCCTCCACCGCTGCGCCGTTTCAGTGTCAGCCGTCAAGGTCGGGTGCCACTCCTCCCCTACTGGCGTACGTTTCAACCATACTTTGGCGTCGAGCGATTTATGATACTGTTTGGCCGTCCGGGCTCGTCTGAGTCTGATGGAAATTCCCGTCCTTCCGAAGCTTTTCACCTTCAAGACGTACAGGCGTCGCAGAACTGCGTCCCTCTCCTCTTCCGGTCCTGCAGAACCATCCGATTTGCGGGTTTTAGAACATTGCTTCGCGATTAGACTCCTAACCATGAGGGGAAAATTGTCCAAAACCCCTCCACTTGAGAAAAACGTAAATTAACAAAACTCTGAGGAGAAAACCGATGACATTGAAACTCCTCTGCGCAGGGAAAATTGAGACGTAAAACCCTCGCAACTCCTGGAGAAAAACTGAAAACTCCAGCGGGAAATAGTATTAAAACCCGGGACTGAGGAACCTCTCTTTGCGAGATCAAAACCTCAGAAGAAGGAAAAGCGTAAAACCCTCTTGTCAGCCTTTCGGCTCGATGCCACCCGACTGTTGCCAGATGTTGATTTGAGAGGAACCTTGCAGGCGTAAAGCCGCATGTAGGGCAAAACCTCTCCCTGCGTAGTGGAAAGAGAGTTACAAAGCAAAAGAAGCGCCTGCCGGCTACTTCCCCGGATTTCCCCTCTCCATGAATGGATTGGTTCCTCCGGTCCCTCGCGAAGAGGCTGTGATGTTATACGATACGAGTCCGCCAATCATACAGTACATACGCAATATGCAATCATACCTTCTTGGCTATAGTATTTTTCGTTAGTGACCTACTACCTTACCATGCGGGGACCAATCCGCTGGCTCGGTCTGATCTTTCCGTCACGGGGACCAATCCGTAACTTCCCGACCAAATCGTCACTGTCTCGGTTGATGCAAATGTTTTCCTTGTTTGATGTATAATAATATGTAGTTCGTTGCGATCCGCTGTGGACTTAATGTACTTCGCATCGCGGACCACCCATGCGAGTACTTGCGCTGTCCTCCCTGTTCCAGTCATCACGAATAGCTCCCTTTTGTTTGTTTTACGAAGAAGAAAAGGTGCTCATGTGTTGACGTATCGTCAGCCTGGGTGGCTAATGCATGAAGCTGGTTGGGAGACGGTACTTGCGTGCCAAATGCGCGTATGATCGTCCATTTTCGTCCGGGTTTTCCTTGTCCGGCTCTCCGAGGGGTACCACTCGGTCGATGTTTCCAGTGTAGAGCGGGAGTTCTACCTGTGCTAGAGCGTCCTCCTCGCCTCGAGCGAGGATGGATTCCCACACGTCGTCTGGAACCATGTAACCATCTAACAGCCGAAAGGGGCCGCAGATCATGTCGTCCACGAGGTAAATCGAGTCCTGGTACCAGATTCGTCCTTCTGGGAGTTTGCCTTGCATCGTCATCACCAGAGTTGGTGCCGTCGGCGTCATCTCGCAGGCATAGCCGTTCTTTTCGCGATGTAGATTCGGCCATACCGCGCAGTTGCGTATCGGCTTCTTGTTTGCGTGGCCGTACGCTCGTACCCAGAACTTGACGTGGACCTTGCCCGTTGCAAGTGTCCGTTCCGAATTGAAGCTGACTGGGTCGACACTCACGATGTGCCATTCCCGATGTTGATAGAATTGGCGTTCCTTGCGGATCGCGAAGAATAGCTTGGACTTGAACTCGTGGGTGCCTCGCTGCTTCATGTCCTGAATGCTGTTCTCGATGTTCTTTACCAACGTCTCGCACTTTTGTCGGCGAAATGCAGTCATCGGCGGATGGACTGTTTCAACGTCCTCGTTAATCCTGCCGTTGTTGATGACTTTTCGGGTCTTCCGCTTGGGCGGGGTATTCTTGTCTTCGAACGTGGAATCGGGTTCGATTTCGATGGTGCTCTCCTTCTGGTTTCGTCCTTGTGCGCCTTGCGCTTTTGCTCGGGTACGAATCGGAGTACTGGGATGCCGTTGTCCGTCGTCGGCATCGTCGTCCTTCGCCGGCGGCTGCTTCTTCTTCTTCTTCTTGTTCGTACGCTTCGTTGGTTGATTCTTCTTCTGCTTCTTCTTCGGCGGCTGCGCAGCAGGGGAGCTCGGCGGCGTTGTTCCTTTCTCGCCGTACTTGAGCAGTCGCTTCCCTTTTCCTTTCCGAGAGGATACTCTGCGTCCAGCGCCTTTAGTTGCGTCTGCTTGTACCACGCCTGATGCCTCTTCGGATGCCTCCGTAGTGACGTCTTTGGCAGTTCCCTCGTCCGGTTCCTTGTCGGGTGGCTGCTCTTCCACCTCCATCGGGTCGTCTTCCTCGTCGTTCTCCTCCTCCGGTTGATTTTCGACAGGAGGGAGAGGCGGAACGTGGGGCGCGGGATTAGGTACAAGATCGATCAATTCCTGTGAGGTAATGACAGACCGATCGGTATCGATTCCGTAATGATCTTCGTTGAGGAATTGAAGGTCGTCATCCGGGTCAAGGTTGATCTCATACATATCCTCGACTTTGTCGAAAGCATATTCGGCGTCCGGGTCCTGGGCCTTGACGAACTTGCCAAAGTCGTACAGTCCCAGCTTGTCGTCCAATGGGTTGTCATGCAAGGTGATCCGCTCACCTACCCATCGTTGATCCGCCGAATCGAGCCTTCGATTGACGACCACTGTAGATGGTATCTTCGTCATTCTCGCTGCCGACTCCTTCTGAATAGCTCCTGGTGTTGATCCTGGCCGTTCCACAGCCGGAATCTTCTGAACCGTGTAGTCGTCTCCATCTGGGGAGCATCGTTGAAGGACCCTGTAGATACCTTTCGCCTTGATTTGAAGTTTCTCGGGTCGTCCTTGCGCTGCGACGGAGTTTACTTGCCGCCGGATGACCACCAAGTCTCCTGGCTCGAACGTCCGTTGCTTCTTGGACTTGTTGTGCAATTCTCGGTGGTATTCCCGACGATCCTCGATCAGTTTCTTGTATATTTCCTTCTGGCGATGCCATAGAGGGAAAACTGACTCCAAATGGTCGATCGATCGTTGTCCGGGGTTACCGATAGGTGGGGGCTCCTCCGTTGCGGTGTCAAAGGGAAAGTTGAACGTGCGTGCTTTCGCGACAAACGATCGCTGGACGTTGGTTCCGTCGATCGGTGCAGAGTTCCACGCGTAAGTCGCAAACAACGCGTTCATGAAGTACTCCTCGTGATTGAGAGTCTCCATACCTTGAATACGCTGTACTTTGTTAAGGAATCGGTGAAATCGTTCCACCAACACACCTTGGTGTTCCTGGGGAGAGACGGGCTCCATTGGGATATCCATATACTCGATGGCATCCTTCAACACTCCAGCGAACTCGCTTCCCTTGTCCACGATGATCCGTTTGGGGAATCCATTGGGAATAAAGAAGTTCGTGAACATAGCCGTTCGAACACTGCGGCTGTCGAGGGCGTCTACCAAGGCCACACCGGCGAACATGGTGGTGGTACACGCTCCCGTGAGAAGCGGTCGTTGCTGGTAATTCTTCCGCACTTTGTCGCCATCGATACCTTCCACTCCTTCCTCGTCGCCGTCTGTCATGGTCATACCCGGATACCAAATGTCAAAGGACATGATATCGAACGGCTCCGCAGTGTCAACTGCTTTCAGGATCCGTCGGGTCTTATGACTCACGTTGTTGGCGAGAATACAGTGGGCACATGACCGGACTCCTTCGTAGATGTCGGAGGGCATGCGTGGCCACCAGAATCTGGCAGCAATTCTCCAGTACGTCTTAGCTGCTCCCACGTGACCAGCCATAGGTGTACAGTGGTAAGCGATGAAAATCGTTTGACGTAGCTTGAGGGGCACTACCCGTCGTCGGGCTTGACGAACTTGGATAGTCGGCTTCTCCCACGTGTAGAGAATCCCGTCTTCTTCCTCGAAGTGCGAGTCCATCCAATGCTTGTAATACGACTTGCTGATGAGCTGGCCGAAGTTGACAGGCAGCTTGGCTTGCAACGCGTTCAATACCAACTTGATGTCATGATCTTCCTGGGAGGCCTTCCTCCACTCGTCGTCCGATGGGATCGGGATGGTAGACCATACGTTGATATTGCTCGGAGCCTGCCCTTCTTGCTCCCTGATAGTGCTCAGGAAGGTTGACAAGCCGTCTTGTTGATCCGACTCGGTGACAGGCTTACAGTACGCGGCGAGTCTTCCCAGCACGGGTCGACGAGCCTGAGCTTCTGTCGCCGCCGTCTCCGCCGTCATGAGGATAGAGAACACCCTCCTTACGGTGTGTAATGGCGTCATGTTCTTGAGCATCGTGAGGACGTTGTTCCACGGTACCCGAAGTAACTCTTTCTGTTGCTTGTTATCGAAACCCATCATAGCCATGATCTCGTGACGTCGGACCGGTCTAAAAGTACGTGACAGATCCGGGTCATAGGTCTCCAGCAAGAACAGGTCATCGCCGGTTGCAAATTGCACACCGCTAGTAGCGATGTCCGGGCCGGGATAGTCGATGCTGCACACGGGGGTTTTCTTGACCGTGCTTTCCTTGGTGGACGGGTTGACATACGTCGCCGTGAAATACCCTACCGGATGTGGTCGGTATTCCGAAAGTTGGGACATATCGACATCCATATTGTCCGTGATGACGGTTTCTTCGCCGTAGTAGTCTGAGTACTGGAAGTTCGGCGGGTCCAAAACTTCCCGCATCGGGGTCATTCCCTCTTTGATGTTGAAATCGAACTCCCTGAGGCGCATGATGGTTTCCTCACTCGTCGCAATGCCGATATACGTCTTCCGTACGATGGGTCCC
>JAAUYD010042240.1_pt1 | contig 11982 bp, 9 predicted proteins | sample 7278101 | NCBI WGS metagenome assembly JAAUYD01 (sample SAMN14350128, study PRJNA611818) | marine sediment metagenome | isolation source: surface marine sediment (0.6m) | place: French Polynesia: Moorea | collected 2018-08 | reverse complement strand
CAATTTTTTTATTAAAATTTGCCCTTAAATTTTTATAGATCCATATGCCAGTTTATTTTTTTAACGAGAATATATTTTTTCCTATAAAGATGTTACCGAAATAATTGAAATCGGGCTAACATATTAAAATAATATTAGATGGTTATATAAAATATTTGCTAACGGAGGTGTCTATGGCATTTAAACCAGAAGATCTCTTAGAAGACGTAGCTGACCAAGTAGGCGTTCCAGGAGTTATAGCAGGTATGGGCGCAGTGGTTCTCGCTCCTTTCTTGATTCCTGCTGTCGCTAAAGTTGGCAAACCGATGGCTAAAGCAGCTATTAAAGGTGGAATCGTTGCCTACCAAAAAGCTAAGGGCGTTATTGCTGAAGCTGGAGAAGTTTTTGAAGATCTAGTTGCAGAAGCTAAGGTGGAACTAGCCGAGCAGTCCGAAAAAAACCTCGATTCTATCGAAGCCAATCCCGAAGTCAGCTAGTGTTAAAAAACATCAAGAATTGAATCGCAACCTGAGTTAGATCTCAATAATTCGAGCAGCTTACGACCCGTTTCTAACTCAGGAATCTCAGATGTATTAAAAGTAGATTTTTCAGCTAATATTTTAGCAATTCTCCTTCGTAAATACCCAAGCTTAAAACTGCTAAAAAAAAAGACTAAGCATATATTCTAGATAGAGATCGATCGCTATAAAAAAAACAAATAGTTTCAAACTCCATCGAGAAAAAAAATGATAAATGAAAATAACAAAAAAATGCTGGGGCAAATACCCCAATTACTAGAAATTGACTCTCAATCTTCAACAATAATTGCCCAGATTGTCAGTCAAACTCCGGGAAGATTGAGGTTGCGAATTGCTAAGGAATATCGCCAACAGCAGCAAATAGATCTAATTACTCAGATGTTGCAAGAGCGTTTGCAGATCGATCGCTTGGGGACTAACTTACAGACTGGGAGTATTACTATTCTGTACTGCAAAGAGCGGCTCGATTTTCCGCAAATAAGCACTATTTTGGCAGAATTAGGCGTAATTTTGCCCGATCGCATTTCTGAAGCAAAAAATAACGACGGACGATCTCGAGCGGCAGCAGAAGTAATCGGCAGCTTTTCTCAGCTCGATCGAAAAGTTAAACTAGCAACCGACGAGGCGATCGACTTGCGTTTTCTAGTACCCCTTAGCTTTGGTGTCTTAGCCTTGCGACAGTTGCTAAACAAAGGTCTACTTATCGAAGCTATTCCCTGGTATGTTTTGGCGTGGTATGCTTTTGATAGTTTTATTAAGTTACATTACTCAAACGACAACCAACCACTAACCACTAACAAATAAGCAAATTATTTATGGAACAATGGTTAAATTTATTATTTAAAGTAGCCAGTCCTGTTTTTAAAACAATAGTTTATGCAGGAACTAGCAATTTATTAAATGAAATACAAGACGAGTTAAAAAAACAGCAAAAACATCAAGCAAAAATGATGTTTGATTCTCTGGGAATTAGCTCTGAAATTGAAGTCGAAAAAGAGCAACTCAATTTTACAGAAAAAAAAGCTGAAATTGCCTATCAAAAAACAATAGAAATTCAAAATATAGTTAAAGACGTAACATCATCAATAAGTCAAGCTAGTTTAGATTACCAACAGCAGCGTTTTCAACAGGAAAAAGCACTACAACAAAAATTAGTAGACCAAAAACGCCAGACAATTTTACAACTAGCAGCCTATCAAAGAGAAACAACCCTGCTTTTGCCAGAAGTAAAAAAAATATTCGATCTCTGGCCCTTAAAATTATTACCAATTCAACTATTACAACCTCGCGAACGTCAAGAAATACCGTTAAAGGTTTTAATTGCACCGCCTAAATTATCGTTAAAATTATCAGATAAAATTGATTTAAAAACAGAAGAAATTGAATGCAGGTTGACTCAAGAATTGCGAGATTTTTTGAGTGAAAACTATTCCTTACAATCTCAAATTAGAGCGACAGAATTTTTAGGTGGAGCTTGGGAAAGCCAGAATTTTTATGGTGAAGCGAGTATTAAAGCTCTATTTTGGATGCTAAAATCAGAGCCGACTTTAATTTTAGAGTCAGAATTTGAAGGCGATTATCTATATTTTAGGATGGCTTATTGGGGTTTGGGACAGCAACAATATTGCTATAAAACTATCTTCAAAATATCTTATCCCGAGTTAATAGAAGAGTCGGCAAAAGCAAGAGCGAAACAATGGAAAGGAACGCAAGAAAAACTGTTACTATTGGGTAAAACTACCGAAGAAATTCAAAAAATCGGCGGGATAAATGCAATCAATCTGGCAATTTTAGAAGAAGCAGAACGATTGCAGAGTGCAGGTATCGATCTAAAAGATCTCGAAATTGAATATCAATTTAGCAACAAAGATATAGATGCACTTTGTCAGTTTGTAAGCGTTTGTTACTGTTTAGTAGCAGGTTGGATGAGTGACATTCACTATTTGGTTAATTACGATCGCGCTCCTCTTTTACCAGAATTATTACCAAAGTTAGTTGAAAACGTAGCCGAGCAAAAATTACTCCAAGGCGCGATCGCGACTACAGTTTCTATTTATCAAGAAGTATTTCAAGTTTTAGCCGCACAAAGACCGTACTGGATGCCAGAATTGGCTTTGAAATTAGCTGAGAGCTTGACTCATTTACCGGATAGCTATTTAGCGAAACAACAAATAGAATATTCCCTGAAAATATGGCTGCAACAGCGTCAATTATCGGAGAAGAAAGGCTTGAAGGATTTAAAAGCGATCGAATCTACTCTAACAATCCAAGACCGAGAATATCTAGAAAATCTCAAAGCCTGTTTGCTAAACTTGGGAGACGATCGAGCTGTGGAGCAAGTAGAGAGTCTGCTCGAGTCAATTGCAGATAGCAAAAAGCGATCCCAGCAAGATACGTCAGCTAATTTTTCTTTAGCTCTTACCCATACTAGAGTGTCTGCAAAGATAGTTTCTTTTGCTAGTAATTTTCAAAGTCAACGCCTAATTAGTATCGATCGGAGTAACATTATCGAAATATGGGAGTTGAGCCAAGCTAAAGCAACTTCGACAAACAAACTTAAACTAAATTCAGAAGCACTTTTAACTTTTGCAATCGCTCCTGACGGGGAGACTGTTGTTAGTAGCGATCGCAGCCAACACAGAAGTTATCTCAAGATTTGGCACCTAGAAACAGGAAAACTTCAGCGTACTCTCTTCGGACACAAAAAGCCAATTCGCTCCCTGGCGATCGCTAAAGACGGAAAAACTCTCGCCAGTGGGAGTCATAAAATTAAACTCTGGAACTTGCAAACTGGAGAATCATTTCAGACACTTTTCGGACATAAAGAATGGGTGCATTGTTTGGCAATTACTGCTGACAGTTGCCGGGTAATTAGCGGTAGTGAAGATAAAAGTGTAAGAATCTGGGATATAAAAACAGGAGCACTAAAACACACTTTCAAAGGACACCAAGGAGCTATTAAGACTGTTGCTATTAGTCCAAACGATCGAATTATAGCCAGTGCTGGTGAAGATAAAATTATTAAACTATGGGACTTAAGAACCGGGAAATTGCTTCGCAACTTAACAGGTCATTTAGGAGCTATTAAGACTGTTGCTATTAGTCCAGATGCTGAATATGTAATTAGTTGTAGCGCAGACAAAACCGTCAAAATTTGGCATCTCGAAAGGGGAGAATTGTTGCAAACTCTCGAAGGTCATTCAGAAGCAGTCATGGCGATCGCTCTGAGTCGAGACGGACAAATTTTAGCCAGTAGCAGTTTAGATAAGACCGTTAAGATTTGGCGGAGATCTAGTAAATAGACATGGATTGCCAATTAATCCTCAAGATAGGTTAGGTTTTTTATCAAAAGTGATATGCCCCCTAATAAGTCGCTAAAAACTATTTCTTGGGACTAACTGGTTTTTGATAGTAGATCTTACTACCTTCGTTGGCAACAAAATAACAGCTATTGTAAGCACGCCAAAAAGCAGACCAAATAGGGCGATCGCTCTTGCGATAATATTCACCCAGAAGTGGTTTAACTGCTTCGGTTGCTGTCTTTAAATGGTAGTGAGGAATGGTATGAAAAATGTGGTGAACTACGTGAGTACCAATATTATGATGAATTTCATTAATAAACCCATAGTCGTGGTCGATCGTCGATAAAGCACCTTTGAGAAAATACCAATCTTCGCCACGATACCAGGGGATATCGGGGTCAGTGTGATGCAAAAAGGTCACAAAATCTAACCACATTACAAACACGACATAAGGGCCTAAATAATATTTAAGCAGCCAAAGCGCGCCCCATTGATAAGTTAGAAAACCTAACAACAATATCATCAAACTACAAGCTACCGTGCTAGTAATTACATCCCATTTTTCAGAAGGACGAAATAGAGGACTCTCAGGATGAAAATGAGTCCCTTTTTTGCCATGAGAGCGTCGAAATAAATAGAGAGGATAGAGGAATAAAATCAATTTAAAACGGCCAAATTTTTCCAGCTGCGCCATTTGTTGGTATGTGGCTTCTGTTACTGGATGCCAACTCTCATCATTTTCGATGCTACCAGTGTTGCTGTGATGGGTGCGGTGAGAAATCCGCCAGCCGTGAAAAGGTACTAAGATTGGCGTATGGGATAAATGACCGATGAGATTGTTGAGCCACTTATACCGAGAAAAAGAAGCGTGTCCGCAGTCATGTCCTACCACAAAGAGTGCCCAGAACATTGTCCCCTGCATCAGCCAAAAAATCGGCCAGAAGAACCAGGAATCTAGAGCTATAGCAATAAAATACAATCCAGTAATAATTCCGACATCTAAAAAGAAGTACGATAACGATCTCCAGGTCGATTTTTGAAAACATTCAGGCGGAATTGCTTCCTTGACTTGTTTGAGGGTGAACGGGATGTCTTCTGAGCTTGTTTGAATAGTTTGAGTTGGATTTATTTTCACGTTGTTCGGTTAAATAACATTTAGATTTTGACTTAGAAATGGAGCTAAATGCAATGTCAAATTAATTCCACCTGTAAATTTTCCGTTGATGCACACTGCAGATTTGTTGAATTTTTTTTGCGAAAATTAAAATTAGTTCCTTAATAGGTAACATATTATACTATTTCTGAAAAATGAGGCTACAGATACGATGAATTATTCTCAAGACCCGTTAATTGTTATCCTGACCTCCTGCCTAGACCTACTGACCCCCTAACTGTAACAATATTAAATAGAAATGGTATTACGTATAAGGAAAGTAAAATAATAATTCGCTCTCTGCGGTTTCATGAATCAGAATTAAATTTTGTCAAATAATTTTGGTTATTTTAAAGCCCAAAATTTTGACATTTCAGAAAAATTTTTTCTGATTTTACGCTAACAGCTTTTAACAAACTATTATCCTAACAGTTAAAAAAATTTCACTATATAGGAATCCTCGCTCAATTTTAAATATTAGTTAAATTCTCGTCTCAGGTACGGTTTAACGAATCTATTACAGTTGAAAAATAAAATACTATTAATGTAGTAAAGACAGAAAATAAAATAAATTTCGACTCGAGTTGCTCTTTTATAGATCGTGACAAATTCAAGGAGCAAGTAAGATGAAAGTCCCCCTCCTCCAACTGAGAAAAAATCTGCGATCGCTAGAAAAAGGTTTATTGATTCCAGTTCGCAATTTAGTTATATTGCCGGGAATTACGCTGCCGATCGTCGTCGGTCGTCCTCGCTCCTTAGCCGTAGCATTATCGGCAATGACTGACGAAAATAAAGAGTTAATAATTGCCGCAGTAAAACCAGAAAGAACCGAAGACAAAGAAGATAAAGAAATAAATAGTCTCGAGCAAATTTATACAACTGCGACTTTAGCCAAAGTAGTAAAAAGTATTCGCCTTCCGGGAGGCCCGATCCAACTCATTATTGAAGGGAAAGAACGAGTTAAGATCGGCAAACTATTGCCCGACACTTCGACTTACTCGGTTGAATTTGAAAGACTACCTTTAGTAACAAAAGAATTAGCAACTAAACAAGGAATAGACTTACAAACTATCGAAGCTTTAAGCGGGGCGATTAAATCCCTCTGGGGCGAGTCTGCAACAATTAATCCGAATTTTCCCGAGGAATTATTGCAACTATTATTATACGGTCAAGATCCTGCTCAATTAGCTTATCAGACTTCTGTTTTGCTGCAGCAAAATGTAGCACAAATGCAAGCATTACTAGAAGAGGATAATTTAGAAGTCTTGCTTCGTAAAATTTTGGCATCTTTACAAGAAGAAATCAAAGTGTTGCGTTTACGCAGTGAAATTCTCGGGGAAACCAAAAAAGAAATCGAAGCAAAGCAAAGAGAATTTATGCTCCGAGAGCAACTTAAAAAAATCCAAGCAGAATTAGGAGAAACAGATCCTCAAGATCGAGAACTCGAAGAGTTGAAATCTCGCCTCGAAACCGCTAAATTACCCGAAACTGCCGAAAAACAAGCATTAAGAGAATTATCTCGTTTAGAACGGATTGGGAGTCTTTCTGCCGAAGGTGGTGTAATTCGCACCTATCTCGATTGGCTTTTAGAAATGCCTTGGAACGATACGGTAGAGGATAATCTAGCTCTTGTGAGGGCTAGAGAAATATTAGATGAAGATCATTATGGTTTGGATCGGATCAAAGATCGCATCGTCGAACATTTAGCTACTTTTAAATTAAGAAAACAACAGCAGGAAGAGCGATCGCCCGATCTCAGTATCGGTACGGTAATTTGTTTTGTCGGCCCCCCAGGAGTGGGTAAAACTAGTTTAGGCCGTTCGATCGCAAGGGCTTTGGGCCGTCCTTTCGAGCGCATCAGTCTCGGCGGATTGCGCGATGAAGCCGAATTGAGAGGACATCGCCGCACTTACATCGGTGCGATGCCAGGCCGCATCATTCAAGCTTTACACCGCGCTAAAGTTCTCAATCCCGTCATCATGCTCGATGAATTGGATAAAATTGGTATGGACTATCGCGGCGATCCGGCTTCTGTATTGTTAGAAATACTCGATCCGCAGCAAAATCACAGTTTTCGCGATCTCTATCTCGATTTAAATTTCGATTTATCTCGGGTCATGTTTATCGGGACTGCAAACGATCTCAGTCGCATACCCCCATCCCTGTTAGATCGCCTCGAAATTGTCGAAATGTCCGGTTATGCGACTCTCGAAAAACTGGCGATCGCTCGAGAATATCTTTTACCTCGTCAGATCGAAAAAGCCGGTTTGCCATCGGATGCGATCGTTTTAGCTCGATCTACTTTGCTTGAGATCGTCCAATGCTACACCAAAGAAGCGGGAGTTCGTAAACTAGAACAGCAACTAGGTGCTTTATGTCGTAAAGTTGCCGTCCGTTATGCTAACGACGAAACTGAACCCGCGATCGTCAATTCCGAAGATTTAGACAACCTACTCGGTTCGAGGCCTTACCTACCCCAACTAAAAAATCAAATTACTAAACCCGGTGTTGCTACTGGTTTGGCTTGGACAGTTGCTGGTGGAGAAGTCTTATTCGTCGAAGCCGTTTTGTTGCCTCGAGGTAAGGATTTGATTCTCACCGGCCAGTTGGGCAAAGTAATGCAAGAATCGGCTCAAATTGCTCGCTCTTATATTTGGTCTCACGCTCGAGAGTTAGAGATCGATTTGGATAGTTTTACTAATAATGGTTTGCACGTTCACGTACCCGGTGGCGCAATTCCTAAAGATGGCCCTTCTGCTGGGATAACTACCCTGGTCGCCATTGCTTCTTTACTTACCGGGCGATCGGTACGCACCGATACGGCTATGACTGGAGAAATTAACCTTTCTGGACAAGTTCTGCCCGTTGGCGGTTTGCGCGAAAAGCTTTTAGCTGCCGCTCGAGCTGGGATCGATCGCATTTTACTCCCGAGCCAAAATCAAAAAGATTTAGTCGATCTGCCCGAGGAGACCCTCAGTGCGATCGAGCCGATCTTTTGCGATAACGTTGAAGAGGTACTCGAACTCGCTCTGATTTCAAAGTAGAAGTTGTACCGAGATCCGTGTAAGTTCGGGCAAAATCTCTCGGCTCTACCCTGACCGATAATTTTTTGACTACTGACGATCGCAACCATGCCGCAATAAGTTAGCTTTGAGACAGAGAGAATCCTCGCGATTGAAACCAGTATTGATTTTGCGGCGATAGGTAAGTCAATTTACCCGAGTTGATTAGATGTCTGTTCTAACTACTAAATTTGCCAACTCGAGCTTTCCCCTCACCGCAGTAGTAGGGCAAGAAGTGATTAAACTCGCTCTGCTCTTAGCTGCAGTCGACCCCGGTGTGGGAGGAGTCGCGATCGCTGGAGGAAGAGGAACTGCCAAATCGGTGATGGCCAGAGGCATTCACGCTCTACTACCGCCAATTGAAGTCATTAAGGATTCCTTCTGTAATTGCGATCCAAATCATCCTGAAGAATGGGACGATCGCACCGTCGCTAAATATGGACAAACTAAGGATATCCCCACAGCGATAATTGCGACACCCTTCGTACAAATTCCACTAGGAGTTACAGAAGACAGACTGATTGGAAGCATAGATGTAGAAAAGTCCGTAAACAGAGGAGAAGCTGTCTTTCAACCGGGAATATTAGCACAAGCACATCGAGGAGTTTTGTATGTAGATGAGATCAATTTACTTGACGATCGCATCGCGGATCAATTACTAGCAGTTTTAAGCGAAGGACGCAATTTAATTGAGAGAGAAGGGATTAGTGTCGAACATCCCTGCCAACCGCTTTTAATTGCGACTTATAATCCTGAAGAAGGAAAATTACGACAACATTTACTCGATCGGATCGGCATCAACCTTTGTGCTGCGCCGATCTTGAAAGTAGAGCGGCGAGTTGAAGCAGTAGAGCAAGTTATGGCATACAGCGAAGCCCCAGCAAAATTTATCGAGCAATATAGAGAAGAGCTAGACGATCTTAAAATGCAGCTCGTCTTAGCTAGGGATTTGTTGCAAAATGTCAATATTACCCGCGAGCAAATTAATTATTTGGTAGAAGAAGCGATTCGAGGAGGGGTAGAAGGACATCGGGCTGAAATATTTGCGATGCGCGTTGCTAAAGCGGCAGCAGCTTTAAACGGACGTGCTTGCGTTAACCCAGAAGACCTCAAACAAGCAGTAGAATTAACTATTGTCCCCCGGGCAAAATTAATCCAAATACCGCCAGAAGTCGAACAACCTGCTCCACCCGCTCGAGAAGAACTCCAGAACTCTTCACAAGAAGAAAAGAATCCAGAAGAACCAGAAGCAAAGAGTATTCCCGAAGAATTTATTTTTGCTCCTGAAGGCGTAATTCTCGATCCTAGCGTGCTCGAGTTTGCCCAAATCGCTCAACGACAAGGTAAAGCAGGTGCTCGCAGCAAAATTTTTTCAGAGGATCGGGGTCGATATGTCAAACCAATGTTCCCGAAAGGAAAAGTGCACCGCATTGCTGTAGATGCAACCTTAAGGGCGGCAGCTCCTTACCAGTTAGCCAGGCGCAAGCGTCATCCAGGCCGTCAAATAATTGTCGAAAAAGCAGATTGGCGTTCAAAACGCTTAGCACAGAAAGCAGGGGCGTTAATCATCTTTGTGGTAGATGCTTCTGGTTCAATGGCACTAAATCGAATGCAGGCTGCTAAAGGTGCGATCTTAATGCTCTTAAGCGAAGCTTATAAACATCGCGATCGAGTGGCATTAATTCCTTTTCGCGGCGAACGCGCCGAGGTGTTAATCCCTCCAACTCGCTCTATTACTTTAGCAAGAAAACGTTTGGAAAAATTACCTTGTGCTGGGGGTTCTCCTCTAGCCCATGCTTTAGCACAAGCAGTACGGGTTGGTTTGAATGCGAGGCTGTCTGGGGAGATTGGACAGGTGGTGATTGTGGCGATTACTGACGGACGGGCCAATATCCCTTTAGCTCGTTCTCTAGGCCAAACCTTAACAGAAGGAGAAAAACCGGATATTAAAGGAGAATTGTTGGATATTGCGGCTAAAATTCGCGCTTTAGATCTTAAATTATTGGCGATCGATACTGAAAACAAGTTTCTTTCTACAGGTTTTGCTAGGGAAATAGCTCAAATTGCAGGTGGAAAATATTATCATTTACCCAAGGCCAGCGAGGGGACAAGTGCTGCTATGGCTCAAGGTTCACTCGCAGAAATAAGATGACTGTCCTTAAGTCCCCTCTTCATTTACAAAGTAAATGTGCGAGTCTACATTAAAAAGTAGTTTAAATCTACTTTTTAAATGACCTCATGCCTGCTTGCTCCGGCTACTTGCGTCTTGCGCCGACGCGTAGGCGGTGCGCTTCTGCCCTTTGCCTTCTTGTAAGAAACTATCGCTCTAGAGGTGGGACTTATCGATCTTAACCCTATAGAATTCTTGGCTTTGTTCCACCTCTAGGAGTTCATTACTGAAATCCGTCTCAAATAATTGTGAGGCTAAATCAGATTTCTAAGTTTGTGGCGAATGAGCGCCAAGATAATCACGTTTGCCTAATTCTACTCCGCAATGTCGAAGAATATCATATGCAGTTGTCACATGAAAATAAACATTAGGTAAAATGAAGTAAAGCAAAAAAGATTGTCCTTCAAAATTGAAAGTTTCTTGACCCACATTGAGGTTAATGGATTTAGTTTCACTACCATCAATTTGTTCTGGCCCGAACTGTTTGAGATAATTAATGGTAACTTGAAGACGAGCGATTAGTTCACCAAAAGTTGACTCTCGATCTTCGATGCTAGGAGCTTCAGTACCAGCAAGTCGCGCGATACCTCTTCTAGCAATATCGGATGCAATTTGGATTTGTCGCGTCAAGGTAAACATATCAGGATAAAGACGCATATTTAGCAAAACTGAGGGGTCGATTTTTTTTGCTTCAGCATGGGCAGCAGCCTTTTCTAAAATAGTAATTAAATTATTAAGACTGTGCATTAGAGGCGGAATAGCAGCTTGATACATTGAAAGTGTCATCTTACAACCTCGCAAGCGTTAGAATTATTAATTGACAAGCTGATAAATATTTTACTTGTTTTGCTACTGATAATGGGGTTGAGACGAGATCCATGTAAATTCGGCTACGATCGGGGCTTTTACCGTTTTTGTTCATCGATTTCGCCCATTAGAGTAAGCTTCAACATAATTCAAGATGTACTGTTTGGCATAATCAGTACCTTTCTATAAATTTAATTTAATATTACGGAGAATAATATTACTTAAATGCTATATTCTCAATTAAAATAAATAGCTAATTATGATTAATTATCAAGATTTTTTTCCCGTTCTACTGGAACAAAAAAGCTTTTTTGCGGACGACCGATACGAAACTTTGCGTAATTTAAAAGATCGCCTGGCGCAATGGCAAGCAGAAACAAAAGCAATAATTATTAACGTTGAGACGATTGAATTAGGAGATAAGGATAGCGAAAAAACTCGCTTTATGGCAAAAGAGCCTCTATCATATCAATTTCTTCGCGTTTGGTATCGCAACCAAAATAACTCAAATACAATCTAGCTTCTTCTGAGCTATAGGCATCCAGAACAAATTTAAATCCTGCTCGACCAACAGTTTTGCAACCAGAGATGGCAACATCACCCCAACGACGATCGGCTTTACTTGTTGCCTCCTAATAGCAGTAGAACAGTCTCGGTTCATTTGTTGAGGCGATTGTTAAATTTCCAAAAAAATCATGGAGGAGGGATAATCCGATGCTAACCTTTGATACGATTCTCGAACCAGAAGAACATTGGGATGACCTCTTAGATAAAGAGGTAATTTACTTCGGAGATGAAGCTTCTCCCATTGAAATAGTAGCGATGCCGAAGGGGATGGCTTCCGGGCGCACCAGCATTAGTATGCGGCTAGATTTACCCGATGGGCGAGTGGTGATTGTCGAAACAGCCCTGTCTGAATTAGCCAATGCCGTGCAGAAAATTCAAGCTCACTTTGGAGAATAAGACAAGT
>JAAUYD010052537.1_pt1 | contig 11983 bp, 6 predicted proteins | sample 7278101 | NCBI WGS metagenome assembly JAAUYD01 (sample SAMN14350128, study PRJNA611818) | marine sediment metagenome | isolation source: surface marine sediment (0.6m) | place: French Polynesia: Moorea | collected 2018-08 | reverse complement strand
GCACTCCATCTGCATTAACCGCTAAAGCTAAATCTACTCGATCGTTAACAATAAACAAAGCCCCATAATTGTGGCACAACTGACATAATTTATAAGCATTAGCTAGTCTGAGCCTATCGTCACTATTTTTATCTCGATACTGAACTAGAGTCAATCCTCCTTGAAGTGCAGCTTCTACTGTAGGAATTAGTTTTTCTGACGGAGATGTGACTAAATATAGGAGAGATTCTTGAAGTTGTTGATGGCGACGATAGCCAAATAGTTCGCTCTCTAAAGTGTAAACTTGATAGCGCATTTGCTTGAATACTTGTCCCATCTGTGACTTGTATAGCTTCCCATACTCTTCTAATACTCGCAGTGCTTCTTCTACTCTACATATATTTGCTTGTAATAAATTATCTAGACTGGTGCGCTGTTCTTCTTGAGGGTGAGATAAATCTGTCCCTGGATCTGCGGGGGTATCTCTTGCCATTCGCAAGTCAGAAGTATGCCAAATGGCGAGTTCCTGTCGCATTTGCTTGCATTTTTCTGCTAATCCCCTGTCACTAATACCAAATCGACACCATTCTTCAATAATTCGCAGTCCTTCCCTGGCTCGATCTAGGTTAGCATCTAAAATTCGGTAAATTGCTGGGTTTTGGTTTTGCTCTTGAGTTTGGCTATATTGCTCTACCATGACCAAAATTCGACTACTGGCTACTGAAAAATATGACTACAAGACATATAGACAGTCTCTATACTAGGATTTACGCAAAAATCGTAAAGTTTTAACTTTGACGAGTAAATCCTATAAAAATTAGACTCTCTTTCTCCAAGTTGGCACGAGTTTAATAAAGAATCAAATTAATCTTGAAAAAATACTCTAAACCTACTAAACCTAGAGAAACAATATTTAAAGCTTATCCCTAAACTTATCTCTGTTGTATCAGTCGTCGCTCCTCGATCTAAGTAGACGAAACTTCGCGAATCAATTTTGAGTTAAAATTATTTCTGTCGTCCGACGTTCTGGTCTTCTTTTGAATCTACTTTCTCTTGACTGACGATCTCTACTCGATCGAATCAAAATGAAAATCACTTTTTCAAATTTGTTAAACAGCGAACGAGCAAGATAAAAGGAAAAATAGAAATATGACTATTTGGGCACCAAATAAAGAAATTAAAGACGATCGAGGAAATACATACACAATTGTCTCTTTGCTCGGGCATGGAGGTTATACAGAGACGTGGTTAGTAAAAGATAATTTTGAACATAAAATTGCTCTAAAAAAGATTAAAAACGAACAAGTTTATACTGAATTCAAGAAAATAATTAAAGATCAAATCAACACAAAACAAGTCGTAGAATGGCGAGAGTTAAATACGATAAAACATAAAAATATCGTACAGGTAAAAGATCTAGTAAATATAAACAATTATTGGTGCATACTAATGGAATATGTAGAGGGAATTAATTTAGGACAATATGTCAAAGAAAACGGTCCTATCGAAGAAAATGTAGCTTTAAAATATATCAAACAATTAAGTAATGCAGTAGAGTATCTTCACAGAGAAAAAAAACTTTTACATCGCGATATAAAACCAAGCAATGTAATGCTATATCATGAAAAAAACAAAATAAAATTAATCGATTTTGGTAGTGCTAAAAATATAGTCGAACGAGATAAATCGACTGTCATCTATAGTAATCATTTTGCCCCAATCGAACAAAAAGAAGGCACAAAAATCAGTCGAGCGAGCGATATTTATGCCCTCGGAGCGACTCTTTACTATTTACTAACTGGCAAGTACCCTGCTGATGCTGGAAAAATTGCAGTAAACCAATCTGCCCTCATACCACCTAGGAAAATAAATAAGAAAATCACTCACGAAACGAACTACGCTATTTTGTCAGCTATGAAATTTAAACAGGAAGATCGCCCGCAATCGGTACAACAATGGCTAGAATTGCTTCCACAAGAGAAAACTAGCATAGTAATTAAATGCAAAAAAGAATATTCATTTATAACTGAAACATTAAACACTGGCAAAACCTATTACTTTACTTTTGATAAAAACGAAAATCTAATTAAATTAGGAGATGGTAGCTATGGCATAGTATATTTAGGTCACGACGATCAAGAGAATATGTATGCTATTAAGATTCTCTACGAACGCAACGATAAAAATATTAATTCACTTAACGAAATTACCCAAGAAAGATTTGAAGCAGAAATAAAATCATCGAGAATAATCAAACAAAAAACCAGACAAAAAAATCAAACCGCTGACAATTTAAACAGTCAAATGGTTGGGGTTATTAACACTGTAGCTGGAACCAAAGAATTCAAAAAATCTCCAGTATTCCAAACCCTAAATGAGAAATTAAAAATACACAGACTATCAAATTATGTGCTCGTGATGGAAAAATACGAGGATACTTTAGAAGGATATTTAGAAAAAGGAATTTCTCAATATGCAATTCAAATAACTTCAGAAAATAATAAATACATAGCTCTCGAACAAAAAGTCTTTAAATCTAAACGAGAAGCTCTAGAAGCAATTAAAAACACAGCTCGCTCTTCGGAAGATCGCCAAAACTTAACTCAGAGACTGTACGAACTTACTGGTTATGATGTCTTGAGAAGGATGAATTTTGAGGAGCGTATAGCAAATATATTGCCCTACTTACAAGACATAGCACAAGGACTTTGTACTCTCCACGAAGCTAGTTATCTCCATCTAGATCTCAAACCAGCTAATATTTTTATTAGAGGATACGGACCAGAAATTCAAACAGTAATCGGAGATCTAGGATTTTTAGATCAAAATGATAGTTTAGATCCGAGGACAATGTTAGGTAATTACGATATTTTACCCCTCGGTACTCGCCACTTTCAGTCTCCCGAACAAAAAGAGTTTTTTGATATTGCTAATGTAGAAATATCGGAAAGATCTACAACACAACGAATTGAACTACTTGTCAGAGATCCAAAATTTAGAGATTCTCTCATTGAAAAAGGCGATTATGTTATTTTTAGCATCGATCGAGATAAATCTTATACGATTGAATCTGTAGAAATTTCTGAAAATCAGAAAAATTCTCCCGTGGTTATTCGACTTCAAGGCCAACCAAAACAACGGCAATTATTTAAACCAGGAGAAAGAGTTCAAGCTATATTTTTTAAAGTTCAGGGTAAGCGAACAGATATATTTGGTTTTGGCGCGATCGCATTTAATTTACTAACTTGTGGCGAGTCTCCAGTTCGTTTTTATGAAAGCATTCACAGTAGTTATGACAATAGAAATTCAAGCATTGAAAACTTAATTACTCTTTACACTCAAATTGCTAATTATCAATCTAGCGAACCTGGTCTAATTAAAATTTTTAGACCTTTTAAAGATAAAAATACTACGGAATATGCTCCAGTTGAATTTGTTGAATTGATTTTAAAATGTATGTTATATAAAGCGGAAGGAACTTTTTATTCTTCCCTTGATAAAGCTCAACAACCAGCGAAAAGTTTATTGAATAATATTATTTCTTTACATCAAGGGTCTAATCCGAGATTTGCCTTTAAAAAAGTTCACAATTTAATTTACAATCGCCAACTTGTCTCCTCAATACCCCCAGAAGAAAGAGACTTAGATTTTGGCGAACAAATTCAATTATTACCAAATTTACCTGACGATAAATTTGGTTTTCGATTGGTGAGAGGATTTTGGTACATCAATCAAATTGCTAAGCTGGTTAGAGAATATTTAAATAAAATAGATAGCGATTCTAACACACCCAATAGTGGATTTTGTTTGGCTGAATTACAACCTAAAAATATTATTATTGAAAATTCAATAAATAACGGTCAACCTGATAAATTAAAAACTAAATTTGTAGTGTATCAGAACCAGAACACTTATTTAGACGATCTGAGAGAAGATTTAGTTTTTACAAAAATTACAATTCATAACTATAAAGCCAACCCTTACGTACCTTTTTATTTTGCTAATTTATATCGAAATATAAGTTTAAAAAGAGAGGGAGAAGTATACAAATATTCCTTTTCCGATCGCTATGAAAATAAAGTATATAAAAATGATTGGATTGTCATTAGATCTGTCGATCGAACGCAAAATTCTTTATTTAGAATTGTTAATGTAGATGCAGAACAAAATCTACTCGAAATAGAACCAGTTCCTTTTTCCAAAAATATAGATATTCGCAATGACTCTCTAGATCGGTGTATTTACTATAAAAATATCGTTCCTTGTATTTATTACTTCCACATGCTGGGAATTTATCTCTACAATATTCTATTTATTGGTTTGGTAAATAACGATTTGGAGCTAATTCAAAAAATTCACGACAAGATTAGTTGCGATATTTATTTCCAGCAAGTCAATAGCAATCTTAACAAAAGTATCTCGATAGAAATTGACGATAGCAGTATTAAAAATAACAACCAAGGCTCCTTAATCTCAAACCTATTTAAAAGTAATAAAAAACATCGAGATAATATGCAAAAAATACAAGATTTACTCGATTTTGTCACTGTTATTTATTTAAAATTAACTTTTTCTAGCAGCGAACAGTCATATTACAGAAGTCACGATCGCGACAATCAAAGAATAAATAATGTTTTGGATGATATAAATATACTTAAAGAGAAAATAGCTAATTTGATGGAAATGTCTGGAGCAGAAATCGAGCAATTTGTTTCTGAGGAAAATTTAGATAAAGATTCTCAAATTTTAGATTTAAGCGATCTCGGAAAAAAACAGCAATTTGAAAAAATGACTAATTTTTACCAATTACTTTGCTCTAAAATTAATACTCCCTATCTCGGTTCTTAATTCTTGGCAACGAGGGAACAGGGAATAGGGAATAGGGAATAGGGAATGGGGAATAGGGAATAGGGAACGGGGAATAGGGAATAGGGAACGGGGAATAGTTTTGTCGATATTCTGTTGCCGAGAGACGATCTTTATTCTTCATCCTTCATGCCTTGTTTATCCCTCACTTGAACTTCCCAAATAGCGACCGACAAAACTCTCAAGAGATTCCATTTTCATTTCGTAAATAGATTCGAGATTAGTAATTTCTTCTTTGGTACAGAAAAATTCATTTCCCAATAAAGTTCGCAGAGTGGTGAGACCTTCTCCCAGCTCAGAATTTAACAATCCTAAAGACGATCGCAAGCCATCCAACAAAAACAAAGGTGGATTAATAATTATTGGTTCCCGCTTAAATAAGCGCGAAAGAATTCGAGGAATATCCTCTCTTTTGAGAATATCTGGGCCTCCAACTGGCAAAATTTTGTTTTTTGCTCCTTCCACTTTAACTGAATCAACTGCTATTTTTGCTAGATCGTCAGTACTGACGATCGAGGAGCGATTTTTAGGATCTCCGATAATCAAATAAATTCCACTGTCGCGGAATCTTTCTGCTAGGGGCAAAATATTATTAGCAAATCCAGAAGGTCGCAAAATAGTATATTTCAAACCACTAGCAACGAGATATTTTTCTACCTCCCGCTTCGCTTTAAATACGGAAGACTCTCGATAACCTCTATCTGCACCTAATACAGATATATAAACAAAATGCTCGACATTATTTTCTAAAGATCGATCGATCAGTTCGATATTGGCGCGGTAATCTAGTTTAAAAGCATCACTATCGGAACCGTGAGCGCTGATAACATATCGAACGCCTTGCAATGCTTTCTCAATATCTTTATCTACCCTCAAGTCTCCAATAAAAATCTCGGCTCCTCTGTGTTCTAATTCCTCATAATTAGAGCTAAGACGAACAAAAGCTCGAACAGGTATTATTTGCTCTCGTAACACCCGTACAATTCTGCGTCCTACTGAACCAGTTGCGCCAGTTACTAAAAACACCAACAATTACCTCCCCTTAATTTTCCTAATCGCCATTTCTCGTTCTTAAAGTGTAACCACTGGTGACAATTTGGCGTCGATAGGAGAAATGCCTGCCATATCGAGAATTTGGGGAATTAAATCCTCTCGCTTAACTGCCATCATATGTACCCCTTGACATAACTGTTTTGCTAACTGCACTTGTTCTGCGGCGATTTTCATGCCTTCTTGGAGTGGTTCTGTGGCTTTAGCTAAGCGATCGATAATTTCTTCTGGTATAGTTACTCCTGGAACTTTGCGGTTGATAAATTCGGCGTTTTTAGCAGATTTTAGCAAAAATATTCCTGCCAAGATGGGCTTATCTGTAGCAGAGGCAATTTGAGTCATAAACTTATTCAAGCGATCGAAATCTGTAATCAGTTGGCTTTGAAAAAACTGCGCCCCTGCTTCTATTTTTTTCTCAAACCGACGCTGCAAACCCGACCAACTCTTAAGCTGAGGATCCACAGCTGCACCAGGAAATAGGTCTGTAGGTTCGTCAAGTAAAGGTTTATCGTTGAAGTCGAAGCCCTTATTGAGTTTATCGATTAACTTCAGTAGCCGTACTGATTCGAGATCGAATACGGATTTCGCTGAGGGGCGATCGCCTACTTTAACTGGATCTCCTGTCAGGGCGAGAATGTTGCGAATACCTAATGCGTGCGCCCCCATTAGATCTGCTTCTAAGCCGATGCAGTTGCGATCGCGACAGGCAATCTGACAGATTGGTTCGATTTCGTGCTGTAATAAAATCGCTGAGGCTGCTATCGATGACATTCGGACTACAGCTCGACTGCCATCAGTAATATTCACCCCGTGTATCCTACCTTTGAGTTTTTGTGCCATCGCTAACATCCGCGCCGGATTACCTCCTTTTGGGGGCGCAACTTCAGCGGTAATCAAAAATTCTTTGGCATCGACAGCACGACGAAAACGACTTGTCATTGGTTAGTTTTTTGTTATTAGTGGTTAGTGGATATTGTGCCTGTAAGTAGTTCACAATGGGGGTAAATAACCTAGAACTTTTTTTACTTTAGATAGATTTTGGTTAGCTACTGCTTCTGCTTTTTCCTTACCTTCTTTCAGGACTGAATTCAAGTAGCCTTTATCGTCGATAATTTCCTTGTATTTCTCTTGAATTGGTTTGAGAGCATCTATTGTTACTTCGGTAAGTAGTGGTTTAAATTGCCCCCAGCCCATATCTTGACACTGTTCTGCTACTTCAGAAGTAGTTTTGTTCGAGAATACAGTATAGAGAGTTAGCAGGTTTTTGCATTCAGGACGATCTGGATCGTCAAAAGTTAAGCCTTTTACTGGATCTGTTTTGCAACGTTTAATCTTTTTCTGAATTAATTCTGGGGGATCTAGCAAATTAATCCGACTCATATCAGAAGGATCTGATTTAGACATCTTTTTATTGCCGTCGGTTAGACTCATTACCCTTGCACCCTCTTTGCGAATCATCGGTTCGGGAATTTTCAGTACTGGTTCGTCTTTGCTACCAAATTTATCATTTAATCTTCCAGCAATATCGCGAGTTAATTCTACGTGTTGTTTCTGGTCTTCTCCTACAGGTACGATATCGGCATCGTAGAGCAATATATCTGCTGCCATCAGCACTGGGTAATCTAATAAGCCCACGCTGACGTTTTCTCCTTGTTTTACTGCTTTTTCTTTAAACTGGATCATTCTTTCGAGCCAGTTAAGAGGGGTAATGCAGTTGAGCAGCCAGGTTAATTCGCTGTGAGCAGCTATATGGGATTGTACGAAGATGGTGGCATATTGCAAATCTATGCCACAAGCTAAATATAAAGCGGCGTTTGTAAAAGTATCGGATGCTAGGGTTGTAGGATTGTGCGGCACGGTAATAGCGTGTAAATCGACCACACAGAAGAAATTATCATAATTGCTCTGAGTTTCTACCCAATTACGAATCGCACCTAAATAGTTGCCTAAGTGTAAATTCCCTGTAGGTTGAATCCCAGATAAAACTCGCTGCTTGCCCATGAGTTGCGTTTTGCTCGCTGCTTTCTTTGTCAAAAAGTTCCCTTATTTTATCAATTAATGTAGGGCGAAGACGATATCGTCTGGTGCCCCATCGATCGAGCCCGATCGAAAACAAAGGAAGAGTTATTAAAACTCTTCCCTCTTTTAGTTAGCTGAAAAAATTTAATTTAAAATTCTTTACGCGCTAATAACACCGGACAGTTAGCATTAACTCGAACGTAATCAGATGTAGACGTTCCTAACAAGCGATCGAGGTCGGGTAAAGTTTTGGCAACTGAAGGACGGCGTTCGGGAGAGCCTAACATGAGTAAATCTACGTTATATTCGTCGACTAGCTCGCAGATTTTTTCTTTAGGTTTGCCACCGGTAACTATGGAGCGACAATTAATTCCCATTCTTTTAACTTTTGCTGCTGCTGGCTCTAAGATCGGGTCGCTTTCCATCTCCGATTTTGAGAGAGGGAGCAATTGTGGATTTAAATCTGGGTTGACCTGAAGTAATATCAACTCGCAGCCTGGATAATCTTTGAGAAGAAAAATGGCCAAATCTATACAGTACCGTGCGGCCTCGGATTTATCCATTGCCACCATAACCCGTTTAATTCGTTTGACATAAACGTCGTCTTTAACCAACAACATAGCGCGGTTGGTTAGTTGAAACACGTATTGACTGACGGAGTTTTCTAAAATCGCTTCCAGACGCTTTAGTCCCCGCGAACCCATGATAATTAAATCTGCGTTGCTTTCTTCTGCAACTTGGCATACTGTATCTTTTGGTTCGCCTTGGCGCAGCACGCTGGTAACTTTGCTAGTGTCTAGATTTAAATCTTTAATAACGTCGGCAATTAATTTGCCTCCCTCTTCCCATTTTTCTGTTTCTGCTTCGGTAGTGATTTGAGGCGACACGACGTGTAAAATAGTGAGTTTAGAATTTTTGATGGCAGGAAGATCCATCAAAACCTTCAGCATTTCTTGAGTGTTGCCTGCTCCTGAATCCGCATATAAAATCTTTTCAAGCATGGATTTAAGCTCAATTATGAAAGAAAATTAGCTTGTTTTCTCGCTCCAATTTCCTTAACAATTTATCACTAAAGCGATCGTAATGATGTCTTGACTACGGATAAACTTTTATTGATTTTTATAAAAAAAATCATGAGAAGATAGTTTTCAATCGCCTATCCCCTTTCTCTAATCTGGCATCCAATAGATAAGAAGAGAGCTAGGAGAAATTAAATTAATTTACAAATATAATATAAAAAGAAATAAATCTTAATATTTTTTCCTCATTGGTTTATTTATGCCCGAAGTAAAAAAAATTAAAAATTTTTTCCAAGAGAAAATTTTATTTGACAACGAGCCAACTCCTGAACTGTTTGCCATCTTAACCGTTTATTTCGTTCAGGGCATTCTAGGCTTGGCACGCTTGGCAATTAGTTTTTTTCTCAAAGACGATCTAGGTTTGAGTCCGGCAGAAGTAGCCGCTTTAATAGGTGTTGCTGCCTTACCCTGGATAATTAAACCAGTATTTGGCTTCCTTTCAGACGGTCTGCCCCTATTTGGCTATCGTCGGCGCTCCTATCTAATTTTATCAGGAATTTTGGGAGCAATATCTTGGCTAGCACTAGCTACAGTAGTACACAATTCTTGGACTGCTACCTCAGCCATTTTACTCAGTTCCCTCTCTGTTGCAATTAGTGACGTAATTGTAGATTCAGTTGTAGTAGAGCGAGTGAGGCAAGAATCTTTAGCCAGAGCTGGTTCACTACAATCTTTATGCTGGGGTATCTCAGCATTGGGAGGACTAGTCACAGCTTATTTGAGTGGTTGGTTGCTCCAACAATTAAGCAACCAAATAGTATTTGCAATTACTGCCACTTTTCCCCTGCTGGTTTCGGCAGTTGCTTGTCTAATTGTAGAAGAACGAGTTACCAAAGCACCTTTATCTGATTCTTCCACAAATAGCTTGTTGTCTGGATCTCGCGAGCAAATTAAGAAAGTTTGGCAGGCAATTAAGCAAAAATCTATCTTGCTACCTACCGCCTTTATTTTCCTCTGGCAAGCTACCCCCAACGCTGAGTCGGCATTTTTCTTCTTTACCACCAACGACTTAGGCTTTGAACCAGAATTTTTAGGGCGGGTGCGCCTAGTGACTAGCGTAGCAGCCCTTATAGGTGTCTGGGTATATCAGCGTTTTCTTAAAAATGTTTCCTTCCCAGTAATTTTAGGCTGGAGTACTTTTATTTCTGCGGTTTTAGGAATGACCAGTCTGCTGCTAGTGACCCACGCCAACAGAGCGATCGGTATTGACGACTATTGGTTCAGCTTAGGAGATAGTCTCGTACTCGCCGTAATGGGACAAATTGCCTTTATGCCCGTTTTAGTCCTCTCCGCGCGTCTGTGTCCTGCTGGTATAGAAGCTACTTTATTTGCTCTGCTGATGTCGATTTGGAACCTTTCTATGGTCTTGTCCCAAGAGTTCGGGGCTTTGCTAACCCATTGGCTAGGAGTAACAGAAACAAACTTCGACCATTTGTGGCTGTTAGTTGTCATTACCAACCTATCCACTCTATTACCCCTATTCTTCTTAGGTTGGCTTCCAACAGGAGATCCCCAAAAATTAGGCAGCGAAACCAGTGACAATAATTTGCCCCCAGCAGAAGTTTTTGAACCTCATCCTACCGGATCTGGAGTAGATCCGCTAGTACTTCCCGATCTAGTTCCCGAGTTAGTTAAAACTCCTGCATCTTCTCAAAGCGATCGATAATCTTACAATTCTCAATCTACTATGGCTAACTTACTTTCACAAAAATCTGTTTTTAAAACCTACAACCGTCAAGACTGGCAAAAAGGATATCAGTCCCAACCCAACGAATACGAATACTGGATAGATAAAATTGAAGGAGAAATACCCTCTCAACTACAGGGTACTTTGTTTCGTAACGGCCCTGGTTTATTAGATATTCACGGCACTCCCATACAGCATCCTTTTGATGGCGACGGCATGGTTTGCGCTATTACTTTTCAAGAAGGTCGCGCCTACTTTCGCAACCGCTTCGTCCGCACCGAAGCTTATGTCAAAGAACAACAAGCGGGTGAAATTATCTATCGCGGCGTATTTGGCACTCAAAAACCTGGCGGCTGGTTGAATAATGCTTTTGACTTCAAGCTCAAAAATATTGCCAATACCAACGTTATTTACTGGGGCGATAAACTACTGGCACTGTGGGAAGCTGCCGAACCTCATCGTCTCGATCCCCACACCCTAGAAACCATAGGAATAGATTACCTCGATGGAATTTTGGAACCTGGGGATGCTTTTTCTGCCCATCCTCATATAGATCCCAACTGTAAAATGGACGGGGGGGAACCGTGTTTGGTGAATTTCTCAATTAAAGTCGGTCTTTCTTCTACTATTACCATCTACGAATTCAATCCTCAGGGTAAATTGTTGCGCCGTCACGCCCACAGCATTCCTGGTTTTTCTTTTATCCACGATTTTGCCATAACTCCTAACTACTGTATCTTTTTCCAAAATCCCGTAAGCTTCAATCCTCTTCCTTTTGCTTTAGGACTTCGCGGTGCAGGGGAATGCGTTAAATATCAGCCCGATCGCCCTACTAAAATTGTACTGATTCCTCGCACTCATCCCTACAAAGGAGTAAAAATTCTCGAAACTAACTCTGGTTTTGTCTTCCATCACGCTAATGCTTTTGAGTCGGGTGAGGAGATTTATATTGACTCAATTTGCTACGATTCTTTGCCAGAGGTCGAAGCCAATACCAGTTATAAAGACGTTGATTTTGAGGCACTTTCCCCAGGACAGTTGTGGCGATTTACTCTCAATTTGAAAGAGGAAAAGGTAGAAAAAAGGTTAATAGATACTCGCTGCTGCGAGTTTCCCTCAATTCATCCCGATCGAGTAGGAAAAAATTATCGCTATGTTTTTTTCAGTGCTGCCCATAATGCTACAGGAAACGCACCTCAGCAAGCTATTGTGAAATTAGACTGGAAGACCGAAGAATCTGACCTTTGGTCTTTTGCTCCTAAAGGCTATGTTAGCGAGCCTATTTTTGTCCCTAAACCCGATG
>JAAUYD010250478.1_pt1 | contig 11985 bp, 8 predicted proteins | sample 7278101 | NCBI WGS metagenome assembly JAAUYD01 (sample SAMN14350128, study PRJNA611818) | marine sediment metagenome | isolation source: surface marine sediment (0.6m) | place: French Polynesia: Moorea | collected 2018-08 | reverse complement strand
TAATAAGGTAAAAGGGTTAGAGGCGTTAGATGTTCTGGGATTAGTAGACTTCAATCGGGAATTTATGGCCACGGATGAGGATCTAGTTAAACGGGCTAAATTGGCCATTCACAATACAGAAGAAATTAAAACCCTGTTGGGGATCTCTATTTGTCAGCCGACGGCGAACCCGAAAACGGGAGAGATGACTGTCCCTTCTATTAAAGTGACACGACAACTACTTAATTTAATTGGCTATGATTTGGAACGTACTAAACGGCGAACCATTAATGGTAAGCGACAAAATATATATAAGGTAGTGGATCTGCTATGCCATCAAACCCGTAAGGAGATATTTAATCATTGGCTAACCAAAGATAGGGAATATTCTATGGTAGATGATAAAAGCATAGAGAAGGCACGAGAGAATGAAGTGGCACGACAGACCGTATACAATAAGTCGACCCCTCGTGCCGATGAGGATGGGTCAAACCAAAAAACCTCTCTACAGTCCCCAACAAAAGATGGTTTGAGTGAAGTGGCACGACAGACCGTATATAATAAGTCGACCTCTCGTGCCGATGAAACAACACCGTTAAGAGTGGGGATGGAGATTATCAGTCAAGCCACTATGAAGATAGGTAGAATCGTCTCAATATCCGAGAAGCTGTCTGAGGTGTTGGTGGAGTTTGTGGATCAAGTAAGTCGGTATCAGTTATCAAGTTTTTGGGATGAGGTGGAGTTAATTTTTTAAAAAAGAGATCAAAAAAAAAAATTCCTTTCCCACCTGCCCGAAGGGGGTCTTAGGGGGTGTCCCCCTAAACAGTGACTCCGTACTGACTTTTGGAACGAAGTGACAAAACGTCAGTACATGGAGTGCGCTGGCTTAGCTTTCGCTAAGAGACTCCACTAGCCCCCTAGCTCAGAGCCAAATCGGTCAAATCAGACAGCTAGGGGGTAAAAAAAAGCCCGTTACTAGATGTAACTGCACGTTACTAGGCGTTACTAAACGTTGTTAAGAGTCACGATACGTTATCGATTTAGGGTCAGATCCGGGTCAAAAACAGGGTAGGGATGACTTTTTTGATAACGAATAGTGACGTTTGATAGGAGTCAGTGACGTTTAATGACGAATAATGACGTTTAGTGACATTAAATAAATCTAAAGAAAATCAGGGTTTTTCGTCATTGAATGAACCAGTGAAAAAATAAGCCTATTCAGGTGGGTAAAAAGTGGCTGCTGGTTACGGTCACTGTCGCTGGTCTAAAAGGAGAAACCCCTTTTATATTTACTTAAGATTTTACCATTGAAGGTGTCCCTCACCATGAAGAAGAGAGAGAGGGAGACATAAGCGGGGCCTGTTATGGGGCATGAAGGGAAAAACCACCATCCGGATCTACCATGAATAATGGTAGATCCGAGGCCAAATCGACTAGAAAACGATTTGCGTGCAGTAAGGATCTGTCTTTTTGATTACGGTCAAGTGAACTTGAAAAGTCCCCCATTCATTCACAGAGGAAACAGATAAACTCGGATCAACACTAGCGACAATTTCAGATAGTGGATTATATCCTTTCACCAGCGATAGAGATGTACTTTGAGTCTTTCTAAAATCATCTAATTTGATAAAGCCGATGCTGAACATATCATCATTCAAAGGAACAAAAATAACCGCACCACGCCCGTACTTTCTATAAAAATACTCATTAGCATCCAGAAGGCTCTTAATCCCCTTCATTCCGATAGGTATGCCTGTCACTTGCTGGGGGTTAATAAGAGTTCCTGCAACAACTTCATGGATGTTATACCCATTAATTTTATTTTTGTTCAGTTTTTTGACTTCTTTCAAGAATCGTGACTTACCCATACTTTTGTTGTATTTTTTTTGTTTATCTTATTTCATTACCACTTGGGTAAATAATAGCTCGTAGAAGGGGGACAATCTCACGAATTAAAAATGGGACGTTTAAGAGAGTATTCTCAAGGATTAATTTAAGAATTTAGTCGGGTATTTTCTTTCTTCTTTATGCTAACAAAATTTGGGTTAATTTATTTTTCTAACAGATTCTATTACCCATTTTTCTTGCATTTCATTCCAGGTTAATTGGTAAACAAGTTCAAGAGGTATAGATTGATGACTACTTGAAGTTTTATATCTGACAAAAACTTCAGAATCAAATTGTGATTCTTTGATAGTTTTTAGATCATTGACAATTATTGGGGTAATTTGATTCAACCAATTTTTGAAAGAATTATAACCATCAGGATGAACTCTTTTATTTTCTTGTAAGTCAATCGTTAACATATCCCAAGCTTGTCTATATTGACCGTTATTAATAGCCTTATAGTAGTTATTTATGGTTTCTGAAGGTGATGGTTTTCTATTTTCTGTCGTGGGAGGTGTTGTAGGAGATGTTGTAGGAAATGTCGTGGGAGGTGTTGTAGGAGATGTTGTGGGAGGTGTTGTAGGAGATGTTGTGGGAGGTGTTGTAGGAGATGTCGTGGGAGGTGTTGTAGGAGATGGATTAAAAATTTTATCCCAATTACCTATTATTGCTGTTGTTATTGTTCCTATAAGTCCAATTATTGCTAACGCAATGGCTGTACGTCCATCAGGATTACTCAAAATTAATTCCCCCTAAAATCAAAAATTAGGAAATTAATTATGTTATAGCTTACTCTTCATTAAAAAATCACTTCTAACGAGTGACGGAATTGATATAGATAATATATAGACAAAATATAGATATAACATCTAAGTTATTTCTACTTGACTCCCAGGGCAAACGCGCTTAAATCTCAAAGGCATGATCTAGCCAGGGTTTTCGACTTCCAGTACAGATAATCTACTATAGCGCAAGGCTTTGTTCCATCGGGGTTTCAAAAATTAAGCGCGTTTGCCCTGACTTGACTCCTTAGAAGTTTTGTTATTCATCTGTTAATTCTTTATTTAACTCTTTATTTTTATTTTCATTTTCTATAACTTCTTTAGCTTTGTGGACAATAAGAGAATAAGCTTGTTCCGAAATTAGACCAGCAGCAAAAGCTAATAAGAATAATGTTTCTCTTTTTATGCTTTCAATTTCTGCATCAGAAATGACTGTATGAATTGAAGCATTTGTAATAAAGATTGCAAGAGCTAGAGACATACCTAAGATTGGTCTATATATATATGATTTTATTGGAATATTTTTTTCATTTTCCATATGCTCACGAACTAAAAAAATAAGACTACCAAAACCTCCTAAAATAATTAATAATAAAAATGTATCAAGAAGATTAATTGTTTTAGTTCTTTCATTAATTCTTTTTGCTTCTGCTTTTATCCAAGATTGAGCCTCTAAAGGTAAATTACTTTTCAAGCTAGGATCAAATCCTTCTCCTCTAAAGTTTTTTGGTAATATAGTAGCTTCTATTTCAACAGAATTTAAATCCTCAATATTATGAGTTGCAATTGTTGTGAGTCGAAACTCAATTGTTTTAAATAAGTTTATATATTCATTTACGGGCAGATTTTCTTTAGGATTTCTCCAGTTGTCATGAATTTGTATTTCATCAAGAACAAGTCCTAAAGGTGGCATTTCAGCTGAACTTTTATATTTTTTTGATAAGTAATCATCCATTACTTGAGAAGGATTAATAACTGGTTTTTGCTGTAGTGAATTTTCGTTATCAAAAAATGTACTATCAATTAAATTTTCCAGAAGTAAAATTGTTTTACCACTTCCTATTTGAATTCCAAGATATAATAATGAATAGATCCAGGAAATAAGAATAATATTTTTGATCAATGTGATAGAATTAGATTTAATTTGATTAATAAATTGTAAATTCTTCATGATTTTTAAGTATATTTTTTTACCAATACTTAGTTTCAACTAATTTAAGACTACCCAATACTTAGTTTCAACTAATTTAAGACTACCCAAAAATTATAAAAACCTAACCATCGTAAGTTTTAAATTATTTGTTCCCATATTTTTTCTATTAAATTTAGATATATTTACTTAGAATATTTTTAGGGTTTAAATCGCTGAAACATTGATGAGATGTTTGTTAGACGGGATAGTCTTTTCGCTTCATAAACAAACTTAACTTTATAGATTTATCTCAGTAGGAAAAATGGACTTAAGTTAACGTCAAAAATTGCGCTGGATAATTTAACGACGGGAAGATGATTAAGGAATCAAATAATAGATTCAAGTCCCGCCTTTTAAATCATTTCCAAGGCAATTTTTTTGATAATGAAAGCACTAGAAAACGCTTTGTTGAAGATTCTCACTTTTGTGTATACATTAAATCTAGATATTGTATATACATAGACTGAGATGAGTTATATATAAGATGTCTATACTTTTTTCTAGATTGAGCAGTTTTCTATATAGACAAATATCTAGATATCGTCTACAATATAGATATTATATAGATAATAAATATAGACATGGTAGACACAACACTAGCTACCTTTAGAGTAGACAAAAAAACCTGGAAGGAATTTAAGCAATGGGCATCAGAACGAGGTAGTAATGCCAGCACAGAGCTAAACCAGTTTATTTTAAGATCATTGGGGCGTATAGACAATAATCTAGACGTTAATATAGACAGCCAAGACAACCGTATAGATGAGGATATAGATCAACGTATAGAAAACTATCTAGACAGTAATCTAGATGAGCGTATAGAAGCAACGGTTAAAAACTATCGAGACAAGCATATAGACGAATATATAGATACTAATTCGGATGAGTGTATAGATATTAATATAGACAAGTGTATAGACAAAGAGCCAAAGACATTAGATGAAGAGACGACCGTAACTGAGAGTGTTGGGGAAGAGGAGGTTACAGAGCAGTTAGCTGATGAGAAAGGATTATCAGGGAAGGAATTAGCTTCAAAAATAGGAGTGAGGCCGGAATATCTCACCCGATGGAAAAGTGGAAGAAATATCCCAAAAGAGGACAGCGAGAATTACCAAGCTTATCAGAACTTCTGTAAGTATCGATGGGAGAAAAAGAAAGGGACTAATCAGGCAAAGTATTATCAGGTACTCCACTCTGAAAATTAGGGAATAAAAATTATTGGGGTTTGGAAAGAATACGTGCAAATTAGGTCATGACATTAAGAACTGTTAAAATTATTAGAATTAACCATGTATATACAAGATTTATGCCACTCTATTTCTCATTTTTGTCAATAACTGTTACAAATGACTCTAAAACGGCGATCGCTAAAAGTTAGCATTAATAAAAATAACTTTGCCGAAAATGGCAGTGGACTATCTCAAATCAAGAAGCTTCAAACCCTTATAGATTGGTATTTTTCAGATTAAACATTGCCTAAAAAGGGGTAAAAGTTTTCCCCCTAATAAAGAGGAGTCCCCTAGAGGCCACCAAGGGACACGATCAAATAAATGATTCTTAATAAGGAGTTTACCTCATGAATGAACCAGCGACCGTTAGATTTAAGGTTTTTGAATATAAAAAGCAACACCACCCTCTCCAAAAGTCTGTAGAGTTAATTCTGGATGATTTATTAAAAATTCATCTACTGCTTTCTGACAACCTTCAAACTCTGAATAATCATCAAACTGAATGAAACCACCTGAGACAATGTGAGGATACCATTTATCTAAACATAATTTGGTAGGTTCATAAAAATCACAATCAATATGTAATAAAGCTATTTTTGGAATATTTATTTTTGGAAAAGTTTCATGAAACCAGCCGGTGTGAAAGTTGATTCTTGTTAAATCAATTTCGAGTTCCTTCATTAGTGCAACAACTCTTTTAGGACTTCCAACAACTTCTCCAACCCATTTTTTACTATCTTCTCCATCTTCAATAGTTGTTTTTGGTAAGCCAAGCCAAGCATCGAAAAGATGAATCTCTCTGTTACTTTTTGATGTAGTTATTGCCATTAAACCAGCTGTTCCCCCATCTAATACACCACATTCAACAATAGCTCCAGTAGTATTTAGTTTTTCTATTTGCTTACATAATCTAACTAAATTTTCTTGACGGCTTTTTGATGCTTGGGTATAAGGAAAAACAGTTTTATATGGGTCTTCTAATTGTAAATTACGCATTTGCCATCGTTTACGAATTCCTCTTAAATAAGGTTGTAATTTCTTTGGTAAAAATGGTCTTAGCCATGAAAAACTTTGTTTAGGAGCTGTTGATTGATTCATATTGGAAAAATTTTAAAACTTATAAACAATCGATACATTATACTGTTTAAAATTGTTATTTCACATTTTTTTGAGTAGTTTCTCAATCAAACTTAAAGGATTTATATAGGAGATTAAGGTATTCTGGCGACATCAGGATAAAAAATTTTCAACTTACCCCCATGAAAGTTAACCGGCATGGCCGAGCCAAGATTTTAACCATAGAAGAGATTCAGATATTATTCTCTGACGGGTTAAAACTAGAACGAGATCGGGTGTTGTTTGGGGTGATGTTGTTTACGGCCTGTCGAATTAATGAAGCTTGTACCTTGAGGACAACGGATGTCTATGATCGTCGTGGTTTGGTCATGGAGGAGATTATCTTCCGTAAGCAGAACACCAAAGGCAAACTAGCCACCAGAACCATCCCCGTGTTTGAGGATTTAAGGATACTGTTAACCAACTACGGAATAGATCGCGCTGAAAGGTATTTATTCCCTGGCAGGTTAGAAGGGCATATACAACCGGATAGCGCGTCTAGAATCTTCAGGAAAGCCTGTATAAGCGTGGGAATTGTTGGGGCATCCACTCACAGCTTCCGGAGAACGGCGTTAACCCAGATGAGTAATGGGGGAATTCCGTTGAGGGTGATCCAGGAGGTGAGTGGCCATAGAAATTTAGGACAGCTTCAAAAATATTTAGAGGTTCAACCGGAGCAAGTTCGTGGTGCGATCGCCAGTTTGTCCATGTTGAGTCCTGGATATGGGGGTGGGGGGGATAATGTCATGAAACAGAAATATCTTGACCTCGATACTCATCCTGAAGCTTCATTGAGTATCTCTGAATTAATAGACGATTAAACGTTAAGGGTTAATGATCTTACTCAAATTTATTGATTTAGTCTAGATATTTGGTTTTAGATGCGGTTAGGCAGATAATTCATAAAAGTTTCTTATTAATTTAGTTGTGTATATCTCTGCAAAGAATTAAAATCTCTTTTATATATTAGTGCCAAAAAAAATAGGGGGGTTGCCTTTAATGAAGTTTTAAATACTGATGTTGAATGCCGGTCTGAAAAAATCCGACAGCAAAAACAATTTAACTTCACCAATTAGGGGAAACCCTGACCTAAAGAAACATTTACTATTTTGAAGTTTACCGTTTTTTTTGTGGATATAGATCATTCAAGTAGGATTTGAAACTCAGATAACCCCCTTGTGTAGCAACACAAGAGGACTGGGTGAATGGATGCCACAAAAATTAAGCAGGAATTTATCAACCTTTCAGCGATCGCCCCCTACATCTTCGAGATGGCGGTGACGTTCTTACCGGACATTGAAATCAACCACGTCACCCATGAAGTGGAGGGAACGCCCCTTTACGATGCCTTGGGCTGGCCATATACTCGCTTTGGTCATCAAGCCAAACCGGATCTACTGGGTGCGGTCTTTTTTCAAGAATCTGGAGAACCCTGGCAAGGTAAAATCTATGGAGAGTTAAAGAAACCTCGTAAGAACAAGAAAGGTAAAAAGAAAAAGGCTAAACGCAAGAAAACGGGACAATATTACGCACCAAAAGGAATCGGGGACGTTCCTTACCTTCCCCCCGTCCCTAGAGAAACCATAGAAAAAATAGCCAAGGAATACGATTTACCCATACCCCCCGAAAATATATCCTTCTGGGAGTGGTTTAAAGAAAATAAGATAATTCCCGTACTTCTAACGGAAGGGGGCAAGAAGAGCCTTTCAGCGTTGTCTGTGGACATCCCTGCTATAGCCCTGTATGGATGTCAGTGTGGAGTAGATCCCGAAACAGGAGAAATTAAAGAATCTTTACGTCCCTACGTTGAAGGCCGGGGGGTTTATATTGGCTTTGACCAAGATAATAAACACAAGACAAGGCGGATCGTAGCTAAAGCCGTCGTTCGAGTGGCTAAAGGAATATCTAGAATCGATGGCAGTCCTTACAAAGTCCTCTGGGATATCGAAGACGGGAAAGGGGTTGATGATGTTATTAAAAATAAAGGTGGGGACTATTTAAAAGAAAGAATTAAGGTCGCTAAATTTATCGGGGAAGGGGAAGTTTCCTTAGACATTCCTTCTTTTGATTATGTGGTTTATGATGACGGTTCAACCCCTTTTAATCCTCAAACCAATAAGAGAGAGATAGGGGATTTAAAAGCAGAAATTAAGAAGGTTTCAAGTCTGACTGAAATCAAGCCCCTCTTACGTCGTATCTCTGAGAAAAGATTAGCCTTTAAAGAGTGGAAAGAGTTAGTTGAAAAAACCTACTTGAAAAGTCGGGGCGTGTTTGATAATTTCTCCCCTGAAACCTTCCAAGATGTCGAAAGACAAAGAATTCTCCATCAGGGGCTAGAATCTCTCATTAAATCTAAATTTAAGTCAGAGATTAAAGCCCTGATTAAAAAGTTACCTGTGGCTGATTATAAGAAAGTTAAAACTTTTAAGAGTCACTTAGCTTCTATCTTTTGGGGAGGTCTAGCGGTCAAGTATAACTACAGTTCAAAGGTGAACTTTAAGCTGTTTACTGAACTCCTCAATAAAATGGCTCAAACTAATATCTTTGAGTTACCGTTATGGGATAAAATCTTATTACTAGAAAATGAACTAGAAGCGTTATCTGCTGCTGATGATAAGCTAAGGGAATATGAGTTAGGTATCCAAGAGAAAGCTTCTCAGCAGCAGAAACACTTATCAGCCATACAGAAGCTAGAAAAGGCTAAAGCGAGAGCAGATAGGTTAGCATCTTATGGGATAACAGATCAACAGAATCAATTAACCAGAAAGACTAACTTGAAGGTGAATCATCCTCGTTTAGATGGGGTTTTGGCTAAACTGCCTCGGACGGGAAAAGTCTTTATCAAATCGGCTAAGAAGACGGGTAAATCTTCGGGAATTATTAACCCCTTAATTGAAGAGTGGAAGAAAAAAGGTCAGCCCATTATCTCAATTGTTCCTCGAATTCTGCTCTATAAGGAGCAGGTTGAAAGATGGCAACTGACCGCTATCGATAGCTACGGGAACATCTATCAAGAGTTTCATGAATCTATCGCTTTATGTTTCGATTCTTTGGGTAAGATGTCCTCTTTTGATTGGTCAGGGGCGTTAGTTATTTTTGATGAAATTAGGCAAGGTTTAAAGCATCTCATATCATCATCAACTTTAGAAGATATGAGGTCTTATATTCTAAAATTACTCCAAGAAAAGCTACCAGAAGCGATTAATGGAGGTGGCTTAATTGTTAGCTGTGATGCGGATTTAACCGACGTAGAAGTAAATTATATTGATGGGGTTTGTAGAAATGGAAATACCTTTATTGTTGATAATAAATACCGAGATGAAAAAGGAATCGCTAAGTTCGATGGGGGAAAGGTTGATGATGATTTGACCGAGGTAAAAGAACAGTATTTATCAGGGGAGAATTTATTTATTTTCTGTGATGCTAAATCCAACAGTAAGGCCATACATGAAGCTTTAGTTAAGTTAGATCCTCAAGCCACTCATTGGTTAATTAATGGGGACACAACGGAAAAACCAGAAGTTAAAGAAATTATCTCTAATAATATTAATAAATCTATTAAAGAACAGCGACCCCGTAGCTTAATCTTTACCACTTCTATGAGTACGGGAATCTCCATTGATGGTTGGATTGATGGAGTCTTTCATGAGGATGTTTATCAACACTTTACTTATGGGTTTGTTTTCGCTGTGGGGGGTATCTTAGAACCGGTAGAAGTCACTCAGGGTATGGGAAGGAACCGTAATAATATTGATTTTACCATTCACTCAGGGACAGGGAAAACGAAAGAAGATGGTGAGAAATCTTGTGACCCGGAAGTGATTAGAAGACAGATCATTAAACGGAATGATAATGGCTTAAGTATTTGGGGGTTAACGTCTGAAATCTTATCGGAAAAATTAGGACGAGAGGTGACGGATCTAGAGGTAATCGAGGAACTTAGAAAACGGTGTGACCCCAATACAGGGAAAATAATTGACCCTCATTTAGACCTTTATTCTGAGGTTAAAGCTAGGGCTAATTATGCTGCTCAAAACTTTGACTTGATGTTATTTAAACAACTTCAAAAAGAGGGCTTTACTGTAGTGGTTGGTGAAACTTGTCGAGAAAAAAATCTTGACGGGGATTTTCATCGATGGGCTAAAGATAAGGATATTTGGGATGAAGCACAAGGGATTTTTCAAGCTGACGACATTACCTTAGAAATGGCTTATGAATATTTACGAACCAACGTCACCCTTGAACAGAGGCGACAGGCCAGGAAAGCTTTACTATGCCATGAATTCCCCGGAATGGAACTGACCCCTGAGTTTATCTATAAGAACATCCTGAAGGATCGGCGACGGGGGGTAAATGGTCATAAGCTCTGGTGGTATTACCATCATCCTGAAATAACTAAAGAAATAGACAATGGCCACTATATTAGAAAGTTAAAACAATTTACTCAGGGGGCGATCTTCTTACCGGATATCAGGAACTACACCATCATGATTGAAGAGCTTAAGGCGTTGGGTGTGCTAGAGCTTCTCAACCCTGAGAACCCCATAGAGATATCGAAGGATGACCCCAAGGTAATTGAATTTATGGAACGAGCTAATTTTAGACGATACTCCATTTATACGAACTTGGGGTTAACCATCACCCAGAAAACGGACGCGATGAGATTTATTGACCGGCTACTACAACGGGTGGGATTGGGGATGATTTGTACTCGGACTGAAAGGGTTGGGGATTCTAAAACTAGATACTATTCCATTAATAAAGCATTACTCCATGACCCGGATAGGTTGGCCATAATGGATGCCCTGGACAGGAAATTTTTAGGAGCCGTGACGACTCAACCCGAAATAGCTGAAACAGGCAGCCCACCAAGGTTAGAGTCGGGGACAGCACAGCCTGAAAAGGTATACATAAAGGGGAGTGCTGTCCCCCACGAAATAGATGAACATGAGTCTCCCATTAAAGATCCTTTTGAGGATAAGGAAGGGATTCAGTTTAAGCAGCCAATGAATGAAGGGGTTGAGCCGATGTCTCAAAAGAAGGTCTATCAACTAGCCAAAAGAGAATATGCTCTTACACCAGGGGGTGAACTCTTCAAGTTACCCATGAATCGAGGGTTTCATCAGTGGTGTTCATTTGAGTATGGGGATCTGATTTATGATTCCCGTGAGATATTCCCTAGTCCCTTATGGGTGATTGGGTCCGATGATAGTGAGGGGTATGGGTTGATCGTAGCCGATGAGACTGGGATAGAGATCATCCCCTATCGTTATGGGGTGCTGTGGGTGGATCAACGAGTGGGTTAAGAGTGAGTTTTGTGGGGATGAAGATCCACGAAAATAGATCAAAAAAAAAACAAATTTCCTTTCCCACCTGCCCGAAGGGGGTTCTAGGGGGTTTCCCCCTGGACAGCCACACCGTAATGACTTTTGGAACGAAGTGACAAAACGTCATTACGGTGTGGCTGGCTTAGCTAAGCTAAGGGGACGGACTAACACCCTAGATGAGAGCCAAATCGGTCAAATCAGGCAGCTAGGGGGGTCAAAAAAGCTTGTTATTGGACGTTACTGGACGTTACTAGGCGTTACTCTTCGTTGTTAAGGGTTATGATCCGTTATCGATTTTGGGTCAGATCGGGGTCAAAAACCGAGTCGGGGTCACTTTTTTGATAACGATTAGTAACGTTAGGGAGGATTTAGTGACGTTTAATGACGAGTAGTGACGTTTAGTGACATTAAATAAATCTAAAGAAAATCAGGGTTTTTCGTCATTGAATGAACCAGTGAAAAAATAAGCCTAT
>JAAUYD010068107.1_pt1 | contig 11987 bp, 11 predicted proteins | sample 7278101 | NCBI WGS metagenome assembly JAAUYD01 (sample SAMN14350128, study PRJNA611818) | marine sediment metagenome | isolation source: surface marine sediment (0.6m) | place: French Polynesia: Moorea | collected 2018-08 | reverse complement strand
TTACAAAATCCCTTATATTTTTTCGCACAATCTTCCAAACTACTAGTTAAAGAGTAAGGTGGGCACTGCCCACCCTACACTAAATAAACTCCCTGCCTTGATAAGGATTTTCGGATTTGCTGTGAAATTTTATCTTCCCTAAAAACTGCGACTGCGCCACTTGTTCAGCTTGTATTCACCAATAGTTGCTAAGGGACGCGCATCAGCAATTTGTTGACGTAAATAAGCGATCGCTTTTTCTTGTTCTTCTACTTGCCGTTGTAAAGTTGTGTAGGTATCTGTCCCTCCACCATTAGTTGGAGCCATGGTTGCAGATGAACCACCGTCAGATTCCCACTGGCTGAATTTAGTGGTAGCAATACTAGCAAATGGTTTTAAATCTGCGAGTTGTTGCTGTAATGTGGCAATCACCCCTTCCTGCTCTTGAATTTGTTGTTGTAAGGCTGATTCAGCTTGTTTGCGAGCTAAAGCAAGAGTATCAACTGCTGCGGTTGCCAATTGGGGTTTCGGTGCAAATACCTTAGCCAGTATGTCACTAACATCTGTGACTTGGTCTTTACCATATGGTTTATTCAGAATCACTGCTCTAGCAGTTCGAGGGGCGTTACTTCCTGTGAGGTCTTTATCACTACTGGAAGCACTCCGCAATAATTGGAACATATTGGTAAAGCCCAACAAACTTTGACCATTCTGGGTTTTGTAACCCCGGTAATAGGGGACTATGTTCTCCCCAAAGGCATTTTGATACTCGTCGCTGTCTATGTAAGCATCAATATTAGCCTCAAATCCGCCTTCATCTAGAACACTGCTGTAGTAACGCATTTCAGCAAAATTATCAGGGGCGCGACCAAGTAGGTGCTTAAAGTTTAGCTCCATTGCTCGGTACCAATAGCAGTTTTCAAAGAAACGGGAGCGATATAATTCAGACTTGGCAACCTGGCGGACAAACTCGCGAACACTAATTTCACCCAGCTTGAGTTGAGATTCCGGTACAGTCAGCCGCTCACTTTCCATGACATAAGCATTACCCAATACCTGACGATAAACGGCTCGAATGACTATTTCCACTTCCTCTTCCGAGCGACCAGATAATAATTCCACAGGTTCTGAGTTTTTAAATGGCTGGTATGCCTGGTAGAACTGCTGTTGGGCTTGTGCATCAGTTGGCGATACATCAGCATCCACTTGAAAAGTTATGGGTTGGGATTTGATCATTGGCTCACTCTTCATACCCAGAGCCTTAGAAATTACTTGATTTGCATCCATTACATAAGCAGGACGTTGCCAGGGGAAGGGAGCGCCTTTGATAGGAACAATTTCACTGGGATGATTTCCCATAAGGGAATGATTTAAGCGAGAGCGATTGTTGGTGGTGTTATCTTTATCACTGCTGCAAGCACCCCGCAATAGTTGGAAGATATGGGTAAAGCCAACCATTTTTTTGCCTGTTTGGGTTTTATATCCCTGATAATAGGGGACAATATCTTCTCCAAAGGCATTTATATACTCATCGCTATCTATGTATGAGTCAATCTCAGCCTCATAACCTACTGTATCTAACAAATGGGTATGGGTTGTAATTTCCTCATAGCTTTCGGGAGCGCGACCCAGTAAATGTTTGAAATTTAACTCAATGGCTCGATTACGAGGACAATTATCAAAAAATCGACAACGGTAAAGTTCTGAATAAGCAAGGTGGCGGACAAACTCGCGCACGGTAATGTCTCCCTGTCTGAGTTGGGATTCAGGCACGACTAACCGTTCGCTTTCCATCACATGGACATTACCCAAAACCTGTTTATAGATAGCGCGAATCACAATATCTAAATTTTCTTCTGAGGGGTTTTGCCACAAACGCACGGGTTCTTGATCGTCAAATGAGCTAATACCCAATTTTGACTCGGGATTAATTACTGGGTTGACAAAACTACTAACCACTTAAAAAATCTCCTTATTAATCTTGTTGAAAAAATATTGAAGCTTAATATGTTGAGGTGATAGTTTTTATGAATGACAAAAAACTGCCATTATTATCATTAAACTTTATGGCACTTGCGTAAGTTAATTTTTGATAACTAGTTTTTATAGTGATGCAATTGTCTATCCCGAATCTCGGTCAAATCGAGTGTGAAAACTGCCATATTTAATCCAGTATTGTTTAAGTTTATGACAGGGTGTGTGTAAACTTGCCTTAGCTCTATAAAGAACAACTTGGCGGTGGTTGCCCATCCAAATTTTGTCCACTGCATCAACTGAGATTAAAGCACCTCCTAAAGTGGTAATGCACTCAGAAAATCTCTCCACAGCACTATAGTCTACTGTTTCAAAGACAAAAAAATTACCCGAACAAATTAAATGGCGACTGCGAATCCAACATTGCATCTTTTTTTGAGCTTCTGGCGGCAACATCGCTAATAACATGGTTGCTTCCCACTCATTTTATTTTGAATTGACGATCATCCAATTTTAGATTTTGGATTTTAGATTTTGGATTGACTCCATTTTTCAAGCTAGGTCACCACGGTCAAATCCCATAACCAAGGAGCTGAAAATGCTTTGTGAGTAACTCCTCAAGGGCGCACGCAATGCGCCCCTACTCCGCGCTGAATAACTATTTTCAAGTTAGTCCCCCATGAACTTTGGTACACAACCAAGCATGAAAATAATTCCCTCACTCTGGGCGGGGAAACCCCGCCCCTACTCCTGAACACCGAACACCGAACTCCGAACTCCGAACTCCGAACTCCCTATTTTCTAGCTAGGGGCTGGAACATCACAGAATTGTTTGTTTTTCTCCACGGATGAATCTGGGGGCTTGTATCCAGTTTATTTTCCGGTTAGGACTCGCGTTACCCAAAGCGACTGTCGTCGTCGCAGGGTAGCTCGTCAATTTTGATGTAGTTCACACAGGAAGTTCATCAGCAAAACTTTGGACTTTCTCAAAGCATAACGGACCATGCTCGGAACCCCATACTTGTTTGTGGGTTTCGGGATGCATTCCTTTATCAAGGCTATTCCAGGTTGTCTCTGTTATTTCCACATCACTCACTAAATATGTGGGACATCCCTGTTTTTCAATCACACAGCGATTTCCCGGTTCCACCCCTCCGCGAAACATTTCCCCATCTCGGCGGAAAATCATCGAACAGTGGTAACGCCGTTCAATACTGTCGTGGGTAATTGTTTTGAGAATATCTAATTCTCTGGCTGCACCTGCATAAAGTATTGGATCTTTCAGACTATAGTTTTCGATATAGATTTGGTTCTCTTGCTCTACTAACTTATGCACTCCTTGGCGGTAAGGAGTCCACATATCATAGTCATAAACTTGCTCGGAATAAAAACCGATGCCATTAAAAAAATCAAAGGGTAAAGGGCGGAAAAAAACGTGGATGTGAGCATACAATTGGGGATTCACAAATGATTGTTTCTGGTTACTAAAATCCCCTGCCATCCAATGGGCCAGAGTTGTCAAATCACTGGCTTGCAACTGATTTTTGTTGAGTGATATTGTCATGATTTAAATCCTAATTAAATCACACCAAAGCTAGTGATTTGCTAATAATTACTATCTTAAACAATTGATGGATTAATTGCCACTGCTATTACTTAAAGAGCGAATTTCCGAAGAAAAAGAAGCAGTGACAACACCAGTACCATTACTAGTTTTAATCAGAGATACTCGACACCGTAAATTGGGATTGACAAACCAAATTTTTTCTTCTGCTGCGGCGCGATCATATGCAGTTTTCAGTACAAATGTACCATCATCTGTGAGGTGATAGTTGCCAGCAGCAGGGACGGTTTCTGCGTATCCTTGATCTCTTAATAATTTACCGTGATTGGGGCGATCGCGATCGGGAATTGGGACTAAAATACAACTCCCTGACATCACCTGATCATCATCCCAGTCAGAGTGTCCTTGCCAACTCATTTGAAAGGGGCTGGTTGCCGTTTGCGGATCTACATCATAGGATTTACAAAGTTCAATGACTTTGGGGTCATTTGCAGCTAATGCCACAATATCGATTGTAGATTCCACTGCTTCAAAGTGAGCGAAGGCTAGGTGATGGGCGCTGCGTTGCGAGCGCCAGCGACCAAATGATTGCTCAACAAACTGAGTAATATCCATCAATTTTTGCGTTTCTGTTTAGATTTTTTTTCCCGCTTACCAGCAGTTTTTTTGGTATCCTTTTTGCTTTTGATAATTTTGGGTAATTTTATCCCCAGACCAGGTATCAATTGTACAGATTCCCCATCTCCACCGATATTGGCTGCATATTCATCGCTGTCAATTTCGGGGACAGGGATTGGTTGATTTTCTGGAGTTGTTGTCTGCTGATGTTCCACAGTCGCCACTTCAAGAGTGCTTTCTACTGACTCGGTTTCAGTTGGCGATGAGACAGGTTTGGCGGGGGGTACATCTACTACTCCCAACTCAGGGGAAGCTCCTCCAGAACTAACCTCTCCATAGCTAGGAGACTGTATGGTGACACTTTGTACTTTGCCACCCCTACGGCTAATTCTTTGTAGAGTTTGGGATAGACGGCTGACAGGAACCTTGATTGTGTAAGGTTTTTTCCGCATCACATTTGATGAAAATACACCCGCTACCTCAACTAATACAATGCGACTGTTATGGTCACTCACATTAGTAGAGTTAAGAGTAGTAGTCATACCCGACATAAACAATACCTCTTGATGATCTGGTTGTTAGTTATCAGTGAGCATGGGCTGAATCACTGATGGAGATTTCTTTTTTATTCTTCTCCTTGGCTATTAGATGAAGAGTCTACACTGACACTGGAAACTTTTCCACCCATACGGTGAATAGTCTGCATCGTCTGAGACATACGACTAAAAGGTACTTTTACCTGGTAGTTACTGGTCTTCATTACATCCTGACGACACAATCCTGTAACTTCGATTACAACATTGCGATCGCTATAATCACTAAACTTAGGAAGTCCAGTTGTTGTCATACCTGCCATATCACAAAACCTCAATAGTTAACAACAAAGTTTGAGAAATTATTCACAGTTGATACTGACATATCAACTATTTTTCTGAATAGGAAAAAATGGATATTTTAATCAAGTTAATACTGTAGTTTCTAGCAATTAGTCATTAACTAAAATTCACACTCTAGATAACAACTAATTACTAAAAACTAATTGTTAAGTAGTAATTTCAGGTCAGATATTTGATTTACCTATCCACAATTTTTGCCGATAGTCAAACCAATCCACCAATCCTGATATTACTTAATAGGTAGTTGCCTCGGTAATACTGAGGATTTTGCCACCAGTTTTTTGAATGTTCTGGATTTTCTGAGACATCTGGCTGTAACCAACATCAAAGGTTTGCTTACTTTGAGTTACGCGAGGTCCATAGCTGGCTTTTGACACAGTAATCCGGAAGCGTTTGCCAGTACTATCAGTAGCACCAGAACTACCAGCAGGAGCAGTGATTTTGGTGGGTAGATTACTACCGACATCACTAATCAGTTTTGCCTGCTTACCAATGTCATTGGCAGCAAATCCGCGATTCAAAGCGAAAGTACGGTTAAAGCCAACATTTTTAATTCCGGTTTGGGTGCGGTTACCACGGGTATAGGGAACTACATTTTCACCGAAATTAGACAGATACTCATCGCTATCGATATAAGAGTCAATTTCTGCGGCATAACCTTGCTCTTTATAGGTTAAAACATGCTCAGAAATCTCCGCTTGATCAACTGGAGCGCGACCCAAAAGATGTTTGCAATTTAACTCGATAAAGCGATAGGGAGATGATGTTTCAAAGAACAGGGAGCGATATAGCTCAGATTGAGCCACCAATCTCACAAAGCCACGAACTGTGATATCGCCGTTCCGCAGTAAGGACTCTCCACTAGCTACACGCTGGCTTTCCATCACATGGGCATTACCCAATACCTGTCTATATACTGCCCTAATTACTGCTTGTACATCATCTTCTGTAGCATTGGGGCGCAATTCTACAGTTTCAGCATCAGCTACCCAAAGAGCCATGGGAATTTCTCCTATGTCAAGTGAATTTTGTTGTTTGTTAACTAAACTTTTTGAATCGCTCCCATCTGAGGTAGATGACAGAGCTAAAATCGTGAAGTGAAAATCCACAATTTTGTAGAGACATAATAGGAAGCAATACCCCCCCATTACATCTCTACAATTTGAGAGAGTATGGGTTTACACCACCTCTGTGATGCTGACAATTTTGCCAGATGTGCGGTTAATTCGCTGGATTTGCGGAGTCATATTGCTGCCAGAAACAATATATTCCGTGGTGCTACGACGACGGGGACTGTCAAATTTAGAACCCGTAACCAAAATTTTGAAGGTTTTTTCTGTAGCCACATAAGCACCGGGGCATTTACCAGATGTGGGTGGTTTAATCCCAGTGGTGCTGTTGGTTGCAACGGCATATACCAACTGAGAGTCCTTCACTGCACTGCTAACTTGGGCATAACCTCTGTCAACAGCAAACATCCGGTTGTAAGCTACCTGCTTCTGACCAACTTGGGTTGTTTTTCCGCAGTAGTAAGGGACGATGTTTTCACCAAAGCTGGCTTGGTATTCAGGACTGTCAATGTAGGAATCTATTTCCGCATCATATCCCTCTTCAATACAGCGGACGATATGCTCGGAAATCTCCTGTTGGGATTGGGGAGCGCGACCGAGGAAATGCATGAAATTCAATTCTACGAAGCGGTAGGGGGCACACTTTTCAAAGTACCGACTGCGGTAAAAGTCTGACTTACCTACTGCTCGCACAAAATCGCGCACTGTGATGCTGCGATCGCACAATTGGGATTCAGCAGTTACCAAACGCTCGCTTTCCATCACATGGGGGTTACCCAAAACCTGGCGGTAAACTGCCTGAATAACTTTCTGTGCATCTGACACAGAACTAGTGGGCCATAATTCGTATATATCTGGACTTGCCATTAAAGTCTCCTAAATTTGTCAATCTCCTAAATATGTCGGCGGGACAGATGTGAGTTATTACCTAGTTCACAGGGGTGATACTGGCAATTACACCACCTTGCTTGTGAATCCGCTGGTATTGTTCGGAGAGCTTGTCAAAAGGTACTAGGTAAACTTGGTTAGAGCGGCGGAATTTGGAGACTCTATTTACCGCCTTCGACTTATAACCAGTCACCTCAATCCGGAATACCTTACCTTCCGCACTAGCACCTACACCATGGCGGGTTCTAGAACCAAGGGGAGGATTACGGAATGTAGCACCGTCACTAGCAGGTGAAACTACGGGAGTTGGGGTACTATTAATTACCAAACTGTTTAATTTGGGTTTTTTACCAGCTAAATCACCCTTCAAGCTGCTGGTAGAAGCACCGCGCACCATTTGGAACAGGTGGGTAAATTGCACCATACTTTCACAAGCTTCAGTTTTGTAGCCGCGAATGTAAGGTACGAAGTCTTCCCCAAAGGCGTTTTGATATTCGTCGCTGTCCAGATAGGAGTCGATCTCAGCTTCAAATCCTTTGGTATCGAGGATGGTGCTGTGTGCCCGCATTTCTTCCAAATCCAAGGGTGTACGCCCCAGTAAATGGCGGAAATTCAGTTCAATTGCCCGATAGCGAGCGCAACTGGTGAAAAAACGGGAACGGTATAGGTCAGATTTTGCCACCACCCGCACGAAATCGCGGACGCTCAATTCACCGCGCTTAAACTGGGATTCAGGGACAGAAAGCCTTTCACTTTCCATCACATAGGCATTACCCAAAACCTGGCGATAAACTGCTTGGATGATGATGTCTAGGTCTTCTGGTGAGCTACCAGGAACCCATTCCACCGGTGGGGTTTCGTCAAATCGGCTTACGCCCAGGCGCGAAGCTGGTCCAAAAACCATTAATGGTATCTCCTGTGTCAGAACAAAAGCTGAAAAGAAATATCGCCAAAGTTCACAGGACTTAATAATTATTTGTGTAAACAAACAAAAATATATCCTGATTCACCTCCAGGTCTTGCTGCCAAAGACCTAAAAATGATGGCAGCGGGATATTCCTTAAGGTTTGTACACCTTGCTCAATCTTAATCTTCATACAAACCAGGAGCCAGAATCATCAAGAATTATGAACTTAATTTACGTATCTTAATTTTAAATACTGGTATAAAATTTCAGGTAACAGGGAAAAGTGATGAGGTGATGGGGTGATGGGGTGATGGGGTGATGGGGTGATGTGTTTTGACCCATATTCACTCCTACCCTTCACCGAAGCCGCTTTTGAGTCTACACTCCGGGCGGGGAAACCCCGCCCCTACTCCTTCCCTCCTTCACTCTGGGCGGGGAAACCCCGCCTCTACTCCTTCCCTCTATCAACTAACAACTAACAACTATCAACTACACCCATCACTACCAACAATCCTCACAACTAGGGCATATGATTGGGGTTGCAGGATGCGATGGGCGCGGACTATAATCTCCATTTTCCCTGGTTTAACATCGTTCCAGATGATTTGTTCCACATTATTGGAGCGATCGAAGTTTGTTGATGATGGTGGCATATTGCCGTGGCGTTCTTCTCCATCAGCAGTACGCACAATTAAGTCCAAGTCGTTCTGTAGTGCTTCTCCAGGATAATCAACCCAAACCAAAGTTGCTTTTAACACCGATTTTGATCCAGTAATTTCTACCTCTGTTTTTTCTTCTTCCCCAGTATCCAATGCCGTAGCTTCATCGTAGAAATGTACCTGTTCATTGTCCTGCCTCGGTCCCACGGTAGCAGCTAAATTCACCCGACCAAAACCTTCTGCAAAATTGGGAGTTTCCCCTGCTTCTGAGGGGACATATTGACCGCTAATATCCTGGGCACCGTTAATTAACATGGCTTTAACTAAAGCACCACTGGGTTTGAGTCCGTGCTGCTTGCGGAAATATTCTCTTACCACCGCCGCACAACCCGCTACCAAGGGTGTCGCCATACTGGTTCCAGCCAGAAAGTAATAGTTGGGGTCATTAGAGGTGCCAAACATGTCATTTGTAATTGCGTCTCGGGAAAGACTGGAGAGAATCGCAGTTCCCGGAGCCACCACATCTGGCTTGATGCGTTCATTTTTTGTTGGTCCGCGACTGCTAAAAGCTGCCATCCCTTCTGGATTGGTAGACCAACCATCAGAGGCGATGGGTTCAGACCTATATATATTCAAAGTACTGTATGGTTTTGCTTGCTCTGGTCTGTTATTCTCACAAGCTCCCACAGTAATACAATTTTTTGCAGCTCCTGGGGCACCAATGGAACCATTATCAATTGCTCCATTTAAATCCAAATCCCGTCCATCATTACCCGCAGCAAAACAAATTACCATGTCTCGGTGTTCCCAGGCAAATGTGTCTACTTGGTGACAGAAGATATTATATACACCCCTATTGGCAGCTCCCCAGGAATTTGTATGTACCCGTGCGCCGTCATCTGTGTAAGGAACTCGGAATAAATCATTTAAGTCTGCCGGTAATCCCCCTAAGCCACCACTGATATCAAGGATGGATTGCAGCACGAGCTTGGCTTTGGGCGCGCTTCCCCTAATTGCACCTCCCATGGTCTGAGAATAGCCATCACCCAACACAGAACCGGCTACATGGGTTCCATGTCCATCGGGGTCTGCGGCTCTTTGCTGTCCCAAGGCATAAAGTCTCAATACCCTACCAGTAAAGGCAGGATGAACGTCATCTATGGTTCCTTTGTCAAAACCTGTATCGGCAACAGCGACAATTTCCCCTTCACCTTCTAAATGAGCAATACTGTGGGTTTGGTCTGCTTCTAATACTTCTAGTGCCTTATTATTAAAAAGCTGTGGTGCTACATACTCTTCAATGTGGCGTACTTCATCAATATGTGCCAAATCCTGTAAATATTGGGATTGCACTGATAGCCGCACTGAATTACCACTAAACTGTAAAGATTCGGGTTCAATTCTGGCAGCAGATGCTATGCGATCGCGTAGGTCATTATCAATGCTAACATTTTGATGTAGCACCACTGTCACAGCTTGGGGTTGCCGAGACATACTGGTTTCCATCGCACCCAATTCTAGAAGGTTTACCCTGTTTGGAGTCCCCGAACTACTCCGCAATTGAGGGGTAATTTTAAACCCCTCTAAGTAAATATTTGTCCATTCCACAAAGGGTAAATTACGAACGGCATCCAAATCTGAAGAAGTATAACGACAGATGTAAGTATTTTCTGGTACATACTCCAGAATTTGGGCATTTAAATTGACTAACTGGTTTTTCTGGTCTCGGTTTAAGGGTGCAGAGGTTTGCACCAGAATGTAGTTAGAACCAGAGCTATCTGCACTCATCAAAGAGTTAAAACCAATTGCAATCCTCTGGGTATTGGGGTCAATTGAAATCGAATTAATTGTTATTTTTGCCATAGTTCTTCATTTCAGTTATCAGTTATCAGTTATCAGTTATCAGTTAGCCTCCTGCACTCTTGTTCTGCGCTAACAGTTTCCCCATTGATAAATCAAGAGGCTTGAGTAGGTAAAAATTGTGAATGAAGAATTAAGAATGCAGAATGCAGTTGGGAGAAAAATTCTAAATTCTAAATTCTAAATTCTAAATTTTAATTGGGAGGCTGGATACCGATTACTGTTTGGTCATTGTTGTTGGGAAGTATCCCCTATTCATTGCGTATATAGAGACGTAAAATTTTTACCTCCCTACAGTAATTGCAGCATCAAAATACAATCATTTTCATACATGCAATCAGCGACTTGCCGATTGATGTTTACCTAATGATTGAGCGTGAAAATGGCTATGGTAAATCTTTTCGGTTTAAGAATCTTGGAAACGAGACAGCTGGTTAATTAAATGGTCAAAATAAGGGGCGAGATTTTCTTGCTGTTCTGGTTCTATACGCTGCAAACTAGCAATTTTTATACCTTCTAGTCCCAATATCATAGCATCTAAAGGGACACTCAATTCCTCATAGAGCAACTTCATATAGCCCAAACCGCGATCGCTAGTAAACTGACTAGAGCCACCAGCAATGCCATAGCTTATACAACGGGTAAAATGCCAGAAATCTCGCCAGCAAGCTTCTGCACGGAATGGGGGATAAAGACCACCCCCTGGTTTAAGAATATCAGGGAATTGTTGTAAAACCTTGGCTCTAGCTTCGTCCACAATTTCAGCCACCACATCGCCCAACATTTTGGCCACGGGAATTAAACCAGAAGTCTCTGGTGACAACGCCTGAATTTGTTCCAATTCTTCATCTGTCAGATATCGCCCTTGATCATCCGCTGCTTGTAAAATAGCGATCGCTGTTTGTGGATGGGTTGTTTGCCAAGATTCAAAGCTGACAATCCTAGCTTTAGGGATTAATTCCTTGGCTCTTGCACTTAATTGCACCATGATTCGTTATGGGTAATCAATCATTACTCAAAGGTCAAAGGTCACAATTTGGACTTTAGACTTGTTGATTGTGTACATAATTCATCGATTTTGTACAGCAATGGATACAAGTCTACACAAGACTGTTGTTTGTAAATAAATTTGACTGAATCAAAAGGTTAAGGACTAAGGATTAAAAGCTTCTTCTTTTCAAAAGAATTTCACAATTTCTATGTTTTTTTCTTACAGCATATTTCATTTGATTGAAGTACATTCGGACGGACATAGATGCCCAATGCCACAAGAGTTTTAGTATGTATCCTTATACTTAATTTACCTGCAAAGTGCTGTAAGATGTAATTTCAAATATCTGTTTAATAAACCCAAGTTTTTAGGGACTTGTGTTAAAAACAATAGCAAAAATTTATGGGTGCAAAAAACCTACAAGTCCCTAAATGACTAATACCAAAGGGTTGCTTCATGAGGAACTGTTGTTGCTTGTGGAGTTGGAGTCAAGGTAAAGCCATAAACAATGGGTATTGAAGCCAAAAGAAACGAACCCAACACTAGAAGAATAATTGTCTGGATGGAATGCTCATCTTGCC
>JAAUYD010037027.1_pt1 | contig 11987 bp, 11 predicted proteins | sample 7278101 | NCBI WGS metagenome assembly JAAUYD01 (sample SAMN14350128, study PRJNA611818) | marine sediment metagenome | isolation source: surface marine sediment (0.6m) | place: French Polynesia: Moorea | collected 2018-08 | reverse complement strand
CCCACGATCAGGTCGAAGCCATGACCCTGGCCGATCGAATCGTCGTGCTGCGCAATGGCCACATCGAACAGGTCGGAAAGCCGGAGGAAGTATATAATCAGCCGCGGACTATTTTTGTAGCGCGATTCATCGGAGCCCCGACCATGAATTTCATACCATCGCGCCTGGTTCGCAAGGACCATCGGCTTGCGTTGGAACTAGAAGATGGTGTTCTGCTGTTTATTCCCGACGACCGCACCGATCGCTACATGCCTTACTGTGACCGAGAAGTTATCTTCGGTCTGCGACCAAACTTGTTCAGTCTGGTCGAAGGACCATCCACCAATCCGTTCGAAAATAGCATTTCTTCAAAAGCAAACGTTATTGAACCACTGGGGTCGGAAACGCTGTTTTTCTTTAATCTAGGCCATACGGAATGGGTCGCCAGCTTACCGCCGCTTCAGGGTTTCAAAGCCGGAGATCGCCTTTCATTGAAAATTGATATGGATAAGATGCATCTGTTTAATCCTTCAACAGAGGAAATGATATAGCACGTGTTGTATAAACAACATGGCAAAAAAAGCTAACATTCTGTTATTATAGTCATTATTATAGTGAAGACACAACCTTTTGGATATCCCAAATAGTGACTCCATCCGACTTCGCTTTTTGAGCTACGACGGGACAAGACGACAGGACAAAACCTCTGGACAAGAAGGATGGGGTCGATTTTGCCATGTTGTTTACCCTACGGGAAAGCCGGAGGACTTCAGATCCAGTGTTGTCAAGGGATCAATGTAACCGACTACAATTTCAACCTTGACGCCTTGGCTCTGAAGCCCTCCGACTTTTGCAACATTAAGGCAAAAGACGTTGATTTGAATCTGGAGCTGTTTGATGAATCCACTGAAGGTGACGAAAGAAAATTTGGGCGTGAATTCACCCATACCCTTGGAAGTCTTAAATGACGATCCTGCAGTCATTCAACGCTTTGCCGATGATTTGATGGATGAATACCAGGCATCAAAAAATGCCGGTCGACCAAAGGTGGTGTTCATCATTCCGGTGGGACCGGTGGGACAGTATGATATCTGGGCCGAACGATGCAACTCTGAGGGCGTCGGGCTGAACGACCTGGTGCTGATCAACATGGATGAGTACCTTACGGATGACGGCCAGAGTTTCATTCCCTTAACGGATCCCCTAAGTTTTCGCAAACATATGCAGACGCATTTCTTCTCAAAGCTAGCGCCGGAGCTTGTGCCCCCCCCTGAGCAGCTGATGTTTCCCGACCCAAAAGATCCAGGGGCCGTACCGCGTGCGATGGCACACTATGGCGGGTGTGATGTGTGCTTCGGTGGCATTGGTATCACCGGCCATGTGGCCTTCAACGATCCCCCCGAGCCCGGTGAGGCCACGTCACTGGAGGCTTTTAAGGAATTGCCGACCCGGATTGTGCGTCTGTCGCGCGAAACCCGATTGATCAATTCGATTACAACGTCGCGCGGAAATATCGACCGCATACCCGAGTTCGCGGTAACCGTCGGTATGAGGGAGATTCTAGATAGCCGCAAAGTACGGATTTATATGAATCGGACGTGGCAAGCGGCCATCGTGCGCAAAATTTTGCATGGACCGGTCACGCCCTCAGTACCCGCTTCCCTGCTGCAAGAGCATCCGGACGTGCGCTTTACCGTTGCAGCGTATGTCGCTGATTTACCGGAGCCCGAGCTGAAATAAATCAGCGATCACCAGCAAAGATAGGGGTATGAGGAGAACAAATGGAAGGAGCCGTGGCTACGCTACGCTGATGATCGCTGATTTATATTGATTTTAGGACAAACTCACTAAACGCCGTTAACAAATGTAAAAAAACGAAGGGAGGAAAAAGATGAGAAACAAACAGACGTTAACCTTGACCCTGGCCGTAGTCTGTGCGATAGCAATCCTGTTGGGTCCCCCAGCCGCCCAAGCCCAGAAAGAGCTGAGCGTTCTTACCTGGAACATCTCCTACTTCAAGGATGGATTTCAGCAATGGGTCAGCGAGTTCAACAAAATTCACCCGGATATTACCATCGTACGCTTTGATAAAAAAGGCTCTGAGTGGAGTACCTATTATCAAACCCAGGTGGTCGCCGGCACACCGCCCGACATCATCGATGTCCAGGGAGGCCTCTGGCTCGAATACGCATCCCAGGGCGGCCTCGTGGATCTAACCCCTTACATTAAACGAGATACAGAGTACACCAACAGGATCTACCCCGATGTTCTCAATAATTGGGTGTTTGATTGAAAAAATTACGGTGTGCCTTTCTACATCAGCAAGACCCTGCTTTTCTACAACAAGCTTCTATTTAAAGAGGCCGGTCTCAGCGGACCCCCTACAAGCTTTGAGCAATTGATCGACTATGCCTACAAAATGACAAAGGGCGAAAAGTCCGGCTTCATGACCCTCAACTTCGATTGGCTCTACTGGCCGCTCTTTGCCATGAACGGCGTTGACTTACTTAGCGCTGACTTAAATAAAGCGGTATTAAACACGCCCGAGGCCATCAAAACCGTTGAAACATTGGCCAAAGCCACTCAGGACGGTGCCATCAATAAAATCAGCTGGACTGGTCGCTGGGTGGAGCCAAACAGTGCTTTTGCCGCCGGTAACATCGGGATGCTCCAGGCCCATGCCCCCGCCTTCTTGTGGATGAAATCCAAGGGCAAATGGATGAATTCGGAGACGGTCGGCGCCAGCCAGGCACCTGGTGGATGGTCAACCCCCAATTCCCACGCCTGGTTGATATCCAAGGCCTGCAAGCACCCGGATGCGGCCTGGGATTTCCTTAAGATTGTTTCAAGTGGGGACGGGGCCTACGCGACGGGTGTCGGAACCAATAATCTGACCGGCGACAAGGTAACCAACCAAAAGCTGTTCGAGTATTTCGAAGAAAATGTCCCGGCCGTCGTTCCGGTCCTTAAGACCCAGCTCGAAGAGCTCGATAAACTTGTCGGCAATTGGCCTGTGGCCAAAGATGCCCAAATCAAAGAGGCTTTTTATCCGGCGCTGCAGGACGCACTTCTGGGTCGCAAAAGCGCCGAGGAAGCATTGGCGACAGCAGAAAAAAAGGTCAATCGCGTCTTGCGCAGTCGCTAAACTGACAAACACAACTGGAGTGTTGGAGTAATGGAGTCATGGGAAAAAAGAACCTTGTTTGGTGCCTGTAGAATACATTGGTGAAAGAATATAAAATAGATTTTTTTCGCTTTCGTGCACAACACTCCAGTACTCCATCTCGCCAGCTCCAATACACTAGCCTGCTGTATGGTAGATGGAAAGTCTGTAGGTCAGGTTGCGCCGCAGGCGTTACCTGACAATCTGCGGGTAGCCCAGATAAGGGGACTGATAATGTCCGAAGAATGAACGATTTTCATGGTAAAAGCGAGCTCTAAATTCTAAATTAGCCGCTGACAAACGATCACCGAAGGCGGCACTTGGCGTTTGCGCGCTAGTAGTATGGTATCCTCATGCCGATCATTAAGAAAAAACGAACCCGCGAACACCTGCTGATATGGTTTTTTCTGGCACCGTCCCTGGCAATTTTCATACTTTACCGCATCATTCCACTCATTTGGAATGCTGTGTTGTCGTTCCAATTTTGGTCACCTTACAAACCCAGCGAATTTGCCGGTCTTTATCATTACGAAGAAATGCTGATCTACGATGATGCGTTTCGGCAAAGCCTGTGGAATACGGTAATTTTTATGGCAAGCTCGCCGATCGGCATCGCCCTGGCCCTCGTCATTGCCCTGCTTGTCAACACCCAGATTCGCGGCCGCGGAATCTATCGCACCATTGTCTTCATGTCCTATCCCGTCATGACGGTTGCGGCCGCCATCATCTGGAAATGGCTCTACAATGAAACCGTGGGATTGATTAACTACGTTCTCCTATCGTTTGGTATCGTCGAAAAAGGGATACCGTTCCTGGAAAGCTTTGAATTTGCCCTGCCGTCTGTGATAATGGCCTCCATCTGGCAGGTTATCGGCTTTTATATGATCATCCTGCTCACCGGACTGCAAAACATTCCACCCAGCCTTTATGAATCAGCGGCCATTGACGGTGCCAGTGCCTGGCAGCGGTTTCGCCGTGTTACCCTCCCGCTGCTTAAGCCCTCGATATTTCTTAGCTTCGTTATCGGGATCATTAATTCCTTTACCAATTTTGATCTCATCTATGTGATGACCCAGGGCGGCCCCAGCCATGCCACCGACCTGCTCATCACCTACATATACAGTGTGGCATTTAAACTTTCGAAGTTTGACTATGCTGCGGCCATTACCATTGTGAACTTTCTCTTCTTCGTTTTTCTGGCTTGGTTTGCGAACCGCCTCTCGGGTGGAGAGGCCGGTGCCGTGGACACAGGCCAATAGGAGACAACTATGCATCGCTACTCGCGTTGGCCCATCCATCTTGCGCTGAGCATCGTTTGCGCCCTGATGCTGGTGCCTTTTCTGTGGGTCTTGAAAACCAGCCTAACCGGTGAAAATATTTTCGTTTATCCACCGTCGATCCTGCCGGAAGACCCACACCTGTTTTATTATGTTGAAGTCTGGTACTCCATCCCGTTCTTCCGCTACCTGGTTAACAGCGTTGTTGTATCCGCCATCGTTGTCGTCGCCAATGTGTTTTTAAATGCGATGGCAGGCTATGCCCTCACCCGTGATTTTATAGGCAAGCGGGCGATTATCATGTTGTTTCTGAGCTGTATGATGATTCCTTTTCAGGTCACCATCATCCCGGCCTACCTGATTACAAAAGAACTCGGTCTTTTGAACACCCATGTTGGCATGGCGCTGCCGCTTTGCTCGACCATTGTCTGCATTTTTGTATTCAAGGCCAGCTTCGACGCCGTTCCCAAATCTCTGGTGGATGCGGCCCGCATCGATGGCGTACCGGATTGGAAAATCATATTCCGGGTCATGGTGCCCCTCTCTCAATCTGCGATTGCAACAAATATCATCCTTGCTTTCATCTGGTCGTGGAATAATTTTTTATGGCCACTGATCATCGTCCGGGACCAGGCCATGCAAACCTTGCCTCTTGGACTCTCACGTTTTCTGACGGTTTTTGAAGATACCACCGGAGCCTTGTATGCCTTCTGCGTGATGGTCCTTATACCGGGACTTGTCATTTTTCTTTTGGCGCAAAAGCAATTTATTGCCGGTCTGACAACAGGCGCTACGAAAGGATAAAATGCGGGGACATGAAAAAAACATTTTTTTTAAATCGCTACATGGTTACCTTTGGCTCCATCGCCATCGTGACCGCACTCTGGAATCTGTATATTGCCTTTAACAATGACGGTATCATTGCCGGCCGGGTGGTTGGCCCGGATAACCGAGCGGTAGCGGGGGCCACCGTAACCCTTTTCCAGAAGACATTGTATGTCGCCGAGCCACGCGATAAAACCACAACAGATAAAAATGGTGCATTTTTGTTGACAGGACACGCGTCCTATAAACTCTGGTTGGAAGCTGAAAAAAAAGGGCTTGGCAAATCTTCGAAAGAAGAATACCGACTGTATTTTCGAAACCAAAACCTGACGCTCAATGAACCCCTTCGCCTAGAGGCCCCAAAATGACAGCCCAACCAGAATCCCACGAACCCATTATCATTTTTGATCCGTATCCTCGTTCAAAAGAATTGATTTTTCAACCACGGCAGTGGGAACGGCTTCAAGCGCTGGGCCGTATTGTTCATGCAGGAGATGACCGGCCGGATCCGGATACCATCGATACGTATTTACCGGATGCAGTGGCACTTATCGGCCAAACCGACATGCCCGCTGAGCGCCTGAAGCGTGCCAAAAATCTTAAAGCCATATTAAATGTCGAAGGCAATTTTTTACCGAATGTGGATTACGAGATCTGTTTTCGAAAGGGCATTCACGTGCTGGCCGCCGCCCCGGCCTTTGCCCCTGCGGTGGCTGAATCTGCGCTGGCCTTTGCCCTGGATCTCGCCCGCGGAATTACCGCCGCCGATCGCGACTTCCGGGCCGGCAACGAAAAATACGGTCTGGCGGGCAACCGTAACACGTTTTCATTGAGGCAGGCCGATGTCGGTTTCATCGGATTCGGGAATCTTGCCAAGGCGCTGCTGCCGCTATTGGCACCGTTTCATTGTCGAATCCGCGTATCCGACCCATGGCTGCCGGATTCCTATGTGCGCGATTATCATTGCGAGCCCTCAAGCCTTGAAGATGTGTTGTCAAAAAGTCGCGTCATTTTCATCCTGGCGACCGTTACCACGGAGAACGAGGGTTTTATTGATGACACACAGTTGGCACTCATCCAAGAGGGCGCCGCCGTAATTCTGGTGAGCCGGGCGGCGGTGGTGGATTTTGAGGCCTTTGTACGCCGGGTCGAAGAGGGACACTTTCGGGCGGCCACCGACGTATTCCCGCTGGAACCGGTTCCATCCGATCATCCGGTGCGCCGGGTGGATGGTCTTTTACTTTCCGCCCATCGAACCGGTGGCTTGCGGGATTCCTTTTTTCGCATCGGTGACATGGCGATTGATGATCTTGCATTGATTCTTTCGGGGCTGCCACCCGTCCGCATGCAGGCCGCCCAACGGGAGACCGTGGCACGATTTCGCAGCAAACCGGGCCGCAGTTATAAAAAAGAGGAAGTATAATTTCAGACGGTTCGGCGCTAATGACAATAACAATTGCTTCACAGTTGAGTTGAAAACCAAATAGCCGTTATTCGTTGTTAGTTATTGGTTATTAGTCAATTTGATTTATTGGGTTTCGTGTTTCAAGTCATTTCGTGTTAAATTCCTGATTATCGTAGGTTGGGTAGAGGTACGAAACCCAACAATGAAGATTTGGCTCAACCCAACCTACCAAGAACCGGATTTTTCATTCAGACACTATTTAGGTATATCCACGTCATGCCCGAGATAAATCACCCATACACGCACAGCCTGCTGAAGCGACTCGGTTTTCAGCCCGACCAGCGGGTTGCGATTTTTCATGCCGACGACGTGGGCATGTGCCACGGTGCCAATCTGGCATTCGAGGAACTGTCAAAGGACGGTATGATTACCTGTGGTTCCGTAATGGTACCCTGTCCCTGGTTTACCGAGGTGGTTACAATGGCGGCTGCCACCCCACTGCTCGACCTCGGTGTCCATTTGACGTTAACCAGTGAATGGCAAAACTACCGCTGGGCGCCCATTACTACTACTCGCCGCAGCTCCGGCCTCATCGATGCCCACGGTTACTTTTGGCAGCGTCTGCCCATGCTGGCCGCCCATGTAGTACCCGAAGCCGCCGAAATTGAAATGCGGGCTCAGATTGAGCGTACCCTCGCCGCCGGCATCGACATCACCCATTTGGACAGTCACATGGGAGTTGCCCTCTTACCACAATTGATCGACATCTATATCCGGTTGGGACATGAATACAGACTTCCCGTACTGCTGCCGAGATACCTGAACGAGTATACATCTGTGTTGGAGTTCGACAATATTTCATTAAATGAGGTAACCCAAGGTTTGGCGAGGCTGGATGCAAACGGCTGGCCCTTGGTGGATCATTTTCGTATGACCCCGGGTGTTGCGCCGCAGGAAAGCGACCGGGCTTATCGCGAACTCATTACCGGCCTTCCAGTCGGTTTGACGCTGATCGCCCTCCATCCCAATACCAGTGGAGATATCGAGGCCATCATTCCGCAGCGGGCCCATTTCCGTACCGAAGAGTATCGGTTGTTTCGAAATGTGAATTTCAAAAAATTTATCGCGGCCCAGAATATACAGCCATTGGGTTTCCGCCCCATTCGAGAACTGCTGCGCCAAGGGGTGTAGCCTCTAACACTGAGACAAGGCAACATTGGTTGCAAAATAGATATTGCCGCTACCAGAAAGAGAATCCCGATCATCAAGTGCCGAAGCTGTTTGGTCGGGATGCGGCCCATGAGGCCGATGGTATTGTATCATGACAAGGGGTTGGGCTCCGGTTGTCTGGGACTGCTGCCAGGTCGCGATCACCCTGCCCGGCAGGCAGCAGGTATGGATATAACGACTGCAGCCGGTCCCCCAGGGGGAGATAAACAATTGATACCAAACAGGTTCCACGCTGATCCATCCTCTGTAGCCCGAGGTTCTCAATGCCCCCATGACTGCCTGCCAGTCGACATCTCCCGCCAGCAGTTTGCGAAGCTCCCCCCCAATGGCTGCATCCTTACAATGAACATAGCAGATCAACCCTTCATACGGTCTCCTTTTTTCCGCTGTCAATTGATTTCAAGGCTGCCAGAGAAATTTTCAAGGCCTCGATGGCTGCTTGCGGCGGCACCGGCACCTCTGAGTTGAGCGCTACCGATTCTACGAACTTACGAATAATGGTCTCATGCCCGTTCTCCTTGAGATCATGAACGATTTCCCGTATTCCGTCACTGCGGTAGCAATGTACATCCTGCCCGAACTCCCCCATCAGCCGAATGATACCGTTGGGTCCCATGAACTCACGATACTGCCAATACGACTGGCCTGGAGGAAATCCCCAGGCGTATAACAGATAGGCCCGGTGTCCGTTTTCGAATTCAACATTGATGTGGGCGGTATCGATGGCAAAATCTCTGATGACCGTCGGGAAAACCTTGTTTTCCCCAAACACGGTGCCCGAGGCAAAAACCGATCGCGCCTTTCCGAAAAGATGCAGCAGCATATCGAAATCATGCACGCAGCAATCGATGACAGGACCGCCGTTTGCCGATTGGGAGTGCATCGCCGGCTTTGGACGAATGGAGCGAATTTCCTGGGTGTTGTACACCAGGGGGGTTCCGATCGATGGAAGTCGTTGGGTCAACTCTTGCCAGACCGTGTTGAATCGACGGTTGAAGACCACCGTAAGCTTGCGCTGATATTTTTCAGCCGCAGCGATCATTTCTTGCGCCGCCGTCACCGTCAGGGCGATGGGCTTTTCGGTAATCACATGCAGGCCTTTTGCCATTGCCTGAGCGGTGATGGCCGGATGATGTACGGTCGGTACACACACGGATACAATATCAGCCTGTTCCCTTCCGAAGGCATCATCGATATCGTCATAGTAGCGCGGGATGTTATAGGTCGCGGACAGTGCGGCTGCCCGCGAAATACTTCGGCTGGCGACAGCTGCTATCTCAACGTTGTCGAGTTTCCGGTAGGCTTCGATATGTTTACGGGCCATGTCGCCTGCGCCGCAGACGATGGCTTTGATGGGCTTACTCATTTTCCCCAATGCCTTTCGATCTGAGATAGCGCATATTGGTCTTCATGCTCTCTTCCGCCGTCATCGACGTATAATCCTGTTCGACCACCAACCATTCTATTCCGTACGACCGGGCCAGTGAAATGGTAGCGTCATGATCGATCTCCCCGGTCCCCAATTCACAAAATTTTTCCTGCCTGACATCCTTGACGTGAAGATACGCAATCCGGTCCCCATATCGCCGCATCAGCATTTCCACGCTCATCTCGGCGATGTAGGCCCAGGCCGTGTCCAGAACCAATGAGACCAGCTCGGCTGATGTTTCGTTCATGAGAACATTCAGAATGGCGCCCTGGTTGACAAGCTCCCAATTATGGTTGTGATACGCAAATCCTATACCGGCATCCAGGCAGCGTTGCCCAAGCTCGTTGTAGGTTGCCGCGGCGGCTTGCATTGATGCAACCGTTTCGTTGGGATTTCCGGATACCAGCAGGTATTTCGATCCCACCCGGGATGCAAAGGATACGGTACCTTCGATTTTTTTTATCTCGTCGCCGGCCTGGTCGGGATCCCAGAATTTCCCGCCGCTGTGAATGCCTAATAAAATAAGACCGGTCTTTTGGTAAATCTCCCGATACGATTGGTAGCGGTCAAGGTAAAAATGCCGAATTCCGGTTTCAACCCCCTGGAATCCACTTATGGCCAGAAAAGTCAAAATGGCATCCATGTGATCGCGAATGTCCTCTCCCCACACAATGGTCTGTGCGCCGATACGCTGTACCATAGATGTACCTCGATTAAATTAACTTGCATTCAGTTTGCGGTTTAAGTATATCAATTTTAGGATTTCAGCAAGCAAAATAGGTAGACCCTGCATTTGGATAGAACTACACACACGTGGGAGGTATCTATGAGAGTCGGTTTAATAGGCTATGGTGCATGGGGTAGCATCCATGCAACGTCGATCCAATCCCTGGCCGATCACGAACTCGTTGCCATCGCTTGCAAGTCTCAGGACACGGCCCGGCAAGCCCAAAAAGATCATCCCAAATGCCAGGTCACAACAGATCATCTCGAAATGCTTGTTAGAACCGACATCGACGCTGTCGATATCGTAGCCCCCAATCACCTGCACGTCCCCTTCGCAATCGCGGCCCTTGAAGCCGGAAAACATGTCCTTCTGGAAAAACCGATGGCACCCGACGTCACAACCGCAGACAGGCTTGTCGAAGCCGCTCAAAAAAGCAACAAAAGCGTCTCCTTGATCCATGAACTTCGCTGCTCCGAACAATGGTCTTGGCTCAAAAACGCCATCGATCGCGGCGACATCGGAAACCCCAGATACATTCTTCTCAATCTCTTCCGCTTCCCCTATCGGACCGGGGCCGACGGCTGGCGCTACCGCCCGCATGAAGTTGGTTCGTGGGTACTTGAAGAGCCGATACATTTCATCGATCTTATGCTGTGGTACTTCGAAACATCCGGTGCGCCGACGGCAGTTACGGCCTTTACAAATCCCGGTAAAAAAGATCTTTCCCAGGATTTCACGGCGGTCTTCGAATTTCCAACCGGTGCTTATGGCATCGTATCTCAGACGCTTTCCGCTTTCGAACACCACCAGGTCGTCGAAATCTCCGGCAGCGAAGGCGCCATAAGATCGATCTGGTCGGGAGCCTTGGACCGCACGGACAAGCCAATCTTTTCGATCACCGCCCAGGGTCGTGGGGAAGATACACCCGTTCAGATTAATCTCGAACATCCTTCGGGTGAAATATTTGAAATTCAGGAAAACATAAGACTGGCGCTGGACGGTTTGGCAGAAGGACGATCGCTATATCCAGTTGATAAAGCCCGAAACCTGGTCAGGCTTTGCCTGGCCGCTGAACAGTCTGCCCGGGAACGCCGCCGGATTGAACTGAACTGAGATATAGATGAAAAGCAGTGTGGCTGGGATAATTTGCGGCAAGGGATATTTTTAGGAATCGAAACGCTTGTACAAAGCACTAGATAGTCAGACTTTCCATTTGGAAAATCAAATCCGGGTATCTTTATTTCACTTTATCGCCATCTCACGGGGGGTGACACTTCGAAAGGCCTCATCATCCTCCTTGAAAAGCTCAATTCCGAAGCCATTTTTGTCCGCCCGCATCACCTGTCCCTGACGCTTAACATGTCCATCCAGATAGGGCAGTGCAATGGTAATGACGGATCCCAGTGGCAGTATATGATCTGTCCTGATGAACAAGCCGTTTTCGCTGTAGTTTTCTAAATCACCCTCGTAGAAGGCGTCTTTGGTGCTGAAGAAAACAGACCCCGAATAGTCTATTCTTTGTTCGTATCTTTTTTCGGATTTTTTTTCTTTGCTTGATGTTTCCATATTCAATTCCTTGGTCTAATTTAACCCACAATTCAGACGGAAGTTGTTGCCGGCAACAGCTAGCATATCGGCAATTTTTGAGAGAACTTTACTCTTTCCAGTCCGCCGGCGATGTGAGTTGTCCCAGAACCGCTCGTCGTATCCAGTCCAAGCCCTGGATCGCAAGCCAGCTGCGGACATAATCTGAATCCTGATAGTTGCGTCCCGCTTTGATGAACCGCATATCACCCGGTCCGCAGAGAGAGAGAAAGGTTGAATTATCATCGAAGGGGCCGATCAGCGCAAATCCAATGCCGTCCGGCGAAGCGACGTAGTCCGCCAAACTCATGGCAAGCGTGCCGTAATTCCCGTCCCGTGCGTCAGTCTCCGGGCTTAAACCAGCCTGT
>JAAUYD010158630.1_pt1 | contig 11990 bp, 4 predicted proteins | sample 7278101 | NCBI WGS metagenome assembly JAAUYD01 (sample SAMN14350128, study PRJNA611818) | marine sediment metagenome | isolation source: surface marine sediment (0.6m) | place: French Polynesia: Moorea | collected 2018-08 | reverse complement strand
TATTTTCGATCTCCAAAAAAAGGTTTTGAGGCCAGGGGGCGCTTTCTAGATATAAACAAGGCTGATTGTCCCTATTGTATAAATTGAAAGAAATTGGATTCATTTGTGAGTTTTCCTTATTTACAAACTTAGAAAATTACTTTTTAGGGGTCAGTTTTAACCAGCCTTCGCGTATCTCAATAGGTCCTGGAAATTCGGCTGAGCTTCGAGATTGATCGATAAAGCTTTCCGCTAAAAGAGCCTCGATCTCAGGGGTCTGTGATTCATAAAATTCTCCCAGGGTTTTTTCCGTGCGACGGTCTGAGGGGATAATGTCAGCCTTAGCCGAATCGTTTTCCCGCAGGCGTATCCAACCTTTAGAGATGAGTTCATCCCATATTGCTAGACCATTGAAAAAACGCTCCGCTATAATATCTTTTTCTAGTACCCCTTCCGAGGAGAATTCTCTCCAACGACTCAGGTCTTTTTCTAGCCAGGACCAGGTGTAGTTAGCTTCCTCCGCCGGTAAGGGTATAGTCATGCGCTGTGCAGGGGTTATTACGGGCGCACGCAGAAAAACGGCTGCAATTTTCTCAAGAGCTGCAGTATACTGCTCGGGTGGGAGGGAAATACTCTTAGCGGGTAATACCCCCGTGGTAGCATGTAGTATACCACGAGGGTCGGCAAGTATTGCTACGATTTGCGGTTCGTCAACGAGGGATTGGCCAAGAGAATGACCTTCGCCCCGCGAGCGAATCAAATCCTGATCCTCGAAAATATCGCTTTGGGGAGCATAGAAGATGTTATCTTGGTAAGTTCCATCTGGAGATTCTTTCCAGTATCCCACCAATCCGTCATTAAATTGTTTGAATTCACCCAATCGGATGGGAAATTTGACCCGATTGAATTCATCTTTATCGCGGTGCTCGGTATCTAGTATTTCTTGCAACAGAGCCTGCCGCAGGGCTGGCCAGCCCTGATGTAGTGCTGGTAAGCTTTCTAACTCTATGTTCAATGAAGCACGCAGCAAAGCGATGGGTCGCCCCAATAAGATAGCCATAGACTGATTCTGAGCAAAATTTTCTGGGTCAATATTTTGCAGCGCTTTATTTAAAGTTGACAGAAAGTCTTCAAAATAATTGGCGTCCCTAGCCAGCAGATACTGGAGCATTCGTCTGAGATGGATATTCTCGATATTCTCTACTTCTATGGGAGTTATTTCCCCAGGAGCCGAGCGCCATTCTAAAGCGCGATTAATATATCCGAGCAGACTACCACCGTCATCGTAAATTAGCAAACTGTTGTCCAGATTATTGGGCAGCAACCAACCGCAAATGGGATTACTCTCGATCAGGGAATTCATTTCATTGGTAGTTTCCCGAGCTGATAAAAAACGAAAATTTAAACGTGCGGGCTGACAAAGGCGGGGTGGCAACCAAACTAGCTCCGGATGAGTGGGAGAGCTCAAGGAAGTAGCTTTGAATAGAAAAATCTGGTCTTCAGTTAAATCTAAAAACCGACCAAAACTGTCTAAAATTCGCAACCCAGTTAGTTTCAGTGCACCGCTGCGAATAGGATTGAAACTATTTAAAGCAGCGGGAGCAGTAAGGACAGAGTTATGGACTGCTTGGCGAACTTCGTTTTCTGTGAAGCTATTGTCAAAGGCGATGGGCTCGGCTGGAACGAGCTGAGCAGTTTTCTTGCGCATCAACAGTGCCTCATGAAAGCCGTCCAAGGTCTGTGCTAAGAAATTGCCTTTACGAAGCTCTTGGTAAACTTTCAAAGCTGTATAAACAGGATTGTTGCCAAATGTTTTGGGATTTTCCTCATTGACGAGATTATCTATTTTTTCCCGCAATTCGGCGACGCTTGAAGCCCTATCTTGTTCTAAGAGATAGGTTTCGAGTCGTTCTTCAAATTGCTTTACAGCGCCTGGAGTCAAAATACAGCGGCCAACAATCGATTCGGCGGACTTGATAAGCTCTCCCTTCCCTGAGCGCAGAGATAATTCTGGTTCGTTTTCCCGAAGTTCATAATTATCGGTGATAAAATCCCCGCTATAATTATTGCTCACCGAATCTAAATTGCCTTTATTTTTTAGAGACTGGATTTCGGCCCTCCATTCTATCATTAAAGGGTTCCAGGGTTGTTGGCGCCAGATATTAAAGCCATGATGCTCGCGAGCGGTCTTGTTTTTCTGAATTTTAACTTGGTCGATGGCCTTTGAGACTAAATCAAAATTTCCGCTGGCAGCAAGTTCCTGAATGGTATTAAATTTTTCGGGGGTCTCTAATAATTCGCATTCGAGCAAACTTTCATTATTTAGGCGACCATCCTGGCCGTGACGTTCTGAACTCTTTACCGATTCGCCGTTTAGAAGGATTACCGGCTCGTTGGGTCGCCAAAAACGCGGACCGGCCACGGGTATGAGAACAAAACGCAGAGGTGATTCTTTCAGAAGTTGGGTCTGATTGAATTCTCTGAGGGCTATCAGGATTTTATTGATTTCTTGGGCCAGTTGATTGGCTAGGGAATTTCTATTTGAGTTCTCCTGGATTGGATCCTCCCAGCTAGCACTAATGACTCGCTGGTTATTTTCGCTTATTTCTAGACTGACGACGCCAGTGGTCTGGATTTTTTCACGCAGGGGTCTGATGTTGTTGGACCTGATGAATTCTTTGATGTCATCGCTGGGAGGATAATCCTCATTTGTATTGACTGGTGGATAGGCTGCAAGCATATACTTATACCAATCAGCAAAGGTTTGTTCTCGCATCGACTCAATCTCCCTCAGAGCTCTTTCATACTCCCTCTGTAGTGAATTAAGACGATTTAGGATGAGATAAATTTCAGCCGGCAGCAATGTCCTAGTCTCTGAGATTTTTTTCTCCAGATTGCCTTCGCTTTCTTCCTGCACCTTCCATATTATCTGGTTGCCTGAGGGCAAAAAGTTTCTTTCATGGCGAGCTTCTTTGAGGATAGCGTTGGTATCTAGTCGTTTGTCCCGTAGGAAAGCAGAAATTCTTAGGGCTTCTAATTGGTCTTCAATCAAACCTTGAGACTCATTGCCTCCCAATAAACGTCCCATATAAGCAGCTAGGGTCTCGGAGCCGGTATTGCCTACGGCGATTTTGATTTCAGAGTTTAAGTTTGGAGTATCGGTAGAGGTTTTAGGTTTGAAGCCGATACGGGCGTAGCAGAGCATTTCCTCTGGAGATTTTGGTTCGGAGTTTGGATTTATCTGGATTGTTTTCCACTGCAAAAAATCTTCCAAATGCTTTAGTATTTTCTCAGTTGAGAACTTATCCGGTTCTTCGAGCTTCGCCAGTAAATTTTTAAGACGATCGGATTTTCCATTCCCATACCAGCCAATAACTTGATAGACGACTTCTCCGATATTTTCCGGCAGCTCGTCTCGAAAACCAAAAACACTGTAACAGTTGGGATAAAAAGCGGCGAATTGTGGATCCCCGTAGCCAACCGCTGTAAGCCTTTCCAGATATCGATCTCGGGACGCACCTGTGCTTGCTTCGGGGCCTCCAGGCAAGACGCGACCCATATAGCGAAACGGCTGAAATTCGTCCGCTCGCGGTTCATATGGAATCGTAATAGCATCAGATTGTGGTCTCGAACCTTCTGGGTGCAGGTAATCACTTTGCACCACCCACTGTTTTTCAACAGTACGATTACCTGGGGTTTCACCGCGCAGTCGAGTCACAAGCCATCGATTGGGTACAGTTGGAAACTCTATATCATTTCCAGATTGGCTGCCGTGAGTCAGAGCATCAGGTAGGCTCCAATGTAGATGCACCCCGCGTTCCAGGTTAAGATTGGTGTTTTGAAAAGGCTTGCCTAAAACCGTTTCACTGATATATGGTTTCCTGGGGTTAATGTCTTGTATTCCGTCAAAATAGGGCAAACGACTGAAATCCGCAGAGGTTTCTGTTACTTTAAGGTCCGTTTCCAGAACCAAGGCATCTACTCGAACGGGTACCATCAAGATTCTCATCGAGCACCACCTCCATTTTCATTTATTTTGTATCGTACTCGTTCGGTGCCCTCGACCATTTCCAACGAGAAATCCGCAGAGGTAAAGGGATCACCACCTGAATTTGCTTTGCTTTCGATTCTCTCTGCCAGGGATTTGATATCAAGAATCTGTCTAGCTTCGTTTCGCCAAGGAATCTCGATCGTGCCAGCGTTATTTCGCAGTTCTTTCGAGAATGGGGGAGCAACGCCATTCCAATCCAGACCGTAATGTAGTGCTTCTGGTTTTTGGTGTATATCTAGGCATTTGATTTCTCCTGCGTACAAACAGAAGAGAATATTTTCGGCAAGACGTACCTGCCGCAGAAGGGTCAGAGGTTTTGCTCCTGCCTTCGGATTTGGCTCGCTGTAGGCCTTGGTCATCAGTGCTGGCCAGCCGGAAACTACTTCCGAGCGCAATAAAATGCCGCTAATATCTTGATTAACTGGCAAAGAAGGGTTCTCGGCACCGATCTTTTCTTCAGCGAGGTCTTGGTCGGTTATACGGCCTATGCTGTAAGCACCGTCCAAGAGGCAGTCTATCCAGAGAGCATCCAGGCGAAAGAAACGCAAGGACTCGGGAGGAAGGAATGCTTGGTCACAGACTAGATAGTGAAAGGGAACGTTTTCCAGAAGTTGTAATTTCCCAAACCATTTTTTTACCTCTGGTGGCAAAGGAGGAGCTTTGGCCTCTTCATGCTCCGGTAAGTTTACATTGGCTTCGGCTTCCTGTTGCTGTTGTTTTAGGAACTGAGCGTACGAACGTTTCCAGCGATATAAATTTAGCGCCAAATCCTTATCTTGCAGAGCCAGCCCGCGTCCAATTTCCCAAGCAGCAGCATAGGAGATATCGAAAATGCCATATTCGGGATTATAAAGTTGAAGTTCGTCCGCCGATCTGACTGGTAGGCTGAAATATGCGTTATCTATGTTAGTAATCCTTGCTCCCCTACTTAACGGACCCTGATACCAGGAATAGGTCCGCTCTCCCGAACGCAATTTATGAGGCAATAGTTTAGCTCCCCGCGCCAAATTTCGTTCCGCCTCAGAATTGGAGTTAGGGGGCAGGCGAAAGGGAGCCGTGTCGAGGTTTTTTAGCAACTGATTGAAAGAATGGGCTGGGGTGACGCAGGAAAACTCCCAGCTAAACAGGCTGATTAGGCGTATTTCCTCCTGTTGTTGCGCACCCTGGTAGTCAAAAATAAAACCTTCTCTATTTGTTGCTACCGCGAGACGCTTTTCCAGAGAAACTAAATGAACTACACTTTTCCCATTTTGCCGAGGAAGGCGATTGCAGACAATGACAGCCAGCTCGTCGCCGTCGTCTTCTTGGCGCACGTGGGCCAGCATGTCCAGTTCGTGCGGCAAGGGCATGATTTTTTGCGTTTCCAGTAGATTCCGTTTTATATCGATCGCATTCAAGCTGTCCTTGCCGGACTGACCTCGCTCTAGATCTAGCTTGGGAAATTTCGACCCAGACTCTACAAGCAACTCATCTAGGGTTAGTGTCAGGATTTCTGGAGCTTCGCCTTCTTCAAACAATAGTAAGGCTAGCCAAGGTATTTTATTATTGTTTTCGATCGCTTCTCTTTCCCAAGGCAAGGTGCTGCGATTTAAGATGATATGGGGCAATACATTAGAGTGTTCGCCTAAATTCCCCTTTGGCGGAAATACAGAGTGGATCAGTTTGGGATTTAGGGTGAATCGTTCCCCCGCTATATAAAAATTCAGGGGTTGACCATTTTTGTCCGTAGTGAACTCGTACGCTTCGTCGCCAAATTTTAAGCTGCTTCGGACACCGATCGTATATTCCCCAGGCTTCAGATAAGGTTGGTGTTTATTTTTAAAGGCAATTTCAGACATTTTTTCCTTATTAATAACTAAATTTATTTCCTTTTTTCTATCTGAGGGGCGAAGATAAATCTGCTCTCCACAGAGGGTTTGAGTTCAACAAACGGGTCGTCGATGCCTATTTCCTCAAGCAGTGATTGCCGCTTGGCCGCGACATCCTGCGCCAGAATAGTAGCGTTGATGCGAGCCTCTCGGTCTAGTTCATTATCTTCTTTGTCGACCTCTCGTGGGGGAAGCTCTTGCCAAGAGAAAGCATCTGCATAGACGTCAGGTTCAAATATGAGTAGTTCGGCGTTTATTGAGGGTGTTGCATCTGCACTTGGTGGTTGAGCCGGTCGGATTTCGAATCCGCTTAAGACATCAGGAATCATTTTTGTCTCATTAGGATTCGCGGGCGTGAGGGACTCCCCCCAGAGCGCAGTAGTTACGTTTTTGTAGATTGGTTGCAACTTAAAGCGGTCTTCTACATTTAAGTTATCTTTCTTGATTTCAACAATATGAAGGGCTTCGCTTATATCGACTGCTTTTTTGCCCATTGGGGCGATGCCAAACTTCCGATTTGGGGCCGAGATTCTCTGCCCTTCTTTTTTGCCGCCTTCCCAAGCGGGAATTGCCGAATTAGTTACTAAAGCGATATTTTTGGCGTTGAGCACCCCTAAATCCCGAGAGTTCGCTCCCTTCTCTTTAGTTACGAGACCATCTTTGACCGTTATCCCACAAATTTCTGGCTCGGCGGGCAGAAAGGAACCCTTAAATTCATTCCAGTCGATTGGTTTGGGAAGAGACCGAGTGCGAGCGCCGAATTCAACATCGAAAGAAAAGAACAAGACGTATACTTTGGCCTTGCCGCCGAATTCCGGTCCCCAGATATGCAGGTCCGCGCCCACGTCTACGGATACGGTATTGCGAATACCAAACACTTTAAAAGTATAACTAGCTCCAATATTGACCCGCGACCGAGCTTCGTAAGCAAAGGGTTTCCAAGCGATCAGAAAGTCGACTCCTAGGCGAAACCAAGCCCTAAAATCACCATCCTCAAAGGCCGCTTCCAGATGCCCTCCTGCCATTAAAGCGCGGCCCGTGAGGGCGTAATAAAGTGAACCTTTGATGGAAGTTCGATTGTCCACATTCCAGTTAAATGCCAATCGAGGTACGCGGGGATAATGTGGCGGCACTATAAAAGAAGGATGATACCCGCCTAGAGTCTGGACGAAATCGCCCGCGTTCTCGCCAGAAAACCAACTGTAAAAGGCGAATCCCCCCGCCAAGCGGCAATTACTGGAAAAGAGAAAAGAGTTAGGCGTAAGCTGTCCTCGAACTCCTATGTAGCCTTCTTCTGGGGCGAAGACGGCTTGAAAAGCTATTTCCACCCGCGCAATTTCTGGCAAATTTTGTCCGGGAGCCTTCGAGGGAAAAACAGCTCTTGAGATTCCCAGTACGTCCATTCGAAAGCTCTCCCCAGCACTCACTGTCAGCAAGGCAAAAGACTCAATTATTTTAAATGAAATGAATTTTACTCCGATAGCCAGGAAATATTCGCCTGTGGCTGGAGGAATATAAGGTGCAAGTTTACGCAGTTCTAGCGCGACACTACTGGATGTACTTGAATCTATAGCCGATGAAATGGTGGTTGTAGGTTGCTCTGAAGCGGCTGAAATGCTAGATGTGCTTGGGTTGAGGGCGGCTGAAATTAGTGGGAACTCTGCTAGTCGATAGAGGGGTGGTTGCTTGAGACGCCGATTGTAACCAAAGCCGGCAGCCACTCCTGTTATAAGGAAAAATGGTTCTCCCGCGACAGGAAAATCTATCAAGCCGAAGATTAACAGAGAAGGTTGTTCGGCAAGAATGTAGGAACCTATAGCCGAGAAGGTTAAGAAGTGAGTTTTGATAAAAGCTGCTCCTGAGAAGCTTTCATAGGTTTCACCGTCGATTTCGGTTAGACCTCTTAAAAAGGTACCTCCGATTTCAATTGCGGGTCGGTCCGTCGAAGTTTTTTTCTTCGAGGGTTTATCGATAGAGGTTTTTTTGGGCAAGCGTTTTTCAATCGGCGGAATTTCGTAGGCTAGCCCTAAACCTTGAAGCTCGAAACGCGGCTCAAATTTCTCAAAGGAAACACTTGCTTTTAAACCCAGGAGAGAAAGGTTGAGAGTAAATTTTCTCAGACTAGCATCTAGTAAAAATGAAATAGCATTCTTTTTGTAAGTAATGCCGATACGCTCGAAACTTACAGGACCAAAAAGTTTACCTATTGAGAACCAAACTACTCCGTCAGCAACAGCTACATCTTGTGCAGCACCTCCTGTAACTATGGGAGGAGCGGTTGGGTTCCCTTCAGGATCGACTGGAAAACTTAAGCGCTGCTGGACTGTATCTATGAAAATATCAGCATTTAGTTTTAAGCCTTTTTCTAAAGTAGAAATGGTAGGAGCAGCGAAATATGAGGTATTTAACTCATTCAATAAGTCTAGAGCTTCCTGCTTGAACCTTCCTGTCGAACGATACATGTGTAAGTAATTAATTGCCAGTTTTCCCGAAGATGGTATTTTATCCTTGACTAAGGGCAAATTGGCCAAGTCTATTGAAGAAATACTCCAACCGACATATATTTGTTTTTTAGTTTCATTTTTTTGAGGGTCTTTAGGATTTTTTTCAGGTGAGTTGTATGCGAACTGTAATAAGACATTGATCTCGCCGGCTGGATACACACTCGGATCCGCTGGCAAGCGAACTTCGCAAGTCAAAGCAAAATGCTTAGTTTTAGTATTAAGGATAATCCCAGGATTACGAAAGGAAATATTTTTAATAGTTTCTGGCAAAAAAGATTCACTGTCATCTAAATCAAGAATCTGTTTCAAGGAGTCGAGTAGATTAGAAACGGTCAAGCCATTCGCGTTATAGGCTTGTCCTTTGAAAGTCCATCCATCGTCTCCTGAAGGATTGTCTGCATAAAGAGTTATTAAAGAACCTGCTATTTCAAACTGAACTTCTAGGGTTGCCGCAATTTCTCTCGGTTTAAAATCTAAGTTTGAAAAAATATTTCGTAATAGTTCTATCTTGGTTCGATCGTCAATGGATTGACCTAGCCAATTGTCAAATTTAGAAATAAGTTCTTGGGAGGGGATAAATTCTTTTTTTCCGAGATCCTTGACTTTTTTCCCAGTTCTATTGAAAATGCGAACGTGATAAAAATTTCCAATTTTTGCTACGATAACCAAACTTCTGCCTAAGTCGGGAAGCTCATTATGATTTTTAAATTGTTTGATAATTAAGTTAAAATCATCTAGTGTACCGAATTTTTTTAATTGAAATGTGGTATTACGCAATATTAAGTTTTTTCCCAATCCGATGTTGAGAGTCCAATCGCTCTTTAATCCAGCTTCAATGGAATAAGAGTGGGCTGTTGGAAGGGCGTAAAAATTTAAAGAGTATATTTCTATGTTGGGAAGCTCTTCTGTTGCGGAAACATACTCACTCGCTAGGGACTTTAGAGTGATTGTTTGGCCTCCTGCTAGATAGCCATATAGGGCATATTCTTCATTCTTACTAGCGTAGACGTATAGCTCGACTGGATTTGTGCTTCCAAGAATCAATCGTCCTCCTACCTGCAAAAACAAAGATCTGTATTTAGGCTTCATCGGCCAATAAACAAGACAATTGAGTACGATATCGGTGATTTGAGGCAATAGATTAGGAATCGGAGACCAAGTTTTATCGGAGCCTACTTCGATACCGATAAACTCCAACTCTCGCCTTGAAAGATTGAGGGATGCATCGAAGCTTTTAAAATGTATATTGCCAAGGGAAGAAAAGTTACTAGGAAGTAACAACTCTGACTCTTCACCTCCAAATAGCTTGACGAGTCCACTTATGCCTAGAGAAACAGAGTTGTCAGGGGCTTCGCCGCGAATACGAAAGACTTGATTTCCCGACGAAAGGATTGAACTGACACGCTGAACCGTTGATTCATCCAGTACGGCATTTCCAATTACTTCCAAAAAAGTCTCTTTTTTTATTGGTGATAAAGGATCTGTTGTTCTAATATAAACATCAAGATCCCGTATCAAGATTGGACCTACCGAAAGTTGGGCCTTAGATGAACCCAATTTTAGCTCGACAATAGGACTTAATTCTGATTGGGGCAAGATTTTTATATTGCCTGTTAATTGAATACTTTCTGTCCAATTGAATACTTCAGATAGTCCAGAACGGAAATTATTAAGAAGAGCGGTAGCGCTGAAATTTAACCCAGTCTGGAATGCTCGCTCTGTGTCTCGGTAGTTTGTTAATATCCAGCGAGGTTTAACATACTGAAAATCCGATAAAAGCGTTTCTCCCATCTGTAGCATACTACTGGAGCTAGTTTGCCGGTAAGAACCGGGTAGGTTACTAAATGTGTCCGTCCAAGTCCAGTTGAGTGGCAATTGAGCCGTTAATTCAATTTTAATAGGGTCAATGTTCGTAATCTCTAGAGTGGAGGGCAGGTTGGAATTATTTAAGATATTGATTTTCCCTTCGATTCGAGTTACCTCAGATGAAGAGGTGACCATGCGTGCGTTAGTGAGGATAAGAAGTTGTTTGGGAAGCGCATTAGTGAGGGAGGAAAATTCCGGTACTTGGTTATTATCTAGATGCAAACTTCCCTCTGCGATCTGAGTAGCGATATAATCAAATAGGTTTTTACTCACAGATAATTCCTCAGTTTCTTACTCGATGGGGCATTACTAAATTCTTCTTAAGTGCTATGGTTCGAAAATTATGCTGTAACGAAAATGATATACAATACTTAAAGTCACTTTTCAATCTACATGTTGTCGTAATCTGTTGGCCAAATCTGGATTATTCTTTTGAATATAATTTCCCCAGCCTGAAACAAGGCAATTTCGTTCACAAATTAAACAGGGCCATTCAATCCACAATCATGGGGGGGGGTTGAAGGATAAAGCTACCGACTACTGGGAGATGGTCGCTGTAAAGTATTCTATACTCGTTTGCCTGTTTTACTGCCGTGCGCATTCCTCTAGGGCTGAATATGATCGGCTTATCCTCTGCGTGTTTGGCTATGCATTTTTCAATTAAGAAATGTCTTTCTGGAACCATGAAATAGTCGGCCGTCATTCCTATTCCTTTGCTTGGGATGTCTGTTGGTTGCAACCCCCTTGTGCTCACTGGTAATGGATTTACACGGCTTGCGGCCTGTTCTTCTAAAAATACTGGGGGCCAACTCGGTTTTGTCTCAAGTTCCCATACTCTCCTAGCTGTGTTTTCTATCTCATCGGCTACATACCAATCGCCGGCTAATATCCATGGCATTTCCTCCGCATTGATAGCCATGGAGCTGAGATAATCCATGCTATCCCTCCTGATGTCAGATTTCGTTCCTGGTGTTGTATGTACCACCCCGAGCAAGAATTTGAAATCATCAAGTAAGAAGTTGAGCGACCTCACGACGACTTGCCTCCTTTGACCCCACTCATATGCTTTTCCTTCCTGGAGATCGTAGACCGGCAACAAGTTTCCCTGCTGGTATAACCTACCTTTCACCTCCTTATCGTCGCTGCTCCTTTTCTCACGATAAGGATTTTGCAATATGTACGTATTATCCAATGAAATAGTCTTACGATTGTAGTACGCTGGATAATATTCGTTTTGTACCGCGTCCTTTGGATTGTTTGCACTAAGTTTGTCCACTTGCATCCATGGTCCCATATCGAGTACGTAACCAAATTTTCCGGCTACTTCGTGGAGTTGATCTACTTCTGAGTTGACCTCCTGCAACACTAACACGTCTGGTGCCTTCCCTCCGACTTGTTTTGCACCGTGATTGAGTAGTTCTGCGATTTTGTCAACTTTGCTTTCCTTCGCTTTATTTGATCCACTTAAGTGGCCGATATTCCACGTGACTATCGTTAGTGGTGTTCCTGCCATTTTCAATCACCTCTTTGCAACTCGGACTTTCTCAAAGTGGAACCTCTCGCACAGTTCCCAATCTCCGTCTCGATTAAGTTACTCGATCCTAAATTTACTACCATCGTAATTGCGATCTGCGGGTACTGCGACCATAATTTTTAATTTGGTCGTAGGGGAATTGAGGCACCCCGCCCGCTTATTACTGGCAGCTAGAACTGTCTTGCTGT
>JAAUYD010198678.1_pt1 | contig 11992 bp, 6 predicted proteins | sample 7278101 | NCBI WGS metagenome assembly JAAUYD01 (sample SAMN14350128, study PRJNA611818) | marine sediment metagenome | isolation source: surface marine sediment (0.6m) | place: French Polynesia: Moorea | collected 2018-08 | reverse complement strand
CTGTAGGTGGAGAACCGAGAATTTGAGTATGTATACCAAAAGAAACCCGGTTTCTAGAACCTCACGAGAGTTTTATATTTATTTTATAAACACCCTCTAAGATGAGGGTTTATGAAGGAAAAATTAGGGTTTTGACAGGTCAGTATTCCCAATAAACCCGGTTTCTCATCCGGGTGCAAGATGTGTGGTGGGGTAGTGTGACTTATTTTGTTCTTGCTGTTTCCAGTTTTTTAATTGCTTTATTTAAATAAGGTTCAATCAGGAATTTTAAAATCTTAAATCCACTTAGTTTACCTGTTTTGCGATTAGCTTCTTCTAGCAATAAATTCTGAACAGATTTTAGCCAATCTAACTCTTCAGTTATTGTTTGATTACAATCATCATATTTATATCGTTCAGTTAATATCCAACAAACAGTTATTTGTTGTTCAAACTTCATGGATAACAGTTTTTCGACGAAGATAGGTGCTTCTATGTAATTTAATATAGGGATATCATAGTATCTATTTTCAGATATATCCCCACTGTGTGAATTACTTCTGCAAATGATTCTCTCAAATTTCCATACATCACTCTGGATGATATTAAGTAATTCTTGAGCCTCATTGGGTAGATTTTCAATTTTTGCTTGCTCTGTTACTTGTTCGACATAAGAACAAAATTCTTGGAATTCTGGAAATTCTGTGCCTTGGTAAACGAGTCCAGCATAGCTTCCAAGTATATCATCAGAAGAAAAATCATAGGAACATGTAATATCTATCTTTTTATTCTGTGTTAAATCATGAATATAATTTTTTGATTCTTTTAGAATCTCTGTCTTGCTTTTAGAATAGAATCCGGCATCAGAGAACCTCAAAAATATTCCAAATACATGCTTTATTTCTCCTAGCTTAATAAATTTTCTTCCAGCATATTCTGATTCAACTGTCTGAAGTAAATTATAAAATTCATCGTCATCAAGAGAAGTAAAACGCCATAGCCTAACCCAATTAGGGGTATTTTCATTCTCAAAATATTTACTATTTGATAGTAATTTATCTAGTTTTTCGATATCTACAATGCCTTGATCAAAAAAGATTTCCCACCATTCTAAACTTGGAAATGGTTCATATATATTTAGCTTGAGCATAGGATATCTATCTATGATTTTTTGAAGTAAAATTTCTTCTTTAGTCTTGTCCTTAACAGCTGAATGCTTTACTTGATAAAGATTAACCCCCTTAATTTTTTGATAGACTGATGCTTCTAGTAATTTACTAATATCTTTTGCAAGCATATTTCCACGGTTAATTTCAATAGAAAAAGCTGTCAGGATTTTCAAGATGTCTTGAAGAAGTTCTGACTTATTTTTTGCTTTCTCTGGTAACTCTTGATAAATTCTCTGAAAATCTAAAATGATTTGGTTTAAATTCCTTAAATTTCTATATTCTCCTGCTGCGTATAATTCTTGGATTATCTCATTATTGTTTTGGAGAAAATCTTTCAGATGTGAATCATCTACTTTTGTAATAAAATCTTCCAACGCACCTTGAAAATCAGGAAATATCTCAAAAGTTCTTCCGATTAATTTCTCCTTGATATCTTTGTAGAGACTACTAGAATCACTTTCACCATTTCGTTTTAATAATTCATCTTCATTCGCAACCAGAACTACTTTCAAGTCTTGATGTTCTACGAAGGAATTTATGTATCCCAAAAGATTACCAATGTCTATTTGACAACGTTCTAAATCATCAAATATTAAAATGCTTTTATCAGTATCTTTAAGATACTCAGGAAAATTTATATCTGGGATTCCAAGAGTCCATGTCCCATCATCTTTTTTATCATCATTGTCCAAATCAATTTTTAATGTTCCTTTTAAAAGACCCTTAAAAATCTTTCCTGTTATTGCCATTCCTTTTGATGACAACACAGGGTGCAACTGCTGAAAAAACATGTCTTCTATCTCAGAAAAACTAGTCATCCCATAAAGACTGACATACAAACATTTCTGGTTATTCTGCTTGAGCTTTTCCTGATACTTTTTGATAAACCATGTTTTTCCAGCACCCCATTGACCTTTGAGTAAAATAGCAAATCCAGGTGCTTGAGATAAACCACAGTAATAATCTAAGTATTCTTCAATATGGCTATTGATTGATTTATTGTCTTCAGTCATATTTGGTTTTGATTTTGTCAAATTAATCTCTATGAAAAAGCTACATTTTTAAGATTGTAGGTTGGGTTGAGGTAGGAAACCCAACAAAAACCTACTTGCTGTTGGGTTACTCTACTCTTCGAGAAAGCTTCGCTTACGAGAAGCCTCCCGACCGTCGTCTACACTTCGTACCACTTCGTGGAAGCAAGCTACAACCCAACCTACGAAAAGTTAAGTTTTTAGCCGTTGGGAGTATAATCTCTATGAAAAAGCTACATTTTGAAGTCAGAAGACGAATTCACTAACTTATAAATTTCTGACAAAGCCACACTCACCCCAGACTCAGCTACATCAGAAAGCTGTTCCCCAAACTCAAAATTCACCCCAGGGATTACAATCCACCAACTTTCCGGCACAACTCGGTAAACTTTCTCGGTTAAACCAAGAAGCGATCGCGGATTTGCAGTATGTCCCATCTGAGAATTTCCATCCACCTCCAACCGATACACCTGCAACCCTTGATTCTCCCCACCATCAGCAATATAGACATCCACAAAAATAACCATTTGCACCCTTGCAAGGAGTTCTGCTAATTCCGGTGTTAATTGGTGAACAGCCAAGGAAGTTATATTTCCTAATCCCCATTCTTCCACCTTGGTTGCTACAATTTGTCCTACACCGTCATCACTGCGCAGGGTGTTACCGTAACCAATTACCAAGCAATTTATATCTGACATCTTGTTCGTTCCCTCGACCACACCAGGGGTCAGAACATCCCCTTGGGACGATTGTGTTGGACGGGTTTAAATCCCCGTCCAACACCTGACTATTCCCTATTCCCTATTCCCTATTCCCTGTTCCCTGTTCCCTATTCCCTGTTCCCTGTTCCCTTATAACCAATTCTTGATTTTTTCCCTTTACCTTGGGCTTCAACACTGAGTAACTCCACAGTCTGAGAATCTGATTTGGATACTTTTCCTCCAGTAAAATCACGTAATAATCCCATCAAAGCAGGGACGACGGTAGGTGTCAAAATTGTAGAAAATACTAAACCACCAGTAAGGACAATTCCCAATCCTTGATACAATTCCGCGCCTTTTCCGGGGACGACAGCTAGGGGTAACATACCAATGACACTGGTTCCGGCAGACATAAAAATCGGTCGTAAACGGTCTTTGACTGCCAAATATAGGGAATCATCGTAGTTTTTTCCTTCTTGCTGTAATTGTAGCGAGCGATCAACCAATAAAATTGCATTATTGACGACTATCCCCGTTAAAATCACAAATCCCAATCCTGTAATCATGTCCAGGGGAACCACAACGCCAGGAATCGAATTGGCAAGTATTAAGCTTAACAGTGCTCCTGATATTCCCATGGGTACTGTTACCATAATTAAAAAGGGGAAGCTAAAGGAGCGATATAGAGCAACTAGGAGCAAATAGGTGATAACTAGAGATAAAACAAAGGTTGAGCCGAGTTGAAATAGGGTTTCCGATAATACATCTGCGGAACCCGCAAGTTCGATGCGGAAACCAGATGGTAAGGATGCGCGTAAAGGTGCCAGAATTTCGGCTTCCGTTTGGTCGATTAAAGCACCCAAGGGAGCTTCCCTAGAGATACTGGCAGTGATGGTAATGGAACGTTCCAAATCAACGTGATTGATGGTATCGGGTCCGGTTGTTTCTACTACATCCGCTACGTCTGCCAATTGTACCTGCTGACCATTGCCGATATACAGGGGTAATTGACGTAACTGTTCCGGGGTTTTGACGGAGGTGTTTTCTAATTCAACGGTAACATCTAATTCCCGCTTACCATCGGTAAATTCTGAGGCTCGCAAACCTCCTAATGCCGCTTCTACCATTGACCCTAGTTCGCTTTCTGAAAGTCCCACTTCTGCCAAACGAGTGCGATTGGGAACTACTTGCAGTTCCGGTGCACCAGTGACGAAGTTAGAACGGACATTTCGCACCCCATTTAATCCCCGTAATTTGGGTATCAACTGCTGTTGCAATTTATGCAATTCTTCCAGGTCTTGACCGATAATATTAATTTCAAATTCCTTACCAGGTTCACGAAAGATGGAAGCCCGAATCGGAACCATAAATCGATAACCGGGGAAATTCCCACCAGCTTTGCGCAACCTACCAACTATGCTTTCCATGGTGTTACCTGTAGCTAATTCCGGCTTCACAAAAGCGGCGATCGCCTTTAAACCTGGTCTTTGGATGTAAAGAGTCCGCATTACTTCCGGTTGCTGGCTGACAAAGTTCCTTGGTTCCTCAGAAAGACTGATAGCTTCCGGTATACTTGTGCCAGGAAAGGGTTCTGCTAACCACAAAATTAGGTTGCGGTTACCTTCTGGTAAATAATCAGCAGGGGGAAGTAGTTGGAAACTTACAAATATCAGGGTAACGGGAATTGCTAAGACAACTAAACGTCTACCTTGGCGTTTTCTACCCAAAGACCAACTGACACTCTTGAGTAATATTTGTTCCCATCGGTGTTGGAAGGCAAGGAAGATTTGGGATATGCGGAAAACACAACTATTTAACCAAGCAAAAATTTGAGATGGAAGCGATTTGCGGGTTGTTTTTCGGTGCTGAGGATTAGGAATAATGTGGTCTGATGCTAACTCCAACGGATCGATAGGAGTAATATTATTTCCCATCCCTTGCAACATACTCTCAGCTTCCTCACGGTTGAGGAATAACCCCGATAACATGGGGACTAAAGTCAAAGCCGCAAACAGGGAAAATAATACCGAAGCAGACAACCCAATACCGATATCAACAAATAACTGTCCCGCTTCCCCCGTCACCAAGACAATGGGTGCAAATACAGCCACGGTGGTTAAAGTTGAAGCCAACATTGCTCCCCCAACTTCCTGGGTCCCTTCAATCGCAGCCTTAACCGGTGATTTACCCTGCTGCATATGGCTGAAAACGTTTTCTAGGACAACGATGGCATTATCTACTACCATCCCCACCGCAAAGGCTAAACTCGCTAAACTGATTACATTTAGCGATCGTCCCAACGCCATAAATACAATAAAAACTGTAATTAGGGTGCTAGGAATGGTAATTGCAATCACTGCTACCGTCCGTAGGGAACCCAAAAACAGTAACAAAATTATCGCCGCTAAAATCGCCCCAGCAGTTAGATTTCCCTGGACAAAGGAGATAGAATTATTAATATAATCATTCTCGTCATAACTAATATCAAAGGTAATTCCTTCACCTTCACGGTCAAAGCGGGTTTCTAACTCCACCAAAGCCTGACGAATTCCCTGGGAAATTTGAGGAACATTGCCATTAGTTTGACGAATAATCCCCACCCCAACTGCAGGTTCATTATCCCGAATCAAAGCCCGGTCTTGAATTTTTCTACCGATTCTGGCTTCAGCCACATCCCGTAAAAATACGGTTCCGGACTCGTCGCGACGTAACACAAAATCTTCTAGTTGCTTAATATCAGTAGAACGGCTAATCGTCCTCACCCGATATTCCCGTCTTCCTAAAACTAAAGGACCACCGCGAATATCCCGGTTATTGCGACGCAGAGCATTAACAACATCACCAATTGTCAAGTTTCGGTCAGATAAAGCCTTGGGGTCAACAATTACCTCCACTTCCCTCTCCAAACCACCGGAAACCAGAAACTGACCAACTCCCTGTACTTGACGGAATTTGGGGACAATCACATCATCCAGCAAATCCCGGTAATGGTTAATATCAGCAGTAAAACCTGGCTTGGGATTGAGAATCACCCACATCATTGGTCTACTGCTACTGCTTACAACCTCTACATCCGATTCTCCCGCTTCTTCCGGGAGAGCTTCCACCTGTTGCAGCTTATTTAAAACATCAACTAAGCCTTGATCAATATCACTATTCCACTCAAATTCCAAATTAATACTACTGACACCCGTAGAACTGCGACTGGTAATTTCTTGAACTCCTTGCACCTCTTCGAGTCGTTCTTCAATCGGACGGGTAATTAAATCCTCAACTTCGTTGGGACTCGCACCGGAATAGGTTGTGGTAATCGAAATTTCTGGACGTTCCCCTCCCGGTATTAACTCTAAAGGTAAATTCAACAGAGATAAAGCCCCAAATAGGGCGAGGATACAAAATAATACAAAGGTTCCGTGTCGCCAACGAACGGCTGTTTTAATTAAGCTCATGGTTTATAGGAAATAGGGAATTGGTAATAGGGAATTGGGAATTGGTAATAGGGAATTGGGAATTGGTAATAAGGAATTGGGAATTGGTAATAGGGAATTGGTAATAGGGAATTGGTAATAGGGAATTGGAAATTGGTAATTGGAAATTGGAAATTGGGAATTGGTAATAGGGAATTGGAAATACGGAATTGGAAATTGGGAATTGGGAATTGGAAATTGGAAATTGGAAATTGGAAATTGGAAATTGGAAATTGGAAATAGGGAATTGGAAATTGGAAATAGGGAGGTGTTGGCTTTCTCACCCACCATGAAATCAATTTCATGGCTAATATACAAAGTCTACTGAAATAGACTCAAGAAAACCTAGGTTATTTAGTTGTTCTTCTACCTCATCTTTTAGATGACTTCGTCATTGATTTAGGACTTATGCACTCATTACATTGGCTTACTCCCTTCTCGTTCTAAGATTACCTATAAAAATTTCTCCCCCTCTTCCCCCTCTTCCCCCTCTTCCCCCTCTTCCCCCTCTTCCTCCTCTTGGTAGTCTCACTCAATTCGGTAATCTTCTAGCGGGAGGGGAGTAGCCTGTCCCCGAGGAACTTAAAATCAGGTGTTTGGAATTGCCACTGTGCTGAGGTTGTCCATGGATAACTCCTGTACTTATTACTTATTACTTATTACTTATTACTTATTACTTATTACTTATTACTTCCCCCTTGTCGTATTCCATCAACTGACTTGACAGCTACTCCATCTTTTAAAGCATCTCCACCTTGCAGAACTACGGTTTGACCAGGCTGTAAACCTGTACCAGAAATTGCCACTTCCTCACCCATATCTGCAATCATTTCCACTGCGATTTGCTTGGCTTTACCCTCTTTTACAGCAAAAACTAACCATTGATTTCCCCTACGAGTTAGAGCATCACGGGATACTACCAAACCTTGACTCTGATTACCTAACTCTAAATTACCTGTAACCGCCATACCCGGTAATAAACCACGAGGTGGTGTCTCCAGCCTCACCCTCACTCGTTGCCTTCTGGATGCAGCATCAGCCGAAGGAACCACACCACTAATCCTGGCATTTCCACGCCATTGCGGCAAAGCACGAGCCCTTAACTCAACCTTTGTTCCCGGTGTAACTTGACCGCTAATTTGTTCTGGCAATTCCAAGAAAATATCTAGTCTATCACCTGCAATTAAATTAACTATCTCACTATTACTTTCTACGTAATCCCCCGGACTAACTTTTCTTTGGGAAACCACACCACCCGAAACCGCACGAATCCGGGTACGGTCTAATGCCAATTTTGCTTGGTTAACAGCCGCGATCGCAGCCGCAACATTTGCCCGTTGAGCAGCTATTTCTTCCTTAGTCGGACCAGCTTTAGCTTCTGCTAATTCCGCTTGGGCTGCTAGTCTCGCTCCCCTCGCATCATCAACTGTAGCCCGCGCTTCCACTAATAATCTCTGGGCGATCGCCCCTTGTTTAACTAATTCGCTGCGACGTTCCAGGTTATCTATGGCTTCCCGTTCCCTCGCTTGGGCAGAACTAACTGCAGCTTGACGTTGAGCAATGATTTCTGGACGTGTACCCACCTCTAACCGGGCTAGTTGATTGCGCTGCTGTGCCAATTGGGCTTCAGCTTGAGTTAATGCTAACTTTTGGTCAGTACTATCTATTACAGCCATTACTTTTCCTGGTCTGACGCGATCGCCTGCTTGCACCAGCACTTGTTTAATCACTCCCCCCGTTTGTGCCCGGATAGTCGCTTGTTGGGGTGATTCTACTTGTCCTAAAAGCTGGATTTTTTGTTTAGTATTCCCACGAGCCAAAGTTGTGACTTTTACTGCCCGTGGAGGAGTTGGTTTGGCAGCAACAGCTACTGGTTCCCTGGGTGTCAGATTTGGCGAAAACATTTGCCAGAGGGTAATTCCGTTAATTGCCACAGAAATAGTCAGTAAAGTCCATAACCAAGGTTTTTGGGGACGTTCAGACTCAATACCATGATTTTCTGAAGTATTTGCAACAGAAACCTCTAAAGAATCATCCGATTGATTATCTAAAACTGTATCTGGGGGTAGAGCTTCTTTCATGACTTTATATATCTTAATATTTTAGAGAACAAAAGATTAAGCTTAACTCACATCCATACTGGTTGGTATGTGATTTTCACGGAGTCAAATTAAAAACGAACCATTCACAAACCTAAAATTCTCACAATTCCTGGCTGTAAATCATTTTTGACGATTTCTAAATCATTTTTAACTCTTGCTAATGTCAATACACCGTGAATAAATTCATACATATAACGAGCCAAATGTTCTGCATCTATTTCTTTACTAATCAGATTTTCGTGTTGAGCATCATTAATTAGGGAAATAAAATACTTGATTACATTTTCAACAGTCTTAGCAGCAAGTTCTTTGAGTTGTTGTTCCTGGGTATTTTGTCCACTGGATATAAATGGACAACCAAGTACATAACCCGTCTGTAACTCCCGCATCTGTTGTTTAGAAATTAGCATCTTACAATATAAATCAACTCTTTCTAAAGGTGTATTTTGGGATGAAAATACTCTATCCATTTCTAGACGGGTTTGTTGCCAATAATTTTCAAACGCAGCAGTCACTAGTTCTGCTTTTGATTGAAAATAATGATAAAAAGCACCCTTTGTTACTCCCGCTTGTTCGCAAATTTGAGCAATTCCTACAGATTCATAATTATTTTCCCAGATTAAATTAACAGCAGTTTCTAATAATTTTTGTTTGGTTCCTTGAGTTTCTAAATTCAATAAAGTAGCCATTGTAAAATCGTATTTTCTCAACTTACAGGACATTTTAGGTAAATCAGCAAAATGTTTTAACCACAAGATTTGAGACCAGTAATCTTGTAGCTGATGTATCTGTAAGCTATTGGTATATTATTGTTGTCACCATTATACATACCCAAGAGTATGTAAACAATAGTAAAGATTTATAGTAAAGATTTATTGCTATTATCCTAGGACAGGCAGATTATACTCTCCTGATGCTCCACGGAGAGTTGTACAAAAACCAAAAGTGGATCACGGATTACACGGATTACACGGATTAGACAGATTAGACAGATTAGACAGATTAGACAGATTAGATAGATTACACAGATTAGACCTCTGTTGGAAATTAAATATGCGTCAACTAGAACCCCTGTAGAGACGCGATATATCGCGTCTCTACATTCTTTTTCACCAGATGTCTATTAGACAAATTCCACTGTCTGTGCAATCCAAAAATCCGTGGTCAAAATTCATCAGTTACCCGTCAATCCCGATAAACCTCCTGCACAATCCTCCCATCAGCACCCACTAGCTGGACGTGTAATGGCATTTGTCCCACAGCATGGGTAGAACAACTCAAACAGGGGTCATAGGCACGTATTCCCGCTTCCACGCGGTTTAAAACCCCTTCCGTAATTTCCGCATTTTTAATATAGTTTTTCGCAATTTGCGTCACAGTTTGATTCATTGCCAGATTATTATGTCCCGTAGCAATAATTAGGTTTACTTTCTGCAGCAGCCCATTTTTATCAACTTGGTAATGGTGGAACAAAGTACCGCGAGGAGCCTCACTTACCCCAATTCCTTCTAATTGGTTAACATCTGCATTTGCCCTGATTTTGTCTGAAAACAGGTCTGGGTCATCTATAAGTTGCTCAATATACTCAATTGCTGCCAGTATTTCTATCAGACGAGCATAGTGATAAAAAAATGAAGATGTCGCTACTCTACCACCAGCCCGTTGGCGAAATTCCTCTAACTCCCGGTCTGCGGTGGGAACACCAATGCGATCGCAAATATTCAATCTTGCCAAAGGTCCCACTCGATACACGCCATCAGGATAACCCATTGGTTTATAGTAGGGAAACTTCAGGTAAGACCAAGATTCTACCGCTTCGCCAATAAATTCTTCATAGTCATCTTCGCTGAGTCCGTCAGCAATAATATTACCCTCACTATCCACAAAGCGAATATGTCCCCCATAATGTTCCCAGGTTCCTTGGGGACTCACTAAACCCATGAAGAGGGAGGGAAAATTACCAAAAGCTTGTACTTCTGTGGCAAATCGATCTAGCATACCCTTAAATAAGTTGAGGGCATTTTCAATACTTGCCCGAGATTCCGTCAGCCGTGAACAAATCCAAGCATGTCCCTCTTCAGTTAAAGGCGATCGCACACCACCGGGAACTCCCCAGGCAGGATGAACTTTTTTCGCTCCTAATATTTCAATTATCTGCTGTCCAAATTGTCGTAATCTGATACCACTACGAGCTAATTCTGGATCGGCTGCAATCAGTCCAAATACGTTCCGGGTTTCAGGGTCACAATCCCAGCCTAGGAGTAAATCGGGGCTACTAAGATGGAAGAAGCTGAGGGCGTGGGATTGGATGATTTGTGCCAAGTTCATCAATCTGCGTAGTTTTTCTGCCGCTATGGGAACCTTGACAGCCAGGATTTTATCCCCAGCTTTTGCGGAGGCTAACAGGTGACTCACGGGACAAATCCCACAAATGCGAGCGGTAATACCTGCCATTTCCCACATGGGACGACCTTCACAGAATTTTTCAAATCCGCGAAATTCAACGACGTGGAAACGAGCTGATGATACTTCTTGGTTCTCATCAAGGTATATGGAAATTTTGGCGTGACCCTCGATGCGGGTTACAGGGTCGATGATAATTGTTTTGCTCATAATACACCCTAGACAATAGACTTTATTTAAGGATAATCTTAGAAACTATCTTCAAAATAGGGAACAAAGAACTCTTAACAGAGAATAGGTTAAGAGCTTTGACTTGTGGGGTAGGTATCCCTGTCTGCCATAAAGTGATTTCTTGTGAAAAGTTCTAAAAATTGTTGAGAATATTGTCATCACGGCAACGAGATTTGAAGGTTTACAGGTGCGCGTTTTGTGCTAAAATAAGGTATTCCTTAGATTTATCCTGCAAATTTTTATGTCATGATTTCTTGATGATTGAAATAAAGTCATTTGATGACATTAATGATTAAAGATATAGATGTTTGTTTAATTACTTATTTTTTCCTGTTTGTTCTCCAGATTCTCTGGGGTTTTTTACACTCTTGTGGGGTAGGCATCCCTGCCTGCCATAAAGTGATTTCTTGTGAAAAGTTCTAAAAATTGTTGAGAATATTGTCATCACGGCAACGAGATTTCAGGGTTTACAGGTTCGCGTTTTGTGGTAAAATTAGGTATTCCTTGGGTTTACCCTGCAAATTTTTATGTCATGATTTCTTGATGATTGAGATAAAGTCATTTGATGACATTAATCATTAAAGATATAGATGTTTGTTTGATTACTTATTTTTCCTGTTTGTTCTCCAGGTTCTCTGGGGTTTTTTACACTCTTGTGGGGTAGGTATCCCTGTCTGTCATAAAGTGATTTCTTGTGAAAAGTTCTAAAAATTGTTGAGAATATTCTCATCACGGCAACGAGATTTGAAGGTTTACAGGTTCGCGTTTTGTGCTAAAATAAGGTATTCCCTAGGTTTACCCTGGAAATTTTTATGTCATGATTTCTTGATGATTGAGATAAAGTCATTTGATGACATTAATCATTAAAGATATAGATGTTTGTTTGATTACTTATTTTTCCTGTTTGTT
>JAAUYD010185566.1_pt1 | contig 11993 bp, 6 predicted proteins | sample 7278101 | NCBI WGS metagenome assembly JAAUYD01 (sample SAMN14350128, study PRJNA611818) | marine sediment metagenome | isolation source: surface marine sediment (0.6m) | place: French Polynesia: Moorea | collected 2018-08 | reverse complement strand
CCGTGAGTTCCACGCCGAGGGCCGTGGCCGGCAGATCGAAGGCGTTCAGGGTCTCGTCGATGTAGGCCACGAGATCACTGCAAGAGACGTCGTGGTTGGAGAGGTTGACGCAGACCCGAGGGATCCGCAGCTCGCGGTGGCTGTCGCGCCAGCGGGCGATCGTACGACAGGCGCTGCGGATGACGCAGCGGTCGAGAGCGACGATCAGACCGGTCTCCTCTGCCAGGCTCACGAACTCCATCGGGCTCACGCTGCCGAGCAGGGGATGCTGCCAGCGGCACAGGGCTTCGAAGCTGGTGACTTCGCCGGAGGTCAGATCGACGATGGGCTGGTAGTGCAGCGCCAGGTTGTCGCTGCGCAAGGCCAGGCGCAGGTCCTCTTCGAGGCGTTGGCGACGCATGGCCCGATCGCGCATGCTCGCGTCGAACACGGCACAGTTGCCGCGCCCGTCCGCCTTGGCGCGATACAGAGCGATGTCTGCATCGCGCAGCAGCTCGGCCGCCTCCTCGTACAGGTCGTCGCCATGCACCAGGCCGATACTGGTGCCCACGCGCACTTCCCGGTCGCCGACCGTCACCGTGTCGCTGAGGGCCGCAAACACCCGATCGGCCACCGCCAGCGCCTGCTCGGCGTCCTCGAGGTCCTCCAGCAACAGCACGAATTCATCGCCACCCAGCCGTGCGGCGAGGTCTGTTTCGCGCGAGAGGATGGACAGGCGTCGCGCAACCTCGATGAGTACCTCGTCACCCACCAGATGACCCAGGCTGTCGTTGACCACCTTGAAGTCGTCCAGGTCCAGGAACAGCAGGGCGAAGTGGCGGTCACCGTCGCGCCGCATGCGGCTGATCGCCAGGTTGATGCGCGTGGTCAGCTGGTTGCGGTTGGCAAGGCCGGTCAGTGAATCGTGCATCGCGTGGTGGATCAGTCGTGCTTCCGCTCGCTGGCGCTCACTGACGTCCTGCAGCGCGGAGACGGCCAACACCACCTTGCGCTCATCGTCGACCACCGGCGAACTCCACAGCTCTACGGGCAGGCTGGTGCCGCAGCGGGGTAGCTCCAGGCACTCCACATGGGTGCTGCGCCCAGCCAGGGCTGGCGCGATCACCGCCTCCTCTATGCGTCGCAGCGCATCCTGAGCGTCCGTCGGCAAGGTGTCGACGGGGCCGGGCAGCTCACGGTCGCCCGGCAGGCCGAGCAGATCCAGGGCCACGGCGTTGATGAAGATCAGTCGCTGCTCCGCATCGTGCAGCATGGCGCCGACGGGGAGTGACTCGAGGGTCTGGCGCAGTTGCTGCTCCGAGTGTCCGAGAGCGACGTTCAACAACTCCTGCTGGCTGAAGGCCTCGCGCAGGCGTGAGGTCATCTGCCCGAGGGCGAGGTGCAACTGACCCACTTCGCGGCTGCCGACGCGGGCGAGTTCGGGCAGGGCGATGTCCTCGCTGTCCACATCGTCGGCGGCCACCTGTCGAGCCGCATGGCTCAGGCGAGCAAGCGGTCCGACAACCCGGCGGGACACCACGGCGCCGGCGCTCAGGGCAAGCAGCAGAGCGAGCAGGGCTAAGGCAAAAGATAGGCGCCAGCTGGCCTGGATCTGGCCGATGTACACGGCCTCGGGCACGCTGGTGATGACGCGCCAGTCGAGACCGTTGCCATCGCCAAACGGGGCCACGTGCACGAGATGATCTCCGCCATCGATGACCAGGCGCGTCGCCGACGCTGTGTTGATGCCATCGGCCTGATCGCCGAGGGCGGCGAGCGTGGCTTCGATCAGCGGTGCCTGGCCGCCGCCGGCGGGCCCACGGCGTGAGCTGGCGAGCACCTGACCGTGCTCATCGCTGACGAAGACCACGCCATCGCGAGCCGCCTCGATGGAGGCCAGGAAGTCCGAGAGCGTCTGCATGGAGATGGCAACGCTCACCACGCCGTCGATCATGCCGTTCTGCGGATGGCGGGTGGGGTGTACCGCGCTCAACAGCAGCGCATCGGTGGTGTAGTCGTGGTACGGCTCGGTCCAGGAGGTGCCCTCCCGCAGCCCCAGCTGGAACCAGGGGCGGTCCTGCAGCACGTAGTCATCCGCCCGTTCGACGGCGCCGAGGGTGGCGTCCAGACGCAGCACCCGCCTGACCAGTTGGCCGGGCGCATCCGCTTCGGTCACCAGGGCCACCAGGGGGCCGCCCTTGTCATCGCGGCTCACGGCAGTGACCTGGCCATCCACGCGACCAACGCCGGCCACGGTCAGGGCCGGGTCGTGCTGCATGGGGTAGGCAAGGTAGCGCAACAGCGCCTGTCGCTGGTCTGCATCGATCAGGCCATCGGAGATCACGTGCGCGATGTCCTGGGAGACGCGTTCCGGCTTGCCGAGGAACTCGTCCAGGTAGTGCGTCACCTCGTTGGCCACGCCCCGCCACAGTTCCGCGCTGAGCGAGTCGACCGAGCGACGTCCCGCATCGAGCAGCAGTCCACTCACAGCCGCCACGGCGAGTCCGACGATCACGACGAACGGCGCAGTGAGCAGCAGGTGCAGCGAATGGCGGGGCGGGGAGGAGGGCATATATTAGGGACTGACAGCTTAGCACGCCGATTATCGACGCCAGCAGCACCCGCGGCAGTGTCTCAGGTCTTACTTTTTGCGCCTGTAACGCTGCCACGGGCAGCGGTTACCATCTACGCTCGCTGCCCCGATCGCTTCGGGGAAGGGCAGGTCTGCTGGAGTCGCGAGGACCGTACTGATGGGTGGAATTCTGGCGGTGGCCGACATCATGGCCACCCTTCTGGTGACGGTGCTCGGCCTTGCCCTGCTGTCCCTGGTGGTGGTGTTCGTGCTGGATGTGACTCAGCGCAAGCACGCCATTCGGCGCAATTTCCCGGTGATCGGGCACCTGCGCTACCTCTTTGAGCATCTTGGCGAGTTCTTTCGCCAGTATTTCTTCGCCATGGATCGCGAGGAACTGCCCTTCAACCGCGCCGTTCGCTCCTGGGTGTACCGCGCGGCGAAGGGTATCGACAATACGGTCGCTTTCGGTTCCACCCGCGACTTGCGCCCGACGGGCACGGCAATCTTCGTCAATTGCCCCTACCCGACGCTGGATCAGGACGCCACGCCGATCGGTCCGATCACCATCGGTCCCTACGCTGCACAGCCCTACACCACCCGTGCCCTGTTTCACATCTCAGGCATGAGCTACGGCGCCATCTCCCGCCCGGCGGTCCGCGCCCTGTCCAACGGCGCCCGTATGGCGGGCGTGTGGATGAACACGGGCGAGGGTGGGCTCAGCCCCTATCACCTGGAGGGTGGTGCGGACATCGTGTTCCAGATCGGCACGGCCAAGTACGGCGTGCGCAACGAACAGGGCGGGCTCAGCGACGACAAGCTGCGCGAAGTGGCCGGCCACCGCGCGGTGAAGATGATCGAGCTGAAGCTCAGCCAGGGGGCCAAGCCGGGCAAGGGCGGCATGCTGCCCGGCGCCAAAGTGAACGGGGAGATTGCCGCCATCCGCGGGATCCCCGAGGGTGAGGACTCGCTCAGCCCGAATCGCCATCCGGAGATCGACTCGGCGCAGGACCTGCTCGACATGGTCGAGCACGTCCGTGAGGTGGCCGGCAAGCCGGTGGGCATCAAGATGGTGCTGGGCGCCTATGGCTGGCTGGACGACCTGTTCGCGGAGATCCATCGCCGTGGCGAGCGCAGCGCGCCGGACTTCATCACCGTGGACAGCGCGGAAGGCGGCACGGGCGCAGCGCCGATGAGTCTGATCGACTACATGGGCCTGCCGCTGCACGAGTCCCTGCCGCTGCTGGTGGACAAGCTGGACGAGTACGGCCTGCGACCGCGCGTGCGCGTGATCGCCAGCGGCAAGCTGGTGACCCCGGCACAGGTGGGCATGGCCCTATGCGTGGGTGCCGACTTCGTGGTGTCGGCGCGCGGCTTCATGTTCGCCCTGGGCTGCATTCAGGCCCTGCAGTGCAATCGCAACACCTGTCCCACGGGCATCACCACCCATGACAAGCGCCTGCAGGCGGGACTCGATGTGACCGACAAGGCCGAGCGTGTGCGCCGCTACGCCGATTCGATCCATAAGGAGATGGGCATCATCGCCCACTCCTGCGGCGTCAGCGAACCCCGGCGCCTGCGCCGCTACCACTGCCGGATCGTCGGCGATGACGGTCGTTCGCGTCCCCTCGACGAGCTGTTCCCCCCCGTCAGCCCGAAGCCCCACCGTGCGGCTTGAGGCCGGACAATCACCAGGAGACCCCATGAAGACATCCGACCTGCTTGTTCGCTGCCTCGAGGAGGAAGGCATCGAGTACATCTTCGGCGTGCCCGGCGAGGAAAACGCCGATTTCATGATGTCGCTGGAGCAGTCGGAGCAGATCCGCTTCGTGCTCACGCGCCACGAGCAGGGGGCGGCCTTCATGGCCGAGGTGTATGGCCGCCTCACGGGCAATCCGGCGGGCTGCCTGGGCACGCTCGGTCCCGGCTCCACCAATCTGATCACCGGGGTTGCCGATAGCAACATGGATCGCGCGCCCATGCTGGTGCTGACCGGTCACGGCTCTTCTCAGCGCCTGCACAAGGAGTCCCATCAGGTGATGGACGTGGTGGGCATGTTCGAGCCGGTGACCAAGTGGGCGCACAGCATCCTGCACCCGGACACCGTACCGGAGATCGTGCGCAAGGCCGTACGCCTGGCACGCACGGAGAAACCGGGCGCCTGCCACATCGAGTTGCCCGAAGACATCGCCAAGCTGGATACATCAGCTGCGCCCTTGAAGCCCCGTCGCTTCCGCCGACCGGTACCCGATGACAAGATCATCGATCGCGCCTTCGAGGTCCTGCGCGGCGCCAAGCGTCCGGTGATCCTCGCCGGCAACGGCTGCATCCGTCGGCGCGCATCGAAGCAGTTGCGCACGTTCTGCGAGAAGACGGGCATCGGGGTCGTCTCCACCTTCATGGCCAAGGGGGCCGTGGACATGGATGCGGGCTACATGCTGTACACGATCGGCCTCGGCACACGTGATCGCATGAACCTTGCCATCGACGATGCGGACGTGGTGCTGGCCCTCGGCTTCGACATGGTGGAGTACCACCCCAGCCTGTGGAATCCGGGCGGGGAGAAGTGTGTGATCCACATCGACTTCCTGCCTGCAGAGATCGACGCCAACTACGATCCGCGGGTGGAGATCATCGGCGATCTGGCCCATGCCCTGTGGATGCTCAACGAGCGTGTGGACGCGGCGGGTGGCCTGCAATTCGATACGCAACGCCAGCGCCAGCTGCGAGCGGAGATGGCCGAGGACCTGGCCGAGCATGCGGGCGATGACGTGGAGGGCGCGATCAAGCCGCAGAAAGCCCTGTGGGAGGCGCGCAAGGCGCTGGGGCCCCATGACATCCTGCTCTCCGACGTGGGTGCCCACAAGATGTGGATCGCTCGCCACTACCATTGCCACGAACCCAACACCTGCCTGATACCTAACGGCTTCTGCTCCATGGGTTTCGCCCTGCCGGGGGCCATCGCGGCGAGTCTGGTGCACCCCGATCGACGGGTCTTAGGGATCTGTGGGGACGGCGGATTTCTGATGAACGTGCAGGAGATGGAAACGGCGCGGCGCCTCGATGCCAACCTCACCATGCTGGTGTGGGAAGACGGTGGCTACGGCCTCATCGCCTGGAAGCAGGACAACGAGTTCAAGCGTCACACGGATCTTGCCTTCGGTAACCCGGACTGGCTGGGTCTGGCTGCTGCCTTCGGTTGGCAGGGGCATAAGGTGACGCGCGGTGGTGATCTGGCGGCCACGCTGGAGGCGGCTCTGGCGGAAGCAGGTCCGTCGCTGGTCGTGATGCCGGTGGATTACGCCGAGAACCCGAAGCTTACGAAGAAGTTGGGTGAACTGACGGCCAGCATCTGAGGGAAAGAGTATGGAACGCTTGAAGCTGCTGCTTGCCGGTGAAGCACCGGCGCCAGCCGATGCCAGGGAAGTGCTCGCGCCCTACGACGGCGAGTGTCTGGCCGAAGTGGAAGTGGGCGATGAGCGCCACGTGGAGCACGCCCTGAGCGCCGCCTACGCGCGCTATCGCGATCGCGACGGCTGGCTTGCGGTGCACGAGCGCATCGCCATTCTCGATCGTCTGCGTGAGCTCATGCAGTCGCAGGCCGAGGCGCTGGCCCTGCAGGCGGCCAGCGAGGGCGGCAAACCGCTGCTGGACTCGCGCGTCGAGGTAGCCCGGGCCATCGACGGTGTACGCATCTGTACCGATGTGCTGCGCAACGATGAGGGGGAGGTGATTCCCGTCGCGTCCACGGCGGCCGGGGCCGGGCGCCTGGCCTTCACCTTCCACGAGCCGCGAGGCGTGGTGGTGGCCGTGAGCGCCTTCAACCACCCGCTGAATCTCATCGTGCACCAGGTGGCGGCGGCGGTGGCGGCGGGCTGTCCCGTGATCGTCAAACCTGCGGGCGATACGCCTGCGTCCTGCCACGCCTTCGTGCGTCTGCTGCACGAGGCGGGATTGGCGCCGGAGTGGTGCCAGTGCCTGCCCACGCAGAACAATGCGGTGGCGGAGCAGCTGGTCACCGACGAGCGTGTGGGCTTCTTCAGCTTCATCGGCAGCGCCCGCGTCGGTTGGGCCCTGCGCGCCAAGCTGGCGCCGGGCACCCGCTGTGCCTTGGAGCATGGCGGTGTGGCGCCGCTGATCGTGCACGACGATGCGGACCTTGAGCGCGCCGTGCCGGCCATCCTCAAGGGGGGCTACTACCACGCCGGCCAGGTGTGCGTGTCGGTGCAGCGGGTGTTCGCACACGCCAGCCTGGCGCGGGCTCTGGCGGAGCGACTGGCCGCCGGTGCCGAGGCCTTGCGCGTGGGTGATCCACGGCAGGCGGAGACGGAGGTGGGACCCCTGATTCGTCATGCGGAGGTGGCGCGCGTGCACGAGTGGGTCGGTGAGGCCGTCGCCGGCGGTGCCGAAGCGCTGTGCGGAGGGCAGGCGCTTGGTGACTCCACCTACAGCTGTACCTTGCTCTACGACCCGCCGGCGGACGCCCGGGTGAGTCGTCAGGAAGTATTCGGGCCGGTGCTCAGCGTGTACCCCTTCGAGGATGTGCGAGACGCCTACGCGCAGGCCAACGATCTGCCCTTCGCGTTCCAGGGCGCGGTGTTCACGAACAGTCTGGACCGTGCCCTGGAGGCGGCGAGACAACTCGACGCCTCGGCGATCATGGTGAACGAGCATACGGCCTTCCGCGTTGACGGTATGCCCTTCGCCGGCCTGCGCGAATCGGGCCTCGGCGTCGGTGGTATTCCGCACACCATGCATGACATGCGCATTTCCAAGATGGTGGTGCTACGCTCACCGGCCCTCCCGTAGCCCGCCTGCAAAGGACCAAAGTCCATGTCAGCCAAGCCCTTCAAGCTGCGCCGAGACGCTCAGGGGCGCGAGGTGCTCGATGTCCCCCTTCGCGGCCTGACGATGCTGCGACAACCGCTGTACAACAAGGGCACGGCGTTCAGTCCCGGTGAGCGTCGCGACTTCGACCTCGAGGGCGTGCTGCCCAGCCAGTTCGCCTGCATCGAGCTGCAGGCGCGGCGGATCTACGCGTCCATCTGCAATTATGACGAACCGCTGAACCGCTACATCGCCCTGTCGGCGCTGCAGGATCGCAACGAACACCTGTTCTATCGCGTGTTGGTGGAGCACCTGCCGGAACTCATGCCCATCGTGTACACGCCGACCGTAGGCCTGGCCACGCAGCGTTACAGCGAGACATTCCGTCGCGGTCGCGGTATCTGGATCACCCCTGATCAGCGGGGGCGCATCGCCGAGGTGTTGCGCGCGGCGGCGCCGTGGTCCGATGTCGAGCTGATCGTCTGTACGGACAACGAGTCGATCCTCGGTATCGGCGATCAGGGCGCCGGCGGCATCGCGATCTGTGTGGGCAAGCTGTCGCTGTACTGTGCCGGTGCCGGTATCCACCCGACGCGGACCCTGCCGATCAGCCTCGACGTGGGTACGGACAACGAGGCCTTACTCGGGGACGACCTGTACCTGGGCTGGCGTCATCCGCGCCTGCGCGGGGAGGCCTACGACGAACTGGTCGCGGAGTTCGTCGACGCCGTGAAGTCGGTCTTCCCCAAAGCCCTGGTGCAGTGGGAGGACTTTCGCCATCGCAATGCGCTGGCCATCCTCGAGCGCTATCGGGGCCAACTGCTCTCCTTCAACGACGACATCCAGGGCACGGGTGCCGTGGCCCTGGCGGGCGTGCTGTCGGCCCTGCGCATCACCGGCGGTCGACTGGATGAGCAACGCATTCTCATCCTCGGTGCAGGCGCTGCCGGCTACGGCATCGCCATGCAGCTGCAGGCAGGCCTTGCCGATGCAGGCCTGAAGCAGCAGGACATGGCGGCACGCATCGCCGTACTGGACAGCCGCGGCCTGATCGTCGCCCGAGAGGATCTCACCGGTTACAAGCGAGAGCTTGCCTGGCCCCAGGGGCAGGCTCAGGCCTTCGGCCTGGAAGACCCGACCGCCCGCGGGCTGCAGCAGGTGGCCGAGGCGTGGAAGCCAACGGTATTGATCGGTGCTTCCGGGGTGGCGGGGGCCTTCGACGAGCAGGTCGTGCGCGCGGTCGCCGGGGCGGTGCAGCGGCCGGTGATCATGCCCTTCTCAAACCCCACGGCCCATTCGGAAGCCGTGCCCGAAGACGTCCTGCACTGGTCCGACGGGCGCGCCCTGGTGGCCACGGGCAGCCCCCTGCGAGGATGTGATCTACGGCGATCGGCGCTACCGCATCGGACAGGGCAACAACGTCTTCATCTTCCCGGGCCTTGGCATGGGCGCATTGCTGGCGCAGGCCAGCGAAGTGACCGACGGTATGATCAGCGCGGCCTCGCAGGCCCTGGCCGATGCGGTATCGGCGCAGGAGCTCGCCGACGGCTTGCTGTTCCCCGCCATCGAGCGCCTGCGCGAGGTTTCGGCGCAGGTCGCGGCGGCGGCGATGGCGCGGGCCATGGACGATGGTGTGGCACCGCCAGGGGACCCGGCATCGATCGCCGCGACGGTGAATGAAGCCATGTGGTATCCGGACTACCCGGTATTCAACCCGGTCGCGGTGGACGCCGGCGAGGGGCATTGAGCGCCATGCAGCGCCAGGCTGCCCTGCAGGCGATCGCGGCTTGCGTGGGGCCGCAGGGACTGGTGGATCCTTCCCAGGATGGCGAGCGCTATCTGGTGGATCATCGGCGTCAGTACCGGGGGCAGGCGGCCATGATCGTGCGGCCCGGCGACACGCAGGCGGTGGCCGAGGTGGTGCGCCTGGCGGCCGCGGCGGGCCTGGACGTGGTGCCCCAGGGCGGCAACACTGGGTACTGCGGCGGCGCGACGCCCGCCATTGCCGACCCGGCGGCGGCCGATCGTACGATACTGCTCAGCCTCGAGCGCCTGAAGCGCATTCGCCAAGTAGATCCCATAGGTTACAGCATGACCGTGGAGGCGGGCGTGGTGCTCGCCCAGGTGCAACAGGCGGCGGCGCGTGAAGGTCTTCTGTTTCCCCTGTCCCTCGGGTCCGAGGGCTCCTGTCAGATAGGCGGCAATCTGGCCACCAATGCCGGTGGCACCGCGGTTCTGCGTTACGGCAACGCGCGCGAACTCGTGCTGGGCCTCGAAGTGGTACTGGCCGATGGCAGCGTATGGAACGGCTTGCGCCAGCTGCGCAAGGACAACGCGGGCTACGATCTGAAGCAGCTGTTCCTGGGGGCCGAGGGTACGCTCGGCATCATCACCGCAGCGGTGCTGAAGCTGTTTCCCCTGCCACGCGAACGCGCTACGGCCCTGGTGGCCGTGACCGACGCGCACGCGGCCTGCCAGCTGCTGGGTATGGCACGACGGGAAACGGCGGACGCCGTGTCCTCCTTCGAGTACCTGCCTCGATTCGCCCTGGACCTGGTGGCTCAGCACATCGACGGTGGCAGCAATCCCCTGCCGGAGCCGGCCTACGAGCACTACGCACTGGTGGAACTCACCACCGGGGCAGCGGATTCACAGCTGGAGCAGCGCCTGGAGCGTCTGCTGGCCAAGGGCCATGCCCGCGATTGGGTGCTCGACGCGGTGGTGGCACAGAACGAGGCCCAGCGCCAGCGCTTGTGGGGCCTGCGCGAGAACGTGCCCGAAGCGCAACGCAAGGAGGGTGGGTCCTACAAGCACGACGTGTCCGTGCCCGTGCCCGACCTGGCGCAGTTCCTGGAGCGCGGCCTGGCCGGCGCCAGGCAGGCGGCACCGCGGGCGAGGCCCTGCATCTACGGGCATATCGGCGATGGCAACCTGCACTTCAACTTCCTGGCGCCGGCGGACACGGCGCCTGCCGACTACTTCCGCGGTGAACGCGCCGAGCGCCTGTCGTCAGCCGTGCTCGATGCGGCCGCGGCCCTCGGTGGCAGCGTCTGCGCCGAGCATGGTGTCGGTTACCTCAAGCGCCCGTTGCTGCAGGCCTATGCTGACCCCCTTTCTCTGGAGCTCATGCGGCGGGTCAAGGGTGCGCTCGATCCGAAGGGCACCCTGAACCCGCATAAGGTGCTGCCCGACGACACGGATTCCTCACCTTGAGCGAGGCGCTGCGACACGTCGCCGTGGTCAGCAGCTCCCGTGCCGACTACAGCCACCTGCACTGGGTACTGCACGAGATCCGCGCCAGCGAGCGCCTCGAGCTGTCGTTGATCGTGTGCGGCTCACACCTCAGTGATACCTTCGGTGAGACCATCGATGAGATCGAAGCAGACGGCTTCGAGGTGGCGGGTAGCGTAGCCTGCCTGGCGCCGGGAGATGACGATCTGGCGATGGCCAGCACCATCGGCGAAGCGGTGCTCGGCCTGACCCGGGTGTTGGGCGACATGCGCCCCGATCTGCTGCTGCTGATCGCCGACCGCTACGAAATGCTGGCCCCGGCCGCCGTAGCCACCACCCTGCGCATCCCCATCGCCCATATCGAAGGCGGGGAGGTGAGTCAGGGGGCGATAGATGATGCGATCCGCAACGGACTGACCAAGCTGTCGCATGTGCACTTCACGCCCACGGAGCTGGCGCGGCGACGGGTACTGGGCATGGGCGAGGAGCCCTGGCGCGTGCATTGTACGGGCGCGCCCTCCCTCGATCACCTGGCGCGCAGCGAACTTCCGGACCGCGCGCAGTTGAGCCAGGCCCTGGGTTTCACGCCCACGCGGCGTCACGTGGTGGTGGCGGTCCATCCCCTGACGATTGCGCGCGATACGCTGCGTGAGGCGGATGCGACCTTCGCCGCCCTGCACAGGCTCGCACGCCAGGGCGATCATCCTCTGGTGTTCTGCTTTCCGAACGCGGATGCCGGGGGACGCGCGCTGATCGAGCGTGCGCAGGACTTTCAGCGCGAACACCCGAGCGTGCAGCTTCACGTCAATCTCAACCCGCGCCTGTACTGGGCGCTTCTGCGCGAGGTCGCTTGCCTGCTGGGCAACAGTTCCAGCGGCATCATGGAAGCGCCGGCCCTGCGCTTGCCCGCGGTCAACATCGGCGAGCGGCAGGCGGGACGACAGCGGGCCCGCAACATCATCGATGTGCCGGCCGAGGCAGATGCCATCGTGCGGGCGGTGGAAGAGGCGACCAGCGATGCTTTTCGGGATTCCCTGCAGGGCATGAGCAATCCCTACGGAGACGGTGCGGCGGCCAGGCGTATCGTCAGCGTGTTGGAGAGCGTGCCTCTGGGCGAGGCCTTGTTGCGCAAGGCGCCGGTGCCACCTGCAGATCCATAGCGGCGACCTGCCGCCGGCCCCCTAGCAGTCGCAGTTCGAGGGAAAGCGATAGCCCACACCGCGCACGGTTTCGATGCGCGCGCAGTGGCCTGCTTCGTCCAGCGCCTGTCGCACGCGGCGGATGTGCACGTCCACGGAACGCTCGCTCATACCGTCGTGCGCACGCCAGACGCCGTTCAGCAATTGCAGGCGTGTATGGACCCGATCGGGATGGCGCATGAAGT
>JAAUYD010222326.1_pt1 | contig 11998 bp, 7 predicted proteins | sample 7278101 | NCBI WGS metagenome assembly JAAUYD01 (sample SAMN14350128, study PRJNA611818) | marine sediment metagenome | isolation source: surface marine sediment (0.6m) | place: French Polynesia: Moorea | collected 2018-08 | reverse complement strand
GTATGAACTTCCTGTCCGGCAAGCGCCCAGAGGCGAATGGTCGACGCCAGGACGGTCCGGACGTCATCACGACTCTGCAAGGCACGCCTCAGTTTGCTGAGCAGCGAGGGATTCGTGCGCTGAAGCCCGATCAGCTCCTCCACCTCGTCGCACAGCAACAGGAGCTTCAACTTGTTTGGGCGTAGGTGGTACCGAAGACGGTCGAGAGCGTCGAAGAGGTCCCCGCCCTGCAGATCCTTGACGGCCACATCGATCTGCCGGAGTCGGTCTTCGGCATCCAGAAGCGCGTCTTCGAAATTCAGGTGCAGCTCCTCGGGCGTATCAGCGCCCTGGAAGTCCCAGAAGACCGGGAAGTAGCGTGGCGCCGGCTCTGCTGCCGCGATGAGTTCAATCTGCTTCAGCATGGACGTCTTGCCGATTCGCCGCGTCCCGATCAGCCAGATGCAGTTTCGATGTCCATCCAGGATTTCCGAGATCTGGGCCGAGCGGCCATAGAAGCGACGTCCGCGCACCCACTGGCCTACGACGTAAGGAATCACCGGCAGCGCCGGTGACCGAGGCAGCCGCCGCGACACATCCGCCGCCTGTTCGAAGCTCACGAGCAGGCGATAGCCGCGCTTGGGAAGCGTCTCGATCGGGTTGAAGTCGGCCGATTCCTGCTGCCCGATGACCTCGTGCAGATCGCGGCGCAGCTGGTAGATACAGCGGGTGAGCGTGTGCTCGGTGACAATCACACCGGGCCATACCTTGTCCATCAGCTCGTCTCTCGAGACGACGTGACCCGGGTGACTGGTCAGCACTGTAAGCACCTTCGTCACCTTCGGTTCCAGCCGAACGGTGCCGCCGGGGCCGACTACCACACCTTCACGCGGATCCAGCGTGAACGTCGGAGCTGATTTCGACTCGCCAGACAACGCTCGCCTCCGATTCTCTTCCGCGGACAGCCCCATAGTACTCCGCAATTCGGCTTGTACACGGGCCGGACATCAAAATCATGTCGATATTACCCGGTCATCAGGCGATCTCCCGGCGCCCGGTGTTCAATCAAGTCTGGGGAGAGGTAGTACGAAAACCCCTGGCACTTGAAGGAGGGATGTCATGCAGACCAAATTCGTCAAAACATGTTACCTGGGCCTCGGTCTGTTCGGCTTGTTGAGCGGCTGTAACAGCGGGGACATCAACTTTCCCGAGTGGGACCCCAAGTGGCCGTCCGGATCGACAGGCACCATCCAGTTTCGTCAAACGACCTATGATGCCGCCGAAGGGACGGTCGTGAATGTCGGAGTCACTCGCATCGGCGGCGGCGCCGGTATCGTGCGGGTCGACTACAGGACCGTGGACGGGTCTGCCACAGGAGGCTCGGACTACGTCGCCACGAGCGGCACGTTGACCTGGCCGAGTGGTACCACCGGCAACCAGAGCATCAGCATCCGGCTCGTCGATGACGACGTCGCGGAGGCAACAGAGTCGTTTACGATCGTGCTGAGCAACGTCTCGATCGCGAGTCTTGGCCTGAATGCATCGACAACCGTCAACATCGCCGACAATGATACGGCGGCGGAGCGCACCTTCGGCAAGATCACCGGGCTGGACCAGATTGTCGTAAACGGATTTCATTACGACACGGATTCCACCAACGTCTTCATCAACGGGCTGCCGGCCAACGCGCCGGACCTGAAGGTCGGCCAGGTCGTTACGGTGGAGGGCGAGGTGAACTACAGTGAGGCGACCGGTACAGCTGATGAAATCCACTATTACCCGACCCTCATCGGCCCGGTGGAGAGTGCCGATGTTGAGAACGGTCGGCTGGTGATCATGGGGCAGGAGGTCCGCGCGAGTAACGACACGGTCTTCGGCAACAAGATCGACCCGAATACCTACGACGGTCTTGCGGCTACAACTGTTGTGGAAGTCAGCGGGATCGCGGACAACGATGGCACTATTGACGCTACGCGAATCGAGCGGGCGATCTCGAGTGACAGGCTGCAGCTCACGGGCGACGTCACTGCTCTTGATCCTGCGAGGATGTCGTTCAGAGTCAACAACCTGATGCTCGACTACAGCAACGCGACGTTTATCGATCTGCCGGCCGGTATGCCGGTGGAGGGAATCGAGGTCATGGCGGTTGGCGCACTGTCCGGGGATACACTGGTTGTCGAACAACTCGTGCAGGCGCCGCTTGCGGGCGGTGCGCCCGGCGAATAGAGCACGAAGGTTGATGCGGTATTATCGAATCGCACGATGATGTACACGATACTTTCCGCCCACGCCGACAACTGGCGGCTACGTTTGCTGGCCGGAGCGATGATCCTGTTGATCGTCGCTCCCGCTGCAGCCGACCCGTGGTACGAGCACTATGCTAGCGCCGAGCTTGCGCTGGAAAATCAGGATTGGGCGCTGGCCGTTCAGGAGATCAACGAGGCGCTGCAGCGGAAAGGCGACTCGGGAGCGCGCGTACGCACCTACGGGATGAACGTCACGTCCTACTTCCCGTATCTTCGACTGGGGATCGCCTACTACCACCTCGGTCAACTCGATGCAGCCTCGCAGGCATTCGATACCGAAGCCCGGCTGGGCGCCATCGAAAACTCCGAATCGGCCACGCAGGATCTGCTTCGCTACCGGTCACTGCTCGAGGATGCGCAGGTACAGGCATCGGCTACGGAGCAGGCACACATTCGCGGGATCGTCGAGCGAAGCCTCGAGGAAGCACAGAACCTGGCCGCAGCCGGAGAACTCGTCGATGCAATGTCGGCGCTGGACCGGGCGCTTGCGGTGGCTCCGGACGACACCGAGGCCACGTCTCTCATGAGTCAGCTACGGCAGCGTTTCGCCGAGCAGGAGGATGAGCGGCAGCGCGAGCGAATATCTGCTGAGGCGGTTGCCGAAGGGCAAGGCGCAATTGGTGTTGAGCCGGTTGCCGTGCGCGACCTGGAAGCGGAAGTGGCGCGCGCCCGCCTGGCAACGATCGAACAGCTCCTGGCCGAAGCCGAATCGGATATCGACGGCGGAGTACCGGAAGACGCGCTGTCCGCTGCGAACCGGGTGTTGTCTCTCGATCCAGGCAACGAAGTCGCCCTGGCGCAGGTCGCTCGAGCCTACGCGATGATCAGTGAGAAGCTCCTCGGTACACAACCAACGGGTAACTTGCCGCCTGCCGTGCGCTTTGTGGACCTGCGACGCGAACGCGATGACGGCGGACTCGTCGAAACGATCAGGAGACCGACCTTCCGGCTGAACGGCGTGGTCATCGACACCTCGCCGGTAGACGTAAGATTCTTTGACCGTGCCGACAGTCCCGTCACCGCGAGGATTAGCAGCCAGCCGCTCGCGGACTTCTACATCACCGAATTCAGCATGGAAACGGACATCGCGCCCGGCACGTCGACGTTTCAACTGGTGGCAACGGACTCCGAAGGGTTGAGTTCGAGCAGCGAGTACACCGTTGTCTATATTCGGCCGTTCTTCCTGGCGCCGTGGTTCTATGCGCTATTGCTCCTGATTGCCGCAACGGCCGCCGTAGCGCCGTTATGGCGCCGTTACCGTCGACGCGAGCGACTTCGCAAGCGCAAATTCAATCCCTATGTGGCTGGTGCTCCGGTTCTGGAAGCGGACATGTTTTACGGACGGCGGGAGTTGGTGGACAGGATTCTGCAGACCATTCACAACAACAGCTTGCTGATCTACGGGGAGCGGCGAATAGGCAAGACTTCAATTCAGCATCAGCTGAAGAAGCGGCTCGAGCAACTTGATGATCCGGACTACACGTTCTTCCCGGTCTACGTCGACCTGCAGGGCACGCCCGAGGAACGTTTCTTCCAAACGATTGCTGAGGACGTGTTCCTCGAGTTGACACCGCTCCTCGAGGGACTGGAGCCCGGTTTCAAAGACTCCGCTGGGTATTCCTACAGGAATTTTGTACAGGACATACGCGCCATCCTGCGATTGCTCCAGGAGAGAGCATCAAAGCACGTAAAGCTCGTGCTCCTGATTGACGAGGTCGATGAACTGAACGCCTACGACCCGAGAATCAACCAGAAGCTGCGCAGCCTTTTCATGAAGAGTTTTGCCGAGAGTCTGGTCGCAGTCGTCTCGGGAGTGGAAATCAAGAAGCAGTGGGAACGACAGGGAAGCCCCTGGTACAACTTCTTTGAAGAGATCGAGGTGCAACCGTTTGCGCCGCAGGAGGCGCGGGAGCTGATCGAGGGACCGATCGCCAGGGTCTTCAGCCTTGACGATGGCGTGGCGGATCGGATTATTTCACTAACCGGCGGCAGGCCATATCTTATTCAGAAACTTTGTATTGCCCTGATCACGCGACTTCACGAGCAACAACGCAAGAGGATATCGTTGGCCGATGTGGACGCCGTGTCATCGGAAGCCATCCGATAAGACAGGAGCAAGTGCAAGGCCGTGTACCCATATCTCTCGAAATCCCGCCTGATCTCTGCGTGGCAGTGCCCCAAGAAACTCCACCTCGAGAAGCACCACCCGAAGCTCGGCGAGGTCTCGGCTCAGACCGAGGCTTGTTCGCTACCGGTCACGACGCCGGCGCCATCGAGCGGCGGCAGTACGGTACCGACGATTCCGTCGAGATCGCCTTCGATTTCAAAACGATGGAGGCGGAAACGCGGCGACCGATATGGTCCGCAAGCTGGAGCTGGAAGAACAACAGTTGCGCTACTGCAAGTTCGACACTGAGACCGGGTTTTGAGGCTTGGGTCACGGTTTGGGTCGCTAATTTCCCCAAAACTGTCGATCTGACGTAGTGAATACGGCACGGATGCCTGACGCTGCGGATCGACAGATTATGTTCAGAAAGGGATTTCGCGATGTGGCAACTGACGCGTAAGGCAATACCTCTGGCAATCACCCTCTTCGCCACGGCTATTGCAGGTGCCCAGGACCTGACAGGCGCTGACATGCGCAGCCTCGACGGCCAGGTGCAGGAAGTGAAATCCGATGTCCTCAATATCGCATCGGAACTCAACAATCTCGAGGAACGGCTGCTATACCCATCGAATACGCAGATCTCCGTTTTTGTCGAGATCGCCGAGGACGAGGAATTCCGGCTCGATGCCGTGCAGGTCACGATCAACGGCGAGCTCGCAACGCATCATATTTACAGCTTCAAGGAGCTCGAGGCGCTGCAGAAGGGCGGCGTCCAGCGGATCTATACCGGCAACGTTCCAACCGGTGACCACGAGATCGGGGTCACGATTAACGGCAAACTCGAGAATGGCAACGATTTCAGCGAAAGCGACAGCTTCAGCTTCTCAAAAGGCGTGCAGCCGAAGGCGCTTGGCGTAACGCTGGCGCAACCCGGCTTCGGCAGCGACCCGATCCAGGTCGGAGACTGGTAAACCATGCCGCGGCGCCTGCCACTTGGCGCGGTGTTGTTGCCGCTCGCCCTGTTCGCTGCCGGCAGCTCGTCGGCGGAAGAACTCAGCGACGCCCATTTTGGCGAGGCGCTGTACTACGCGCACCAGGGTGAGTACTTCGAGGCGCTCGAGCGACTCGATACGGAGGTGCGCCAGCATGTAGGGGTCGATGAACGCGAACTCGACACGCTCTACGCACACTTCGATGATGCCGAATTCTCGTTGGGCGACTTCGAGCTTCGCTACCGCATGCACCACCGTGCAGGTCGCGCAATCAAAGCCGTGCTCGAAGGTGCGGTCGAAGAAACGGTTCGCAACGATGCGGCTTATCGCCTCGCGCGGATCCACTTCCAGAAAGGGCAGATGGACGATGCGATACGGGCACTCGATCGCATTGCAGGCGAAATCCCAAAGGTAATCCGTGATGACATCGAGTTCCTGCGCGCCAACGTCTACCTCGCGCAGGAGCGATCGGACGAATCGCTCGATGTTCTCGACAGCCTCCTCAATTCCGAGAGTTATGGCGGTTTTGCGGCCTACAACCTCGGCATCGCCTTCCTCCAGGGTGGCCGTCGCAGTGAGGCACTCGAACAACTCGAGCGCGCCGGACTGATCGCGACCAACGATCCCGGGGAACTGGCGATTCGTGACAAGGCGAACCTCGTTCTCGGAACGATCTACCTCGAGGACGGAGCGTACGAACAGGCTGTACCGATTTTCAATCGTGTGCGGCTCGACGGCCCGTTCTCGAACCAGGCGCTACTGAGTGCCGGTTGGGCGAACCTGTCCGCCGAAAAGTACGATCGTGCCGTGGTGCCCTGGGGCATTCTGGCCAGGCGCGAGGTGACCGACCGGGCGACCCAGGAGGCGCTGCTCGCATTGCCTTACGCGTACGGCAAGCTCGACATCCACGGTCGCGCTGCCATCCACTACGGCCACGCACTTGATGCGTTCACGGCCGAGATCGACAGGCTTACCGAATCCATCGACAGCATCCGTGAAGGCAAATTTCTCGAGGCACTGGTCCGCGAGGAGATTCGCAAGGACAAAGACTGGGTGATTCGCCTGCGCTCACTCCCCGAAGCGCCCGAAACCTACTACCTGATGCAGCTCATGGCGTCGCACGATTTCCAGACCGGCCTGCAGAATTACCTGGACCTCGCCGACCTCAAACGCAAGTTGCTGTCCTGGGAGGGCGGTTTCGATGCGTACGAGGAAATGGTCGCGATACGTCACGACCACTACGAACCCCTTCTGCCCGAGATCGACGAGGAGTTCCGCAAGCTCGACTCGCGCATGCGCCTGCGGATCGAACAGCACAAAATGCTCGTCAAGCGCCGCGACGACCTTTTGACGATGCCGCGCCCGGAAGTTCTCGCAACGCCCGACGAACAGATCCTCCTTGAGCGCATCGAGGCGATCGAAACAGCCATCGGGCTCGGCGATCGCCAGGACGCGGAGCAATTGGTCGAACGGCTTCGCCGTCTCAAGGGCCTTGTCGCGTGGGACATCGAAACCCAGTACCACGAGCGCTTCACGGTATTCGACCGCAACCTGCGCAGCCTCGACGCGGCCATGGCAATCGCACAGGCTGAATACGACGAGTACGTGCGTTCGCGCCAGGCCGCAACGCACAGCTACGTCGGCTACGACAAACCGATTACGCGCTTGCGCGCCGATGTCCAGAATTCCGTCGAGCGCATTGATCGGCTGATGGCCCAACAGGGGCATCTGCTCGAGATCGTTGCTATCGACGAACTGATCGCACGCCGTGACCATCTCGAAAACTACGGTGACAAGGCACGCTTCGCGCTGGCCGACAGCTACGATCGCGCCACGCAGGCGCAGGTTCGCCTGGAGGACGCGGAATGAAGCGCCGCCTCGTCCTGCTGAGCCTGCTCGGCACATGCCTTGCCGCGTGCACGTCGGCGATCCGCGAGGATGGCACGCTGGCCGAACTCGAGAGCGTGGAGGCGGATCTCAGCGAGGTCTATCTCGAAGACAGCCTCGAACGCGCGGCGCAGAGCTATCGGCGTTACCTCGCCGAGACGTCGGAGAACGCGCGTACGCCGGAAGCCATGCGGCGTCTCGCCGACCTGCAGATCGAAAAGGCCTACGGCGTCATTGGCACCGACGACATGGTCGAAATGAAGGCGCCCGAAACCGCCGCGCAGTCGGCGACGATCGTGGCGCAGGACGGCCGCGTTACGCCCCGCCAGTCAGACGAATCCGATGCCGAGTTCGAGAAGCGCGCGTTGGAACGCCAACAACTCCTGGCGCAGACTGGTAGTTACCAGGATGAACTCGTCGGTGCAGACGGCGCGCCGATCCCGGCCGGGCCCCGCGAGGCGATCCGGACCTACCAGAAGATTCTCGAGCAGTACCCCAACTACGAGCGCAATGACAGGGTGCTGTACCAGATGTCTCGCGCCTACGACGAGATCGGGCAGCCCGACGAGGCGATGGAGGTCATGAATCGCCTGGTCCGCGAGTATCCGCATTCCCGGCATATCGACGAAGTGCACTTTCGGCGCGGCGAGTACTACTTCGTGCGCAAGAAATTCATCAACGCCGAGGACGCCTACAGCGCCGCCATCGCCATGGGTTCGAGCTCGAGTTACTACGAACTCGCCCTCTACAAAAAGGGCTGGACGCTCTACAAGCAGTACTTCTATGTCGAGGCGCTCGACAATTTCGTTGCGATGCTCGACCATCGCCGGGATACCGGCTTCGACTTCGACACGCTCGATGAAGACGACGAAGAGCACCGCGTTACGGATACTTTCCGGGTCATCAGCCTGAGCTTCTCGAACATGGGCGGGCCCGAGGAAGTCGACAAGTACTTCGCGAAGAACGGTCACCGCAGCTACGCCAACAAGATCTACAGCAATCTCGCCGAGTTCTACTTCGGCAAGCTGCGTTATGACGACGCCGCGTCGGTGTACAAGTCGTTTATCGCGCTCAACCCGTATCACAAGGAATCGCCGCATTTCGGCATGCGCGTTGTCGACATCTACGGCGAGGCCGGCTTCGCCCAGCTCGTCGTCGAAGCAAAGAAGGACTTCGCGACGACGTACGCGCTTGACGCCGGTTACTGGGACTACGTCAGTATCGACGAGTCTGCCGAGGTTATCGGTTTCCTCAAGACCAACCTGACCGACCTCGCCGGGCATTACCATGCGCTCTACCAGGAAGATGCACTCCTCGATGAGCGGCCCGAGCATTTCGTTGAGGCGAATCGCTGGTACCGGCAGCTGCTCGGCTCGTTCCCCGACGATCCGGAGACGCCGGGGATCAACTACCAACTCGCGGACCTGTTGCTCGAGAACGAGGATTACATCGAGGCCGCGCAAGAATACGAGCGCACGGCCTACAACTACGCCGCGCACGAGAAGGCCGCCGCGGCGGGCTATGCTGCTGTGTATGCGTACCGGAAGGAACTCGAGGTAGCGACCGGCGTTCGCCAGCGAGAGGTCAAGCAAGCAACCGTCGACAGTTCGCTGCGGTTCGCTGAAACCTACCCCGCCCACGAGGAAGCGCCGATCGTTCTCGGCGCTGCCGCCGACGATCTCTATGAGATGAAGGACTTCGCCCGAGCCATCGAATCGGCCCATTGGCTTGTTGGCCGATATCCTGAATCCGACGCAGACTTGCGGCGCAAGGCCTGGGCCGTTGTCGCCCATTCGTCGATCGATATTGCCGAGTACCAGAATGCCGAGGTGGCCTACGTGAACGTCCTCGGCCTCACACCCGATGACGACGAAAATCGCGATGCGGTTATCGACGGCCTCGCGGCGTCCATCTACAAGCAGGGTGAGCAGGCCAACCTGCTCGAGGACCACCGTGCAGCGGCCGGGCATTTCCTGCGCATCAAGACGCTTGCGCCGACGTCATCCATTCGGAGTTCAGCGGAGTACGATGCCGCAGCAGCGCTCATGAAACTCCAGGACTGGTCGATGGCGTCGGACGTTCTCGAAGAATTCCGAACCAGCCACCCCGATCATGAGCTGAACAGGGACGCGACCAAGCAGCTCGCTTACATCTATCGTGAAGACGGTCAGACGGCCCGCTCGGCAGCCGAGCATGAGCGCATCTCGGCAGAGGCCGAGGACCCCGAGCTTAGTCGCGAAGCCCTGCTGACAGCGGCGGAACTCTACGACGAGGTAAGCATCGTCGACGATGCCATTCGAGTGTACGAGCAGTACGTTGACGAGTACCCGCAGCCACTCGACCTCGCGATGGAAACGCGCCACAGGCTTTCGGAGATCTACCACGAGCAATTGGATTACCAGCGCTACTTCGACAAGCTCAACGAGATGATCGACGCGGACCGCGATGCCGGGCCGCAGCGCACAGACCGCAGTCGATTCCTCGCCTCGAAAGCGGCACTCGTGCTGGTCGAACGCGAATTCGAGCGGTTTGCACGTCTCGATCTGAAGCAGCCATTCGAGGAGAGCCTCGCGCTCAAGCAAAAGAGCATGGACGCTACGCTGGCGTCTCTCGAAGGGCTCGTGTCCTATGAAGTTGCCGAGGTGACGGCGGCGGCCACTTACTACATCGCGCAGGTCTACCAGAATTTCAGCACGTCGCTGCTCGAGTCGGAACGACCGACGGGACTGTCGGCGGCCGAGATGAACAGCTACGAACTCGTTATCGAGGAAGAGGCGTACCCGTTCGAGGAGCAGGCAATCGCCGTGCATGAACAGAACTTCGAGCTGCTCGCGTCGGGCATCTACAACCCGTGGGTGCAGAAAAGTCTCGACCGCCTCGCCGAATTCATGCCGGGTCGCTATGCAAAGAACGAGACCAGCGAAGGTTTCGTCGGGACCGTGGAGGTCTATGCGTATCGCATGCCAATCGCGCCGGAGTTCCCCACCGAGGTTTCGAAGGCCGAACCGCCGGATAGCAAAGCCGATCGACAGGTTGTCCTGTCGAGCAATGCCGGAGATGCCGAATGATGTATCGCAACATCGTCATCGCAGCAGTGTGCCTGGCCCTGGGAGCCTGCTCGGCGACGACGTCGAAGCCGCGACCGAAGGCGCAAATCGAGATCCAGGAGCAGGTCGGATTCACGATTACGGAGAAAGTGAGCGTTAGTGACTCGGTGCGCCAGGACTACGAACAGGCCCTTGTATTGCTGGAGCAGGGACAGGCCGGACAGGGTATAGGCATCCTCGAATCTGTCGTCGAACGTGCGCCGTATGTCAGCGGTCCGCGCATCGATCTCGGCATTGCGCAGCGTCGCGCGGGCGAACTCGAGTTGGCCGAACAGCATCTTCTCAAAGCGCTTGAACTCAACCCCGATCATCCCGTCGTGCACAACGAACTCGGCATCATCTATCGCATGACCGGCCGGTTCGCCGAGGCGAAGCGCAGCTACGAGGCGGCGTTGGCCGTCTACCCAGGCTATCACCACGCCCGGCGCAACCTCGGCGTGCTGTGTGATCTGTACCTGGCTGATCCCGAGTGTGCGCTGGCCAACTACGAGGCCTACATGACGACCGTGCCGGGCGACGACGAGGCGGCGATGTGGATCGCCGACCTGCGCATGCGCCTTGGGCAGAAGGAGTAAACATGGCCAGACTACTGATGCTGATCCTTTTCCTGGCGGCCGCGCCAGTCGTTGCTGAAGACTCGGAGGCACCCGCCGACAAGGCGTCCGATGAGCAGGCAACGCAGGAAGAGGAAGAAGGCGCGAAGAACGGCGATGGGATTTCGAGCCCGAAGACCATGTCGGGTATGTCGATTCTCGGCAACGAGGAAACGCCGAAATCGCTCGTCATCGTGCCGTGGAAATCCTCCGAAATGGGTGACGCTATCAGCCTGACTGACACTCTTGATGACCGCGCGACGCCCGTCGACAAAGAGGTCTTCCTGCGAGAGCTCAGGTACTACGAAATCCGCAAAACGACACCGTAATCGCCAGTGTGATGCGCATCACATTGCGCGCACTTCAAGATTACATAGTCGGTGGACGTGCTCTGCGTCACATTTCGTCCGTGAACGCCCGACTATCCTGACTGCTGGACCGGTTTGTCCGGGACATTTTGTTAAATGAGGAATAGAAAATGGACGCTTTCTACTCGATCGTCAGCTTCTTCTCGACTGGCGGTATGTTCATGTATCCGATCCTGATTGTCTTCGCCTTCGGCGTCGCGATCGCGATCGAACGCTTTGTCACGTTGGGCCAGATCACGGCCAAGAACCAGGTCGTCTGGAGCAAGGTTCAGCCGCTGCTCGACAGTGGCGAGTTCGAAGAAGCTCGCCAGATGACCACTGAAGACGAATCCACGATTTCGCAGGTCCTGAACATGGGACTGTCGCTGCAGGGCACCGTGCGCCGGCGCGAAGACATCGAAATCGCAATGGAAGAGAGCATGATGGAAATCGTGCCGCGGCTCGAGAAACGCACGCCTTACGTGGGTCTCGCCTCGAGTATCGCGACGCTGCTCGGCCTGCTCGGCACGATTATGGGTCTCATCCAGGCATTCACCGCGGTCGCTAATGCGAACCCCGCCGAAAAGGCCGACCTCCTGTCGGCAAGTATTTCGGTCGCGATGAACACGACGGCCTTCGGCCTGATGGTCGCGATCCCGTTGCTGATCGTCCACGCGGTC
>JAAUYD010069081.1_pt1 | contig 12000 bp, 13 predicted proteins | sample 7278101 | NCBI WGS metagenome assembly JAAUYD01 (sample SAMN14350128, study PRJNA611818) | marine sediment metagenome | isolation source: surface marine sediment (0.6m) | place: French Polynesia: Moorea | collected 2018-08 | reverse complement strand
TTAATGGCCTGCCATTTTTTCTAGTGCGTCTGGATCTTTATGGATCGCCAGTTTATCTAACAAAGCAGCACTAGCTTCATTTAATCCGACTAATTCTACATCAGCCCCAGTGCGACGAAATTTAAGCACGATGCGATCGATCGCGCCAACTGCTGCTTGATCCCAAATATGGGCGTGACTCAAGTCTATAGTTACTTTTTCCACTTCTTCATGAAAATCAAATTTTTCTAAGAGATCGTCGATCGCCACAAAGAAAATTTGCCCAGCAATATTATAAGTGCGATGCGTACCATCAGGGCTAAGGATGCGATCGACAAAAACAACTTTAGCAATTTTGCGCGAGAAAAAGACCGTACTCAAAGCAATACCGATCACAACTCCGATCGCTAAATTATGGGTCAAAACTGTAATAAATACCGTGCTTAACATTGCCGCAGTTTCGCTGCGCGGTATTTTGCGAATGTCGGCGATCGACGACCAGTTAAACGTCCCGATCGATACCATAATCATTACTGCAACTAATGCAGCCATGGGAATTTGGTTGACCCATTTGCCCAAGGCTAACATGAAGAATAGCAATAAAACCCCCGCGCTAAAAGTGGACAATCGTCCTCTTCCACCGGATTGAATGTTAATTACAGATTGTCCGATCATCGCACAACCGGCCATTCCACCGAAGAAACTGGCAACAATATTGGCAATACCCTGTCCTTTTGCTTCTTGATTTTTATCGCTAGAAGTATTTGTTAGTTCGTCGAGTAAAGAAGCCGTCAGCAAAGATTCTAACAGGCCAACGAGGGCCAAGGTCATTGCATAAGGAAAAATAATCTGAAGCGTTTCTACATTTAGAGGTACTTGGGGTAACCCAAAGGGTGGAAAAGTGCTGGGTATTTCCCCCATATCCCCGACAGTGGGAACTTTAATTCCTGCAAAGAGCGAAATTGCCGTCATTGTCACGATCGCCACTAATGGAGATGGGACGAGTTGAGTAAATCGTGGCAAGATATAAATTATTGCTAAAGCACCAGCCGTCATCGGATACACCGCCACGGGGACGTTTGTTAGCTGGGGCAACTGCGCCATAAAAATTAATATTGCTAAGGCATTGACAAAACCTACCATTACTGCGCGGGGGACGTATTTCATTTGTCGCCCTAGTTTCATAAAGCCGAAAGCAATTTGCAAAATTCCGGTCAAAATACCCGCAGCAAAAAGGTAATCTAAGCCATGCTCTTTGACCAAACTAATCATCAACAGAGCCATCGCCCCAGTTGCAGCAGAAATTAATCCCGGCCTTCCCCCAAAGATAGCAGTTGTCATCGCAATAATAAAAGAAGCATACAACCCTACTTTCGGATCTACTCCAGCAATAATCGAAAAGGCGATCGCTTCGGGAATTAAAGCTAATGCTACTACCGCTCCAGCTAGGAGATCCGCTCTAATGTTTGAGAACCATTCCCGTTTTAATTTTCTAAGATTCAATTTGCCCTCACAGGGTGATTCTAAAACAAACGGTATTATACCACAATGCGGTTATTTGCTTCCTTTTGCTTCATAAAAATTCTCTATATTCGGATTTCGGTGAAATAACTGAAGTGATTTAAATTTAAGCCGCAGAAAATGTAATAAATAATTCAAGTTTTTAAAATTTTATGATGCCGATCGATCTAAAAAAAAGACTTCAAAATTTAGGAATATTAATTATCTTATTATCTGGTTCTTTAACTATTTTCAATAAATCTATTATCGCTCTAAATCTCGATATACAAGAAAACGATAGATCTAAATATATTGGTTTGCGTTATTCTAAGGAGCAAAAAAAGATTTGCTGCAACATTTATCTTCAAACAGAGGGAATATAATCGGCAATTCAAATTCAGATTACATTCTTGCTGAATTCTAAGATCGAGAAAGCGATCGCGCGATCGTTTTCTTTGAAAAGATTATTAGTAAAAACAGAGCCGGTCAATCAAAATATAAAATCCTCGATGCGATCGGTATCTCTTTAAAAGAATACGATGTGATGGCTGTTTTTTCCGATGATAGTAATTATCAAGGCGATTATAGATTGATTAGATTTGGTTGTTTTGTAAATGAAAGTCCCGATCCTGAAGTAATAGCTATAGTTAAAAATGAACCTTATGTACATCATTTTAGGAATATTAAAAAAGCATGGCAGGCTAATAGAAAAAATAATAAAATTATCGAAATTTTGCCTAAATCAATTAGTTGCGAGAATATCTATACATCTCCTGGAGAAATACCTTAATTCAACTAAAGATATAAATTAATTTAGGATATTTATGTTTCAATTGTAAACTCTTCTGGATCGATATCCCAGTTACGCCAAGTAATAGCTTCTCTGGCTGTTTTTATATATGGTGGTACTCTTAAAATATGAATTCTGTTAGTGCTAGGACAAGTCATTTTCAACAGGTTAATCTGTTCGATATCTAGATCTTTATCTATTTTAATTAATTCGTATTCTCGCCAAGTATTTAAAGTTGTTGCTGCTAATTCTTGGCAGATCTTTTCGTAGCCAATATTCTGAATTAATACTCTTCTTAATTCGGCATTTTCTTCGGTTAATAGCCATTGAGGTTGCCATTCTTTTGGGTGAATTTTGCCGTATTTTTCGGGTAATCTTACGCCACTATTAGCATAAATACTAAATCCATCTCTATATTGAATTGCTGCTTCTCCCACAGCATGAATTCTATTTTCTGAGTCGAAAGAGATTTTTTTAGGTCTATTACAAATTAAACATTCATCTTCACTAGGAAAAATTAAACCGCAAGATTCAATAAATGATTTATAAATTTGCCATTTTCTTTTTATATCTTCTGGTACATTTAAATCCAATACATTCAAACAATAATCGATAAAAATTTCTTCCTCGCCAATATAATCAGTCTTAAAAGCAGAGGCAAAAATATATAATCCTTCAACAACAATTCCAAGAATTACATTCCGATCTGAGTCTCTTCGGATTACTAATCGATCTAGGTTAATACATCGATCTATAAAATATAAATAATCTTTTTTTTTCGATTCATAGGCTTGTAAAATTGGGTGAAAAATAGTTTGATGCAGAAAAAAAATTAGTCGATCGATTACTCGAGGATAAATTAGATTGTTTACTTGTCTTTTAACTTCTTTTGCTGCTGCTTTTGCCATTTTTACAGGACTATCAAAAAAATATATATCTGGTTCTGGTAATTCTAAAATATTGTAAATTGCTTTCACAGCTTCCCATGCTTTTAAACAATCAATTTCTTCCGTAGATAATGTAATTTTTTCCCAATTATTTACATAAATAGGAATTAAGGATTCTTGTTCTGGGGTTAAAGTTCTCTTTTGGTTATTCATGATGATAATTATTGCGATCGCAATTAAATAGTTTATTTTTTACTTCTAGCTTTTTAGAAACAGTCTACAGCTAAAAACAGCTTAAATCTATTTAATAATCTCCCTTATGCCTTATTTTAACTATATTTAGAAGTCAGAACTTTATTAGCTAATTGTTGTTGAGATAAAGCCCCCAAAATTTGAATGGCTCGATCTATATCTTCCGACCAAGGTAAGCCGCAATTGATGCGGAAACAATTATTGTAGCTTTTTGAAGGAGAAAAAATCATTCCAGGAGCAATACTAATTTGATATTCTAAAGCGCGATCGTACAAATTCATAACATCAATTGTTCCAGGTAATTCGACCCATAAAACTTGACCTCCTTGAGGACGAGTTATTTTAGTTTGTGGTGGAAAATAGTTACAAATAGCCGCCCTAATTCGATCCATTTGCACGCGATAAGTTTGACGCATTTTTCGTAAATGGCGATCGTATCCTCCATTATTTAAAAAAGCAGCTACTGTCAATTGTGTTGCGATCGCAGTAGTTAAATTTAAAACCATTTTTAGTCGTTTTACTTCAGTCTGATAGCAACCAGGTATTATCCAACCAACTCGCAAACCAGGAGAAAGAATTTTACTTACAGAAGTGCAATATAAAACTCTTCCTCGAGTGTCGAATGCTTTAATTGCTTTGGGACGATTTTCAGTAAAATATAAATCCCCGTAAATATCATCTTCTATTAAAGGAATGTTATAGCGATCGAGCAATTTTACTAACGATCTTTTTTTCGCATCGCTCATACAACTTCCCAAAGGATTGCTAAAATTAGAGACTAAAGCACAAGCAGCAATTCCCCCTCGATCTAATGCTGTGGCTAAATGTTCTAAAGAAATGCCATATTTGGGATCTGTGGGTAATTCTAATGCTTTGAGATGTAAAGATTCTAATGTTTGTAAAAGCCCGTAATAAGAAGGAGACTCGATCGCAACCGTATCTCCGGGTTTAGTAACGCTTTTGAGGGCTAAATAAACTGCTTCTGTCGTCCCGTTAGTGATAATAATCGAATCTGGATTAAGATAGCAACCAATATCGATCGCCCGTTTTGCTATTTCTTGACGCAAACTTTGGCAGCCTTCTGGGGTATGATAGCTGTGAATTAAAGAACTGCGATCGCGGATTACTTTCCCCATCAATCGATTTAGTGCTGCTACTGGTAAAATTTCAGGGGAGGGTATCGCTGCACCCAATTTAACAATGCCTGGCTTGTTAATATCGCCGTAAATGCGAGCAACTAAAGAAGTATCTACCGTAGATATTGAGATCGGCGGATCGGATAATTTTGGCTCTTCTGAAGCGATCGCCAGGCTTTGTTTGACATAATAACCCGACTGGGGACGAGCGACGATTAATCCTTTATCTTCTAACAAGCGATAAGCTTCTAAAACTGTAGAAATGCTAACCGATAGTTGTTTGTGTAATTTCCGAACTGAAGGTAAACGATCGCCAGATTTTAACGTCCCTTCTAGAATAAGACCAGAAATGCGATCGGCTACTTTTTCGTAAAGATTTTTAACTACCAATACAGTTATCTCCCTAAATAGCCATAACAGTAACAATATTTGTAACTGTACCGATCGCAATTTAGATCTATTGCCTCTGTTATGCAAATTTTAGATCGTTAATAATTGAAGAGTATCCTATGACAGAGGTGCTACAAATGAGTGGGATTTTCTTTAACTCTTGCTTTTCTGAGTATCTGAAAAAGTTGAAAAAAGCCTTAATAAATTTCTCATCGCCACAAACAGAACCGAAAATTATTCGTAAAAGCGATCGCGAAGGTAATTCTTACTTTCAAGTCTACGATCCTCACAACAGTCACTATGCTACTTTCAACTCAGAAAGAGAAATAAGAATTTGGCTCGAGCGATCGCACTATTAAATCCAGGAAGAAAGCTAATTGTTTGTAACTAAAATTTAAACTTTATAGCTTTTCTTCTAATTTACACACAGTGGCAAAATAAACTTTAAAACTATGATTAAATCTTAAAAGAAATAGTTCTCAAAACGAGCGAACGAGCAGATAAGATTAAAAAAATTGCACGGAATTGACTTGAAGATTGGAAAAACGCGACTCAAATCGGATAACTTATCAATATACCGAAGAAATTGTCTTTGTTGAGCAGATCGCAGTTAAATTATTAGGTAATGCTACTGAAATCTGCTTTAAGAAATTATTTCGATCGCGGTTTATCTGCCTATGCCGAGTTAAAATTTACAACTATAGAAATTTTAGTAGGGGTAAATAGTTTAGTAATTTATTATCGGAGCGTAAAAAATTTATTGGCTGCTGAATTAACGGAAATAAACCAACAAGGTTTAATTATTAAAGTAAATGCCCATTACAACACTAAAATTTAAACTTAAAAATAACCCTCGTTGCCATCATGCATAACTTTCTACCGATCGCGTATTTTCAAAACCAATTTATTCCTTTTGAAGAGGCAAAAATTTCGATCGCAACCCACGCGCTACATTACGGTACGGGTGCTTTTGGTGGTTTGCGAGGAATTCGAGATCCGCAAAATAAAAAGCAAATTTTATTATTTAGATTAGACCGTCATTGCCAAAGATTGAGCAACAGTGCGAGATATTTAAATTACGATTTACCAGCAGATAAAATCAAAGATGTAATTATTGATTTTGTTAAAAAAAATCAGCCAGAAATTTCTTTTTATATTAGACCTTTTGTATATACTTCAGATTTAGGAATTGCCCCCAGACTGCATAAAATAGAAAAAGATTTTTTCGTGTATGGTTTGGAATTAGGAGATTATTTATCCCCAGAAGGAATCAACTGTAGAATTAGTTCTTGGCATCGTCAAGAAGATAGAAGTTTCCCATTAAGAGGTAAAATTAGCGGAGCTTATATCACTTCTTCTTTAGCAAAAACAGAAGCAGTAGAATCTGGTTTTGACGAAGCAATTTTAATGAATTCCCAGGGTAAAGTTTGCGAAGCAACGGGACTGAATATATTTATTGTTAGAAATGGTAAAATAATAACTCCAGGATTCGAGCAAGATATTCTCGAAGGAATAACTAGAGATAGCGTTTTAACTATTGCTAAAAATTTAGGCATTGAAACTGTAGAAAGACCGGTCGATAAATCAGAGCTTTTAATTGCCGATGAAGTATTTTTAAGCGGAACTGCTGCTAAAATCACTCCAGTGAAAAGAATCGAAAACTATCATTTATCAGAAAATAGACCGATTACCGAAAAATTGCGCTCCAAACTAGCAGCAATTACAGAAAATCGCGACAAAGATTATCAAGATTGGGTCTATAAAATTCCTGTTTAAAAGGGAATAGGCAATAGGTAATAGGCAAAAGTAAAAAGTCAGAAGTCAGAGGTCAGAAGTCAGAAGAATACTAAAATTAATAATTCTAAGTTTTAGTAATTTAGAACTAATTTTGTGCTTGAAAACTCACTACTTGCTACTTGCTACTTGCTACTCGATCGCCCCGATACCAACTAGCTAATTTATGGGGAGAAATGCCAAGAAAATAACCGATAACAATTAGTTGATTGATTAAAGTAGTCCGAAAAATGCCCAATTTTTGCCAGCGACGAGGAGAAGTTAAAACCGAAGTAGTTGCGATCGCAATTTGACCGCGAGATTTTAATTTTCGCATTAATTCAAAATCTTCCATAATTGGTAAATCTGGAAAACCACCAACTTCTTGAAACACTTTTGTTGGTAAAAAGATAGCTTGATCGCCATAAGGAAGAGAGAAAAAGCGCGATCGCCAGTTGACCATTTTTTCGAGCCAGCGCAATCTCAAATCTTGGCTATCGATAGCTAACTCAAAAGCACCAGCAACAACAGGCGATCGTTCTAAAATTTTTTTAACGATTATGGGAAAATTTGCCGGTAAATGGGTATCAGCATGCAAAAATAATAAAATATCTCCAGTGGCTTTTGCTGCGCCCAAATTCATTTGTTTGGCACGTCCGGGAGTCGGAGATAAAATTAAATTTACTCCAGTCGAACGTACTAATTCAATAGTTTTGTCTTTAGATCCGCCATCAATTACAATAATTTCGACGTTATCTTTGCTGCGATCGAGTTTATGTAAACTATCTAAAATAATTGTTGCTTCGTTAAAAACTGGAATAATAATGCTAATTTTTGCTGATGTCATCGCTTATGTACCGAGATAAAAAGCAATTTTAATTTAAAGAAACAATATAACTAACCTCTTACAATAATCATAAGTCAAGAAAAAGTTATTAATATTAATAGAAATAGATAAAATATAAAATGAAATTTTGGATTTGTATTTGTTTAACTGTCATTATTCTATTTTTAGAGACTGGAGATACTTTAGCTGGTAACTTACTAGATCGAATTAGGGACTTCCCACAGTGGTATAGTCAGCCACAACTAAACCAAGCGCGATCGGATTTAGTTTATCCTGAATGGATGGCTGGTGATTGGCAAGTATCCAGCACTCTAGTCGAACAAATTGCACCTTTAGCACCTGATATCGTAACACCAGGTTTTAAAGCCAACGAAAGTTATTTAGATAAAGAAATTCAATTTCAAGTCAGATTTGAGCGAAAATATCTACCAATACAAATCGGATCGCCCCTACCATCTTTGATAACTGGTAATTTACCCGTAGTTGCCGATCGCGCTTTTAATGGCTTGCAAATTGCCAGAACCTATTTAGGTAAAGATGCGGTACATTCAGTGAAGGTAGATCCGAACAATCCCAATCGCCAGATTACTTTTTTGCAAGGAAACTCCCTCTTAATTTCTACGGTAACTGCAAGGGGAAGTGAAACGCCGCAGCAAAATCAATTTATTGGTACGGAAATAACTCAGCAGGTATTTCGTCACGATCCTCAAATATACATCAATCAAGTCGAAACAACCAGCAGCTATACATTGCTAGATGAAGGCACAATAGAAGCAGAACAAATTACCGCAATTTATTTATCGCCTCAAGATCCTGATTATTTTATCGCGGCGGGACGGCCAGTTGCTCTATATCGTTATAAATTAAAACTTTATCCCCTCCAACCTTTTTTGCTCTAAAATTCGCAGCGAGATTGATTTTTTAGCTGGACGGTGTTTTGCAAAGGACGATCGACATTAAGCTTTTACTTGCTCCCGATTAATTGATATTTGCTGTAACTATAAATGTTTCTATTCGATTCAATTGGGAACAACCTATTAAAAATAACCTCATTTCATTTTTTGAATATCAAAATTTCGCTCCAGTATAAAATAGGTTATCGATGGATTTTCGTTCAGTTTGAGTCGAATCGTATCTTAAAAAATTGTTTACTTTGCGATTAAATTTGAGTCCGATTTGACGACTGTATTGGTCAACCTGCGATCGATCGAGTGGCTTTCAAGCATTTTTACCATTTTGACTTTTCTATGCTCGAACCAGACACTAATTTTGTTCTCTTCTTGTAAAACTATCGATGCGATCGGATTTTCTAGATCTAAGAAATATCTGCATCTGGCGATCGCGCTACTCAATTGACTTTTAGTATAACTGCGCGATTTAACAAATAAAAGTCCTCTGTAGTTCAATCCTAATAGGGTTTTGGTTTTATTGTTTTTAAAATGACTTACTTTGCAGTATTTTACGTCAGAATTTTTTAGAATTAGCATGATTTTTTAACTCCTGAATGGCAATTGAATTTTGATAGATAGATTTTAATTGTCTTGTTGTCTTTAGTTTTTTCCGAAGCGATCGCTTTTTTTCTGCAATTAAATTTTTTGTCTCTGTTTTCTGTTTCTACCGACATTGAAGTATCAGCGAAAACACTTATCTAAATTTTTCTTGCTAGCTAATATACCTTCTCTAAAACTTATCTTTCATTATTTTACGTATTTTTTCTGAATTTTTAAGTGTTGTATCAAAAAAATACATATCTTCATCTCTACTTTAAATTTCTTTTCACATCATTAAACCCTGAAACAACTGGAAGGTAGGGCTTAAGCTCTCAAATTGTAGTGTATAGCAACTGTTTGTCTTGACTTTGTCCGATTGTTTTTTACACTTAAACCAGTAAAAATACTGAAACATTTTTATTCAACTCGCAAAATTACTTAATCTAATTTACTTGAAAACAAAGGGTGGCTGACATATTTAAGTTTCCTCGATTGATGTACTTACTTAAATATCTTCCTAAGTAGTAGAAAAAGAAACGATCGCAAACACGAGATCCTGCGACGGAGATCGCAAGGAAAGCCAATCAATTCACAAGGATCGATCTTTGTTATACCAATTCCCTAAAATAAGGCTACAGATAGATTTTACGAATCTTTTCCCTCTTGCCTTCTTCCTTCTTCCCCCGAACCTCTTCCTTCGTTTAATTATTGATTATTAATCGAAGGGCGATCGCAAGATTAAATAAGGGAATTTTGTCGTCGGGCCGCCAATTCTATCCCTAAAGAAATAGCAGCTTTGATACTATTAGGATCGGCAACACCAAAGCCAGCAATATCGAAAGCAGTACCGTGATCTGGAGAAGTGCGAATAAAAGGTAAACCGATCGTCGTATTAATTGCGCGATCGAATGCCATTAATTTTACAGGAATCAGACCCTGGTCGTGATATAAAGCAAGATAAGCATCGGCAGTATTATCTCGAGTTGCTTTTTCATACCAAGCAAGACCAGGTTTTACCCACATCGTATCGGGAGGTACGGGGCCGATTAATTCGAGATCCGGGCGATCTTTTCTTTGTTCTTCCAGCCAAGGAATTAACCAATTTTGCTCTTCAGTTCCTAATTGACCGTTTTCTCCACTGTGAGGGTTTAAACCAGAAATAACAATTTTAGGTCGATCGATGCCAAAATCAGTTCTCAGACAATTTACTAGCAAGTCTAATTTTTTTGACATTAATTCGGAATTTAAAACTGAGGAAACTTGCGACAGCGGAATGTGAGTCGTAGCTAAAAGGGTGCGTAACATAAAACCGGTGTGAGGCGATCGCCCGACAAATAGCATTCCATAACGATCTACTTTGGCACTATTTGCTAAAACTTCCGTTTGTCCTGGATAATTGTATCCAGCTCGCAACCATAAATATTTGGCGATCGGTGCGGTGACAATTGCGTTAAACTTGCCTTCAAGAGTCAGATCGATCGCAGCTTGAAGATACTTAAAACTGGCCTCACCACTGACAGCATTACCTTGACCTAGTTTGATACTATCGGGATTGTCGATCGCAATATCTAAAATTGATATATCTCTTGGATCTGCTAATTGCCCCATTTCGAGATGAGAAGTTTTGCAAAGATGCTGATAAGTTCCTTCGAGAAGCGATCGCGTGCCAATTACAGTTATCGAGCAATTTTCTGGAACTAAATCCTTATCTGCTAAAGCTTTGAGAACGATTTCCGTGCCAATACCTGCGGGGTCTCCCAAAGTAACCGCTATATTCAGTTTAGATCCGTTTGTTGCTCTTATCATATAATTTTCAATCCGACAAGTTAAATAAGGGCGATCGTCAGGGGTTGAGAGCGATCGCCGCCGCTATGATTAGTTTAAATATCTCAATGGGAGAAAACAAATATGACTGCTGAAAGTATGCTTTTCTACGGAGTAATGGCTTGTCCGGTTTTAATTCTGATCGGTTTGGCTTGGGGATTTCTACTCTTAAAAGTGCAAGGTCAAGCAGAATAGAGCAATATTTTAATAAAATCAAAAAGGCTAAAGGGACGATTTAAAGCGAAAAATCAAGTTTTCTCACAATTTTTACTCTTTAGCCTTTATTTATGTTTTACTTCCAAAAATAGTAAATGAAAATAGCAATAACCGGAGCAACAGGATTTGTTGGCAGTCGTCTAGTAGAAAAACTTAACAAAGAATCCCATCAAATATTAATCTTTACTCGCAACCCAGAAAGAGCCAAAGTAGTTTTTCCATCTGCTGCTTTTCCTAACCTAGAAATAGTTAAATATAATCCCAAACAAGCCGGAGACTGGCAAGATAAAATTTCTGGCTGCGATGGCGTGGTAAACTTAGCCGGAGAACCGATCGCCGAACGTTGGAACGAACAACACAAAAAAGAAATTAAGGAAAGTCGGGAATTAGGGACGAAGAACATTGTCGCAGCAATAGCCAAAGCAGATCCTAAACCCAGCGTCTTAGTCAATGCTTCCGCGATCGGCTATTATGGCACGAGCGAAACAGCAACTTTCGATGAAAATAGCCCCTCTGGTAACGACTTTTTAGCGCAAGTTTGTCAAAATTGGGAAGCAGAAGCGCAAAAGGTAACAGCCGCAGGAGTTCGTTTAGCTATTATCAGAATCGGGATCGTGTTGGGGGATGGCGGTGCTTTAGCGAAAATGTTAGGGCCTTTTAAAATGTATGCCGGAGGGCCTTTAGGTAGTGGTAAACAGTGGTTTTCCTGGATACATCGCGATGACTTGGTGAACCTAATTATTGAAGCCTTAAAGCGATCGGACATTGAGGGAACTTTTAACGCCACCGCACCCAATCCAGTCAGGATGAGTGAGTTTTGTCAAGTATTAGGCGAAGTTTTAAATCGTCCTTCTTGGTTGCCAGTTCCTGATTTTGCTTTAGAACTATTATTAGGCGATGCTGCAGTAGTGGTTCT
>JAAUYD010099594.1_pt1 | contig 12001 bp, 9 predicted proteins | sample 7278101 | NCBI WGS metagenome assembly JAAUYD01 (sample SAMN14350128, study PRJNA611818) | marine sediment metagenome | isolation source: surface marine sediment (0.6m) | place: French Polynesia: Moorea | collected 2018-08 | reverse complement strand
TACACAATTGGCATTTTTGGTCGTTCCTTGCCTTTAAAAACTAGATTATCTATGGTCTTGATGATTTTACTGTTCTTAGGAGTTGGCGGAATTGTTCCTTTTTGGTTTTGGGCAAAGGGTTTAAAAGCACAAGCAATGGAAAATTAAATAAAAATCGATGTTTATAAGTCTTAATTTTAAAAAATCAACTCTTTATCTTCTAACTTTAGTTATTAGTGGCTGTGCGAACTTTGGTTCATTTTCTAATATCTTTAACAACAGTCAAAATAATTCAGGTTGCCCAGAAAAACCCATTGCTACCTTACTCAAAAATAATGTTAAAGAAATTATATTACAAGAGCAAAAAACTACTCAATCTGGTCAAGTGAGTGTTAGTAGGAATGTAGGATATAAATTCAGAGCAAAACAAGGACAAAAGTTGAATTATGGAACTAATGACGATATTTGTATTTGGGTTTTTACTCCAGATAATAATATTTTAAATAGTACAGAACTGTCTAAATCTGGTACATATATTATTCAAGTTGCTGCACCTAGAGGCTCTAAAACTTTTGATTTAGATTTGAGTTTTGGCAGTTCTAAACCTTCATCAACTATTAAAGTTAATTCCAATCAGACAAATAAAAGTAGTCAATCAGGTACTAGGAATAGCAGAAAAAGATCTCAACCGATTCTAGATCCTACTGGACTCACTCAAGATCAAGCAGTGGAAATAGTTGGTAATTGGTACAACGTAAAATCTAGAATATTTGGCAATCCTTTTGATAAAGCTTTAGTTGAAAAATATACAACTGGGAAACTAAATCAAGAGACTTTGAAACCAAATGGTTCAATGGAATGGCTGCGTAGTAATGGCTGTTACTATACTTATAATATTTCTAACATTGAAAAAGTTATTGATTTTTCTAATACGGTTCAAAGACCTTTGTTAACTGTGAGAGTATATGAAGAACTCCAGTTACATGGTCCTAGAAAAGTCGGTTGTGGTAATAAGCCGCAATCTTATCGAGCGAATGTAACTTATTGGTTTGAAAAAGATAATGGTGATTGGAAAATTTATTATCGTAAAGTCGATAAGTAATAGGTACTTAATTTTATAAAAGTGATGGTTAATGTTTTTACGAAAATTACGCAAAAATTGAGCAAACCGATACTATTCGGTGTTTATGGTGCATTGGGTTGCTTTTTGGCTGCTATTGTTTTAGGACAACCCTTTTTAGAATTTACTAAATTACCCCCTTCTATTGAACAAAATAATCATGCAATTGTTTTGTTAATTGATTCTTCTGGTAGTATGGGGGACGGTAAGTTAGAAGAAGTAAAATCTGCTGCTCTTGACTTTGTGCAACGTCAAGACCTCTCAAGAAACAAGCTAGGAGTGGTTAACTTTGGCTTTAGCGTTGATAATCTCTCCTCTTTGACAAGTGATCGCGAAACCTTAGAAACCGCCATTAGGAACCTAGTATCAAGTGGGGGGACTCCTATGGCACAAGGAATCAATTTAGCTGCTAATCAATTAAGATTTAGTCCTCTTCAGCAAAATATTCTTTTATTTACTGATGGTCAGCCAAATTCTACTTTTCAGGCTAATTTAGAAGCCCAAGCTGCCAGAAGCCAAAATATAAATATTGTTGCAGTCGCTACAGGAGATGCGGATACCCGTTATTTGACTAGACTGACAGGAGATTCTTCTTTGGTCTTTTTCGCTAATTCTGGGGAATTTGACCAAGCTTTTCGCGATGCTGAAACAAAAATTTTTAGCAGACAATTAACTGAATCCCAAGATACTGGCGATTATGGTTTAGTTTATGGCAGTCTTCGTACCGGGGGATGGACAGCGACTTTGGCAGTAGGCATATCTTTAGCCCTAATCATCGGACAAAATAAATATATGCGCCGTCGTTTTCTTTCCTGGCAGGAAGCAGCAATTAGTATTGTTGGTGGTTTAGTTGCTGGATTAATTGCAGGGGGAGTGGGTCAATTACTGTTTTCTCCAGTAGCAATTTTGCCCAATACTGGTATTGTACAAGGAATACTTAACTGGACAATTTTAGGCTCATCCTTAGCAGGGCTAGTGGCTCTTTTCAAATCTCATCTTGGCATAGGGCGTTGTATAACCATCGGTGCTATGGGTGGTACTTTAGCAGGGGCTATTACTTTACTATCGATTAATTTTTGGGGAGCCTTACCAGCGCAGTTAATAGGCGCATTAGTTCTGGGTATTACCTTTGGCACTATTACAAAATCAAAAGCTTTTGGTGGGTTGATTACCATAGGAGCTATTTTTTTAAATCAATGGCTTGTGTTAGCGATTCCAGGATTACCCCCTGTTACTGATATTCTAGGAAGAATATTGGGATGGACTATTTTAGGTGTGTTGGTAGGAAGTGGAACATCCTTTTTTGTTCCCAATCTTAAATTAAACCGAGCTTTGGTTGGTGGTAGTTTGGGAGGGAGTTTGGGAGCTGTTGTTTTTTTGATAGCAGCAGCTTTATTAGGAGATATTTCTGCTCGTTTGATTGGAGCAGGAATTATGGGTTTTTGTATTGGTTTAATGATTGCTTGGGCGGAAGAAAAACAACTAAATACAGAAGATTATTTGGTAGTTCATTGGACACCAAAAGAACAAACTAAAATCTTATTGGGAACCAGACCAGTAATGCTAGGTAGCTCCTATGAAGCTCAAATTCCTCTAAGTAAAGGACAAGGATTTTACCCAGTAACTGCCAAAATTTTCAAAGAAGGAAAGCAGATAATTATGCAATATGACGAAAAATATGCTCAAGATAAAGGCATGAAAATAGTTAGGCACCAATTGAAAAATGGCGATCGCCGCAAACTAGGACAAATTACTATTGAGGTTAAAAATTCCCTAAAACAAGAACTTTCTAAGGTGTAAACATTTAACATTTATCATTTATCATTTAACATTTATCATTTATCATTTATCATTTATCATTTAACATTTATCATTTATCATTTAACATTTGTCATTTGTCGAAAAAGTTAAGGGATTAAAGACTTATGCAAGAGATATTATGAACAATCAACAATCAACAATTAACAATTAACAATCAACAATTAACATAGAAAATACTTGCCATATGGTTACATATAAATTTTTTCTAAAAACTCAAGACTCTAGAGATAGATATGAGTATGTTGTCAATTTAAATTCTAATCAAGAAAATAATCCTAGACTATTTTTTAATACTGAGGAAAAAGAAAAATTACGTCATAGTTTACAGCAAAAAAGTTTATGTGCCATCAAAGAAAAACATCTCATCCAGATCTTAAATACTTGGATTGAAGATATTGAAGAAGGTTATCGGGAAAGTAGTTTGACTTTAGATTTACCTTTACTGATTGAGTCTAATATTGAACAACTAGATGAACAGGGATACCAAGATTTACCCAGTCTTTTAAGCCCAGAAATCTCACAAATAGAGCCAAAGTGGGGGATGCTGCCACCATTAGCCAGAATTTTCTCCAATTGAATCGTTTTTTTGTTTACTTAAATTAATCTCTTAACTAAAAAAATGTCACAACAACCACTAAAAGTAGTTATTACTCCTCACCGTGAATTTATGCCTGCTGATACAGCAGATCAGAAATTATTTATCATGCTGAAACTACAGCCCAATCAAGAAATAGCTAATACTCGTTCTTCAACTACTTTCGCTTTTTTGATTGATACCAGTGGTTCAATGTATGAAATTGTTGCTGGGAATCCTCAACCTACGGGTCATACTTATCAACAAGATGGTAAAACCTATAACCAGGTTAAAGGTGGGATGACTAAATTAGATGTGGTTATGGAGTCCCTAAGGAATCTGATTAATTCAGGACGCTTAGACGAAAATGATCGCATTGCCTTGATTCAATTTGATGATAAAGCTTCCACTTTAGTTGGATTAACCCCCGCAACTGAGGTAAATTCCTTAGAAAATGCGATCGCAAAACTTCAAGATTTTAGTGGGGGAACTTGTATGGGAAGGGGTATGACTCAAGCTTTATCTCTACTAGCTAACCAAACTATGACCAGTCGTCGGGCTTTAATTTTTACCGATGGAGAAACTTTTGATGAATTAGAATGCACCGAACTCGCCCAAGACTTTGCTACCAATGGGATTCCCATTACCGCCCTGGGAATTGGAGAATACAAAGAAGACTTGTTGATGAATCTTAGTGATAATACAGGAGGTCGTCTCTATCATGTAGTTGCAGAAAATGCTAAAGGAACTCAGGTAGCCATTGAAGCTTTACCAGATATTCTTTTTGAGCAAGTAAATCAAGCACAACAAGAAGTAATCAATAATTTGGCTCTAAATGTTTCAACAGTTAGGGGAGTTAAACTCAATCGTGTCACCCGCGTATATCCAGATCAGGCTGATTTTCCTTTATCCGAACAACCCTATCCCATTGGTGTGGCTTTAGGCAACGATGAAACTATCTTTATCTTAGAGTTTAATGTGGATAGTCGTCCTGGTTCTCGCGCTCGTATTGCTCAACTAGGCTTAACCTATGATGTTCCAGGGCAAAAACAACGGGGGGAATTACTACCTCAAAATGTCATCATTCAATTTATCGCAGGACAAGGAAGTGCAGCCCAAGCAGATGAAGAAGTTATGGGATATGTGCAACAACGTAACATTGCTAAACTCGTTGGTGATGCGACCAAAGTTGCTGATAGCAATCCCGAACAAGCGCAAAAACTCCTAGAAACAGCCCGTCGTCTCACTGTAAAAATGGGCAATAAAGCGATGGAAGAATCCCTGAACGATGCCCAAGAAGAATTACGTAAAACTAAAAAGATCTCTGCGGGAACTCGTAAAACTGTCAAAATGGGTTCTAAAGGTAAAACTGTCAAAATGAACAGCGATGATATTAATGAGGGACTTTCCCAGGAGCAAATTCGGGAAATTTCAGGAACTTAAACTTAATGTGAGTTCGGAGTTAGTAGTTAGTAGTTAGTTGTTAGTTGTTAGTTGTTAGTTGTTATAGCATTAGACACTAAATTAAACATAATGGAGAAAATGAAATGATCAGCTGTACAATCTGTGGCTATGATAAAAATCCCGATGGTTTAGAATTTTGTGATGCTTGTGGAGCAGAGTTAGAGACTATAGTATCAGTGGATGTAGAGGCTCAGGTAATTGAACCCAATACACCTACTCCAGAGCAAATGGAAATGGAAGACACTTTTGTTCCTCCTGTTTCTGAACCTACTTCTCCCGTTCCCCAAACAAGTTCCACTACAGCTAGGCTAATTGCTAAACAACCCCAGGCACCTATCCCTGAATTTCCTATAGAAGGGAATGCTTTAATCGGTATTTTCGATCCAGATATGGGACCTGTGGATATTGATTTAGAAGATTTCTCTGGTAATGACACTGTCTCTCGTCATCACGCAGAAATTTATCAAGAAACTGGAATATGGAAAATCAAAGACCTTGGCTCGACTAATGGTGTGTTCATTAAACCTATGGGAAAAACTCGTTTTGGAGCCAGAATTACTACTCCTGAAAGCTTAAATCCTGGGGATGAAATTGCGATCGCAAAAATTCGGTTTTTGTTTCAAAGTCCTTGAATAATTTAAAGAATAGCTATTATTTTCTACTCCGTTTCTTAACTATCAAATTAATTGTGCATACCTACTTATGTCATCTCATCCTGACAACTTGCCGTTAATAATTAGAGCTAAAGAATACCTACAAATAGATAGTTTTTCCGTGGAAGTTATGGATTACTTCGGTTTATTGACTCCAGGAGTTCATTATTTTAAAGTTAAACTTTTATCTGATGATTCAGATACTATTTCTCCCAACTTGGGATTATTACGTGTAGGTTCCGTTGAAGGTAGCTTAAATCGAGAACTCAAGTTACGAGAGAGCCTTGGTGATTATAAAATTGTTGCAGAATTATTAGCTCATAAGACAGAACAATCTGTACTGATAAATCCTCCCCTATTACTAGATGATTTAGAAGATAATCTACAAGAACAACCAATAATATTGCCAATAGCAGAAAATTCTGAATCATTAACCGACAATAGTACGGATTCCCATCAAGAGGAAAATATATTATCTCAGCAGGAGCAGGAAAGTGATCATATCCCACAACAAGAGATTGATGAATTTGCCAGCAGTATAGCTACTCCTGATAATTGTTTGGAGTTAACTAACGATCTAGACACAGAAGAAACCAATTCTAATTATTTAGAAGAAGAATTTTACGAAGAAAAAAATATTTTTGCTGACGACTGTTCAGAAAAATTACTATTATTAACCTACTTGCCAGCAGAAGAGAAAACAATACATAATTGGCTCAAAGAAAATCATTCTTCTGAGGAATACTTGTCTGTAGCTATTCAAATATGTCAATTTTTAGCTTATCTTAATAAAAATAATTGGTGTTTTATTAATCTTATTCCTCAGTTAATTAAAGTAGGAAAGCCCTCAATTTTTTTTGATTTAACAACTGCTTATCCTATAGGAGAAACTCCTACTTGTGGCTTAATTGAGGAATATTACGCTCCCGAATTAGCTACTGCCCATGAATTTCACGAACCAATGGCTAGTTACGTAGTGGGAGCTTTTTTATATCAATGTTTTCATCAAAAACTCCCCCTACCAAATCAAGAATTAGAGTTTGACATTCACCCGATTCCTCGAATTTATCAACTTTTAAAAATCTGTCTTTCTCCCGTTCCTGAAGAGAGATTTCCTTTATCTCAGCTACGAGACTTACTAGTTGAAACTCGTAAACTATTTAGTATTAAAAAAATTCAGTGGCAGGTTGCCAGTAATTCTACCATAGGATTATCCACCAGTCGTCTTAGTAATGAAGATAATTATGGAGTAAGGCAACAACAATTAAGTAATTCCGCAAGCTTAATTATGGGAGTAGTTGCCGATGGTATGGGAGGAATGGCACAAGGAGAAATAGCCAGTCAAATAGCTGTAAAAACTGTTTTAGAGGAGCCTATTCCCCAGCAATTCTCAGCAGAAAAATCGAGAGCAGATTGGTTGATATCCTTATTCCAAAAAGCTAATGAGTCTATTTCTCATACAGTTAAAGATGGGGGAACAACTTTAAGCCTAGTTTTGGCGATCTCTGATAGCTTAATGGTGGCTCATGTAGGAGACAGTCGTATATATCTATTGCGTCAGGGAGAAATTAAGCAAATAAGCGAAGATCATTCCCTAGTAGCAATGTTAGTAGCAAGTGGTCAAATAACTCCAGCAGAGAGCCTAGAACATCCAGACCGCAATATTTTAACCAAATCTCTAGGTTCAACACGCCGACTCAGTGAAGGCTACGTCCAAGATTTGAGGCGTACCACTAACCAATTATCCCTAACCTTAGAAGACAATGATATCTTACTCCTTTGTTCCGATGGAGTTTGGGATTTAGTTAATACCGAAGAAATAGCCGAATTTTTTATCTCTTCCCAGTCTTTACAATCAGCAGTGGATCAAACTATAGATCGGGTTTTAGCAAGAGGAGCATCCGACAACGCCACTTTACTGGCATTACAGTGCAAAATACAACAAGGTAGCTGAGATGTCTATTCAATGTCCATTTTGCCTGAGTCAGAACGAGGATAACACTCTCAATTGCCTTGCTTGTGGTGCTATTTTAAATTCTCTTAATTCCCCCAGCTATCATTTACCAACTGGTAGTTTATTGCAACAAGGAAAATATCAAATCCAAAACATTTTAGGAGAAGGGGGTTTTGGTATTACTTATCAAGGAATAGACCAAACTAATTCTCAAGCCGTTGCCATTAAAGAAAACTGGCCCGAAAAAGCGATTAGACAGGGAACGACAATTATTTGGCCCCACACCATAACTCCCCAAAATCGTCAGTGGCAATTAAAAAAATTTGCCATAGAAGCTCAATTTCTCGCCAAATGTTCCCATCCTAGTATCGTTAAAGTATATGACTGGTTTGAAGAGAATAATACTGCCTACATGGTAATGGGTTTAGTAAAGGGAAAATCCCTATCCCAGATTTTAGGAGAAGAAAAAAGCTTATCCAATAAACAAGTCAAACGATACTTGTTGCAAATTGCGGAAGCTCTCAAAATTATTCATCAAGCTAATCTCTTACATCGAGACATCAAGCCAGAAAATATTATTATCAATCCCCAGGATCGAGCCGTATTAATTGATTTTGGTGCCACCAAAGAATTTATAGCAGGTCAAACTCGTAAAATGAGTGTTACCCTTACCCCAGGCTATGCACCTATCGAACAGTATAGCTACGAAAGTAAACGTTATCCCGCCACAGATATTTATGCTCTATGTGCATCCATGTATGAGTTGCTCACAGGAGAACTACCAGCACCTGCTACAGACAGATTTACCTCAGAAACCCTAATTCCTCCCCGTAATTTAGTACCACAAATAGATTCCCTACTCGAACAAATTATTCTTAAAGGAATGAGTATGAGAGTTCAAGAGCGGTTTCAAACAGCAGATGAACTCCTAAAAGTTTTAACTGGCTCTGGTCAACTAGCCAAACTAATTCCTCTGGGTTCTATTCCTACTAATGAATTTACTATTGAGAAGAGTCCTGTAATTGTCGGGAGATTTACACCAGGAGAAGCAGAAGTAGATATCAATTTAGAAAACTTTTCTGGTTCTCATACTGTATCTCGTCAACATGGCAGAATATATCGAGCAGAAGGCAAATGGAGGATTGAAGATTTAGGTTCAGTAAATGGGATTTTTATTCGTCGAAAAGGACAGTCTCGTTTTAGTAGCCGAATTACTATCTCAGAAATCTTAAATTCGGGAGATGAAATAGCTTTTGGCAAGGTTTGTTTTGAGTTTAAATTTTATTAGTTATGCCTATTCAATGTCCTGCTTGCTTAACAGACAATCCAGAGGGAGCGACGAGATGTTCAACTTGTGGTTATGAGCCTCTAGATTCTACTTCTGAGACTCCAACTAGAACCTCTGCTTCTTTCTATCATTTAATGCCAGGTACATTACTAAAACAAGGACAGTATCAAATTGAAAAAGTTTTAGGACAGGGTGGATTTGGCATTACCTACAAAGGAATCAATAAAACAAATAATTCATCGGTTGCTATTAAAGAACTCTGGGCAGAAAAAGGAGCCAGACAGAATAATATTTTACTTTGGCCCACCTCTGTAACTCCCAAAGACAAGCAAATACAAATACGTAAATTCAAATTAGAAGCCAGCAATCAACAAAAATGCCAACATCCTAATATTGCTCAAGTATATGACTGGTTTGAAGAGAATAATACTGTATATATAATTATGGAATTTATTTCAGGTAAATCTTTGTATGCCATTCTCCAAGAGGAAGGTACTTTATCTGAAACCCGAATTAAAAAATACTTTACTCAAATTGTCCAAGCCTTAAAAGTTATTCATGGCAACAAATTTCTCCATCGAGATATTAAACCAGACAACATCCTGATCGATGGTCAAGATAGAGCCGTATTAATTGATTTCGGCGCAACTAAAGAATTTTTAGCAGGTCAAACCCGTGACATGAGCGTTACTCTAACTGCTGGATATGCTCCAACGGAACAGTACTCCTATAAAAGTAAACGTTATCCTGCCACAGATTTTTATGCTTTATGTGCATCCATGTATGAATTGTTAACTGGACAATTGCCAACCGAAGCTATGGAAAGAGGCAATACCCTATTGCAAGGAGGTTCATCTGACCCTTTAGTTCCACCACGCCAACTCAACCCTAATATCAGTCAATTAATGGAAAGGGTTATCCTAACTGGAATGAAAATCAATGTTGGGGAGCGTTTTCAAGCAGCAGATGACTTAATTGACGCCTTAGGGGGAAAATTCACCTCTCCCAGTCAGAAAAAAGCCCAAGCACTGGTAAAACAAGGCAAACTTTCCCAAGCTATTCAAGCCTACAGTCAACTTTTAACTAGAGAACCCGACAATGGAGCAGCAGCAGTAGAGTTAGCCCTAGTCCAAATCCATGTTCAAGAATCCGAAGCGGAACTTACTGCCCAAAAAGCGATTCAGATCAAACCTGATGACGGTAGAGCTTATGGAATTTTAGGACTGGTCAATTGCCGAAAAGCAAAATGGTCTGAAGCAGTTAAATATCTACAACAAGCAGCTCAACTCTCTCCCCAAGAAGCCTGGATACAAGCAAATTTCGCTTGGGCTTTAGGTAAAACAGGAAATTGGCAACAAGCAGAAATAGCCGTTACTAAAGCAATAAAAATTGATAGTAACAGCATCTTTGCTCTAGGTATTCAAGCCTGGATAGCAATCAATCAACAACAATGGAAATCCGCAATTCGCGCTGCTACCCCTGCAATCTTTAAATCCAAACAAACTCCAGACCCAAATTCTCAAAAACTACAACAATGGCTATATCCCTGTCTGATTTTGGCTCTGGAAAAAGCAGTAGTAAGCAAACAAGGAAAAGATGTAGATAGACGCATCCAAGAATTTATCACTCAAGTTCCAGATGCAGCCTGGGGTTGGGGATTTAAAGGTTGGCACAAAAGCATACAAGGTTTATGGACTGATGCTCTACCTTGTTTGGAACAGGCAACTCGTAAAACAGATATTAAAGAATGGATGATGATAAATCATGGCATTACTTTAGAAAAGTTAAATAACATTCCCCAAGCAATCAAAATCTATGAAACTTATAGCCAGAAATTTAACGATAATCCTTTTGTCTTATTTCGTTTAGGAACTTTACAAGGAAAAGTAGGACAATGGCAGCAAGCCCAAGAGAATTTAACAAAAGCGATTCAATTACAACCAGACTATGCTGAAGCTTATCATAACAAAGGTTGGGTATTACTCAATACTAAAAATTCAGATAGAGAAGTAGAGAATGTACGAGAATTGTTATCTGCTTATAGTCAAGCTTATCAACTATATAAACAACAAAATAAAACTGACCTGGCGCAAAAAATTCAAGAAAAATTCAAACTAATTGGCATCAATATTTAAAGGTGTAATACTAAATCCTGTTTAGATACAACACTTTAAATTTGTGGGAATTCAGAACGACCTTCGGTAGTCAAGGGCGCGACACTGGAACTTGATTCCAGTGCTTGAGTCGCCCGCGCTGTGCGTACAGAATTCAGAAAGGTTTAAACTAATTCTACACTTTAAACTAAGAGTATACTTTGGTAAGCAGATTTAGTGTAATTAATTTTAATTGAGTAGTTTTAAAATAAAAAATCTAGTTACTTAACTTCTCAATAATGACCAAGCACATTAACCTAAATATTCTCATAATTCGTGCCATCTTTATGAGTAAATAACCATTTTCCTTGAGACTCTTTTGCCGCCAAATCTGCATCAGGATAAGTCACAATATCTCCACCAGTTCTATCTCCTATTTCTAAATAAAGAACTAAAGAATCAGAGTGATTAATTAAATGATGCCCATTAGCTTCGCCACTGGGAAATCCTGCACAATCTCCTGGCTTTAATATTGCTTCTCCTTCATCACTTACCAAAGTAACTTCTCCTTCCAAGATATAAATAAACTCATCCTGTTGCGAATGCCAATGTCTAACAGAAGACCAACTACCAGGCTCTAAAGTAACTAAATTAACCCCAAAGTTTTTTAGTTGTGCGAATTTTCCTAGTTTCTTTTTACTTCTACCAGCTACCAGTTTTTTAAAAGGTTCAGGATAGCTACTCGTGTTAACTTCAGGGACTAATTTAGGATTGATAAACATATAGCATTAGATGGATAAATTCCTAGCAAGTAAGTAGCAATTAGCAAGCTGTTATCTAAAAGGAGGAGAATACAACAAACCGCCATTTGTCCAGAGTTCATTTAAACCTCTGTCTAAATCAAAAGGGTTACCAATATTACGCTCATAAACTTCACCATAATGACCCACCTGTTTAATAACTCTGAGGGCAAAATCATTTGGCAATCCCATGTCTTCTCCTAATTTTCCTTCCTTACCCAGAAAGCGTCTAATTCGAGGGTCTTCCGAATCATC
>JAAUYD010043222.1_pt1 | contig 12002 bp, 12 predicted proteins | sample 7278101 | NCBI WGS metagenome assembly JAAUYD01 (sample SAMN14350128, study PRJNA611818) | marine sediment metagenome | isolation source: surface marine sediment (0.6m) | place: French Polynesia: Moorea | collected 2018-08 | reverse complement strand
GGTAAAACGGCGCGGCTTTGGCGATCTCGGTGACGACTGGGTTTTTCCACTTGCCCGAAGCATTCGCGCGGCGTTTGACCCGCTCGGCGATCTTTTGCTGAACGGCATTCGCGTAGAACACCGCAGAGCGGTACTGCGTGCCCACATCGTTGCCCTGACACATGCCCTGGGTTGGATCATGGCTTTCCCAGAAGACCTTGAGCATTTTCTCGAAGCTCGTATAGGCGGGATCGAAAACGACGAGCACGACCTCGGTATGGCCGGTACCACCGGTGCAAACCTCCTCGTAGGTCGGGTTCGGCGTGACGCCACCCGCATAGCCGACGGCTGTCGTGTAGACGCCGTCTGCTTCCCAAAAACGTCGCTCCGCACCCCAGAAGCAGCCAAGCCCGAAAACGGCCTGCTGCAGGTTCTCGGGAAACGGGCCAAGTAACGGGTTCGCGTTGACGAAGTGGCGATCCGGAACGGGCATTTCCGTGTCGCGACCGGGCAGGGCCTCGGCGCGCGACGGTAGCGTCAGTTTTTTCATGTTGTCTTATTCTGGCTCGATTTTGCCGCCGGTTCCTTTTCCTTCCTGAGCGCGTCCAGTTGCTCCTTGCGGTAATAGAACTGGTGTTCGAAGACCTGGTTATCGGACTCGACAGGCACGCCGTCGACGAGTTTCGGCCGAAAGAAACGGCGTCGCACTTCACGGTGAACCATCCGCTGCATGTCGGTGAACTGGATCGGGATGGCCTCGGTACGGATGTTGCGCACGCGGCCGCGCGTCGACACGGTGTAGTCGACACGAATCGTGCCGGTCAGCATGCTCGACGGGTCACTGGCCGCGCTGTCGGGACCGCCCGCGTATTTCGGCAAGCCTTCCGGCCGCAGCGAAACGGGCGCTTCGAGCAGTTCGTTGCGCATTTCAAGACGATCCTCGTCGCCGGAAAGCGAGTTCCAGACTTCGAGATAAATCTTGCGGGCCCGGTTGTGGGATTCCATGTACGCGTAGAAGTCGGCAAGTGCAAGCCGCGTCGTGGCGAGGTTAAGCCACGGGTAGTCTTCGGCGTCCTCGGCGATACGCACGGCACGCTTCAAATAGGTTTCGCCCGTCGCCGTCGACAGGAAGCCCGGATTTTCGGCGGTCGTGTCGTGGTAGTAGTAGGACTCGCCAAGCTTGATGAGTGGATCCACGAGTCGTGGATCGTCTTTGCCGACTGACGTTTCCAGAATGCGAATGGCGCGGCGGTAGGTCGCACGCTCGTCATTGTAATAGCCTGCGCGGTGTTGCCACTCGCCGCGGCGCATCAGCGACGGCAAGAGCCCTAATGCATCGCCCTTGAAGTGGCGCACGTTGAGAATGTGAATGCGATCGAGCACATCCCGAGCTCCAGGGAGATCGCCCATGCGTACCGCCGCCTCGGCAAGAGATTCCAGAATTTCGACCTGCTCGATGTTGTGCGGCCCGTCGTTGACGTGCGTAATGTGCGTTGCGCGCTGGAACGAACGCGACGCCAGATCCGGCCGGCCGATGCTGAGCTGCGCCGCGCCGAGACCTTTCAGCGGGTTGACGAGGCTGTTGTTGAGGCGGTCTTCGAGCACTTCGATGATCTCGATCGCCGACGTGAAGTTCTGCACGGCCGCATCATACTGCTCGTTCTGATGCTGCACGATCGCAAGGTTGTTGAGCGCCTTGGCCGTTTCGCGAGACTGGGGGCCGTAATGCCTGATCGCCATTTCGACGACGCGTTTGGCCGACGCGTCCGCTTCGTCGAAGTTCTTGTCGGCAAGAAGCCTCTGGAACCGATCGAACTCGCGCAGGACCTGCTCCTCGGTAAGAGGCTGCTCATCGAGCGATTCCCGGAGCGATTCCGGGGGCGTTTCCGGGGGCGTTTCCGGAGCTGGTGCCTCGGCGACCGGTACGGTTTGCTCGAGAGGGTCCGCGTGATCCTCCTCGGCGCTCTGGCCGAAGGCGGGGGCGACAATGATCAGCCCCGCAAAAGCGACGCTTTTGAAGCCGGAGTGTGACATTCGCTGGCTCAGGTCTCCTTGCAGCGCCCTGCTGCGCTGACTGTTAATCAGACCGGCAGAGCGCGCCGTAGTTCTATCCTATGCGCTCCGCTGACCACCCACTATACCGGGTCACCGTCTCAGAAATCGAGGCCCAGCTGCTGCTGTCCGGGGCGGACAAAGCGACTGCAGTCCAGGGTGTGGTGGTAGCTGTCCGGTTGCAGCCCCAGTTTGCGGCTGGCCGTGCGGAAGCGGCTTGCGATCATGTCGGCGTAGGCGCCGCGGCCTGTCTGGCGCACGCCAAAGCGCGCATCGTAATGCCTGCTGCCACTCGCCTGTCGGACGAGGCTCAGCACGTGCTCCTTGCGGTCCGGAAAATGCGCGTCGAGCCATGCCGTGAAAATCTCGAGCAGTTCGTGCGGCAGCCGCAGGAATATGTACCTCGCCTGGTCGGCGCCGGCACGGGCCACGGCGGCGAGAATAGACTCGATTTCGGGGTCGTTGATGGCCGGAATGACCGGGGCAATCAAGGCGCTTGTCGGCACGCCGTGATCGGCGAGCAGGCGCATCGCCTTGAGACGCGCCGCCGCCGCCGGCACGCGCGGTTCCATGATGCGCTTCAGGTCGTCATCCATCGTCGGAACGCTGATCGCGACCGAGCACAGCCGCTGCGCCGCGAGTTCGGCGAGAAGATCGAGATCGCGCACAATCAGGTTGCTCTTCGTGATCACGTTGACAGGATGACGGTACTCGAGAAACAGCTCGAGGAGTTGTCGGGTAATCTCGAGTGAGCGTTCGGCAGGCTGGTATGGATCGGTATTGGCACCGATCGTGATCGGCTTGCACTCGTAACGCTTCTTCTCCCACTCCTCCAGAAGGCGCGAGGCGGCATTCGGCTTCGAAAAAATGCGGGTTTCGAAGTCGAGCCCCGGCGACAGGTCGAGGTAGCTATGGCTCGGGCGGGCGTAGCAGTAGATGCAACCGTGCTCGCAGCCCTGGTACGGATTGATCGACTGGTCGAACGGAATATCCGGGGAGTTATTGGTGCTGATGATGCGCCCTGCGGGCATCGCCTGCACGACAGTCTCGGGAACCTCGGCAGCGCGCTCGTGAGCGATCTCATCGTCGAACTCGACGAGGCGCTGGTCGAAACGGCCTGCGCTCGCCTCGACGGCGCCGCGGCCTTTGTGCGGGCGGGATGGCATGCCGCCAGATTACTGTATATCTATACAGTTCTGCAAACTAACCGAATAATCGGCGCAAAAACTTCGCAACCAACAGTCCGCCGATGGCGATGGCTGCCGCGACGCTGTTGATGGGCGACAGCAGCATCTGCAGCCATTCGGTTTCGACGTTGACGAGTGAGACCGGCAGAAACCGGCTGACAAATTCGACGGCCGCCAGAACCGGGCTGGCGACGAACGCGAAGCCGATCAGGGCGACGATGCCAACGAGCGACCAGCCCAGCACGGCCCGCTGACGCTGTCGATCTACCCGGCGCATGATGTCGGCAAGGAAGCGCTCGCCGTCAAACGACTGTTCCGCCTGGTCGAACAGTGCCTGCAGGCGAGGATCGAATTCTGTGTTCATGCCGTGCTCCCTTGCGGCGCGAGGTACGCAGACAGCTGCTCCCGCAATGTCTGCGTGCCGCGGCGAATATGTGACTTGACCGTGCCCAGCGGCATGCCCGTGAAGTCCTCGATTTCGCTGTGCGTCATGCGCTCGTGATAGCTCAGCACAATGCACAGCCGGACATCGTCGGGCAGGCTGGCAAGCGCTCTGTCCAGGTCCATGGCAATGCCCGGCGTGTCGTGCTGAACGCGCTCCGTCCCCGTGTGCTCTGCGGCGCCCTCGAGTGGGTCGTTGCGCCGCTTGTGCTGCAACCAGGTATTGATCGCCAGCCGCTTCAGCCACGGTGCGAACCGTTCTGCGTCATGCAGCTGGTCGATCGACCGCCAGGCCTGCAGGAACAGCTGCTGAGACAAGTCGTCGGCGAGCTGCGCGTTGCCGCAGCATCGCCGCATCAGATTGCGTATCCATGTCTGACGGCGGCTGACGAGCTCGGCGAACGCGTCGCGGTTTCCCGTGCGAGCCAAGCCGACGAGCACCGTCTCGGTGCTCTTCGACAGGACATCAGGCGCGAGGCGCAAGATCCTATCCTAGTCGCCTAACCCAATGACGAAAAATCCGAGTCCTTAGGCGCCGATCGCTGCGCAAACTTCGCGGCAACGAGCAGCCCGATGCCAATGCACGCGACGAGCGCGCCGACACCGAGCAGCGGCATGAAGGCGCCCTCGTCGATGAGATAGCCCATCAGCGCGAGACCGGGGGCGACGGACAACGTGATCAGTCCGCCAACCGTCAGGTCGCGAGACATGTCCTTGCTGGTTCCCAGCAACTTGTTGGTGAGCGCCTGGTCCGGCGGCTTGCCGGCCTCGATCATGCGGCGCAGCGTCTCGTGCTGCGCCTCGCGCTTGCGAATGCCGTCCCAGATGCCGGCCACCGTCGCGGCGCCGATGAAGAGCCAGAAGCCAAATGCTGCCAGTCCGAAAATCCCGCTGTTCATGCCGTTCTCCTGAAGAAATCACGGTCTCTATGGATGGAGATGCGAGTTTTCCCTCCCTGGATGCAAAGCCTCCTATTTTTCGACCGAATACAGATGCACATCCTGCTGCGGGAACGGGAACGAAATGCCTTCGTCGTCGAAACGCTTCTTGATGGCCTCGGTCAGGTCGAACATGACCCCCCAGTAGTCTGCTGTCTTGACCCAGGGCCGCACGACGAAATTGACGCTGCTGTCCGCGAGTTCGGACACGGCAATCGTCGGCGCAGGGTCGGTAAGGATACGCTCCTCACGATCGATCAGTTCCTGAATCGTCGCGCGTACCTTGTCGAGGTCATCGTCGTAGCTGACGCCTACGACCATATCGACACGGCGCGTGTCGTTCGCCGAGTAGTTTGTGATGATGCTGTCCATGATCTGGCTGTTCGGCACGATGATCTTCTTGTTGTCGCCGGTCTTGAGCACCGTCGTCAGAATCTGGACCTGTTCGACAACACCCGCGATTCCCGCCGCCTCGACGAAATCGCCGACCTTGTAGGGTCTGAACAATACGATGAGCACGCCGGCCGCGAAGTTGGACAGCGAGCCCTGCAGCGCGAGGCCGACCGCGAGGCCCGCGGCACCGAAGATGGCGATGAACGAGGTCGTTTCGATGCCGATCGCGCCGATTGCGGCAATGATGACGACGACCATGAGCGCCATGCGCACGAGATTGCCGACGAAAGTCTGCAGAGTCTTGTCGACTTCCTGGCGCTGCATGACCTTGGTAAGTCCGCGAACCACGAGTTTCACGACCAATCGACCGATGTAGAAGATCAGGATCGCGATGATCAGGTTCTTGCCGAAATTGACCAGCGTGCTCGAGTCGATCCCGTTGTTTTTTAGAAATTCGAGGATCGTGTTGGGATCCATGCTGGTTACGGCGTCAACGGCTTCGGACGCGGTGTTATTCGTGCTTTCTTGCATCGGGCTTCCTTTTTTATTGGCCGGGCACACCCTCGAACCCGGGCCGGAACCGGAAAATCCGGTACGGTCCGCTGTCCTCGATATGCTCGCGTGACTGAAGAATGAGTTCGGGCAGTGCGCTGTCCGCGATGTACAGATAGCCGTCCGGGCCGAACGACAGGCCGTCGGGCCAGCGCAGCCGGTCGGATTCGATCAGGGTCCGGGGTTCGCGATCGTCGCCGACGACGAACACCGACTGGTGCTCGATCGCCGTTACATAGACATTGCCCGCGACATCGACACTCATGCCGTCGCTGAGCGGTTTGTCGCTGACGCGTTCTACACGGTTGGCAAGCTGGCCGGGCGGCAGTGATGCATCGCGCAGGTCGCGAAGTCGCACCCGGAACAGGCCGGAGCCGCTGATGGCGCCGTAGTAGAGCCATTCCGGCCCGAGCGCTAAACCGTCGATGCCCCCGCGCAGGCAGACGACGCCGCCGAGAAACTCCATGTCGCGGCCCATGCTGCGGATCATGTACTCCTCTGCCGACACGGATACGTGTCGTTCGAGTACGCGCCGCGCGCTGCCGGTCTCGACGTCATAGACGATGATGGCCGGTGATTTACGCCAGAAACTGGCATCGGCGATAACGACGGTATTGCCGTCGGCGGAAACCTGCAGGTCCTGCAGGAACGAACCGGCGGGCGCGATTTCCGGGCTCAGGGTCTGCTCGCGAATGACGGTATCGGTGTCGAGGTCGATCGCGACGATGCGCGCCGCGCGCAGCCCATGGTTGCCGTGATCGATAGTCCAGAGACGGTTGTAACGATCGATGGCAAGCCCGAGCACGGTGTCGAACAATTCGTCCTGCCGGCCTCCGGACGGGTAGGGAACGGCGGCACCGCGTACATACTCGAGAAGCTTGTTGCCCTGCGGCCTGGCCTCGGGGTGCACGGTGAAAAAAATGCGGCCTTCCCTGTTGACTGCGACATTACCGACCGGCTCGGTATAGCTGAGCACCTCCTCCAGCGAATTCGAATCGAGAACGGGCGCTGTCGACAGGTCCGGATACGGCATACCGCCGCCGTACCGAACCCACAATGCCGTGGTCCCGACGATCGCGAGAACGAGTAAGAACAGCAGGATTTTTTTCATTCTTGGCTGCAGTAGCCTGTTGTCACTCCCCGCTGAAATAGTACATCAAAGTGCTCGCTTTTCAGACCCGTAAAGCGACAAACCAGGCTACAGCGATGAGCCCGAGCGCAGCGCCGCCCGCCCAGAGCTGGGTGCGCGGAGCCGCCGGCATCTTGCCGACAAGCGTCAGAATCATGCCGGACGCGAAGCCGCAGACGAATCCCATGAGGTGTGCGCCGATGTCGGTGTTCTCGTCGCCGGTTCCCGTAAACATGAGCAATGCCAACCCGCCGATGATCGGTCCGAGCCGGGTGGACCAGCGGTCCTGGGCCATCAGCTGGCCGCGCCAGACGTAGCCGGCCAGCAGCCCGAGCGCAGCAAAGACCGCTGTCGACGCGCCAATCGATCGATGTGTCGATTCGAGCAACAAGGTATTGGCCGCGTTGCCGAGTGCGGCGGAGACGACGATTGCAAACCAGGCGACGCCGGAGCCGAGCAGGCGCCCGGCGAACAGGCCGAAGAATATGCCGAACACGACGTTGCCGAGCAGGTGTCGTACATCGGCGTGCAGGGTGAGCGCCGTAATCGTGCGCCACCACTCGCCCGCCCGGATCAGCGTACCGTCGACCCGGCCCGCAGCCAGCCAGTCGCCGCCAAAGAACGAGTAGCCGGCCATTCCCGTTACCGCGCAGACGACCAGCACGTATCCGGCCAGTCCGGGAAGCGCTTTCTGGTAAACGATGCGCTTGCGACGTTTGGGGAGGACGGGCGGGTTTTCGTCGTCGTACAGCCGCAATTCCTCGGCAGCCCTGGCCGACGCGCTCGCCGGCACGATGAGCGCACAACTCGTTCCATCGTGCACGATTTCGTACGGAATTTGCGCCGACTCGAGCACGAGCGCGCGGTCGGAACAACCGCCCCGGTTACGGCTCTCGAAAACGACTCGCCAATCGTCCATAGATTCAGGGTAGCAAGATTGCGGTAAGCTAAGTGCTGGTTTCTGGGGACACGAATGAGAATTACAATCCTGGTAGCGATGCTCGTTGCCTGCACGCCTGCTGCGACAGGTGAGGTGCGGGACTCGGCGGCCAACGGATTTACGACCGTGAACGAGATCGTCGTTGCGGCAGACCGTGCGGCCGCCTGGACCGCGGCGGTGCACGGCGTCGGCAAATGGTGGAGTTCCGATCACACGATTTCCGGCGATGCAGCGCGCATGCATATCGATCCCGTCATGCAAGGCTGTTTCTGCGAGACGCTCGGCGAGCAGTCCGGTGTCGTGCACCTGACGGTTACGATGGTGAACCCGGCCGTTTTGTTGCGCATGACCGGCGGTCTCGGCCCGCTCGGTCTGATGGGGCTCGACGGCAACATGACCTGGGAGTTCGCCGATGATGAAGCCGGTACGCGGGTGCGCTTCACCTATGCGGTGGGCGGCTATTCGCCGGATGGTCTCGATGCGATCGCACCCGCCGTGGACGCGGTCATCGCCGAGGCGCTCGACCGCCTGAAATCCTACGTCGAGACCGGCAGCCCGGAGCGCGCCGCTATTGACTGAGATCGCCCACGCCCGACCATCGTCGACCGTGATTCTGGCGCGCGACGGTGCCCGCGAGCCCGAGTTGTTCATGGTGAAGCGGCACCCGAGATCGTCGTTCGGCGAGGCCTACGCTTTTCCCGGCGGTACGATCGATCCCGAAGACTCCGAGGTTCACGAGCACTGCGGCGGCGTTAGCGAACGCACGGCAAATGCGCGCCTGGGTGTCAAAAGCGGCGGGCTCGATTACTACAGCGCCGGCATTCGCGAACTGTTCGAGGAGTCCGGCGTGCTCCTGGCGCGCACCGAGGGCGTGGCGGAAAACCTCGATGCCGCACGAGACGCACTCAATGAGCACAGTGACCGCTGGGACGACTTTGTCGCCCGCAACAAACTGGAATTGTGTTGCGATGCGCTGCACTACGTCAGTCACTGGATTACCCCGCCGTCGTTACCCGAGCGCTACTCGACGCGGTTTTTCGTCGCCGCGCTGCCCGAAGGGCAGCACGCATCGCATTGCGGGGGTGAGCTGACTGAATCCTGCTGGATGACCGCCCACGACGCGCTGGAGGCGGGCAGGGCAAGACAGATCAGCTTGCACTTCCCGACCGAGAAATCGCTCGAGAGTGTCGCTCGCCACAAGACGTTTGCGGCGCTAATGGATTGGGCGGCATCCTGTGCCGACTGGGGCGTGACGACCATGCTGCCGATCGTGATCGTACGTGACGGTAAACACGAGATTGTCCTGCCGGGTGACAGGGACTACCCGGGCTATCCGGCATGAGCACCTTTGGCCCTGTTATGGAGCCCGTCTCGACACTGCTTCAGGGCGTGCGGCGCTTTGTCGCGCCAAACCCGTCGATGATGACCGGGCCCGGCACCAATACCTACCTGTTCGGGGAGCGCAGCATCGCGGTCCTCGATCCCGGGCCGGTTATCGATGCACATATCGAGCATATTCGCCGCGATGCCGGCGGCGAGATCCGCTGGATACTCGTGACCCATACGCACCCGGATCATTCGCCCGCGGCTTGTGTGCTCGCGGAGCAAACCGGTGCCGAATTGCTCGGTCGGCCGGCGCCCGAGGGTGCCCAGCAGGACACGACCTTCATACCCGGCAGGGTCCTCGAAGACGGTGACGCGCTGGAGACGGACGAGTTCGTGCTCGAAGCCGTGCACACACCGGGACACGCCTCCAATCACCTGTGCTATCGGCACGTCGCGAGTAACTGGCTGTTCACCGGTGATCACGTCATCGACGGTTCGACCGTGGTCATCAATCCGCCCGACGGCAACATGAACCAGTACATTGACTCGCTGCGGCGCGTGCGGGATCTCGAGGTCGAGGCCATCGTGCCCGGTCACGGCGAGGTGGTCAGGGAGCCGGAACGGCTGATCAACTGGACCATAGACCACCGGCTGGAGCGCGAGGCGAAAGTCGCCGCCGCGCTGAAGGCGAATCCGGGCCAGACGCCACATGGTCTGGTTCCGCACGTCTACCAGGACGTACCAGAGCACCTTTACAGACTGGCCGAGCGCTCATTGCTGGCGCACCTTATCAAGCTCGGTGAAGACGGCCGGGCAACGCGCAACAGCGACACCTGGAGTCTTGTCGATTGAGGCGACACAAGCACTTTCTGGGCCTTGTCGTCATCCTGGTCGTCGTCGGCCTTTTGGTGCTCCTCTGGCCTGAACGAACCGACGACCCGGACCTGCCCGATGCGCCAACCGCGGAGCCGCCGAGCGCGCCGCCTGTCGAGGAGCCGCAGCCAGGCAGCAGGGCGCAGAGCGAAGAGACAGAGCCCGAGTCGAGCGAGGCGCAAAGGCTTGACGAGCTGGATTGCAAGGCGGACATGCCCCGCTACGACAAGCTACCGAGGTCCGAGGTCAATCGGATTGTCCGGGAAGCGATTGTGTTGCTGCGTTCGACGCAGGGTCACGAGAACTTGCTGGCCGCCGCGATCCTGAGCCGCGGGCGGGATTCGACTGTCGAGTTGCTGAACCAGCTTGGCGGAGAGGATTCCACCAACCCGCTCGTGCTGTGGACCGGACTGAGCATGTGCGAGTCGGGCAGCGTCGGTTGCGACTACGAACGTGTTGCAGCGAACGTGCGTGCCAATCATTCGTCGAATGCGGCGTTCTGGATCGCCCTGGCGGGGAACGACCTCGCCAACGGTCGCGAAGGCGAGGCAACGGCGGCGATGAATGCCGCACTCGCAGCGCCAGGCTTCGACGGTTACTTCGCCGAGCAGTACATGCTTCTCGATCGGGCGTTCGCATCGACTACCAACTGGTCGGGCGCGGAACGCGTCATACAAATCGTCGAATACCTGGCCGCCTCGCCGCCCGGCTTCCAGCGCGTGGTCAGGCAATGCGTTTCGCCCGGCGTTGTTGACTGGGCGCCCTTGTGCGACCAGCTGGTCAGCAAGTTGCAGGGCGCAAACGAACTCACTGCACGACTGTACGCGTACGAGTTGGAGCTGAAGTTGCTCGAGGCGCGGGAACAAACGGAAGAGGCCAAAGCACTGCAGGAGCGCAGCATCGCAGCGACTATTGGCGTCGATGGGGACGAGGAGCTCCTTGCCGCCACGGCCAATGCTCTGCTGAACGACGAGGTGTTGCTCAGCCGCTTCCTGCAGGACGTCGAATCGCTCGGCGAAATCGCGGCGTTTCGGCAGCTGACCGAAGACATCGAACGACTGAGATCATCCCAACGGGACGAAGAATGCAAATTCATCGCCAATCCGTATTTCGACTTTCGATAATCGTCGTGCTCGCGGTGTTGGCAGGCGCGGCCATCCACCTGCTCGGAGGGCCTGACGATGGTCCTCTCGTCGCGTCGACAGCCGAGCCGTCGTCGAATCGCCGCGACTTGACTGACTCCGAGTCACCTGAGCGGATGAAGGCTCAAATCATCAGCGTTGCGACTGACGGATTGCCGATCGAGGGCTGCGACGACCAGGGCCCGACGCGTGGCCGCGTCAAGACCGAAGAAGAATACAAGAACACGTTCCGCGCGGCCGTGGAAACACTGTCTCAGTCTGACGACCCGGAGTACGTTCTCGCGGCCGCGCTACTGGACTTCGATTATCACGACCGAGCGCAAAGCTCGACGCTCACACGAGCATTGACGCAACTACCTGATCACCCGGTTGCGCTATGGCACAAGCTGCAGAACTGCAGAAGCGACAGGTGCGATCGCGTTCAGATCGCGAGAGGCGCTGTCGCTGCCGATCCCACCAATGGGCTGATCTGGGTGGAGATCGCTGCCGAGTACATTCGTGCGCGCAATTGGGAGGAGGCTGAGCGCGCCCTGCGACGCGCAATCGTCGCGCCGAAATTCGACACGTATTTCGTCGAGTATGCGCTGCTCATCGAGCGTGGACTGGCGGCATCCACAGACCTTGGACACTGGCAGCGCGTCGAAGCCGGGATCGGTGTCGCCGCAGCTGTCGCGATGCCAGGCTGGGCGGAAGTTTCTCGCGCATGTGTGTCAGGTGACAATGATGCGGTCACCTGGGCGGAATTGTGCGATGCGCTTGGCGAGAGTCTCTATGAGCGCGGTGACGATCTGCTCACGACGAGCATGGGGCTTGGTTTTCGAATGGAATCGGCAGCGCGAGCCGGGGACGATGAACGCGGTGAACGATTCAAAGCACAATCCGATGCACATCTGAAGCGATTCTGGGACCGGGTGAGCAGCACTGGCGCCCTGACGTTGTTGGAAAACGATCCAACCGTATTGCGGCGATACCTGGAGGCGCTCGAGACACACGGCGAGTTACATGCAATGGACAGCTTGGTTGCCGACGCCATGCGGCTGCGCAACGATC